>WNFL01126046.1_pt1 | contig 25085 bp, 25 predicted proteins | sample 5400361 | NCBI WGS metagenome assembly WNFL01 (sample SAMN13153351, study PRJNA577476) | soil metagenome | isolation source: 40 cm soil on Douglas fir-dominated hillslope | place: USA:California | collected 2013-09-17
CTTCCTTGCCGCCGTGGCGCTGGCCCTGTTGGAAGACTCGCGTTTCAACGAATTCGCCTATTGGCGAAGCGTCGAGGCAAAGGTCGCGGCCCAGCTACCGCAGCCTACCGGCGTCGCTGAGGCGCCGGCCGAACAAAAATCGGTGATCGGTAATCAGTAATCAGAACCGGGACTCAAGAAGCAGCGCCTAGGATGGCCGTGGCTCGCTGATTACTGATCTGCGATTTATCTCACCCCTGCAATGCCGTTTCAACGAGCTTAACCCAGTACGAGGCGCCGTACGGGATCACCTCGTCATTGAAATCGTAGGCTGGATGGTGAAGACCGGCGCTATCGCCGTTGCCAACGAAGATGAAAGCACCGGGCCGCGCCTCAAGCATGAACGAAAAGTCCTCCGCGCCCATGACCGGGGCGACATCCTCCTCGACTCGCTCGCGCCCGACTACTTCGGCCGCGACCGACGCCGCAAATTCGGCCTGTCGCACGTGATTTCGGGTCACGGGATAATCGCGCCGGTAAGTAAGCTTGGCGCTGGCGCCATAGAGGCCTGCCGTTCCGGTCACGACCTCATGCAGCCGCTTTTCCAAAAGATCGCGCACGTCGGGTGTGAGGCTGCGGGCGGTCCCGCGCAGGAGCGCGGTTTGCGGGATGACATTGTCGGTCGAGCCGGCCTGAAAAACGCAGATCGAGATCACCGCGGCGTTGAGCGGATCAACATTGCGCGCCACGATCGATTGAATCTGGTTAATGATTTGGGCGCCCACCAGCACCGTGTCGATCGCAACATGCGGCCGCGCCGCGTGGCCACCGCGGCCTTCGATCTCGATCGTAATACGGTCGGCGGCCGCCATTATCGGACCGGGTCGCAGCGCGAATTGCCCTACTGGAAGGCCGGGATAGTTGTGCATGCCGTAGACTTCCTCGATGCGGAAGCGCTCCATCAGCCCGTCCTGAACCATCGCCTTGCCGCCGGCGCCGCCCTCCTCCGCAGGCTGGAAAATGACGACCGCCGTACCGGAGAAGTTGCGCGTCTCAGCGAGATAATGGGCAGCGCCGAGCAGCATGGCGGTATGACCGTCGTGACCGCAGGCATGCATCTTGCCCGGCACCGTTGATCTGTACGGCACATCACCGATCTCCTCGATCGGCAGGGCATCCATGTCGGCGCGCAGCCCAATGACCCGGCCGTTTCCCTTACCGCCACGGATGACGCCGACCACGCCCGTGCGGCCGATCCCGGTCACGACCTCGTCGCAGCCAAAGCTTCTGAGCTTATCGGCGACAGTGGCCGCGGTGCGGTGCACGTCATAAAGGAGTTCGGGATTGGCGTGGATGTCGCGCCGCCAGGCAGTAACGTCGCCCTGCATGGCGGCAATCCGGTTGACGATCGGCATCAGCCCACTCCTCCCAGCGCGTGCAACCGGCCCCCATCTTCAGGATAAGCCGACGCGCTCCACTTGGACAGGCCTGCTGCGGCCCCACTATTGACCCCGCATCAGGCCGCCCCTACACACCCGCGCACCGGGCCCGTAGCTCAGTGGTAGAGCAACTGACTTTTAATCAGTAGGTCGTTGGTTCGATCCCAACCGGGCTCACCATTTCTCCGCCGACGCCGAACTCAGCGTTTTCTCCTGCATCGTGGCGGACCACGTCGCGCGCCAACACTCGAGCTGGCCCACCCATGGCGCAATTGAAGCGCTTGCGAAACGGGCTCAGAATGGCCGACGGCGCCGTACGGCGTTTTTGGAGTGCTGATGGCAAAATCGAACGGTCAAGCACTGCCGATCGTAATTGCGGGCGGCGGCATCGGGGGGCTGGCGGCGGCGCACGCACTCGCGCGCAAAGGGTTCACGGTTCGGGTTCTCGAGCAGGCCGCTGAATTCCGCGAAATCGGTGCCGGCATCCAGCTCGGCCCCAACGTCTTCCGCGCGCTTGAGCGACTCGGCCTTAAGGAGGCGGTGCTCGCCGATGCTCATCGCCCACCGGGAATAGAGATGCGTTGCGCGCTCAGCGGCGAGCGCGTGACCCGCATTCCACTCGATGACCCGCGCTTTACCGAGCGTTTTCAGCAGCCGTACGCCGTCACTCACCGGCACGACCTCCATTCCGTCTTCATCAATGCCTGCAAGAGCAACAATCTGATCACGCTGGAGACCGATCGCACGGTCGAGGACTTCGACCAGGACGATGCCGGCGTCACCGTAATCCTGCAGTCGGGCGAGCGCATCCGAGGCCGTGGCCTCGTTGGCTGCGACGGCATGTGGTCGAAGGTGCGCGACAAAATCGTGGGCGACGGCAAGCCGTTGGTATCCGGCCATATCGCCTACCGCGCCGTGCTGACGCGCGAGGAGGTGCCGGACGATCTGTGGAGTCCCGATGTGGTCCTGTGGGCCGGTCCGCGCACACACCTAGTCCACTATCCGCTGCGCCGCGCCGAGATCTACAACCTCGTGGCCGTCTTCCACTCCAAGCGTTACGTCGAGGGTTGGAATGCCGAGGCCGATCCCGGCGAACTGCGGGCGCACTTTGAAGGCCAGCGGCCCGAAGTCTTGCGCATGCTCGAGCGTATCGAGACTTGGCGCATGTGGGTACTGTGCGACCGCGAGCCGGTGAGGGAATGGAGCAAAGGGGCCGTGACGCTTCTCGGGGACGCGGCCCACCCCATGTTGCAATACCTGGCGCAAGGCGCTTGCATGGCGACCGAAGACGCGGTCTGGCTCGCCGACAAGGCCAGCGAAAATCCGCAAGACCTCCCCGCGGCGTTCCGCGCCTACGTGAAGCAGCGTTACCTGCGCACCGCGCGGGTGCAGATCGTGGCGCGCGTCTATGGCGAGTTTTACCACGCGCGCGGGCCCGCGGCGGAACTGCGCAACCAGATGCTCGGCCCTCGCACGCCGGAAGAGGCTTACGTCGGTATGGCTTGGCTTTACGGCGGGATGTAACGGGGCGTGGCCGCGATCGGGCCGCTGCTATTTGTGAGCTTCTTTTCGCGCTGCCCGCTATCTCAACGACGCCTTGACCCGCGCCGGACTAAGGGGCAGGTCGCGAATGCGCCTGCCAGTTGCCTTCGCGACGGCGTTGACGACGGCGGCGGCCGCCGGGCCCAGTGAGGCTTCGCCGGCACCGAGCGAGCGTTCGTTCGGGCGATTGATCAGCTCGACATCGACGATCGGCGCTTCCGGCATGGTGAGGATCGGATAACTCTGCCAGTCACGCGCCAGAACGCCGCCCTGGTCGAAACGCACCTCCTCCTTCAAGGTCCAGCTCACGGACTGGATGATTCCACCTTCGATCTGATTGGTGAGCCCATCAGGATTGACGATCAGACCGGCATCGACCGCGGCGGTCGCGCGCGGCACGTGGATCTTGCCACTGTCGCGATCGACTTCGACCTCCGCCACCACGGCCACGTAGGAGGCAAGATTCTTATACCTGGCAAAGCCGATCCCGCGACCGCGCACGCCATCACTTGTTTTGCTATTCTTCCAGCCGACCTTCTTGGCGACCGCCTCGATCACGGCCCGTGCGCGCGGATCGCTCAGATGCGCGAGGCGGAAAGAAACCGGGTCCGCACCAGCCGCCGAGGCCAGCTCATCCATGAAGGACTCGACCGCGAACACGTTCGCATAGGCGCCAAGCGTGCGCAGCGAGGACACCCAGACCGGCATCTCCGGAATGAAGTGATTGATGATCTTGTGATTGGGTAAGTCGTAGCTGGGAATTGCGTTGCGATCGCTGCCGCCCGCCGGCAACGGGATGTTGCGCCCAAGCGGCCGTTTTTGCGGCTGCGCCAGGCTCCAGCTTGCGAACAGATTGCTGCCATCGGGCGCGCCGGGACGCACGCCGTGCGGACCGCTCCACAGCTCGTAGCTCCAGTCGACGATTCTGCCGTCGGCAACCGCACCCTGTGCCTTCATCACCATGGCCGAGCCGTACGGCTCCCATGCAAACTCATCGTCGCGCATCCATTGCACGCGCACCGGGCGACCGGGAACGGCGCGCGCGAGTAGCGCCGCGTCGAGCGCGACGTCGTCGTGCCCGTTGCGGCCATAGCACCCCGCGCCTTCCGCGAAGATGCACCGGATCTGCGCGGGATCGATCTGCAGGGATCTGGCGAGGTCCTGCCGCAGCGGAAATACGCCCTGTGTATGCGACCAGATGGTCAAGCTCCCGTCGCGGAATTCGGCAAGCGCGCAGGACGGTCCCATCGAAGCATGGGCGAGGTAAGGCTTCCGGTAGGTCGCCTCCACGACGCGCGCGCCGCTGGGGCGCTCGCTCGCTCGCTTCTCACTGGCGACCGTGTCGACGGTCCGCAGCGAGAGCAGCTGCTCATAGACCTTGCCCGTATCGGGGAGCTCGGTGCCGCCCGACCAGCGCGAGTCGCCACTCAACGCGGCACGGGCCTTGATTGCCTGCTCCTCGCGCCCGGCAATGACGCCGACGAAGCTGCCGTCGCGCACGACGGCAACGACTCCCGGCATCGTCCTGACGGCAGCTTCGTTGATGGTTTCAAGCTTCGCGCCATAACGCGGCGGGCGCACCACACGGCCGTGCAGCATGCCCGGCAAGCGGATGTCGTGAACGTAGGTGGCGCCGCCGCTAACCTTAGCCGGGATATCCAATCTCTGAACCGATTTTCCTACGATCTTGTATTTTGAGGCGGTTTTCGGCTCGACCTTCGCCGTCGCCTCCCGCCTGAGATCGACGCGAGTTCGCCGTAGCCGAGCTTGCGACCGCCGGGCGCGGTGACGATACCCTCGGCGAGGGTCAGCTGGTCTGCCGTCGCGCCGAGTCGCTTGGCAGCGAGATCGATGAGTATCGCACGCACTTCGGCGGCAGCGATGCGCAGCGCCGTACCGCTATTCTCGATCGATCGGCTGCCGTCTGTGTGTCCCTCGTTTGGCGTCCGACCGGTATCGCCGGAGATCATCTCGATCCGCGACAACGGCAGATCGAGCTCTTCTGCCGCGATCTGCGCGAGCGCGGTGAGGATGCCCTGCCCCAGTTCCACCTTGCCAGTGAAAATGGTTGCGCTGCCGTCGGCATTGATACGGATCCAAGCATCGAGCCTGCGGTTGTTCTCCAGGCTTCCGGGCAACCGTTCCTGCCCTCGCGCAAGCTTCGGATCGAGCGAGAACGCAATGACGATGGCCCCGAAGCCGGCGGCAAATTCGCGCCGATTGACAGCGGGGCTGGTCACGTGCGCGTCCTCCCGCTCGCCTGCGCGGCCCGCAGCACCGCGCGAACGATGCGATTGTGAGTGCCACAGCGACAAAGATTGCCGGCAAGCGCCGCGCGCACGTCCTGCTCGGTCGGTCGCGGATTGCGGTCGAGCAACTCTTTCGCCGACATGATCATGCCGTTGATACAGTAGCCGCACTGGGCCGCCTGCTCTTCGATGAACGCGCGCTGGAGCGCATGCGGCTTCTCGAGCGAGCCCAGGCCTTCGATGGTTGTGATCTCGCTTGTGGTCACGGTGCTGATCGGTGTGACGCAGGAACGCACCGCCTTGCCGTCGACCAGCACAGTGCAGGCGCCGCATTGCGCCAGGCCGCACCCGAATTTCGCACCGTTGAGCTCAAGATCATTGCGCAGCACATAGAGCAACGGCGTATCCGGTTCGGCCGGAACCGAACGGCTCGCTCCGTTGACTTTGAGATTGATGGCCATACCTGGCGTCTCCAGAGACCGCTCGCACGAAAACCGCGGGGCGCCCAGGCGGTTTATTCTGCGCTGCTGCGGGCGTGGCGTCGAGGCCTTTATGAATAGCGCCGTCCCGCCAAAATCGAGCGCTCTAAGACGAGGAGACTTCGCCTCGCGCCCAGCTCGCGCGCGTGTCGGCGCAGAAATCCACGAACCTGCCCGCCGCAATCGCGCTGCGCATGCCCGCCATCAGGTCTTGATAGTAGGCGAGGTTGATTGTCGTCAGCAGGATGGCGCCAAGCATCTCGTTCGCCCTGACGAGGTGGTGAAGGTAGGCGCGCGAAAAATCGCGCGCCGCAGGGCACGCGCTCATCTGATCGATCGGTCGCGGATCGTCGACGTGGCGTGCGTTCTTGAGATTGATCGGTCCGAAGCGGGTGAAGGCGAGACCATGTCTGCCGTTGCGGGTCGGCAGCACGCAGTCGAACATATCGATGCCGCGGGCCACCGCCTCGAGCAGGTCCTCGGGCGTGCCTACTCCCATGAGGTAGCGCGGGCGATCGGGCGGGAGCGCAGGCACGACGCCCTCGACGATCCCGAGCATAACCTGCTGCGGCTCGCCTACGGCGAGCCCACCAATGGCATAGCCGTCAAATTCGATGTCAGTGAGCACGCGCGCGCTCTCGGCGCGCAGTGCCGAGTCGTCGCCGCCTTGGACGATGCCGAACAGCGCGTTGCTTTGGGGCGCCTGCTCGAAGGCGCGTTTGCTGCGCTCGGCCCAAGCGAGCGAGAGTTGCATGGCGCGACGGAGCTCGGGCTCTGGTGCGGGCAAGCGCAGGCATTCGTCGAGCTGCATTGCGATATCCGAGCCCAGCAGGATCTGAATCTCGATCGCGCGCTCAGGAGAAAGCTCGACCACGGCCCCGTCGAGGTGCGATCGAAAGGTCACGCCTTTGTCCTCGACTTTGCGCAGCTCCGATAGCGACATGACCTGAAAGCCGCCGGAATCGGTCAAAATCGCGCGCATCCAATTCATGAATCGGTGCAGGCCGCCGAGTGCCGCGATGCGCTCGGCACCGGGCCGCAACATCAGGTGATACGTGTTGGCGAGCACGATCTCGGTCCCGTTGGCGCGCAACGCCTCGGGCGCAAGACCTTTCACGGTTGCCTGGGTGCCGACCGGCAAGAACGCCGGTGTGGCGACGGTGCCGTGCGCAGTCGCGATCTCGCCGCGGCGGGCAGCACCGTCGGTCGCGAGCAATCGAAACGAGAAGGCGTCGGCCATCGATATATCTTAGCCGAGTGGACCGCGTTCTTGTCTGCGGCCCCGCCCGCGCTTATGGCCGGAACAGCAGGCAGGCATCGCCGTAGGAATAGAATCGGTACCCTTCGCCGATCGCGTGCGCATAGGCGCGCTTCATGACGTCGAGCCCGCAAAGCGCCGCCACCAGCATGAACAAGGTCGAGCGCGGCAGGTGGAAATTGGTGAGCATCACGTCGACCGCGCGGAACCGGTAGCCTGGCGTGATGAACAAGGCGGTCTCGCCGTGAAACGGGCGGATGACCCCATCCTCGTCGCTGGCGGTCTCCAACAGGCGCAGCGAGGTCGAACCCACGGCGACAATACGTCCCCCTGCCTGCCGCAGGCGGTTCAGCGCCGCCGCGGTCTCAGCAGCGACGCTTCCCTGCTCCGAGTGCACGCGATGCGCAGCGGTATCGGCGACCTTGACCGGAAGGAATGTCCCGGCGCCGACGTGCAGCGTTACCTTGTACAGAATGATTCCCCGCGCGATCAGGCGCGACGTGAGCGCATCGGTGAAGTGCAGTCCCGCCGTGGGTGCCGCGACAGAGCCCTCCGCCTGAGCGAATATCGTCTGGTAGTCAGCCCGATCGCGCTCGTCGGGCGGGCGCCGGATGTAGGGCGGCAGCGGCATGGCGCCGCGCTCATCGACCGCCTGGTCCAGAACGGGCCCATGAAATGCAAACGCGAGCGTGACTTCCCCGTCTTCGCCTTTAGCTTCGACGGTGGCATCGAGCTGGCCGAGGAAGCAGACCTTGCCCTCGTCCCCGAAGCGCACCACGTCGCCGGCCGCCAGCCGCTTGGCGGGTTTTACGAAGGCGCGCCAGCGCGAGCCATCGAGGCGCTGGTGCAGCGTCGCCTCGATGGCGGGCTCCATTGCGCCGCGGCCGATGCGACGCCCGCGCAGGCGAGCCGCAATGACCTTAGTATCGTTGACCACAAGCGCGTCACCGGCGCGCAGCAGGTCGGGCAGATCGCGCACGCTGCGGTCATCGAGCTCCGGCGTCGAGCCTGGACGCACGACTAGCAGCCGCGCCGCATCCCGCGGCGAAACGGGACGCAAGGCAATGCGGTCGGACGGCAGTTCAAAATCGAACAGGGCGGTGCGCATGGCCCTTCATACAAGGGCCCGCGCGGCAGGTCATCGCCTGGGCCAAGCCGCACTACGGAACCGACGGCCGGGCTTTGTCCGGGCCGTAGATACATACCAGTGCGGCAACGGCTTCCGCCGAATGGAGATTATCAACGCACTCGCGTCCGACCTGTTCCGAGCAGGTACAAATTCCCAGATGGAGTTATCGCGTCCGCCCAAATGACGCATTTGAGGGTTTCGAAATTCCCCTGCTTTGTCGCGGTTGCGTCAAATGATTTTCACAGGAGTGGCGTATCTGATGCGCACAATGAAAGAAGGCAGGAGAGGCCAATGGGCGCCGTCATGGTGAGATGTCCGCAGACCGGACGGGACATCCCTACCGGTTTGGTCACCGATCGCAAGAGCTTCGAGTCGATGCCGGTCTTCTTCGCGCGGGTCCACTGCCCAATCTGCCGAACCGAGCATGAATGGTTCGCGAAAGAGGCGTGGGTGTGCGAGGCCGAGCTGCGCGCGCAGGGCAACGCACTAGTTTGATTTCTCTTCTACGCGATGAAACGGCACCGATCACAGCTCGCGTTTCAAAGCAATCGCCGCGCGAAGGCGGCTCACACGATCACCCATCTGCGCCCATTTTGGCGGAGATAATTCGGTCGGGCTCGACAACGGGCTCGCCGCGCTTGATCTTGTCGACGTTTGCCATGCCTTCGGTCACCTGTCCCCAGACGGTGTATTTGCCATTGAGAAAAGGCGCATCAGCAAAGCAGATGAAGAACTGACTGTCGCCGGAATCTGGGGATTGCGCGCGCGCCATCGAGACGGTGCCCCGGCGGTGCGGCTCTTTGTTGAACTCCGCCTTGAGCTTTTTGCCGGAGCCGCCGGTGCCAGTGCCATGCGGGCAGCCGGTCTGCGCCATGAAGCCATCGATGACGCGATGAAACACGACGCCGTCATAAAAGCCCTGGCGCACCAACTCTTTGATGCGTGCGACATGGCCGGGCGCGAGATCCGGACGCATCAGAATGACGACCTTGCCCTTAGTGGTTTCAAGCGTGAGCGTGTTCTCGGTATCCATCATGGGACATTCTCTGCTTGTCTGAGCTTGCGATCGTCGATTAACCGGATGGTGAACGGCCGGCCCGCCAGTGCGTTCCCGAGGGCATCGCTGAGCGGCAGGGGCGCACAACGTTTGATCATCTTAGCCACCGCAATGCGATAGGCCAGCCGTTCATCATCCGACGCGCCGGTGGACTCGAATGTGATCCTCGGGTGCCCGAAGAGTTCGCCGTTACGGCGGAAGCTCATCCGCACCGTGATCTGCATGCCCGCGCGCGACTGGTCGATGGGTGGAGGAATCCAGCAGGTCCGCAGCGCGGCACTGACCTCGTTGAGCGTATTGAGCGGCAGTTGAGGTCCTTGCGCGACCGCCTCCCCCACCAGCGAAACGAACGCCAGCGTCCCCGCCATGACACGCAGCCAGTTGATCACGGCTGGTCCCGAATGCCGACAAATGGCAATGACGATCGGCCGGCCTGCGAATGGCCGCACGCGCCGATTCTCCTCGTCATTTTGCGTCGGCGGCGACCTGCACACGAATCATGCGGTCGGGATCGACCACCGGCTCGCCCTTCTTGATCTTGTCGACCACTTCCATGCCGGACAGCACTTCCCCGACGACCGTGTACTTGCCGTTGAGGAAGGCGCCGTCGGCATACATGATGAAGAACTGTGAATTCGCCGAATTCGGATCGTTGGCGCGGGCCATGCCCACCGTACCGCGCTTGAACGGCACATTGGAAAATTCGGCGGGCAGATTGGGATATTTCGAGCCTCCGGTGCCGTCGCCGCGTGTCCCGTCGCCGGTCTGCGCCATGAATCCGGCGATAACCCGATGGAACGGTACGTTATCGTAATACTTCTCGCGCGCCAGCAATTTGATGCGCTCGACGTGCTTGGGGGCGATGTCGTTGCGCAGCTTAATGACGATGCGCCCGTATTTGGTATCGATCAGGATTGTGTTCTGCGGATCGGCGCCAGCTGCCAGTGGTTGCGCGAGGGCGGGCGCCGCACAGATCAGAACGGCCAAAGCTGCGAGCAGGCGGATCATGGACTCTCCCGGGGCTCAACGGCCGGACGTGCCGGCGAACTTTGCTTTCAGGCGGGCGGCGACCGCCGGCGGAACGAACGGCGAGACGTCGCCGCCCATGGATGCGATCTGCCGCACTAGTGTGGCGGTGATCGGGCGAACCGTCGGCGCGGCCGGCAGAAAAACGGTCTGCACGGCGGGCGCCATGGCCGCGTTCATGCCCGCCATTTCCATCTCATAATCGAAATCGCTGGCGCTGCGCAGCCCGCGGATCAGGAGCGTCGCGCCCTCGCGCTGCGCCGCGGCGACAACGAGATCGGCGAACGTGATGCAAGCGAAATCGCAGCCGCTCGCGCGCGCAAGTGCACCGCAGGTCTCGTCAACCATCGCACGCCGCTCTGCGGCCGTGAACAAGGGCGCCTTCCCGGGATGGGTGCCGATCGCGAGGACCAGCCGATCGGCGAGCCTGGCGGCTTGGCGCACGACGTCGAGATGCCCACTGGTGACGGGATCGAACGACCCCGGGAAAAGCGCGGTGCGCGGCATGAGGGCGGTCTAGCGTGCGCTCCGGGGGCCCGCAAGGTCGGCGCCAGCGCATTGGGTGCTGGCGCATGCCAAGGTCGTGGGAGGCGGCCGCGGCGCCCGGCCATGGGGCCGCGGACCCACAAAACCTTGTTCTTCCTCATGCGCTTGCGAGCCTTCGTGAATCAGAACTCTGAGCTTGCGTAGGCTTGCGCACTTCCTCCGGCCCTAGCGGATCCCATCCGCGGTGCCGGATTGCGAATAAATGATGCATCGGATTGCCGCCGCCCTCGCCGGCTTGTTGTCTCCGAACCTGCGCCAGACGCTAGTATCGTCCACCTCCTGCGCAACAGCACCTCAACGTGTCATGGAAATCACCGCTGCCGTGGTGCGCGAAAAGTTCGGCGCCTTCACGATCGAGAAGGTGGTACTCACCGATCCACGGCCGGACGAGGCATTGGTGAGGATCGTGGCAAGCGGCATGTGCCAGACCGACCTGCACGGCCGCGACGGTTACTACAACATGCCTTATCCTGCGGTATACGGCCACGAAGGCGCAGGAGTAGTGGAGGCCGTCGGCACCGGCGTCAAAAAATTCGCGCCGGGCGATCATGTCGTCATCTCGTTCCCCTGGTGCGGCTCTTGCCCGAATTGCCGCCGGGATATGCCATTCCACTGCATGAAAAGTGTGGAACTGAAGACGCGCGGCACGCGCCCCGACGGCTCCGCGCTCATGAGCAAGGATGGCGTTCCGGTTTACGGCGCCTTCTTCCAGCAATCCTCCTTCGCGACCCACGCCATCGCCAACGAACGCTACATGGTGAAAGTCAGGAAAGATGCCCCGCTGGACTTTCTCGGACCATTCGCCTGCAGCGGACAAACGGGCGCCGGTGCAGTCCTTAATTCGATGCGGCCTGAACCGGGAGATTCGTTCGCCGTATTCGGAGTGGGCGCCGTCGGGTTAGCCGGGCTGATGGCGGCCAGAATAGCCGGATGCGAGCCAATCATCGCCGTCGACGTGCACGAGGCGCGGCTCGCGCTCGCGCAGGCCCTGGGTGCCACGCACGTGATCAACCACAGGGGACGCACCGACGTGGTCGGGGAGATCCGCAGGATCACCGGCGAGGGCGTGCGCTTCTCGCTTGAGACGTCGGCGCAGCCCGCGGTTTTGCGCGAAGCGGTCGAGGCGCTGATGGCCGCTGGCACCTGCGTTCTTCTCGGGAGCGCGCGGCGCGGGACGGAGGTCTCATTCGAAATGCCATTTTTACAGTTCGGCCGCGTGGTGCGCGGCGTGATCCAGGGCGAAAGTCGGCCGCAAGAATTCATCCCCCGGCTCGTCGACTTCCTCATGCAAGGGAAAATGCCGGTCGACCGGATGATGACGTTCTATCCGCTCGGTGAGATCAATCGCGCGGCGCAGGACTCTTCGAACGGGACGACGATCAAGCCGGTGCTACGCATGCCGAATTGAGGCGTGTCGAAGTGGCTGTGATATCGTTGGTCGGCAAGATTACCGACGGTGAGTCGACCGAAGGACCCATTTAGCCATGACACGAAGCCCTTCCTGTCTTGCGCTGGTCCTCCTTGGCGCGATCCAGTTTGGCGGCACAGCGAGCTTCGCACAAAGACCACCAAGCGAACGGGAGCTGCGTGTCTACGCCGGCCTCCACGATGCCGCCGCGCGCGGCGAGGTCGCGGAAATCCAACGGCTGATCCGTGAAGGCGAAAAGCCGAATGTTCAAGATGCCAACAGCCGCACACCTCTGCACGTCGCCGCGTTCCTACGCCAACACGGCGCGGCGCGCGCGCTCCTGCGGCTGGGCGCCAATGCGAATGCGCTCGATGCCGAGCGCTACGACATTCTCACGATAGCGGCGGTGAACGATGATCTCGAAATGCTCGACATTGCTCTGGAGGGCGGTGGCAACGCACGCGCCATCACCAGCCACTATAACGACACTGCGCTGATCGCCGCCGCCCATCGCGGGCACGTCGAGATCGTGCGGGCTCTCATCGCGGCGAAAGCGCCGCTCAACCACGTCAATGATCTCGGCCGAACCGCCTTGTTAGAGGCGGTCGTGCTCGGCAACGGGGGCCACAACCACACGGCAACGGTCGAGGCATTGGTCAAAGCCGGCGCCGACGTCACGTTGCCCGACCGCCACGGCACGACACCGCTGCAACATGCCCGAACCCGCGGCTATTCGCAGATTGCACGGATCCTGGAGCAGGCAGGTGCGCATTGAGCCGGCACGCTCGGCGTCGCGCTGTGGCAATACTCCCACGAGGGAGCTACGAGTTTCACGGCGCTTCGCTCGAGCGCCGCAGTTGCGCGCGAATGAAAGCACCGGCCGACCCGATTGCGCGGCGAGCATCCTCCAGCTGGGCGGCCCAGAGGTGCCAAGCGTGAATCATGTGGGGCCAAATCTCGAGCCTGACCCGCACGTCAGCCGTCCCCGCCCGCCGCGCGATACGCACAGCATCGTCGAGCAGCGTCTCAGCTGAGCCGACCTGCACAAGCAAGGGGGGAAAACCGGCGAGATCCGCATGAAGGGGCGAGACCAACGGATGCGCCGGATCGGTGCCCGCGAGATAGGCGGAGGCCAGCTCCTCGAGGTACGGCCTCGAAATCAGCGGATCCACGTTGGCCTTGTCCGCAAGGCTTGCCCCGGTCATCTGCAGGTCGACCCAAGGCGATACCAGCCAGGCGCAGCCAGGCAGCAGTTGTCCGGCATCACGCAGAGCTATCATAAGCGCCAGCGTGAGGCCCCCACCCGCGCTGTCGCCGCCGATCGCTATCTTGGACGGGGCAATCCGCCGATCCAGGAGGAAACGGTAGGTCGCACGTGCATCTTCGATTGCGGCAGGGAATGGGTGCTCGGGCGCGAGCCGATATTCCACCGCGAGCGTACGCGCGCCGGCCGCGCGTCCGGCCTCAGTCACCATGCCGCGGTGGCTGACGATCGAGCCTGAGCAATAGCCGCCGCCATGAAAGAACAGGAGCACGTTCGAGGGATCGCTGCCGGGCGCCAGCGACCATTCGGCGGGAACCCCGTTCGCACGGGTCGGCTCCAGCCTGATATCGCCGGCAACGGGAGAAATCGAGCCAATGGCGTCCAGCCGTTCGCGTCGTTCGGCAAAGCCGGCCGGCCTGGGCTTTGAGCGCAGTAATTCGCGAACAGCATCAATCTCGCTGCTGGACATGAGCAGATTCTGCGTCTCGATCGGACGCATCCGGCCAAAATCGACGACGCGCATCAGAGGTGAAAATGTTGACGTCCTGTGATGGCGGCTTGTCTGTTGTCAAGGAACGTCTTCGCCCCGTTCGATGCGTCGCATCAGCCGCTCCAGCTTCTCCGAAGGCTTGGTGCGAAGATCAGCGTCATACATTCGGCGAAGTTGTTCGGCGATAGCAAACAGGGTCTCCGTCCCCAAACGAACAACGTTCTGCTTTTTCTCTTCGTCGTCGGGAACGGACATCTCGGATTGGCCTAGCTCGGAACACGCGACAAAACTGTTTGCCGAAAGCTGCCAACGCTGACGCAGGGCAGAAGGTTCCTTCTCCTTGGAGCGTGCTCTGGCGCGAGGCTTGGACCCTCTCTAGATCGGGCGCAGCTGCTCGCCGCGCGCGCTCCACGAGAGCAATCATAAAGCGTCGAAACACAGAGGACAAATGAGTGGTCTACGCATTTTAGCGGCAGCCCTCGCCGCGCTGGGCCTCTCGCTCGGCAGCGTTGTCGCGGCGTCTCCCGAAGCTTTCCCAACGCGGCCGATCAAGATCATCGTTCCGACGCCTGCCGGCGGGCCGGTGGACGTGATCACCCGGCTCGTTGGCAATTATCTGGCCTCGTCCCTCGGACAAGCCGTGGTGATCGACAATCGGCCCGGCGCCGGCAACACGATCGGCTCGAAGGAAGCGGCACAGGCCGAGCCTGACGGCTACACGCTACTCTATTCCAGCGCGAGCGGGCTCGTGCTCGCACCCATCCTGCAGAAGAATGCCGGCTACGATCCGCTCGCCAGCTATGATCCGATCGTTCTGGTCGCGCAGAGTTCGAACCTCCTGGTCGTACACCCGTTGCTCCCTGTGAATTCGGTGCAAGAGCTCGTCGCCTACGCGAAGGCCAATCCCGGAAAGGTAAACTTCTCCTCGGGCGGTATCGGCGTGCTGCCGCATTTGATCGGCGAATGGTTCAAGTCAGCGGCTTCGATCGATATCGTACACGTCCCCTACCGAGGCGGCGGGCCTTCCATCAACGACCTGCTCGCAGGTCAGGTGCAGATGACATTCGAGGGCACGAGCGTGCTGCTGCCACTTATTCGAGGCGGCAAGCTTCGCGCGCTCGCCACGACCAGCGCCAAACGCATCGCGGAGCTGCCGGACCTGCCGACAATGGTCGAGAGCGGATTTGCCGGCTTTGTCTCGACCAGTTGGACCGGGCTCTTAGCGCCAGCGCGCACGCCGCGCGGGGCGATCGAGAGGATCAACGCCCAAGTCAACGAGGGTCTCGAATCGCCGAAGCTTAGATCCGCGCTCGCCAAGCTCAGCAATCAGCCGTTGGGCGGGACACCGCAGGACTTCACCGAGCTGATCAAGAGCGACATCGGCAAATGGGCGCCGATCGTGACGGCCCTCGGGCTCAAGGCGGATTGAACACCGGCCTTCTTCCGCCAAGCCGCGAGCCGGCGAGAGCCGCAGTGTTAGGCACCGTTTTGCTCGCCGTCCTCGCTGATGCGCTCGACCGAGACCACGCGCTCGCCTTCCGCGGTATCGAACACGATCACGCCCTGAGTCGAGCGTCCGGCAATGCGGATGCCCTCGACGCGCGTGCGGATGAGCTGGCCGCCGTCGGTGACCAGCATGATCTGGTCCTCGTCCTCGACCGGGAACGAGGCGACCACAGGCCCGGTCTTGCCGGTTACCGCCATGGCGACAATCCCTTTGCCGCCGCGGCCGGTGGTACGGTATTCGTAGGACGATGTGCGCTTGCCGTAGCCGCGCTCGGAGACCGTGAGTACGAACTGCTCAGCCGCCGACATTTCCACGTACCGCCGCTCCCCTAGTTCGATGGCGCCCGTCGCCTCCTCCACATCTGGCGCAATCTCCTCCGCTTCGCCAGTAATTCCGCGACGCACGGCGCTGGCGCGCTTAAGATATGCCACGCGCTCCTCTGCGCTGGCGTGAACATGGCGCAGGATCGACATCGAAATAACTTTGTCTTCGGCGGCCAATCTTATTCCAATATCGCCAATTGTATCGCGACCCTTCTTCAAAGAAGTTTTGTTGGCGGGAAACCGTATGCATTGACCTTCTCGGGTTGTTAGAAGGATGTCATCGTGATCACTGCAAAGTTCAACACTCGCAATCGAGTCGCCATCTTCCAATTTGATGGCCTTAATGCCTGAGGGGCGAACGTCGACATAGTGATCGAGCGCTATTTTCCGAACGATGCCGTTCGTCGTGGCAAACATCAGTTGGAGACCGGCCCATTTGGCCTCGTCCTCGGGCAAGGGCATTATGGTCGTGATGCGCTCGTCCTGCTGCAGCGGCAGAATGTTAATCAGCGCCTTGCCTCGCGCCTGTGGTGCCGCCTGCGGCAACCGCCAGACCTTCTCCTTGTAGACTCGTCCGAGCGAGGAGAAGAACAGCACCGGGGTATGGGTCGAGGCCACGAACAGACGCGAGACGAAGTCCTCCTCGCGCGTCTGCATGCCGGCGCGCCCCTTGCCCCCGCGCCGTTGCGCCCGATAGGTCGACAGCGGCACGCGCTTGACGTAGCCCAGGTGCGAGACGGTGACCACCATGTCCTCGCGGTGAATGAGATCTTCTTCCTCGACTTCGCCTTCCTGCTCGAGGATGACCGTGCGGCGCGGGGTGGCAAACTTCTCACGCGCGGCCCTGAGTTCGTCCTTCACGATACTCTGGATGCGCGCACGCGAGCGCAAAATCTCGAGATAGTCGGCGATCTCCTCGGCCAGCTTGTCGAGCTCGGCCTTGATCTCGTCGCGTCCGAGCGCGGTCAGGCGCTGCAGGCGCAGGTCGAGGATGGCTTTGGCCTGCTCGGCCGAGAGTTTGTACGTGCCTGTCTTCGACACCTTGTGGCGCGGATCGTCGATCAACGTGATCATGGCCTCCACGTCACGCGCCGGCCAATCGCGCGCCATCAAGGTCTCTCGCGCGGTGTTGGCGTCGTTCGAGCCGCGAATGAGCTTAATCACCTGGTCGATATTGCTGACCGCAATGGCCAGCCCGACCAGCACATGCGCGCGATCGCGCGCCTTGCCGAGCAAATATTTCGTGCGCCGGGAAATCACCTCCTCGCGGAAGGCGATGAAGGAGGTGAGCAGGCCCTTGAGATTCATGACCTGCGGGCGGCCGCCCTCGAGCGCGACCACGTTGGCGCCGAAGGTCGACTCGTCGCGCCTGATCTCGATCACGACGCGATAGCCGTCGCGGTCGGATTCGTCGCGCAGGGCCGCTATGCCGTCGATTTTTTTCTCCCGCCATAATTCCCCAATGCGCTCGACCATCGCTGCCTTGTTCACCTGGTAAGGAATCTCGCTGACGATGATCGCCTCGCGGTCGCCACGCAGCGTCTCGATCTCCACCTTGCCCCGCATGACAATCGAGCCGCGGCCTTGGGTGTAAGCGGCGCGAATGCCCGAATGACCGAGAATGATACCGCCGGTCGGGAAGTCGGGGCCGGGAATGATGCCGATCAGTTCCTCGATGCCCAGGCCAGGATTTTCGATGAGCGCGATGCAGGCATCGATCACCTCCCCCAGATTGTGCGGCGGAATGTTGGTCGCCATGCCGACTGCGATGCCGCCTGCGCCATTGACCAGAAGGTTCGGGAACCGCGCCGGCAGAACCACCGGTTCTTTCTCGTTGCCGTCATAGTTCGGTTGGAAATCAACCGTCTCCTTGTCGATATCGTCGAGCAGCTCCATGGCCGCTCTCGCCAGACGGCATTCCGTGTATCGCATGGCCGCGGGCGGATCGCCGTCGACCGAGCCAAAGTTGCCCTGCCCGTCGATAAGCGGCAGACGCATGGAGAAATCCTGCGCCATGCGCACCAGCGCGTCGTAGATCGCCTGGTCCCCGTGCGGGTGGTATTTGCCCATCACATCGCCGACGACGCGCGCGGACTTCACGTATTTCTTGTCGGGCGTGTGCCCGTTCTCGTGCATCGAAAAAAGGATGCGCCGATGCACCGGCTTGAGGCCATCGCGCGCATCCGGCAGCGCGCGCGCCACGATCACGCTCATGGCGTAATCGAGGTAGCTGCGCTTCATCTCCTCGGTGATGGAGATCGGGCGAATATCGGACGGGCCGGGTGCTTCCGGCTGCTGGTCGTTGTCGTCGGCCAAGGGAAAATCCTGTCGATAAGGCTTTGTGCTTAGCTGATTCAGCTGCCAGGCGCTACCCAAAAACGCGCTGGCGGCAGGGCCATTTTTAGATGGTGAGTCAGCTACTTATCGTCAAGTCGTGGCAGCCGATCAGGGCCTCACATTGCTGGGCTTTTTGGTGCGCCTTTAGTGGCCGAACACCACCGCATGCATGATGCGGCCGGGCAGCAGTGTGAAAAGGCCAGCGACCACGAGCGCACCGATGAAGATCGAGATCATGGCGTTGCGGTGCCTCTCGACGCGATGTCGCCGGGCATGCACGACCGCGAGCGGCAGCGTAGCCAATGTCAAGATTGTGAGCAGATGGATCGGGCTCCACCGCCCCCAGATGTGCAGGTCGTGGATAAAGAACGAGGTTGCCGCCACCGTCACCATAAGCGCGACCCAAATCCAGCCGATGGTGCGATGGGGAAGCGTACCTTTGGGCGCGGCGAGTTGGACCGCACCGAGCCCGAAGGCGGCCAAGGCGGCAAACGCATGCAGCTGGGTTGTCGGAGCGGCGTTCAGCAGGGGCGCGAGCGACACGGTCGGCTCTCCGCCTCACCGCACACCGGGCTTGCGCGACTGCCTGAATTGGGCCGCCAGAGCGGGGACTGAGCTCGCGCCGCGTGCGTCAAAACGGAATCTCGTCGTCCATGTCGCCGCGCTTGCCGGCGCCGGCCAGGGCCGGCTGCTTCTTCTCGCGCGCAGAAGGACCGGCGGAACCGAATTCATCTTCCTCGGAGCCCAACTCACCGCCGGTGCGATCGCCCGCCCGGTCGAGCATGGTGAGCTGCGAATTGAAGTTCTGCAGCACGACTTCGGTGGTATACTTGTCCTGGCCCGATTGGTCCTGCCACTTGCGCGTCTGCAGTTGCCCCTCGAGATAGACCTTCGAGCCCTTCTTCAAATATTGCTCGGCGACCCGGCAAAGCCCCTCGTTGAAGATGACCACGCGGTGCCACTCGGTGCGCTCGCGGCGCTCGCCGGTAGCCTTGTCGCGCCATGTGTCCGAGGTCGCCACGCTCAAATTGGCGACCGGTCGGCCATCTTGCGTGCGCCGGATCTCAGGATCTTTGCCGAGATTGCCGACCAGGATCACTTTATTGACGCTACCGGCCATGACGTTCTCCTGCTGATGTGTTTGTCCACGGCAGCCTAATCCCAAGCGCGGGACCAAGTCGCCGCCCTCGCCCGCGCCATCAGGCTTTTCCACAGCACGCGGCGGGCCGAGCGATGCAGACAATGTTCCTGATTTGTTCTAGCACTAAACACCGGCAAATGCAAATGGCTCGGGATGAATTTTCGCGGCGCAGGCCTCTATCCACGCGGCACAGGGCTCAAGCGGGCTTTCAGGCCGCCCGAGACGTTGTCCACAGCTGCCCAAAAGCAAGGGGCCTTGCACCTCCCACACACTGGCGGGTGGCGCCGGTTCTCACTACGTTCCTCCCGGGGCTCCGTGCGCGTAAAGCTGGGCTCCTTGCCCTCGCCGATGTGACCGCCTTGGCCTCGCCGATATGATCGCGCCCACGGACCGCATGAACGAGCTTTTCGACCAGAGCCGCCACCAAGCATCGACTGAAGGCGCACGCGTCATCGCCATCCGCGGCGCGCGCGAACACAATCTCAAGAACATCGATCTCGAGATCCCGCGTGATCGGCTGGTGGTGTTCACTGGCCTCTCCGGTTCCGGCAAATCCTCGCTGGCCTTCGATACCATCTACGCCGAAGGCCAGCGCCGTTATGTCGAATCGCTTTCCGCCTATGCCCGCCAATTCCTGGAGATGATGCAGAAGCCGGACGTCGACCAGATCGACGGTCTCTCGCCCGCTATCTCGATCGAACAGAAGACCACCTCACGAAATCCGCGCTCGACCGTCGGTACTGTCACAGAGATCTACGACTATATGCGGCTGCTTTGGGCGCGCGTGGGCGTGCCCTATTCGCCGGCTACCGGGCTGCCGATCGAAAGCCAGACAGTGTCACAGATGGTCGACCGGATCATGGCGCTGCCGCAGGGCACGCGGCTTTATCTGCTCGCCCCGGTCGTGCGCGGGCGCAAGGGCGAGTACCGCAAGGAGCTTGCCGATTACATGAAGCGCGGGTTCCAGCGGATGAAGATCGACGGCAAATTCTACGAGATCGCCGAGGCGCCCGCGCTCGACAAGAAGTTCAAGCACGATATCGACGTGGTCGTGGATCGCGTGGTCGTGCGGCCCGACCTCGCAACCCGCCTCGCGGATTCCCTCGAGACAGCGCTCAAGCTCGCCGACGGACTCGCCGTGGCGGAGTTCGCAGACGGTGCCGCAGGCACCGAGCACGCGGCAGCCGAACGAAAGACAGCGAAAATCCACGACCAGAGCGGGCCGCAGCGCCTCATCTTCTCGGAAAAATTCGCCTGCCCCGTATCGGGTTTCACCATTCCGGAGATCGAGCCGCGGCTATTCTCCTTTAACAACCCGTTCGGCGCCTGTCCGGCCTGCGGGGGGCTTGGCGTCGAACAGCACATCGATCCCGATCTCGTCATTCCCGACCGCGACAAGACCTTGCGCGGCGGGGCGATCGCGCCGTGGGCGAAATCGAGCTCGCCCTACTACATCCAGACGCTGCTCGCGCTCGGCAAGCACTACAAATTCGGCCTCGACAGCAAATGGAAGGAGCTGCCCAAGAAAACACAGGACGCGATCCTCTACGGCTCGGGAGAGGATGCGATCCGGTTCGTCTACGACGACGGGCTGCGCTCCTACGAGACCAAAAAGCCGTTCGAGGGCGTTGTGACCAACCTCGAGCGGCGCTGGCGGGAGACCGAGAGCGACTGGGCGCGCGAGGAAATGGGGAAATATTTCACCGACATTCCTTGCGCCGCGTGCAACGGCTACCGACTCAAACCCGAGGCGCTGTGCGTGAAGGTCGGCGGCTTGCACATCGGCGAGGTCGCGGACATGTCGGTAAAGCGTGCTGGCGAATGGTTCACGCAGTTGCCACAGGCGCTGAGCGCCAAGCAGAACGAGATCGCGGTGCGAGTGCTCAAGGAAATCCGCGAGCGGCTCAGATTCCTGGTCGATGTCGGGCTCGAATACCTCACGCTGGCGCGCGCCTCCGGCACGCTGTCGGGGGGCGAAAGCCAACGCATTCGTCTCGCCTCTCAGATCGGCTCCGGGCTCACCGGCGTGCTCTATGTGCTCGACGAGCCTTCAATCGGGCTGCACCAGCGCGACAATGCGCGGCTGCTCGAGACCCTCAAACGTCTCCGTGATCTAGGCAACACGGTGATCGTGGTGGAGCACGACGAGGATGCCATCCGCACCGCGGATCACGTGCTCGACATCGGCCCCGGCGCCGGCATTCACGGCGGACATATCGTCGCGCAGGGTACGGTCGAGGATCTGATCGCGACGCCAGGCTCGCTGACCGGCAAATATCTGTCCGGCGAGATGGCGGTCGCCATGCCCGAGCGCCGGCCCAGAAACGCGCGCCGGACCCTCACTCTCGTTAACGCGCGCGGCAATAATCTCAAGCACGTCACGGCCGAAATCCCGCTCGGCCTGTTCACCTGCGTCACCGGCGTGTCCGGCGGCGGCAAGTCGACGTTGCTGGTGGACACGGTATACAAGGCGATCGCGCGCAAGCTCAATGGCGCCTCCGAGGCCCCCGCGCCACACGACCGCATTGAGGGACTGGAGCATCTGGATAAGGTGATCGACATCGACCAGTCGCCCATCGGCCGCACGCCGCGCAGCAATCCGGCGACCTATACCGGGGCGTTCACCCCGATCCGCGAGTGGTTCGCGGGCCTGCCCGAGGCGAAGGCGCGCGGATATGAGCCCGGCCGCTTCTCCTTCAACGTCAAGGGCGGTCGCTGCGAAGCATGCCAGGGCGACGGCGTGATCAAGATCGAGATGCACTTTCTACCCGACGTCTACGTCACCTGCGACGTCTGCAAGGGCAAGCGGTACAACCGCGAGACCCTGGAGGTGCTGTTCAAGGGCAAGTCGATCGCGGATATCCTCGATATGACGGTCGAGGAGGCGCTGGAGTTCTTCAAGGCGGTGCCGCGCGTGCGTAACGTGCTTGAGTTGCTGCACCGCGTCGGCCTGGATTATATCCATGTGGGCCAGCAGGCCACCACGCTCTCGGGCGGCGAGGCGCAACGGGTCAAGCTCGCCAAGGAACTCTCAAAGCGCGCCACCGGGCGCACGCTCTACATCCTGGACGAGCCGACGACGGGGCTGCACTTCCACGATGTGAAAAAGCTGCTCGAGGTGCTGCACGAGTTGGTCGAGCAGGGCAATACGGTTGTCGTGATCGAGCACAATCTCGAAGTGATCAAGACCGCTGACTGGATCATCGATCTCGGTCCCGAAGGCGGCGACGGCGGGGGCGAGATCGTTGCCGCCGGCACGCCGGAGGATATCGCCAAGATGAAACGCAGCTATACCGGCCAATTTCTGGCGCCGGTGCTGGCGCGGCGCGACGCCAAACGCAGGCCTCGCACGGAGGCGGCGGAATAGCCCTTCAGACCCGCGGCAGCGGGCGCTTCGATTTGGCGGCGGACGGCACCTTCACCCACGCCTCGCCATCGAGCACGATCTCGTCGCCAACCTTGCAGCTGCAAGCGAGCCGCGCGCGCTGGCGCGCAGGGATGAGCTCCGCCACCGTCACGGTCACGTCGACCCGATCGCCGATCCTGACCGGGGCGCGGAAGTTGAGCGTCTGGGAGATGTAGACGGCACCTGGACCGGGAAGGCGCGTGCCCAGCACGGCCGAGATCAGACTCGCGGTGTAGAGGCCGTGGGCGATCCTTCTGCCGAACTGGGTTTTGGCGGCGAAATGCTCGGACAGATGGATGGGATTGCGATCACCGGTCAATTGCGCGAACCCAACAACATCGGAGGACGCGATCGTTTTTGACAAGGCCTCGGTCATACCGACCGAGAGATCCTCGAAATAGAGAATGCGCAACGCCAGGATCATTGGCCGCAACGGTAGCCTGGATTGCGCACATCCTCCATCCCGGCACGCGGATGCGTAGGCCCGCGTGCACCGCGCACCTTGTGCCTCGCCACCTCCAGCGCTCTCGAGACTCACATCATGCCGCGGCGAGTTCCTTGTCCTTGGCTTCAGCGCGCTGCAGCGCCGGGCGCGCTGCGAGCCGTGCGACATAGGCGGTGAACTCGGGCCGCTCCGGCACAAGCTTGAACATCATGCCCCAACGCAGCGTGGAGCCAACTACGACGTCCGCGGCTGTGAACTGCTCGCCCATGAGGTGTAGACCGTTCGCGACCACCTTGGCGGTCACATCCATCACCGTGCCGAAATCCCCATAGCCGAGCATGGCGCGCCGCGGCTCCTCCTTGCGCGGGTTGGCACGATCTATCATCGCCGCCTCGATGCAGGTCGGACCGAAGAAGAGCCACTTGAGATAGACGCCGCGGCGCGGGGTCCCGATCGGCACGTTGAGCGTGGCGCGGGGAAATTCGTCGGCGAGATAGGCGCAGATCGCCGCCGCCTCAGTGATAACGGTATCTCCGTGCTTGAGCGCAGGCACTTTGCCCATCGGGTTCACCGCGAGATAGTCCCCCGCGCGGTTCTCGCCCTTGCTCAGGCTCAAGAGATGGATGTCGTACGGTTCGCCGATCTCCTCCAGCATCCAGCGCGTGATCGAGGAGCGCGACGGGGCGGCGTGATAAAGCGTGAGCTTTGCCATGCGGTACTCCAATATTGGCCGCCGTTTCTTCTAATGTTGAATCGTGTCGGTTCTGCGAAGGCTCCTCGTACACGAGCGCAGGAGTGATCAAGCGCGCGGGGGCAGAATCTCCTGCTCGCGCACCCGCAACTTGCGAACCGTCAGTTCGTCCACTTCGAGAGCTTGAAAACGGGCCCGCTTGACGGTCACGCGGCCGAGCGCAAGCCGGCCGATCGCCAGCGCCCCGACAGCTACGGCTCCGAACGCGACTGCGCCCAACGCGAGGCCGACCACGCTGGCGGCAGGAAAGGCTTGGGCTCGGCGGACGATATCGCGCGGCATGAAGGCCTCCGTCAGGCAACTCTCTGTTGGGTCAGGCGCGTGAGAACCCCGCCCACCGGCAGCGCCCATATCGAATAGCGGGCAAGCGAACCATAATACTCTCCTCGTTTTCCGAACTCACAGCATTGTGCCGAACAAGTTTTCTCTGGCAGTATTAACATAATCCCGGGTCGCGGCGCGGCACGATCGATGAACGCCAGCGCGACCCTCGTTGCTCGGGAGGTAACGACCATGGCGCAGCTACACGTTCTCATGGGCGCGGATACGATCCGCGCGCGTCCGGTAATTCGCACCATCGGCCTCGCAGACCTCAAAGACGCGCTCACCCGCGGGCTTGCCGATTTTTCCGCCATACCGACGCATGCCGTCTTCCTGTGCTTGATTTATCCGATCGTTGGTCTCGTCCTGGCACGGGCGATTTTAGGTTACGCCCTCTTGCCGTTGTTGTTTCCGCTTGCCGCGGGCTTCGCGCTCGTTGGCCCCTTCGCGGCGATCGGCTTTTACGAGCTGAGCCGGCGGCGCGAGCAGGGTCTCGACATTTCCTGGGAGGATGCCTTGGACGTGCTGCATTCGCCGTCGCGCGATGCCATTGCCGCTCTCGGTTTCCTGCTGCTGGTCATCTTCGCGATCTGGATTGCCATCGCGCAGGCCATCTACGTCGCCAATTTCGGTTATCAGCCGGCCGCCTCGATCCCCCATTTCATCCGTCAAATCTTCACCACGCCCGAGGGCTGGATGCTGATCATCGTCGGCAACTTCGTCGGTTTCCTATTTGCAGTGACGGTATTGATCGTCAGCGTCGTGGCGTTTCCGCTGCTCGTCGACCGCGAGGTCGGCGCGGTCGAAGCGGTGCTGACTTCGCTTCGAGCGGTCGCCACCAATCCGATCACCATGGCGGCGTGGGGGTTTATCGTCGCCGCGCTGTTGCTGGTGGGCTCGTTGCCGTTTTTCTTCGGCCTCGCGGTAGTGGTGCCGGTACTCGGTCATTCGACATGGCATCTCTATCGCAAGGTTGTGGAACCGGATC
>WNFL01233622.1_pt1 | contig 25084 bp, 29 predicted proteins | sample 5400361 | NCBI WGS metagenome assembly WNFL01 (sample SAMN13153351, study PRJNA577476) | soil metagenome | isolation source: 40 cm soil on Douglas fir-dominated hillslope | place: USA:California | collected 2013-09-17
TTCCGGACCAATCTTGTCGATTTTATCAATTGTAATTATTTCTTCTTTTGTAAATCCAAGATCGTCAAATATTTTCCTGTCATTCAACTGAAGAAAAGCCTCGTTTAGGCCGAGCGCACGGGCACTTTCAATTACGGCGGAAATTACATTAATATCTTCTTTGAGATCAGGAGACCCGACTGTATCAAAATCAAACTGCGTAAATTCACGTCTCCTGCCTTTTTGAGGATTATCACCCCTAAAAACTTGACCAATTTGATATCTTGAAAAAGTAGGCTTAAGAAGCCCCAGATTATTAGCAACAAAGCGGGCAAGGGGAACTGTAAGATCGTATCTCAAAGCGAGCTTCCTGCCTCCCATGTCTGTTAATTTATAAATAAGCTTCTCATCCTCTCCATACTTTCCGGTTAAAGTCTCTTCAAATTCAAGCGTTGGAGTTTCCAAAGGTTTAAATTCATATTTTTCAAGGACCGGCACAACAGCATTTACCATTTCGCGCCTTTTTCTGGCCTCAGTTGGCAATATATCTCCAAACCCTTTTGGTGTTACAGGTCCTTTTTGCATAGTTATATATTATCTTTTAAGCCATTAAAAAACCAGCCCTTGTTGGCTGGTTAGTTTTTGTCTTGTGATTCACAAGCTGCCAACCTATAAAAGGTTGGCAAGTTGCGGCCCACAAAACCCCATCAAATTTCCAGAATGTGTACTATAGCGTACAATTTGCGGGGTGTCAAGAGCCGGCCTTAGACCGAGGGTTTTTGGACTACAAAAATTGAGCGTATTGTAGGAGTATCCGGGTTTGAATCAAGCACGTAGATTAAAACATCTCCACTGTTGATACCAGCAATTTTACTTGGCAAAAATTGTCCTTGATTGTATGTTTCAACTATTGTTTTGGTACCCGGTGTAACTGTTGAAGTTTTTCCGTCTTTGAGGTTTTCTACAGTAATCAATTTAGTAGATGTGTCGCTAACTTTGCCGTAGAATGAATCGATTTTGGATTCCGTAACAGGGTCTGTAATTAGAATTCTTTGTGCAGAAAGAACGGAGGACGAGTTTAAATAGCCCATGGCTACTATAAAATCTCCGATAGCAATATCGGTCAATTTTACGGCCTTGTTGTTGGTTCCTTTTATGTTGACTACTGTAGGGGTTCTACTATCAGTCGAAACTTGTTTAATTTCGCTGTCTGCTGTCTTAAGCTGAATTGTAGCGTCTGCAATATCTGTTACAACCCCAAGATATGCTTTGGGTTTATTTAAGGCTTCTGCTACTTTTTGTTGGACTTTTGCACGAATTGCGCTTTCTGTAGAATTATCTCCGGGCAAGGGTGTAGGAACAGCTAAAACTTCAAAAGAAGAAGAGTAGACAATCAGAACCTTTTGAATAGCTTGTCCGCCTTTCGGGTCAAATCCAGTTACTTTTATTTGGTTTACACCGCTAGATAGGTCAACATCCTGAGTAAAACCACCATGTTCGTCCGATTGAATTATATAATCTCCCTTGTCCCCAGAAACAGTTATCCAGGCTAGCGGTTTTGTTATTCCGGATACGGTTATAGAATTTTCTGTTACGACATCATTATTTTCGGGTTTATCGAGTGTAATTTTAAATTCGGAAGTTGTAGGAGACGGAAGCGGAGTGGCACTGGAACCCGGAGATGTGCGTTTAGTGGATGAAATTCTCCACGCGCCAAAAGCGATTATTAAACCAAATGAAATCCCGATTATGCCGGCCCAAACGAGTTCTCTTCGCATCAGTTGACCAATATACGGTATTGCCAAAATTTTGTCAATTTGTTAGAGTGCAAATATATGGACATTACCTATTTAGGACACTCATCTTTCAAAATTAAAACTAAAACAGCAACAATTGTAACTGATCCATATGATTCTAAAATGGTCGGTCTAAAATATTCTGCTGTGGAAGGCGACATAGTTACAGTTTCTCACGCTCACGCAGATCACAACGCTACCGATAAAGTGACAGGAGTAAAAAAAGTGGTAGAAGGCCCTGGAGAGTATGAAATTTCCGGAGTTTCTTTAATCGGCTATGCCTCATTTCATGATAATGAAAAGGGAGTAGCCCGTGGCAAAAACACGATTTATGTAATTGAAGCAGAAGGCTTAAGAGTGGTGCACTGCGGGGATTTAGGCCACACCCTGAGTGAAGACCTTGTAAACGAAATTGGAGACGTGGATGTTTTAATAATTCCTGTGGGGGGTGAGTTCACGATTGGTCCTAAAGAAGCCTCTGACCTTGTTTCAAAAATTGAGCCTTTTTTTGTAATTCCGATGCATTATGCTGCACCTGGGTTGAATATGGAAAATTTTGTGAATCTTGCCCCTGTTGAATCTTTTTTGAAAGAATCAGGCTTAACTACAGAGCAGACTCCAAAATTTACAATTAAAAAAGAAGACATCTTAGAAGATCAGAACACGAAAATAATAGTTTTAGAGAAGAAATAACTTCTGTTCTTTACTTACTGCCTTAAAAATTGTACACAGTACTTTATATATGGCAGATAATAAACAAATACTCAGGGTTCCTCCTCACTCTCAAGAAGCAGAAGAAAGCGTCTTGGGCGCCATGCTTCTTGATAAAGACGCGGTTATAGCTGTTGCAGAGTTTTTACACGCTGAAGATTTTTATGATGAAAGGTTGCGGGAAATATATCAGGCATGTCTCGACTTGTATGAAGACCGCGAGCCTATTGATGTTCTAACTGTCACAGAAAGATTAAAAAAAAGAAAACTACTGAAAATGGTTGGAAGTTCGTCGTTTTTAGGGGATTTGGCCAACAAAGTTCCAACCGCGGCCCACGTTGAACATTACGGTAGAATTGTAAAAGATACAGCTACAAAAAGATCCCTGATGTCAGCGGCAACCCGCTTAGTCGATATTTCATTTGACGAAGGACTAAAGGCATCTGAAGTTTTAGATAAAGCTGAAGGAGAAATATTCGCTTTAAGCCAAAAGAATTTGGGTAAAGCTTTTATTTCAGTTAAAGATACTCTGGCAGAATCTTTTGATAGACTGGACGAACTTCATAAACAAGGGGAGGGGATAAGGGGGGTTGCTACAGGGTTCCCTGATATAGATGATGCCTTGGCAGGTATGCAAAAAAGCAATCTTTTGATTTTGGCGGCCCGCCCCAGTGTTGGAAAAACTTCATTGGCCTTAAACATTGCCGAAAATGTTGCGGTTAAGAATAAGCGCCCGGTAGGTTTTTTCTCACTCGAAATGAGCAGGGAAGAGCTTGTAGATAGACTTCTTATTGCCCAGGCCGATATAGATGCCTGGAAGCTTAAAACGGGAAAACTTTCTGAGGATGATTTTACAAAGTTAAGTAACGCCATGGGGGAGCTTGCAGAGGCACCGTTATTCATAGACGATACTCCGGCCCTTTCCATTTTGGAAATGCGTACAAAGGCAAGAAGGCTTCAGGTTGAACACGGGCTTGATCTTCTAATAATTGATTATCTTCAGCTTGCCCGTTCTCGAAACTTAGAAAATAGAGTTCAGGAGGTTTCGGAAATTTCTCAGGGACTTAAAAATCTGGCTCGTGAACTCAAAATACCTGTTTTTGCCCTTTCTCAGCTTTCTAGGGCAGTTGAAACAAGAGGCGGCAATAAACCCCAACTTTCGGATCTTAGGGATTCAGGTTCAATTGAACAGGATGCCGACGTTGTCATGTTCCTTTGGCGCGAAGACCCTGATAACCCCGAGAATATGATGCTTGATATTGCCAAGCACAGAAATGGTCCTTTAAAAAATGTTCCACTTCACTTTAAAGGGGATAGGATTAAGTTTTTCGGACGGGAAATGAAGCACAAGGGATAATGGTATAATTGAAGCCTGGCCGAGTGGCGGAATGGCAGACGCGCACGACTCAAAATCGTGTTGGGCTTAAACCCAGTGAGAGTTCGACTCTCTCCTTGGCCACCAGATATTTTGATTAGAGAATCCACCAAATTGAGGCTGCAATAACAATAGCCTGTGTAAAAAGTCCCAAAAAAATACTCTTTGTATCCACCTGCATTGAACGCTCAAAGTTTACCCATTTAACCAGCCATTTTTGCCTGAGATGAAAATAATAATATGGATATTTTATGACATCGGAAAAAACCGAAGCAAGGGAACAGGCCAGAATCAAAAGAGCCATTTTAGTATCGGGTAGGGCGCGGTAAGCAAAAGCGGAGCCAAATATAAAGGATAGGGCGATATCGACACTTGCAATAATCGTGCTTTTTTCGGAAGGATGCCCGGTTTTTTTAGTTTCTGTATAAAGATGCGGGTTCCAGTGCGGAATTTTATCTAATACAACATGACTTAGGAGAGCAAGGGGAATACTAACCCATGGGTTAGGGAATTTTGTTGCGATCGCTACTCCCACGGCGACATGAGGCGTTTCTAACATTGTACAAGTATGATAATTTGTTTTCACGAGAGAAGTCAAATTTAAATTCTTGATATTTTATATAAGCCAGTTAAAACCTTTCGGTTTTTGGGCTTTGCCCCAGCTTATATATCTGAGTTCAAAACTTTACTCGAAATTGAATACAATTTCTCATTGTTTTGAAATCAGCTATAATTAGTAATGATTGCAAGTTTTGTGGCGGAGTTTAGCGGCATCCTTATCTTCCTTTTTATTTTTTGGAAACGTCTAAAAGAAGATTATTCTTCTGAAATTATATTTAGAACTGCTTCATTTGTCTTAACGGGGATATTAATTTCCTGGTTAATAAGCTTGAGGTTTTATCCTCCGGCATTTTTGTGGTTCGAATTTTTAGGAGCACTTGCCGGTCTTTCCGTAGCAAGTTTTACACTCAGGCTTAGGTTCTACGAAACTCTTGAGGCATTGATAGTAGCAAGCCTTCCCTGGTTATCGTTTTTGTTTCTAAAAGATTCGGTTACGGAATCTTCTCTAATTTCATTTTTTGTATTTTTGGCAGTTCTAGTTTTTATATTTGTCTTTTATTATCTTGATATTCATTACAAAAGATTTTCCTGGTACAAATCAGGGAAAATCGGCTTTTCAGGGCTTGCAACAATCGGATTAATTTTTGCTGTCCGTTCTGCTATTGCTCTTTCTGGAATCACTGTGATATCCTTTTTGAGTAGAATTGAAGCGTATGTATCAGGTATAGCCGCTATACTTGCATTTACACTATTGTTTAATTTAGGCAGACAAAAGAAATGAGCAAAAGAACTGACGAAAATATTAAAAGTTCCCCAAGGTTTCCTGCTAGTTTGTTAACTCCTGTAGCCCAGTTTTTAAGTGCCAGATTAAGTGTTCTGGAAAAAAGAAAGAAACAAATTTCTAAAGAAGATCCGTTTAAGGATGTAAATAGGGTAGACGACAATGCAGCCCCGGACATTGAAGCTGATGAACAGTTCGGACATGCCAGAACATCAGCAATTAAAACCGAAATAGGTAAGGCCATAATTCAGATAAGAAAAGCTTTGACACGCGTCCGAATCGGTAAATATGGAATTTGCGAAGAATGCGGACAGATGATTGATACTGATAGACTTATTGCTTTTCCTGAGGCCACACTCTGTACCAAAGACTCCAGAAAAAGGGAAAAGTAAAGTTTCTTAAAATGGAACCTAAAATTATTTTTCAGGACGAATCGCTTTTTGTTTTGGAGAAGCCACCCGGCTGGATTACAAATGAGGCGGTTACAACTACTACGCAACCCGTTATCCAGTCTTTTATTCGTGATCATTACGACTACCCCTTGAAAGGGGATAAAGAATTTAGGGACGGAATAGTGCATAGGCTGGATAAAGAAACCAGTGGGATTCTTCTGGTAGCTAAAACAAAAGAATCTTTTGAAAAACTCCAATCCGAATTTAAAAATAGGGAAGTTCAAAAAACATATACAGCTCTTCTTCATGGAAAAGTTGAACCGTTAGAAGGAAAAATTGAGGCAACTGTTGGGCGTTTGCCCTGGAGAAGGGACCGCTTTGGAGTGCTTCCCGGGGGGAGGGAATCGGTAACAGAGTATAAGGTTTTAAAGTTTTTCCCGGGCAATAACGCGGGGCACTCGCTTGTCGAATTTTACCCCAAAACAGGAAGGACTCATCAAATAAGAATCCATGCAAAGCACATCGGCCATGCAATTGTTGCTGACGAATTTTATGCAGGAAGAAAAACAGCACGGAATGACAGGGTATGGTGCCCCAGGCTTTTTTTGCATGCCTCAGGTATCAAGTTTATTCATCCGGTAACAGGAAAGGAAATTGAATTTAAATCAGAAATTTCTCCAGATCTTGTAGCGGCCCTGAAAACTTTGGAACGTTAGTTTCACAACCTCTTTACACGGGCAGGATCCTTATCTAAACTGAATATGTATGGAACTTGTAACAGGTTTATTTTTTGTTGTTATTGCGGCCGTCATCGGTGGAATTCTGGCCAAACTCCTTAAGCTTCCAAATTTAATTGGCTACATTGTTGCAGGAGTTATAATTGGGGCAATTCTGCCGGAAAATTTAAAATCAGTTTCAAGCTTGGCAGGAATAGGGACCATCCTTCTTCTTTTTTCAATTGGTGTTGAACTCTCTCTAGATAGACTAACTAAATTTTTTAAAATAGCAGTTTTTGGCGCCTTATTACAAATAGCTGTGGTTGCTCTTGTAAGCTATCTCTTTTTGGTCTTTTTCGGAATGAATCCAATAGCTTCTTTGATTCTTTCATTGGGTTTTTCTATTTCCTCAACCGCGGTACTGGTTAATATCTTGGGGGGCAGGGGAGAGATGGATACGATCCACGGAGGAATAATGTTTTCCTGGTCATTGGTCCAAGATCTTGCTGTTATTCCAATTATGGTAGTTTTGCCGGTTTTGAGTCTTTCAGGGGGAGGCATTTGGGGCGCCGTCGGGTTTTCTATAATTAAGGCCTCGCTGGTTATTGTCACAGTAGTCGTTAGCGGAAAATTGATTGTCCCTTATATTCTTAAGTTTGTAGCAGAAGTAAATTCCAGAGAACTACTATTACTAACTTCTGTGGGCTTGGCTTTGGGAACAGCAGCGATAACTTCAATGTTTGGTATTTCTCCCGCTCTTGGTGCATTTCTTGCCGGAGTGGTCATTTCAGAGTCTCAGGAACACCACGCGGTATTCTCTGAAATCAGGCCCTTGAGAGATCTTTTTGTTGCCTTATTTTTTGTTACGCTGGGGTTCTTGGTAACGCCCTCAGTAATAATTGCAAAGCTGCCCCTAATTATTGCAGTGACATTTCTTGTAATAATTCTTAAAACAGTCGTCGTCTTTTTGATAAGCGCCTCTTTTGGTTTTAAAGGCAGAACCGGAATTGCCAACGCTTTCGGACTGGCGCAAGTAGGTGAGTTTGCATTTGTAATATTTTCAGCCGCCATGGCTTTAAATCTATTGACCCCGGTTGATACTTCGATCGGCATTACCGTGACCCTTTTAACTCTCATTATTTCTCCTCTGCTTTTTGATAACGTAGTTCCTTTTTGGAGATGGGCCCGGAAGTTTAAACTATTTTCCGGTGGTGAGAAACGCGATTTCGTTTTAGAAGATTTTAGCGATCACATTATTATCTGTGGTTACGGCAGAGTAGGTAAGTGGGTGGGCAGAGCGTTAAGCGGTTTTGGAATCCCTTTTGTCGTTGTTGAATACAACCAGAAAGTTGTTAATGAACTTAAAGAGGGCGGCATATCTGTTCTTTACGGAGATCCTACCGAACCCGAAGTTTTGGAAGCAGTGGGAATCAGAAATGCCAAAGCAGTAATTTTGGCAATACCAGACAGAGTGGCCCAAGAAACATTGATTGCTTATACCCAAAGCGTTGCCCCAAATGTAAAAATAATTTCGAGAGCGCATCTAGATAGTGATTGGGAAAAATTAAAAACTTTAAGAGTTGATAAAATTGTTCAACCTGAATTTGAGGCCGCAATTGAGATTATAAGAAGTGTTCTATCAAGCCGTGGTAAAGGTAGGGATGAAATTTCTGAAGCCGTAAAAAGTTTAAGAGTGTCACACAGTAAGTAACAATTTATAAATAATATGAGATCTGCCCGAAAACAAAAACCGACCGGTTCACCAAAATTTCTTAAGTTTATAATTCTTGGTTTTTTGATAGTAGCCATCTGGATCTTTTTGGTTCTGGACACAAAATATTGGAACGGGACCGATAAATTTGATTATGTTTATAGAATGGAAAATGGAGATGTTGCAGTTATGGTTCTCGACCCAGAACTTTCCGAATCAACATCGTTAATCATACCGGGAGACACGCAAGTAAGTGTTGCAGGAAATTACGGTACGCTTCGTATAAAAAATGTCTGGCAGTTGGGGCTCAATGAAAAAGTGGGTGGAAGGCTTCTCGCGGCAACAACCACCAAAAATTTTCTGATGCCTACTTTTTTGTGGTCGGATTCAGATATCGCTTCTGTAGAGAACGTAAACCTTTTTCAGATATTAAAATTTATTTTTATTCCAAAAAATACAAACATCCCAATTGGGGATAGGGTTTCATTTGTTGCATTTTCTTTGCGCGTAAAAAACATCAATAGAACTACGATCGATTTGGCTAAGAGTCAGTTTTTGAAAAAGACAAATCTTAGCGACGGGCAAATGGGGTATGTTTTATTAGGGCCCGTTTCCGGAAGACTAACTAATATTTTTTCTGATAACGACTTCAGTAATCAAAATGTACGGGTTAACATAGTGGACGCAACTGGAGTAGCGGGATCCGCAAACATTATTGGCCAAATAATAGAGGTAATAGGCGGAAAGGTGGTCTCTGTAGACAAAAAACCAGTTCAGTCAGATACCGATTGCCTAGTATTAGGAGCCAATAAAAAAATTGTTAAAAAAATAGCAACTCTCTTTGGATGTAAAATTTCCGGAGATAAGTCTTCATTCGACTTAGAAATTCGTTTGGGTGAACTATTTGCAAATAGGTATTAAATTTCTTCTGAATCTTCAAGATTTTCACCAATTTCCAAAGGCTGATCTGTGTGCACCAGTTCTGGAGGAGTAAAAGCAACGTAATCTATTTTTTCTTGTGGGAAAGATGGAGTATCTTTAGATTTCAAACCTCTTTCCATCTCTCTAATAAACACAGTTACATTTTTTGGCTCAACAGATTTAATGAGAGTTTGGTATTTATTTCCGGACTTAATAAGATTTTTAAGTCTTGCGGCAATATCGTCTGGGAGGCGGCCAATATAACGGGAATCGTAAGTTACAACAGTTACACTGTGAGCAAAAGGGACTAATTTAACTTCTTCTCCCGGGTCAAGATTGGCAAAAATATCCGGGTCTCCGGTATGAAAAAGAGAGACAAGCTTTGTTCTACCGGGTTCTTCTAAAAAGGCATCTATAGAAATTTTATTGTTTGTATCTCTTTTAACTTTTGTAACCGACTTCCATCTTTCAACGCATTTTATTGCAATTGAATTAACAGGGTCTATCTTTAAAACTTTTTGTGCGGTTTGACGTGCTTTTAAAATATCTCCAATCTCGGAATAAGCTCTGGCCAATCTATTGAGTGCCTCGGTGTCTTCGGGAGATTCTTTGAGGATTTCCAAATTTACTTTCACTGCTTCCTCCCACATGCGTTGAAGAGCAAAATTGACAGCTTTTTGGGCAAGACTAATTTCCATTTTTTTCTTTTCCTATTTTATTTATTGAGTATAAATGGCGGGTAGATCGTGTCAAGGGGTAGCACCAGAAAGCCCATTTCACGGCCTTATTGAAGTCTGTTATAATGCCTTTGTATGAGCGGACATTCCCACTACGCAACAATTAAAAGACAAAAAGGAGCCAACGATGCGGCTAAAGGCAATCTATTTTCGAAGCTTGCCAGAAGCATAATGATTGCAGCAAAGAATGGGGCAGACCCAGACATGAACTTCAAACTCAGATTTGAAATCGATAAAGCCCGTGAGGCGAGCATGCCAAGGGAGAACATCGATAGGGCCATAGCTAAGGCCACTACGGACGCCGCTAACCTTACAGAAATAACTTATGAAGGTTTTGGTCCCGGAGGCATTTCTGTAATGGTAGAAGTTGCTAGCGATAATAAAAATAGAACTGCTCAGGAGATGAAAAACATATTGGAGAAGAATGGGGGAAACCTGGCAGGTCCCGGGGCTGTCTCATTTAACTTTGAAAGCAAAGGTTTTATGTTAATAAAAAAGACATCGGACCCGGAAGCCCAAATGCTTTCTCTTATTGATGCAGGTGTTGATGACGTTACGGAGACCGCCGATGGAATTGAAGTTTATACGGCTCCCGATAAACTCGGTGAAATACACAAAGCTTTAGGTGCTCTCGGTTTTGAAATTTCTCAGGTTGAACTTCAGATGAAGCCAAAAAACCTTCAAGTATTGGAGGATCCCGCAGTTGCCTCAAAAGCGCTTAAGTTTTTAAATGCCCTGGATGAAGTAGAAGATGTGCAAAAAGTTCATACTAATCTAGATATTCCCGAAGATGTGATGAAAAACATCACTGTATAAAATATATGTCTAAACGCCGCCGCTTCGTTGTTACTTCAATTCTTTTGTCTTTAGGTTTTATTGCAATTCAATTTTTGAATGATCAAAATAGATTTTGGGCAATCGGAGTGTTGGGTATTGCAACAATATTTCTTTTTGCCTGGTCGCTTTGGGAAACCCTAGGGCGCAACATGACGCTTCTTACTTTAGTGCTTCCGACAATATTTACATTAGGTGTTGGAATATTTTGGTTCCTACTACCCGCAAACATTTATACAAGGATTCCTATCGTACTTTTTTATGGAGTGGGAATATATGTTTTAAGTTTGACGATGAATATTTTTACAGTTTCTGCGGTCAGAACTATTGCTCTTTTACGGGCGGCTAGGGGAGTTGGATTTGTACTCACTTTAGTCACATCTTTTCTTGTTTACGACGCAATCCTTTCGTTAAGAACTGAAATTTATATTGTTGCTCTCCTCACATTCATAGTTTCCCTGCCTCTTTTTTTGCAGGGGTTTTGGAGTGTTCTTCTCGAAGCCAGTATATCTAAAGATTTAGTTGTTTTTTCTTTAATTACCTCGCTTACTGTTGCTGAAATAGCCTCAGCGCTTTATTTTTGGCCTGTGACAGTTGTTGTGGGCGCACTTTTCTTAACCGTTGCTTTCTATATAATCCTTGGTCTAGCTCAGGCGAAGCTTGACGGGAGGCTTTTTGCCTCAGTTGTTAAAGAACACTTGATCGTGGGTACGCTCGTCTTCATAGCTATGTTTTTTGCAACACATTGGGGCGTTTAATACCCATACCCGGAATAGGGGGCAGGGGAGGAAAGTAGCCTATAATTATAGGTTAAGTATATCCAGGCCAGGTTAGTTTTCACGAAATATTATGGGTATTTTCACGAAATGCGACATTGAATACTACCGAAGGAAAACCGAACACATTTTGTATAGAGCATTGATGCAGAATGATATAGTTACTAGGCACAAAACATTCATTCTTCTTTTACTCCAGGCTCGTATGTGGATAAGTATATACATGGCTCTATATAAGAACCTGACCCTTCTTAAGGAGACTTAATGAGAATGTAGAGAGCAAGTTTCTAGAGGAGTGTGTGCATCTGGCTACTTGATGGTAAAGGCTTGTCTCTCTTTAAGTGTAGTATCTGGTCTAATAGCAGGATGGATACCTCAGGGAGCTTTGATTGTATAGTGTCGCACAATAATACTTTTGCGACGCAATCAAAAAGAGGTTCAGAGTGGAGCGTATTCTATCTGTTGTCCGTTCAATTGCTTTCCTTGACTGATTATTAACTGCTATTTATTTCTTAAATATTCTCTATTTTTTTAGATTCTCATAGAATCGTCTACCGAATAAATACCGAATGAAACTTAGGCCAAATAGCGTCTCCCCTGGTTTGTCCGAAAACACGGTATTATTTGGATGATCAGATGGTCATCTTTTGTATTAGACAGGCCTTAAAATCGATTTGGTGAAGCATGTCGTTGACCTCGTATGTATACTTATTGCTATGTCACTAGAGCTATTGGCATTAATTCCAAATGATCCTGAAAACTTATTATATGAATGGGCAAAAGCTACTTTAGACGAAAATCAAAAAGATTTATCTATTGCAGGTGAATTAAAAAAACAGGCAGTAGAAATTGGCGCCACGGAAGAAGATTTTAACAACGCCTTGAATGCAATGCGGATTTTAAGTGAACTCTTTAAGGACGAAGAATGATGTCGCACAATGTCATTGACACCTCAACTCCGTTCGGTGTAATATTTTCTTAGTAATGACTGAACCTGCTTTAAATCAGTCCGAGATAGCAAAAAAGGTTCGCGACTTTTTGGAATACCTCGCAGTGGAACGCGGCTCCTCTCCCCTAACGATAAGAAATTATAAACATTATCTGAACCGTTTTATGTTATGGATGGAATCTCAAGGTATAAGGGAAAATCTGAAAGACATTAATCAAGATATCGTAAGATCTTTCCGTGTTTTTCTTTCAAACCTTCCCGGGGAAAATAAACAAAATTTATCTAGACGTACCCAGAGTTATCATGTAATCGCGTTAAGAAGTTTTCTTAAATGGTTAATAAGAAATGATTTTTCTGTAATGGCCCCTGACAAAATCGATTTACCGAAAGTAGAAGAACGGCAAGTAAAATTCTTGAGTGGAGAAGAGGTCGATAGAATGTTAAACGCTCCTTCACAAGATTCTATTCAAGGGAAACGGGACAAGGCAATCCTCGAAGTTTTATTTTCAACAGGGCTCCGTGTTTCGGAACTCACGCGTTTGGACCGGGATAAAGTTAACTTAGACACTAAAGAATTTGGAGTAATTGGGAAAGGCGGCAAAGCCCGGGTGGTATTTTTATCGGGGCGCTCGGTTGACTGGTTAATTAAATACTTAAATGAAAGAAGCGATCACTTTAAACCTCTTTTTATTCATCACAAAGGAAAAATGGATGCTACAACTCCTGATGAAAAAATGCGCCTCACTCCCCGCTCGGTTCAACGAATGATTAAAAAATATTCTCATAAAATGAAAATGCCAATGGAAGTTACACCCCACGTTATGCGTCACTCATTTGCAACTGATCTTTTAAACGCGGGGGCTGATATAAGAAGCGTACAAGAAATGCTTGGACATAAAAATATTTCTACAACTCAGATTTATACACACGTAACAAATAAACAATTAAAAGATATTCATTCTGCCTTCCATGGACATGGGGGTAAATAAAACAAAAAAGGGCAAATTAATTTAATCCTTCTTTGTTGTGACGGGGAATATTGTTTTCATTTTTCATCCTAATTCTCGCGAGCATAACATTCAGAATTTCAGGAGAAACTGGTTGCCCTTCAACTGACTTGCCGCATTTTGGACAATGGATAACATCGTCAGGAACTTTTCCCTGATAATGACAACTCCTGCATTCAATATCGTGTGTTGATCTGCTCATTTTTCGATTGCTTCCCAAGGGAGGCCTTTTTTGCCGAAGTGGCCGTAAGCTGCGGTTTGAAAATAAATAGGATTTCTGAGTTTTAATTTCTCAATAATGGCAAGGGGTCTAAAATCATAATTCTTTTTTACATAACTACTTAAATCCTTACCCTTTTCGTTTTTTGCCTCAAGCATCAGAGGGTCTGCTTTCCCAATTGCGTAGGCAACCGATACCAAAACGCTTTTACCCATTTTTTTGGCAACTAAATTTTTGGCAACAAAACGGCACATGTATGCACCGCTCCTATCAACTTTTGAGGGATCTTTTCCCGAAAATGCTCCGCCTCCGTGCGGGATAAGACCTCCGTAAGTATCTACCATAATTTTCCTGCCGGTTAATCCTGTGTCTGCTATAAACCCTCCAATTTCAAACTTTCCTGTTGGGTTTACAAGTATTTCAACTCCTTTGAGATTTGGAACATTTTTTTTAATTAATTTTTCAGTAATTTCTTTGCGTACTTTTTCTAATTTAATTCCTTTTTTATGTTGAGTAGAAACTAAGATGGATTTAATTTTTCCATTTTGGATTGTTACTTGGGCTTTGCCATCGGGCAAAAGCCATTTAATTTTTTTGGATGTTCTGAGATCTTCCAACCCCTTTGTTAATTTATGCACGAGGACTACTGCCTTAGGAAGATATTCCGGAGTTTCATCGGTTGCAAAACCATACATTATTCCCTGGTCCCCCGCTCCTCCGGTATCAACACCCATGGCAATATCGGGTGATTGTTTAATTATATTTGTGACAAATTTTAACTTATCGGTATTACCAATATCCTTGTAGATTTTTGCAGCAATTTTTGTGGCATCGATTTTAGCGTTGGTTGTTAGCTCTCCGCCAATTACCAAAAGACCATGGGCCCCAAAACTTTCTATCGCAACGCGGCTTTTCGGGTCCTGAGAAAGGCAGGCATCAAGAATTGCATCGCTTATTTGATCACAAATTTTATCGGGGTGACCTGAGGTAACAGATTCTACTGTGTAGTTTTTAAATGTATTAGCAAAAATATTGCTCATATCGGTAATTAGCTTTAGCACCTTTTCGAGGCTTGCCCTGAGCGAGCAAAGTGAGTCGAAGGGTTGCTGGCGGGTCATTGGGCTAAATCCCTGACCGCTCTCTTGATATTATTTTATTCTACACTTTGTTCTTCATTCGTCAACAGCGAATTGACATATTTTAATTTAGTACTAATATTGCATATATGCAGGAAATTCTAGACGGAAACGAAAATAAACGCAGAGATGCTATTATTGCCCAGTCCCCTCTTCTGAAAGTTTTTATCGAAGAAGATTTAGAAATAGGACCCGATGAGTGGTTGCGGAAGTTAGATGAGGTTTTTTTGGAAAAACGCGACAAGATGATTAGTGAAGTACCAGCAGAATTAATGGACAAAGATTTGAATATATATTTTAGACGTTCAAAAAAAGACCATATCTTTAATGAAGAAACACAAGATAGTACCAGGCTTGCTCTGATAGCCTGTTTTGCCTGGATGGGTTATGAAATTGGGAACGAAAAAGAAGTAGATCTTTTTGTCGAAGATGTTTTGGACCAAATTTATCAATTTAATATTGTTAACGAAGGAATAGAAAGCGATGATTTTGTCCGGGAAGTAATGATGCTTGGGGCTGAATGGAAAAAGAAGAAAGACGAAACTCCACTAGATGATAGAGATCCTCTCGTTAGTAAAACTTTACTTAACGACAAAAGATTAAAGCCTTACAAAAATTTTATAGATAAACTTAATATTCAGGACAAATTTTAATATTTTTGGATGATTGAAATTCCCAGACTTCCCGGTGGTCAACAACATATAGTTTGTGGAACCTGTCCTGCGAGGACTATTTTAGAAGAAAAAGTTTTTTGTGACGAATCAAAAATTTATAAAAGGCCAAAATTTTGCCCTCTCCCTTCATCAAAAAACCAATCTGGTACGGATGCATATGCAATGTTACGAGATAAACTTAAAGGCCCCAAGCCGTGATATACTTAAGAGGTGAAATCTCTTAAACTCGAATATCTAATCGATTCCCCCCCATATTCAGTTTGGAAAGCGCTAACAGATCCCAAAGTTATAGTCGAATGGGGTGCCGGCCCTGCCAAAATGAGTGAAAAAGAAAACTCTGAATTTAGTCTTTGGGGAGGTGATATTCACGGAAAAATAACTAAAGTAATACTAAGCCGTGAACTGCGTCAGGACTGGTACGGCGGAGACTGGGATAACCCTTCTAAAGTTGTCTTTAAATTAACCGAGAAAAACGGTAAAACTTTAGTTGAACTTTCTCAAACAGATATTCCTGCTTCTGAATTTGACGATATCGAAGATGGTTGGGAAAGATATTATCTTGGAGAGATAAAAAAACTTCTCGAAAAATAAGACTTCAATGATTACTTTAATTCTCCCGGGCGCATCCATTAAAAACAAGGAATGGGCTACTGCTGTCTCAAAAAATCTTGATCTTGGGCATGAAGTCAGGCCGGTTTTTTGGGAACACTGGGATAACCCGGATATGCCTTTTGACCCAAAAGATAAAGCTCGCGAGTTGGTTGACGTGGTAATGGATGAATCTGTAAATATAATCGCAAAATCTATAGGGACTCTGATTGCCAGCTATATTATGGAAGCGATTCCGGATAGAATCCAAAAAGTAGTTCTTTGCGGGATTCCTTTAAACGATTTGAATGAAGAAAATAAAGAAACTATCCGTACTGCATTAAAAAGTTACCCTGCCGAAAATATTATTTGTTTCCAAAACGAAGATGACCCCCACGCAACATTTATTGAAGTCAAAGATTTTTTGTCAAAAATTAATTCAGAAATAAAAATTATTTTAAAACCCGGAAACGATCATGATTATCCATTTTTCGATGAGTTCAGAGAATTCCTTAAAAGCAGTTAAAGTGCTATACTCGCTTTGATTATGAAAGAGTTGGGTAAACAGAGTTTGGTACGCGAATTTGAAGGCGGAGTTATCATGACAAAGACGCTCATAGACGTTGCTTCCGCGGACTACTATTTTAAAGCACAAAATCTTTTAAGAAGCCGTTTTACTCCCAGTTTTGATTCCAAAGAATTTGCAATGGCTACCGAAAATTCTCTTGAGTGGCTAAAAAACCCTAAGAATTTGTCTGATTTTGTAAAAGCAAACGATAATCCGGGCAACAGGAAATTTTTCCCGGAATTTATTCAAACATCTCAATTAAGACTAAACTTGTTTTTGGAAATCGGCCAGGAAGTTGAGAAAAATAAGGAAAGTTCTCAATACAATGTGCCGGTAGCCTTTGAGGCAAATACCAAGGAGTTTAAGACTGATCTCCATTCTATTACAGAACATTTAGTTGAAGATTTAATAAAATACAATCCCAATATAGGCAACCCCGAATTGGAAGCAAAAAATGACCTAAGGTTACTAGCTTTAGCTTCTAAATTTTATGAAACGGTAGGATATGCGCATAAGTATGAAGCGGCTGATGCTATTTTGACAATGCTTTTTAAGAGGTATTGGGAGGTATTGGGTGTTTCAGCAAAAATTTTAGCGTCGCCCGAAATGCGTTTAGTTAATAGAACAAATCGTTTCCCTGGAGCTAGAATTGATGTTAGTGGAATTTTCCCTTAACGGAGTTCGTATGATAGCGAAACGGTGATGTCTATTTCTGTTTGACCAGGTTGTATCTCCGGCTCGGTTGCGGGGGCTGTGCCCACGGCCACAGACTTATCAAATGCGATTGGGCGGATATTCTGATTTTGATTTTCGGCTACATTAATAATTTTGCCTAGATTAATTCCCGCGGCTTTTGCTAGTCCTTGAGCTTTAGTTTTTGCATCATTTACGGCCGCTACGCGGGCTTCATTAGTTTTTTCTGTTTTGGTTGACTCATTCAGGTCAAAAGATACGTTGCCAACAACATTTGCTCCTGCTTCAGTTCCCGCAACAATTGCGTCATTCACTTTATCAAAATCTTTTATAGTTACTTCGTAATCTGTGGACACCTGGTAGCCGGTAATTTTTTGACCGGGATTTGTATAATCGTAACTTGGATAGACATTGTAGGAAGTTGTTTTAATATCTTTTTCCTCAATCCCCAGATTTTTAAAAGCAGATGTTAAAGTTTTTGATTTTACATTAACTGCGTTCTGAACGGTTTTTAGAGAAGATCCTGATTCTTGAATTCCAAAGGAGATTTTGGCGATATCGGGGGTAACAGAAACTTTACCCTCACCCATTACTATAAATGGCTCACCTTTTGATTGGATTACGGAGCTAAAATTAATTGCGGGTCCCCACTTGGCAAAAACGAAAAGAAATACAAAAAACATTACAACAGCCCCTGCTGCGTCACCGCGGTGTCCCATCTTCATATCTTCCTGCATTATTTAAATATACTACTTTTCAGAAGTTTCTTCTTCCTCTTCTTCTTCTCCTGTTCCTTTTTCGAGTACTGCGGCTGCCGCAACAGAATCATCTTTGTCCGCAAAACGCATGAGTATTACTCCCTGAGTGGCGCGCCCGAGTTGTGGAATATTTTCTAGAGGCAATTTAATTACCTGGCCCATCTTACTTGTGATAATTACTTGATCTATATTTTGGGTTACCATTGCGGCCGTTTTTAAATTCCCTGTTTTAGAACTGACTACTGCTCCCTTAACGCCCTTGCCTGATCTTTTTTGGACCGGGAATAAATTAATAGGTGTTCTCTTGCCTAGCCCTTTTTCTGCAATTGTTAAAATATCACGGAAATATTTCTTTCTTTTGTCTGCCGGAATATTTTCTTTTGCAGGAAATACATCCATTCCTATAAGTTCATCCCCCGTTTCCATTTTAATTCCGGTTACACCTGTTGTTGCCCTACCCATTGGCCTAACATTTGCCTCAGGGAACCTGATGGATTTTGCATTATGCGTTAAAAGTATAATGTGATCGTCTCCCATTGTCGGGTGCACTGAAATTAACATGTCATCACTCCTTAGTTTAATTGCAATAAGTCCGGAAGATCTCAAATTCTCAAATTCGTCTATTTTGGTTTTTTTGATGATCCCATTTTTTGTTGCCATGATTAAGTGTTTAATACCCAGCTCTTTAGTAAGAGGTAGAATCGATTTTATTTCTTCACCCTGTTCTAGGTTTAGTAGATTTACAAGCGCCTGACCTTTGGCTTGTCTACTACTTTCCGGAATTTCCCAAGCCTTTATACCGAAAACACGGCCTTTATTGGTAAAGAATAAAATTGTATCGTGGGTTGTGGCGGAGAGGATGTGCTCTATTTCATCTTCCTCTTTTGTCGTCATACCAATTACACCTTTCCCCCCTCTTCTTTGAGCGCGGTAAGATGTAGCCGAAAGACGCTTTACATATCCCGTTTTTGTAACCGTAATTAATGTTTCTTCTTTGGCAACCAAGTCTTCTTCACTAATTTCACCAAGCGGATTTTTATAAATTTTTGTTCGTCTCGCATCCCCATATTTTTCTTTCAGTTCGGAAAGTTCAGTTGTGATGATATTTAAAACCTGCTGAGGGTCTTTTAAAATAGAAATAAGTTGGTCTATCAATTTCTTTATCTCAGCATATTCTTTTTCGATTTTATCGCGTTCCAGTGCAGCCAAACGCCTAAGTTGCATATCGAGAATCGCGGTTGCCTGAATTTCAGATAGTTTAAATCTGGCGATTAAGTTAACCTTTGCGTCTTCTTGAGTTTTACTTTCTCTGATTGTTTTAATTACAGCATCCAGGTTATCGAGAGCAATTTTAAGGCCCTCTAAAATATGAGCACGTTTCTTGGCTTCTGTTAGTTCAAAAATTGTCCTTCTGATAACAACTCTTTGTCTGTGTTTTACATACTCAACCAAAATCGTTTTAAGATTTAAGGTATGAGGTGTACCGTCAACCAATGCTACAAAATTTGCAGGGAAACTGCTTTGTAACCTAGTGTGTTTGAAAATATTATTTAAAACCGATTTTGGTTTGGCATCGCGTTTTAAATCTATCGCAACTCTCATTCCGTCTTTATCGCTTTCGTCCCTAAGATCGGAAATCCCTACTACTTTTTTATCCTTCACAAGTTCTGCAATTTTGGCAACAAGTTCAGATTTGTTAACTTGGTACGGAAGTTCTGTAATAATTATCTGTTGTTTTCCTTTTTCACCTTCTACAATTTCTGCGATACCACGGACAACTATTTTGCCCCTTCCTGTTGCATAAAGTTCCTTGAGCCCATTGGCGTCATATATTGCTCCTCCTGTTGGGAAATCTGGGCCTGGAATAATATTGGTAAGCGTATCTATATCAATTTCACTTTCGAAAGAAACGGCTGAGGGATTAACTTCTTCCTCAGTTAATGGTTTAGATTCTCCTGCGGCAACAAGGTTAATCTTTTTAATAACAAAATCCGTTTGCTCTTCCTGAGCTTTAGTTTCGGTTATAACCTTGCCTTTTTTGATCATTTCGGTAATGGCATCGACCAGTTCGTTCAAATTATGCGGGGGGATTTTGGTGGCCATTCCGACAGCTATTCCTTCACTACCCATCAAAAGAAGATTGGGTAAAATTGCAGGCAGAAAAATAGGTTCCTTAAGAGTGGCATCGAAATTATCTGAAAAATCAACCGTTTCCTTTTCGATGTCCATAAGCATTGTATCCGCAATTTTGGCAAGTTTAACTTCTGTGTAACGCATGGCTGCGGGCGGATCCCCGTCAACTGAACCAAAGTTACCTTGGCCATGAACTAAGGGGTAGCGCATCGAAAAAGTTTGAGCAAGACGCACCATGGCATCGTAGACGGCCATGTCCCCGTGCGGGTGATATTTACCTAAAACTTCTCCAACGACCTTAGCAGACTTGGTTGTTGAGGAACCTACAAAGTGAAGCCCCATCAAATGCATAGCGTACAAGATTCTCCTGTGAACAGGTTTAAGTCCATCCCGTACATCCGGAAGAGCGCGGGCTACGATAACGCTCATTGCATAATCCAAGTATGACTTGGAAAGTTCTGTTGTTATCTCTGTTTGTTGAATCTTACCAATGTCCATATTTGAGCCTACTTAGCCTTAAATATTCTACCTCAAGGGATAGTGTGAAGCAATGGGAAGAACTAAAAAAATTAGATAAGTTTGGCTTTAATGACAACACGCTCAGAATCAAAAAGACCGTAGCAAGTATAAACTGTAAGCTCTTCGTGATTGGTTGGTGAAACCAAGTCTACCCTACTAGGACTTACGAAGTCTTTTTGATAAGCTTCATAAGTGTAAATTTTGCCGTCCTGGGTTTTTATAATAATTTTTTGTCCCACGCTTAAGTAAGGAAGATTGCCGAAAATTACCTTTTTATTGTGTCCGTAAATGACTACATTACCCCCACTCCCCGGCCGCGCCGAGCTGTCTAAAAATGTAGGGTGATTGTAAGAGATTTGCCAAACACCACCTTTAATGGTTCCTGAATCAATTGGAAGATTGATTCCTATGGAAGGAATAGTGATTTCGGTAGGTAAAGGTGCTTCTTTTTGGGTGACAACAGCTTCCGCTATAGGCTTTGTAAAAGATAGAATCCGTATTTGATAGTAATGAGTGGCACCGATAAAGAAGATAAAAAGGCCGAGAGAGATAACAAGGAGGGGTTGGCTATTTAGCCGTTTAGTTAATCCTTTTGAGGTTTTTGAATCCGACTGCTGTAATGATTGCACCTAATCCCATTATAGCCATATATAAGTTTTCGTCAAAGCTTCCTGTTCCTGCCATTGTTGAGGCACCTAAAACTTGGCCTTGAGGACCATTTCCGCCTGCTCCCGGTCCACCAAGCTCATATTTCAAACAGTTTACGTGATCGTTATCAAAATGGTAGCCATCTGGAAGCCCGGTCTGAACACCTTCAAGGTTTGCACAGACATCCCCATTAGGAGTAGGTGTAGCACTTGGGCTAGATGATGGTGACGAACTAGGACTGGCTGATGGTGATGGGCTTGCAGAAGGACTGGCTGATGGACTAGCACTTGGGCTAGATGATGGTGACGAACTAGGACTGGCTGTAGGGGTAGCTGTGGGCGTGGATGTCGAAATTGACTGACACTTGGCGTTTCCAGGAGTTAACTCAACACAAATAAGTCCCGCCTCACAATCATGACTGTCATCGGTTGAATTCAAGTCGCATTCTCCATTAACACCGCTTAGAGGAGGTTTTGCATAGACTAGGTTGGATGTGGCTAGAGATTTTCCAAGCAAGAAAGCTGAAACCGCGAAAGCTGCGGTTAGTGCTAAAACTGATGCCTTACCTGCGTTTAAATTAGACATATTATTTAACTATAGGGGTATACTATCAGATACTTTTAGACTTGTCAAGTCCCAGTGTAGAAGCCAAAAATTAACGGGAGATTCCAAGAACTGCCCCACCCGCTGAAACAGCAATGTCTGTATTGGGAGCCGTAATTGTGACTCTGTTATTTACATCTTTCGAGATAAAGTAACCCGTATCATATGTTGCACAGCTGGTATAGGAGCCAGTTTTAGGATCGATCGGCATTGCAGAGATATATTTAGGAACCAAAAGGGCACAAATATCGGCAATACCACCTCCAGATTTCATGTCCGTTGATGTAGCAGTAAGTGTAATAGGAGGCGAACCTGAATTCTCTGCTTCATAAGCGCCAACCGCATTAAGGATCGCATTTATATCACTTGATCTTCTGGCATTATTGGCTTGGGCGAACTGCCGGCTGGGGTTAATGGCAATAAGAACGATGGTTAGTAAGAGGGCCAAAATACCAATGACAACAACCAATTCCACAAGTGTAAAGCCTTTGGATTCTTTAGTACTAACTAGACTACTCATAAACATACATTTTGGGTTAATGGGAAAGCTTTGTCAAGGCATCTTGATCTTTGAATAAATAATAGCAATGACTATTGTGAAAAGGGCAAAAAAAATAGCGACTAAAATAAACAACCTAGGGTTACTACCGAGGTATTTTGTCCGGTCTTCATATTTGTTTTCCAAATAATTTCCGGGTGAAAATAAGTTATATTTTAAGATTTTTGAGGCTTTTTCCAGAACAAGAGACATATCGGAAACGGGGTTGAAATTGGCTATGGTTGCATCTATTACCGAGTCAGGGGCAGTTGCCAGAACATGGAAGCCATTTTCCTCAAGCGCTTGGGTTAGTGTTTCACAAAAATCTTTGTTTACAGCAATCACTTTTATCTTATCTCCAATCTTGAAAGTTCTACCCTGAACACGTTCGTAGGGAATAATATCTAAAAAGCGCTCTTCCTCAGACGAATCAGGGCTTCCGTGAGATCCATCTATTTCTTTTTCGAAAACTCTTTCTTGATCAAGAATAACAATAAGATTATCCGGTTTTAGGTGATTTCTATTAACAAATGTTTTTACTACCCCTTGAAGCTTCTTTAGCTCAATTGGAAGTTTTAATACGGCGGGCCTGGTTCTTAGTTTTGCATAAAAATAGGCCTCAGGCCCTTTTAAATACAAGATATCTATTTGTTTTTTTGTAAATTCCACTAGTTTATTCCTTTCCAGAAAGATATCGAAACTGTACCGTCAGCTGCTGTTATAGCTACAGCCTGAACTTTACGTACTATGTTATTTAGAGTGCCTGTTGCATCTATTACCCCATTTGTGACCGTTGTTGATACTTGGCCCGAGCCGATTGTGAGCACCTTGGGGCTCGCAGAAGCTTGACTACGCAGAATTTTAATTAAGGAGTCCTCAACACCGCTTTCGGCTGTGTAATAAGTAATGACGCTTTGTTGGGAAGTAACTGCTGTGATATTGTTTGCAAAAATGGCAAACACCACGGCGGCTATAATTGTAATACTGATGGCTACAAAGAAGAGAAGGGTGACAAGTGCATATCCACCCTCTGAATTCCGCTTGGTTTGTTTCGCTTTTTCTTTCATCGTGTGGCAATGGCTGTTTCCAAGGTCAATGTCTCGGGATTTCCGCCCTTCCAGATCGTTTTACTACTCAAAGTTAATACTACTTGAACCGACCGCTTGCTACCAGTAGAACTGCCCAAAGTTGTAAAAGCTATAGACGTCACATTGGTATTTGCACTATTTAATTGGTCTACTGCGCCTGTAATGTTGTTTATAAGAACCAAATTTCCGCCGCTAAGTTGATACACAAAATTTTTATTTGCGCCGGTTATCTGAAGAGAGGAATTTGAAACTCCGAGCGCAGGTGAGGCTATTACAGAGGGATTTTGTTGTATGTCATAAGTAAGCCTTGTGAGGATAAAATTGCCGTCTTGGGTAACACTTGAAGTTGCTTTGTATTCGGGAAGTATGCCGAGAATAACTGTAAATAGTTGCATCAAAACAATGAGTAGCATTGAAAAAATCCCCAAATATACGAGCATTTCGACAAGTGTGAACCCAGCTGCTGCTATAAATCCTTTATTTATTTTTTTTGTCATGGTGAGTAATTAAAGTTGATGCTGTTAAAAGATGGTGTTTGATTGGAATCGCTTGTAGATAATAATACTTGGTAGCGCAGACACTGGCCCGGGTTTTGATAACCTGAACCTATCTTTCCCATGGGAAGTACCCCTTGAGGCAGAGTTATAAAGTCAGAGCCGGCAAATGTCACACCGTTACAACTGCCGTTAACAGCTTTTTTAATTGCTACGGCAAAAGTGGCGCTTGTTGAGGCATTAGTTGCCGTATCGGCTTTAAAACTATTAAAAGCGACATCTTTAAGGGCATCAAATGTTCCAGACTGGAACGTTCCGGATGATGCATAACCCCCGCTTATAAAACCGCCGCCTCCGGGAACCCCCTGAAACTCCGAGTTTGCATTGTCGGTTAAAACATAGGAATAGACATCTCCGTCTGATTCCGCGACAAAATCAATGCCGCGGACAATGTTTGCACCTGACATATTTACTCCTCCGCAAGCAGTGATAGAACTCCCCGCAATCTTAAATACCTGGTACTGTAGCCCGCCTGAGGCGTTGCAAGCTTGCCCGATATTGGTTTTTACCGAACCGTTCTTTACGTTACAGCCGACAACCACGGCGCGCCCTCCCGGCACATAGGCAACTGCCTGCGGGTCCATGCCGTTAGTCGTTCCCGTTCCAACGACCGACATATTTGACATATTGATAATAAAAAAGTCAGGTTTACCTGAAACATAACTCGTGACCAAGTAACCGGTATTTCCATCCGGACTTAGGCGAAGGTCAACTCCCCCACCGGCTCCATAACCGGACAAATCAAGGGTAGAAGAGATGGTCATACTTGTAGGGTCAGCAGAGTCTACGGCTTGAAGCTGCGGAGCGGCGCTCATAAGAACAACGATTTCCCCGCCATGGTTGGTGGTCAAATATTCATAACGGCTATCTGTAAAAATAGAATAAGTTTTATAGTTATTGTTAGTGTAGGAACCGGTAAGAACGGCGCTGGGAGAACCCGGAGGCGGAGCCGGATCGCTAATAGCAATACTATCGAGCATGTCGCCTGAAGCATTACTTCCGAAGGTTGTAAATGAACGTCCGTAACTTGAACTGATTGCTGAAGCCTGACCGTTGCCTGTAACATCCGCCGTGAAAATACTGTTTTGCTTTGGATCGCACCAGTCCCCGATCGCCGC
>WNFL01330100.1_pt1 | contig 25084 bp, 24 predicted proteins | sample 5400361 | NCBI WGS metagenome assembly WNFL01 (sample SAMN13153351, study PRJNA577476) | soil metagenome | isolation source: 40 cm soil on Douglas fir-dominated hillslope | place: USA:California | collected 2013-09-17
GAGAGATCGAGAGCGCCGCTCGTGTGCACCACCGCCTGACCCGCGCGCCAGGCCAGCTCGGAGGCGACGGGCGCGACGGCTGCGTCGGGCAACGTCAGGAAGACCAGGTCGCAGCGGCCTGCGACCTCCTGCGCCGATGTGGCCTGCGCGCCGGCGATGCGGCGCGCGAGCGCGCGCGCGCCGTTGTCGCGCCGGCTCGCGATCGCGGCGACGGTGTGGCCCTTCTCCGCGAGCGAGAGCGCGAGGGCGCTCCCGACCCGGCCCGCACCGATGATTCCGACGACCGACACTCGCGCCCCTTTTCTGCGCCACCGCGCGTGCACTCTAACTCGGCAACTGTGCTGCCGATATTGTGTGAGGCGGTCTTCGACTTTGGCGGAACTCTACACACGTTTCCCGAGCACGATTCTGCGGCAGCGCTTCGAGCGCGCGCGGGCGCTGTCCCTCGAGGCGCAGATGCGCGAGTGCGTCGACTATCTGCAGAACCCAGAGGTGTTGATCCAGGAGTTCGTCGACGCATACACCGCGATCGAGAGCTGCTGCGACCCGGAGGAGCAGAAGTTCCAGACGATCGCGCCCGGCGCGGACGTTCCGGCGTCGCGCGCGGCGCTGCTCGACCGCTTGTTCGCGAACGGCGCGGTCTCGGTGTTCGACACTGTGCCGTTCGAATTCAGCTGCGTTGCGCGCGACGTCGCGTCGATGTCTGGCAGCACCGGCAACCCCTTGCCGCACGTCGACGGGCTCGACTACGTCGGACACATGGTCGACTCGGAGCCGGTCGGCGTGCTCGGCGTCGTGCAGCACGATTTGCAGACCACGCCGTTCTCGCTCTTCCTGCGCCTGATCACGTGTCTGTCCGAGATCGCGCCGGACGCGCAGCTCCGCGCGGCGGACACCGCTCTGTTCAAGGGCGGGCTGGGGGTCGAGCCCAAGCTCGACCTGCAGCTCGTGCTCCGCGACGCCGACACCGAGCCGGCGCAGGCCACGCTGCGCCAGCTCACGCACGATCTCGCGGAGGCGTTCTACGCGGGAATCTCCGAGGAGTGGCAGTTCCCCGACGTGCTGCGGAACATCGTGTGTCTGCTGCCCGCACCGTCGGACTCGGACGAGCTCCTGATCCTCGAGTGGTGCGTCTAGGCGATCTCGCTATGGTCCGCGCGTGGCTGGCGCGCCCGTCCGGTTCCTGTTCGACTACATCTCGCACAACGCCTATCTGGCCTGGACGCAGATCGGTGTCGTCGCGGCGCGCTGCGGGCGCGAGGTCGAGCCGGAAGCGGTGCTGTTTGCGGGTCTGCTGAACGCGTACGGGCAGCTCGGCCCCGCAGAGGTTCCGCCGAAGGCGCGCTGGATGGTGCTCGACGTCGCGCGCAAAGCGCGACGCCTCGGGGTGCCGATCGCGCCTCCCGCGTCGCATCCGTTCAATCCGCTGCTCTCGCTGCGCGTGACTCACGCCGCGGCGCGCGGCGAGCCGCGCCGGCGATTGATCGACGGCCTGTTCCGCGCCGTCTGGGGCGAGTCGAGAGACATCTCGGACGCCGCGGAAGTCGCGCGCATCGCGCGCGCGGTGGGGATCGACGCCGACGCGCTGCTCGCCGCGGCGGCACGGGACGCCGCGAAGACCGCTCTGCGGGATGCGACGGACGGCGCGCTGCGCGACGGCGTGTGGGGGGTGCCGAGCTTTCTCGTCGACGGCGAGATTTTCTGGGGCTTCGATGACCTCGCGCACCTCGAGCTGTTTCTCACCGGGCGCGATCCGCTCGGGCCCGGCGATCGCGAGCGCTTCACGAGCTACGGCGCCAGCGCGCGGCGGCGCCGGCCCGAGGAGAAGTGACTCGCCTCAGGCGGGCAGGAGCTCCGACGCGATCCGCCGCGCCACGTTTCCGTCGACGTCGCCCTTGTGCGCCTTCATCAGCGCGCCCATCACGCGGCCGAGATCCTTCGCCGACTTCGCGCCGCTCTCTGCGATCGCGCTCTCGACCCACGTGCGCACGGTCGCTTCGTCGGCCTGCTTCGGGAGGAAGCCGAGGATGATCTCGAGCTCGGCGCGCTCCGCGGCGGCTTGCTCGGTGCGGCCCGCGCCGTCGAACGCCTCGATGCTCTCCTTGCGCTGTTTCTCGAGCCTGCGCAGGATCGGCACGCACTCCTCGTCCGACAGCGTCTGCGAGCCGTCTTCCTTCAGGCGCAGCAGGAACGCGGCTCGAATGTTGCGGAGCGCCTGCAGGCGGAGCTTCTGCTGCGCGCGCAGAGCGTCCTTCATCTGGTTGTTGACGTCATCGAAGATCGGCATCGCGCGAGTCTGCCACAGCCTCTCGCCGCTCGCGCTATGTGTCGCGTGTGTCGCGTGCGCGTCGGACGGCCCCGCGCTGTTTCGCGGCGAGGTGCTCGGCTTTGGCGGCGGGCCGGAACGCTATTCGTCCTGGTTCGGCGACGAACGGAACGGGGTGATCTACTTCGGGCTCTCGCCGTTCTGGACGGACATGCGCGCCCACGGCGGCGATCCGACCGCGGACCTGCTCGAGCCGAGCGCGCACTTGATCGGGCGCTTCGAGATCGAGCGCGAGCGCTTCCTGCCGCCGCTGCTGGCGCGCCGCCCCGGGCCCGACTCGCGCTCCTCGGTCTGGGACGTGCTCGCGCACCCGAACGGCTGGATCTACTACACGACTTACTTCGAGGAGATGGGCCGCGTGCGCCCGGGCATGGGCGACGTCGAGCACTTCGACTCACTCGGCACGGGCCTGAACGAGATCGCCCTCGGGCCCGACGGAAACCTCTACGTCACGCGCTACGGCGGCGGTAGCGAAGGCAAGCCGACGACGGGAGACGGCTCGGTCGCGGTGATCTCGCCCGACGGCGCGCTGCTGCGCGAGAGGCCGCTGCACGCGCGCGACGGCGCGCTGACCGCGCCGAAGAGCATCGCGGTCGATCCGAAGAGCGGCGAGGTGTGGCTGAACGCCGACGTGATCCCCCCGGCCGGGAAGGTCTCGTTCGCGGCATTCCACCTCGCGGCCGACCTCTCGCTGATCGAGCGCCGCGATGCCCCGCCCGAGCTGATGTTCGTCGCCTTCGATCCCGGCGGGCGCGGCTTCTTCGTCGAGGATCGGGAAGGCCGGGTCGAGCTGCGAGTGACTCGCGCGGGCGCGGAGCTCGCGCGCCTCGACCTCGGCCCGCGCGCGCCCGCCGATTTCGCGCAGGACGTCCACTTCGCCGCCGACGGCCGCGCGGCGATCGCGTTCTGGTCGGGGCGCGTCGAGCTCGTGCGCGAGGCGAACGGGGTGTACGAACACGCGCGGGTCACGCTCGAGCGGCCGCCGGAGTGCGCGGCGCCGGAGCGGAACGCGCTCTTCTACAGCGCCTTCGTCGCGGCGCGCTCCGTCTACGCGACACTGTACTGTGACGCCGCGATCGCCCGCGCCCCGCTGCCCGCCGGCTTCCGTTCGGTCCGCTAGAGCGAGCGGTCCTCGGGCCGGCCGGTCGGGCGCATCAGGCCCTCCTGCGCGACGGACGCCACGAGCTCACCGCCACGCGTGAAGATCGTGCCGCGCGCGAACTCGCGCGCGCCCGCGGCGATAGGACTCTCCTGCGCGTAAGAGCAGCCAGTCGTCCGCGCGCACGTCGCGGTGGAACCAGATCGCGTGGTCGAGGCTCGCCATCATCAGCGGGCCGAGTGACCCGGAGCGGAAGATGTTGCGCTCGATCTCCTCGAGCGCCAGCAAATCGACCAGTCCGTTCGGGGGCGCGTCCATCGCTCGCTTCATAGCACGAGGTCGGCCCCTGCTACACTGCGCGGATGGAGATCAACGGCATGGCGCACGTCATACTGACGGTGCGCGACTTCGCGAAGGCGCGCGCGTTCTACGGCGCGCTGCTTCCGTATCTCGGTCTCGTGCCGGTGGTCGACGGGTCCGACTACTACTACTGCGTCGGGGGCCGCACGGCGCTCGGCATCCGCCCGGCGCCGCCGGAGCGCGCGGGCGAGGCGTTCAGTCAGGAGCGCAGCGGCTTGCACCATCTATGCTTCCGCGTGCGCTCGCGCGAGGACGTCGACGAGATACACCGCTTCCTGGTCGCGCACGGCGCGCTGATCGTGCACGCGCCCGAGGACGGTGTCTGGGCGCCGGGCTACTACTCGGTGTTGTTCGAAGATCCCGATGGCATCCGGCTCGAGGCGAACTTCGTCCCCGGGCGCGGTCTGCTCGAGCCCGGCGCGGTGCGCGGCCCATGAGCGAGCTCGAGGTCGAGTTTCAGCTCTTGCGCAGCGCGACGTTCGAGTGGACGCACGCGCTCTCGGCGCGACTCGAGGAAGAGGGCGTTCCGCATCGAGTCACTCCCGTGGGCGAGCGCCGCGCCACCGACGTGCAGTGGGCGGTGTACGTCCCGTTCACCGAGCTCGAGCTCGCGCGCGAGATCGACCGCGAGGTCATGCTCGAGCTGTTCCCCGATCTGCCCCAGGACTTCGATCCCGCCGCGCTCGACACCAGCCGCTGTCCCGCCTGTCAGGAGCCGGTGGTCGAGGGCGCCGCCATCTGCGCGAGCTGCGGGCTCGCGTTCGTCGACGGCGAATAGGTCACCGCCGTCCGGTGCGCCGCCGGCATCTCGTCGAGCTCGAGGATCTGCCCTGGTTCCCGCGCGTCCTGCGCGACGGCGCGACGACGTACCTCGCCTGGATCACGGCTCGCTCGGGGCAGATCGAGTATCTCGTGCCGCCGCTCGAAGCGCTGCTGCGCCGGACGGCGGAGACCGAGATCGTCGACCTGTGCTCCGGGGGCGCCGGACCGATGCCGGAGGTCGTCGCCCGACTGCGCGCGCGCGGGCTGCCGGTGCACGCGACCCTGACCGACTTCTACCCGAACGTCGAGTCGCTGGCGCGCGCCTGCGCGGAGTCCGCCGGGGCGCTCCGTTACTCGGCCAAGTCCGTCGACGCGATGCGGGTTCCGGACGAGCTCGCGGGTGTGCGCACCCTGTGGAATGCCTTCCATCACTTCCGCCCGGCACAGGCGCGCGAGATTCTCGGGAGCGCGGTTCGCGCGCGCCGGCCGATCGCGGTGTTCGAGGTCCTCACGCGCCAGCCGCTCCATCTGGTGAGTCTCTGCGTCTCGCCGCTGGTCGCGCTGCTCACGGTCCCGTTCTGGCGCCCGTTCCGCGCTTCGTGGCTGTTCTTCTCGTGGGTCGTGCCCCTGATTCCCTTCGTGATCCTGTGCGACGGAATCGTCTCGTGGCTGCGGATCTACAGTGACCCGGAGCTGCGCGAGCTCGTGAGTCCGTTCGCCAGCGAGGCCTACGACTGGCAGATCGGCAGAATTCGCCTCGGCAGGCTACCCGTGCACGCGAGCTACCTGCTCGGCGCGCCGCGCCCGTCGTGATCCCGTGAATTCCGCGACCCGAGCTCTCGTGTTCTTCCTGGCGGCGCTCGCGCCTGTTGCTTGCTCGCGGAGTGAGTCGCCGGCCGTGCCCGCGGCGCCCGCGCCCGTCGTCGCGCCACCAGCACCGCTCGAGTTCGTCGGCAGCGAGGCGTGTGCGAGCTGTCACGCGGCGGAGGCGACGGCCTGGCGCGAGTCGCAGCACGCGCGGGCCATGGAGATCCCGGACGCGCACAGCGTGCTCGCCGCGACCGCGAGCGGGCCGCTGCGCGAGCGCGACGGCCGCTACTTCGTGCGCGCCGTCGGTCCGGACGCGAAGCCGGCGGACTTCGCGGTCAAATACACCTTCGGCCTCGACCCGCTGCAGCAGTATCTGCTCGAGCTGCCGGGCGGACGGCTCCAGGCCTACAGCACGGCCTGGGACGCGCATGCGAAGCGCTGGCTCGACCTTTATCCGCAGGAGAAGCTCTTGCCCGGCGACGAGCTGCACTGGACCGGGCGACAGCAGAACTGGAACCACATGTGCGCCGACTGTCACTCGACGGACGTGCGCAAGCGCTACGACGCGGCGGCGCGCGCGTACGACACGCGCTTCGCGGAGATCAGCGTCGGCTGCGAGGCGTGTCACGGACCGGGCTCGCGGCACGTCGCCTGGGCCGCGCAGCCGGAAGGTAAGGGCTCGCTCGGACTCACGGCGCCCCTGCGCGAGCGCCGCGGCGTTCACTGGGCGATGAATCCCGGGACGGGCATCGCCGAGCGCAGCGCGCCCCGCACCACGGAGCAAGAGATCGAGGTCTGCGCGCAGTGTCACTCGCGCCGCGCGCAGGTCGCCGAAGGCTACCGCGCGGGCTCGCCGCTGCTCGATCACTACCGCCCGGCGCTTCTCGTCCCGCCGCTGTACTACGTCGACGGCCAGCAACACGACGAGGTGTACGACTGGGGCTCGTTCCTGCAGAGCCGGATGTACGCGAAGGGCGTCAGCTGCAGCGACTGTCACGAGCCGCACGGCGGGAAGCTCCGCGCCGACGGCAACGCGCTCTGCGCGCAGTGCCACGCGCCGGAGAAGTACGACGCGAAGTCACACCACTTCCACGCGCCCGGGTCGAAGGGCGCGGAGTGCGCCGCCTGTCACATGCCGGCCACCACCTACATGCAGGTCGATCCGCGACGCGACCACAGCCTGCGCGTGCCGCGGCCGGACCTGTCGGTGTCCCTGGGCGTGCCGAACGCGTGCGGGTCGTGTCACCGCGAGCGGGGCGCGAAGTGGGCGGCGGCCGCCGTGCGCAAGTGGTACGGGCGCGACGCGCGCGGCTTCCAGACCTTCGCGGAGATCTTTCACGGCGCCGAGATCCGAAGCCCCGGCGCGGTGACGTTGCTCGCCGCGCTCGCGCAGGACGCCCGTCAGCCGGCGATCGTCCGAGCCTCCGCGCTGGCGTGGCTCGAGGGCTCGGTCGACCCCGCGGTTCCCGACGCGGCGGCGCGCGGCGCGAAGGACGCGAGCGGGCTCGTGCGCCTCGCGGCTGCGGAGGTCGCGGGAGAGCTCCCGTCCGCGCCGCGCACGGAGCTGGTCATGCCGCTCCTCGCCGACCCGCTGCTCGCGGTGCGCATCGCGGCCGCGAACGCGCTCGCCGGGCTGCCCGACGCGCAGGTCCCCGAGTCACTGCGCGGCGCGCGCGTGCGCGCCGGCGAGGAGTACGTCGCGGCGCAGCGCTACGCGGCGGACCGGCCGGAGGCGCACGTGAACCTCGGCACCTACTTCGCGCGCCAGGGGCGCTTCGACGAGGCGCAGGCCGAGTTCGCCAGCGCGCGCGAGCTGGACCCGCGTTTCGTTCCCGCGTACGTGAACTCCGCCGACGCCTACCGCGCGCAGCAGCGCGACGCGGACGCGCTGCGCATGCTCGAGGAGGCGCGGGCGCGCGCGCCCGAGAACGCGGACGTCGAGTTCGCCCTGGGACTCACGCAGGCGCGCCTGAAGAACCGCGCGGCCACGATCGCCGCGCTGGAGCGCGCCGCCGCGCTCCAGCCGGATGTCGCCCGTTACAGCTACACGCTGGCGATCGCGCTGCACTCCTTCGATCGCACCCCCGAGGCGTTGAAGCTGCTCGCGCGCGCCGCGGCGAAGTGGCCCACGAACCGCAACGTGTTGCTCGCGCGCGCGACCATGCTGCGCGACGCGGGCCAACGCGAAGCCGCGCGCAAGGCGGCCGAGGCGCTGGCCGCCGCGTTCCCCGGGGACCTCGACGCCGCCGCGCTGTTGCAAGAGCTGCGCTGACTCAGTCGAGCTGGAGCGCCCCCATCATCGCGCGCACGCGCTGGTGGAAGTCGTAGGGGTAGATCAGCTCCAGCGCCGACGCATCGTCCAGGCGCTTGCGCTCCTCCTCGGGCAGGACGAGGTCGGCCGCGCCGAGGTTGTCCTCGAGCTGCTCGAGCGTGCGCGCGCCGAAGATCGGCGAAGTGACTCCCTTCTGCGACGCGCACCAGCCCAGCGCCACCTGACTCGCCGTCTTGCCCAGCGACTTCGCGACGCCGACCACGGCCTCCGCCACCGCGAGGTTCCGCTGCGACTTGAAGCGCTCGCGGTTCATCGGGTCGACCGCGGCGCGCGACCCCGCGGGCGCGTCGCCGGTCTTGCTGACCTTGCCCGTCAGCAGCCCCCCGCCGAGGGGGCTCCAGGGAATCACGCCGATGCCCTCCTCGACGCACAGCGGCAGGTGCTCGCGCTCGATGTAGCGACACACGAGCGAGTACTGCGGCTGCAGACAGTCGAAGCGCGCGGTGCCGAGCTCGCGCGCCAGCGCGGTGGCCTTCATCAGCTGCCAGGCGGAGAAGTTCGAGCAGCCGGTGTAGCGCACCTTGCCCGCGCGCACGCAGTCGTCGAGCGCGCCAAGTGTCTCGTCGAGCGGCGTGGTCGGGTCGTACGCGTGCACCTGATACAGGTCGATGTAGTCGGTGCCGAGCCGGCGCAAGCTCGCCTCGACCGCGTCGAGGATGTGCTTCCGCGACAGCCCCATGTCGTTGGCGCTGCGCCCCATCGGGCCCGCCACCTTCGTCGCCAGGATCACCTGCCCGCGCTTGTTGCGGATCGCACGGCCGGTGATCTCCTCCGAGACACCCGTCGAGTACACGTCCGCGGTGTCGACGAAGTTCCCGCCCGCGTCGAGAAAGCGCGCCACGATCCGCGCCGACGTCGGCTCGTCACAACCCCACTGCGCGTTCCCGAACGTCATCGTCCCGAGACAGAGATTCGAAACCTTCAGCCCCGTGCGGCCGAGCTTGCGCAGCTTCATCTGACCCTCCCCTGTGTGGGAAGGCAGACTACTCCATGTCGTTGCGCGTCGGGGTTCGGCCGTCGGAATCGGGCGTACGGCGTTGCGAAAGCGAGGTGAGCTGCCTAGACGCGGAAGGCCGCGACCAGCGCCCGCAGTCTCTCGACCTCGCTTGCGACCTTGTTCGCGGCGCCGAGGGTCACGTTCGCGACCTTGCGGTTCTCGAGCGCGGCGGCGGCGACGTCGCGCACGATCTCGCGCGCGCTGATCGAGCCCTGCACGGCGTCGGCGGTGCGCTCCGACATCTCGACGGACACGCGCTTCAGCTCCTCGCTGCCGCGGGCGGAGCTCTTGCTCGCCTCGGCGGCGGCCGCGATCGCGCGCGTGATCTCCTCGGTGCGCTCCACCGCGTCGGCGACGCTGGCGGCGATCTGCGCGCTGGTGCTGGTCTGCTCCTCGACGGCGATCACGATCGTGCGCGTGTTCTCGTGCATCTCGTCGATGATGTGGCCGATCGACTCGATCGCCTCGACGGCCGAGCGGGTCGACGACTGGATCGAGCGGATGCGCTCCTCGATCTCCTGCGTCGCCACCGCGGTCTGCTTGGCGAGCTCCTTCACCTCTTGCGCGACCACGGCGAAGCCCTTTCCCGCTTCGCCCGCGCTCGCGGCCTCGATCGTGGCGTTCAGCGCGAGCAAGTTCGTCTGGTCGGCGATGTCGTTGATCACGCCGACGACGTTGCCGATCTCTTGCGCCGCGGCGCCGAGCTTCTCGAACGCCTGAGTCGTGTTGCGCGCAGTTGTGGCTGCCTTGCCCGCGATGTCGGCCGAGTGATTCGAGCTCTTCGCGACCTCGCCGAGCGACGCGGACAGCTCCTCGACCGCGGTGGACACCGAGCGGATCGAGGCGTTGATCGATTCGACCTGCTCGCGCGCCGTGGCCATGCTGTTCATCACCACGCTCGCGCCCGCGGCGAGCTCGGTCGCGCTGCGGCTCGACTGACCCGCGGCGGCGGCGACGGCCGCGAGATTCTCGGAGGCGCTGTGCGTCGCGTCGTCGACCAAGGTCGAGCTCTCCCCGAGCGCCTCGGCGCCTTTCTCGATCTGCTCGGCCGCGGGAGTCAGCGCCTCGACCGTGCTCGCCAGCACCTCGACCGAGCCCTTCACCTGGCCGACCAGCGTGCGCAAGCCCTCGATCATGCCGCGCAGCGCGCGCGAGACGCTGCCGAGCTCGTCGTCGCGCCGCACCTCGACGCGGCGCGTGAGGTCGCCGTCCGCGACCGCGGTCGCGAGCTCGGTCGTGGTCTGCACGACGTCCGCCACGATGCCGCGCGAGATGTGCGCCGAGGCGGCGAGCCCGGCGGCGAGCGCGGCGAGCAAGGTCAGCGCGAGCACGATCGCGTTGCGCCGCGAGGAGGCGGCGATCGCGTCCAGCTCGCTCGAGACGGCGGCGGCGCGCGAGGCGCGGAAGTCGTCGATCATGTGCGACAGGCGCGCTGCGACGTGGGCGTCGCGCTCGACCTCGTCGCGCATCCGGTCGCTGACTCGCCCACCGAGCATCGCGCTGCAGTGACCGAGCGCGTCGCTTGCGTACCTCTTGGCCGCGAGGCGGAGCTCCAGGATCTGAGGCTCGCCGGTCAGCGCCTCGAGCTTCGCGAGCTCCGCGTCGAGCTCGCCGGCCATGCCGTTCGCGTGCTCGAGCGCCGCCGCGTCGAAGCTCGAGCAGGCGCGGTCGGTCGTGGCCTGGAGCTGGGTGAGCCGCGCGCCGGCGCGGCTGGCGGCATCCAGCACGGGGTAGTGATTCTCGGCGAGCCCGCGGGTGTGTGTCCGCACCTCCAGCGCGCCGCGAAACGCCCAGACCGCGGAGCCGATCGGCAGCATCAGCACGGCCAGGAAGCCGAGCAGGAGCCGTCCCCTGAGCGTGAGTCGCTGCAACGTCGCCCTCCCGTCGATCGCACTGCCGGCACTGGTCGCATTGCGAGACAGAGACCGATCGGCCCGGCGGGACTCGGACTTGTGCGCCCGACATGTGAGCGGCGCGGGTCTCGCGCCTTGCCTGTGAGCGGCGCGGGTCTCGCCCGACAGATGAGCGGCGCGGGTCTCGCGCCTTGCCTGTGAGCGGCGCGGGTCTCGCGCCTTGGGGCGCTCGTCAGCTCGCTTGCAGCAGGACGTCGCGCTCGTACGACGACGGATCGGGAAACTCGCGGAAGGGCAGGCCATGCGCGGAGCCGCCGTCGGGGAGCGGGACGGCGCCGCTGCGGGCGAGTAACTGCGCCAGCAGCGCGCGCAGCGCCTCGAGGGCGCTGCCCTCGCCGCCCACCAGCGCGCGGGCGCGGAACGAGTCACTGCGCAGGCGCAGCACCTCGAGCACGGCGTCGCCGCCATCGGCCCAGTTGAGCGCGAGGTCGATCACCACGATCGGCTTTGGCGCGAGTCCGGCGATGAGCCCGACGGCCACGGCCTGGATGTGTTCCCAGGTCAGGAGCGACGGAGCGGCGCCGTCGATGCGCAGCCGGATCCCCCCGGGATCGAGCTCGACCGGCACGGCGGTGGTGAACTTCACCGCGCTCGGCCCGCTGCGGTCGCGCAGCGGAGGTGCGGCCGGAATGGTCGGGGGTACCCCCGAGGGCGGCGCTTCAGGAGGCGGGGGCGCCATGAACACGACCGTGGGAGTGGTCTCCGCCAGACTCGTCGACTCGAGCTCGAAGAGGCCCTCGGCCGGCGCGCTCGAAGCCGCCGGGCCCGTCACGGCCGCGTCGGCCGGGGCCAGCCAGTCCCCGGGAGGCGAGTCACTCCTCGGCGAGTCACTCGGCGGGGCGGCTGCCGCGGCCGCCGCCGTGATCCCCAGCTTCAGCTCGAGCTCCGCCGCGAGCTTCGCCAGGCGCTCGCGCTTGTCCTCGGCCAGCTCGGCGCCCCGCCCGAGCGCGGAGCGCGCGGCGGTGAGCGCCACGCGCGGATCGAGCTCGGCGGCGAGCTCGGCGGCGCGCACGGCCTGTCCGACGCTGAGCGAGCGCGTCTCCGGCGCGACCACGCAGCGCAAGGCCGCGATCGCCGCGTCGCGCCGCGCCTGCACCACGAGCTCCGGCACGATGCGCAGCAGCACGGTCGTCTCGAGGCGCGTGTCGGGCAGCGCGCGGACGAGCTCGTCGAAGACGCGCGCGGCCGGCGCGAGCATACCGTGCCGCGCGTACACCTCGATCAGTCGCTTCGCGGACGTGACTCCCTGCGCCTCGTGGCCGGCGGCGACCTGCGCGGTCCAGATCGTATGCAGGGCGTCCGGATCGTCGGGCCGCTCGCGCAAGACCGAGGTCGCGATCGCGATCGCCTGGTCGTGAGACCCGCGCGCATCGGCGTCGCGGGCGCGGCGAATGCGCGGGTCCAGGTGGATCGCCTCGCGCGCCTCGCGCGCGCGCAGCGCGCGGCGTTCCTCGATGCGCAGCAGCTTCACGCCCAGCGCGAAAGAGGCGCCGAGCCCGAGTGCGGCCAGGTTCGGAGCGAGTGACTCGCCCGTCTCGACGTTCGGGCTCGCCAGCGCGAAATGCACCAGCGCGCTGGCGAGCAGCCACCAGGGCAGCGCGAGCCAGGCGGGCGCGAACGCGCCGGCGCCGACCCCCACTCGCGTGCGGCCGAAGCGCGCGGCGAACGCGCCGATCAGCCCCGCGGCCACGCCCCAGGCGCCCACCAGCGGCTCGCCCGCCTCCGGCGCCGCGAGCGCGTACGCAGCGGCGGCGGCACAGCCGCAGGCGAGACACAGGCCGGCGAAGAGCGCGCGGCCGTAGGCGCCCTCGAGGGCCGGACCGGCGAGCCAGATCAACAGGAGCGCGAGCGCGAGGTGCGCATAGCCGGCGTGCAGGAACGGGTGCGCGAGGAGCGCCGTCACGGACGGCGCGTTCGGGGTCCAGCCGAACGAGCGGAACGGGTGAGTCGGACCCGGCGTCCAGTCGGTGCCGCGCAGCGCGAGGCGAGTCACGTAGTCGAGCTCGGCCTGCTGCTCGGCGCGCGTCGCCGCGTCGACCGTCGCGCGCCCGGCCTCGATCCGCCCGGCCTCGATTCGTTCCGCGTAGTCGTCGCGCGCGGTCCCTTGGCCCGCTTCGGCGAGGAGCGCGGGGTCCGGCACGAGATACGGGTGCGACAGCCAGACTTCCAGCGCGTTCTCGAGCTTGATCTCGGAGCCGCCGCCCACGAAGCCGAGCTCGCCGCGCGAGGCGAAGAAGCCGGCGACGAGCGCCAGCAGCAGCGCGAAGCTCACCCAGGGCAAACGCTTCGCGCTTTCCGGCTCGTCACTGATCGGCAGGATCATGGTGGCTCCGCGGCGCCGCATGCGCGTGCGGCCCACGGCGTATCGTCCGCGGTCGGGTGTGCCCTTACCGCTTCCGGGGCGCTAGACGCGTATGTCGCCGGCCCTTCTTGGCGCGTTAGCGCGCGGCGAAGCCGCGCTGCGCGCACGGCACGCCGGCGGCGTGCCTCGGGCCGGCGAGACTCGCAAAGTCTCCACGAAGCTGGACTAGACGCGTATGTCGCCGGCCATGAGCCTCCGATACGCGTCGACGTCCAGGCGCGCATAGGAGCGCGCGCCGTCGTCGCGAACGAAGAGCGGCTCGCTCACCTTCGTGGGGTCGTAACCCTCTTGCTGGAGCTCGACCTTGCGCAGCTTGAACGTGCCGGTCACTTCGGCGTCGTGCTGCAGGCGCAGGAAGACCGGCGTGGCGTAGGCGGGCAGGGCAGTGACTGCGTGGGCGTAGAAGGCGCGCGGGTCGAACTCGTCCGCGCTCGAGAGGACCAGCGCAGCCATGCCGGCGCGGCCGTCGGCGCCGGGGACCGAGACGCCGTAGACGTTCACCATGTCGACGCCCGGGAACGAGGCGAGCGCCTCGGCGACTTCTTGCGTCGAGACGTTCTCGCCCTTCCAGCGGAATGTGTCGCCGATGCGGTCGACGAAGAAGAAGTAGCCCTCCGCGTCGCGCTTCAAGAGATCGCCGGTGCGGAAGAACGAGTCACCTTCCTCGAACGCGTTGCGCAGCACCTTGCGCTCGGTGGCTTCCCGCGACGAGTAGCCTTCGAAGCGTCCGCGGGTATCGCTCGGCCTGCGCGGCATCGCGCCGATCAGCTCGCCTACCTCGTTGGGGGCGCACTCGATCAAATGTCCCTTCGCGTCGCGCAGGTGCTCGTCGCGCTCCACGTCGTAGCGCACGAGGCGCGCGTCCATCAGGAGCCGGGTCGGAATGCGCCCGACCGAGCCGACGCGGTTGTCGAGGTTCAAGAGCGACACGTTGCCCTCCGTCGCGCCGTAGAACTCGACGATCCGTGGCAGGCGGAAGCGGTCGCGGAATGACTCCCAGATGTCCGGGCGCAGGCCGTTGCCGATGCAGAACTGGAGCTCGTGCTCGCCGTCGCTCGCCTCGGCGGGCTGATTCAGGAGATAGCGGCAGAACTCGCCGATGTATTGGAACGACGTCGCGCGGTAGCGGCGGATGTCGGGCCAGAAGTCCCGCGCGCTGAAGCGCCGCCGCAGCGCGAGCGTCCCGCCCGAGAGCAGCGCCGCGCCAACCGCCATGCAACCGCCGGCCGAGTGATAAAGCGGCAGCGCGCAGTACATCACGCCGTTGCCGTCGAAGCCCACCAGCCGCGAGGCCGTGCCGGCCGTCATGAACTTCAAGTGACTGAAGCGCGCCGCTTTCGGCAAGCCGGTCGTGCCGGAGGTGTAGATGTAGAAGAGGTCGTCGCCGGCGCGCGCTTCGCCGCGCGACCCGGGCGGGAGATTCGCCGACGGCCGCGTCGCGAGCTCGGCGGCGAAATCGCGCGCGCCGTGGGGCAGATCGGCGGGGGGCATGCCCGGCTCCGCAGCGGCCCAGAGCTGCCAGGGCGCCCCCTGCCCGAGACTCACACATGCCGGCAGACACTCCGTGCCCGCGATCAAGTGCTTCGCGTCGGCCGTGGTGATCGCGTGCTCGAGCGCGCGGCCGGAGAGATTCGTGTTGATCAGCGCGGTCGTGACTCCGGCCTTCGCTGCGCGACCCGGTTCGCCGCGCGATTCAGCTCGTCGTAGGTGATTCGCCGGTCCTCGAACAGGATGAACGGGCGCCCACCGCGCGCGGCCGCCTGCTCCTCGATCACGTCCGCGATCGTGCGCCGCGCGTCGGGCCGCAGCCGCGCGATCGGCAAGCCGTACTTCGCGAACCGCCACAGCTGACCGACTCTCTCGAAGTTCATGCGCGGGGAGCCTATCACGCGGAGCGCGAAGCGCCGCGCGGACGCGCGGGCACGCGGATCTTGCGGCGCTCGGGCTCGCGGTTCTGCCGGAAAAGGATGCCCACGTGACCCACCACGCCCACCAGCTCGGCGCGCGTGCGCAGGCCGAGCTCGGCCAGCAGCTCCTGCTTCGTGTCCTTCCAGCCGAGAAACCGCACCTTGATCAGCTCGTGCGCGCCGAGCTCGGCCTCGGTCTTCGCGACCACGGCATCGCTGAGACCCTCCTTGCCGATCATCACCACCGGCCGGAGCGCGTGCGCGAGCCCGCGCAGATGCCGGCGCTGAAACCCCTCGAGCTCGTCCAAGGCCGACTCCTCGCGGCCACGCCGCGGCGCAGAACGTATCATGCGCTCGCGAGGTAGGGATGTATCGAGACCGGAAGGTCGTCGTAGTGATGCCCGCGTACAACGCGGCCAAGACGTTGAAGCGGACCTACGACGAAGTCATGGCGCAGGGGATCGTCGACGAGCTGATCGTCGTCGACGACGCCAGCAGCGACGACACGGTGCGCATCGCCGCGGCCCTGCCGCACACGGTGGTGCGGGTGCACGAGCAGAATCGCGGCTACGGCGGCAACCAGAAGACGTGTTACCGCGCGGCGCTCGACGCGGGCGCGGACGTCGTGGTCATGGTGCACCCCGACTACCAGTACACGCCGAGGCTCCTGCCCGCGATGGTCGCGCTGGTGGGCGGCGACGTGTACCCGTGCGTGCTCGGCTCGCGCATCCTCGGCGGCGGCGCGCGCAAGGGCGGGATGCCGATCTGGAAGTACGTCGCGAACCGCGCGCTGACCCTGGCCGAGAACTGGCTGCTCGGCTCGAAGCTCTCCGAGTTCCACACAGGCTACCGCGCGTTCAAGGCGAGTCTCTTGCGCGAGCTGCCGCTCGACGCGAACTCCGACGACTTCGTGTTCGACAACCAGGTCCTGGCCGAGATCCTGTGGCGCGGCCACGAGATCGCCGAGGTCACCTGTCCGACTGCCTACTTCGAGGAGGCGTCGTCCATCAATCTGCGCAACAGCGTGCGCTACGGGTTCGGCTGTCTCGGGACCGGGCTCGAGTTCCGGCTCGCGCGCTGGGGGCTGCGCGCCTCGCCGCGCTTTCCACGGAGCGCCGGGTGAGTCGCGAGCGCGCGGCCATAGCCGCGGGCCTGTGTCTGCTCGTCGCCGCGGGATTCTCCGAGGTCGTGCACGGCGAGTTTCTCGCCTTCGACGACGACGCCTACGTGACGCAGAACCCGCTGGTGACCGGCGGCCTCACCCCGCGCGCGGCGCTCGACGCGTTCACGAGCTTCCACGCGGGCAACTGGCATCCGCTGACCTGGCTCTCGCACATGCTCGACGTGTCGCTCTTCGGCCTCGCCCCCGCGGGGCACCACGCGACCAGCGCGCTACTGCACGCCGCGAACGCGGTGCTCGCGTTCCTGGCGCTCGCGGAGCTCACCGGCACGCGCTGGCGCGCGGCGTTCGCTGCGGCGCTGTTCGCGCTGCACCCGCTGCGCGTCGAGTCGGTCGCCTGGGTCGCGGAGCGCAAGGACGTGCTCTCGGCCTGCTTCGGGCTCGCGGCCCTGTGGTCGTGGGCGCGCTTCGCGCGCGCGGAGACCCGCGCGAGTTACTGGGGCTCGGTCGCGCTGTTCGCCGCGGCGCTGCTCGCGAAGCCGATGCTCGTGACGTTCCCGTTCCTGTTGCTGGTGCTCGACGCCTGGCCGCTCGCGCGGCTCGAGTCGGCGCGCGCTGTCTGGCCGCGCGTGCGGGAGAAGTGGCCGTTCTTCGCGCTTGCGGCGGCGTCGTGTCTCGTGACCCTCGCGGCGCAGGCGCCGGGGATGAAGCCGGTGCCGTTCGAGCTGCGGCTCGAGAACGCGGTTCTCGCCTACGTGGAGTATCTGCGGCGCGTCGTCGACCCGCGCGAGCTGGCGGCGATGTACCCGTATCGCGAGTTCATCTCGGCGCGGGCGTTCCTGGCCTCGCTCGCCGTCGTCGGCGGAGTCACTGCGCTGGCGCTCGCGCAGAGGCGGCGGCGGCCGTGGCTACTGGTCGGCTGGCTCTGGTTCGCGGGCACGCTGGTGCCGACGCTCGGCCTGGTGCAGGTCGGCGTGCAGGCATTCGCGGATCGCTACACGTATCTGCCGTTCTTGGGCCTCGCGCTCGCGGCGTCGTACGCGCTGGCCGAGCTCGCCGAGCGCGCGCGCCTCGGGCGCCCGGTCGCGCTCGGCGCCGCCGCGCTCCTCCTGGGGGCACTGACTTGGCAGACGCGCGCGCAGGTGCGGACCTGGCACGACACGGTGACGCTCTTCACGCACGCGATCGACGTGACTCGCTCCAACTGGTTTGCGCACACGGAGCTCGGCGTGGCGCTCGCGGCGCGCGGCGAGCTCGACGACGCGCGCAGCGAATTCGAAGCCGCGCTGCGGATCCGCTCCGATCTGCCGCGCGCGCTCGCCAACCTGGGCCGGCTGCTCGCCGCGACCGGCGCGCCGAACGAGGGCGTCGACGCGCTCGAACGCGCGCTCGCGCTGGACCCGCAGCTCGCCGGCGGTCGGCTCGCGCTCGGCAGCGCGCTCGAGCGCGCCGGCCGCATCGCCGACGCCGAGGCCGCGTACCGCGCTGCGCTCGGCGAACCGAGCGGCGCCCGCGAGTCGCGCCTGCGCCTCGCGCGACTCCTCTCCGTGTCACCCGAGCCGCAGCTCCGCGACGGCCCGCGGGCGCTCGCGCTCTGCGAGGAAGCCTGCCGAGAGTCCCCCTGTGACTCGCCCGAGGAGCTCGACGTCTGGGCGCTGGCATCGATGGAAGCGGGACGCGCGGACGAGGCGATCGCGAGGGGGCGCCAGGCCGTCGCGCTGGCCCACGCCCGGGGTGACTCGGCCCTGGCGGCGAAGCTCGAAGCGCGGCTCGCCGGCTATCTCCGCGGCGAGCCGGTGCGGCTCCGTCGCTAGAACTACGCGGACGCGCCTTCATGGTGTGCGGCGCGGGTCTCGCGCCTTCGCCGTGTGCGGCGCGGGTCTCGCGCCTCGGCTAGCGGTGCAGGCCGCGCGCGAGCAGGAGCCAGAGGCCGAGCGCGAGCAGCAGCGCGGCGACCTTCTCCGCCTGCCTGCCGCGCACCAGCTCGATCAGCTTCGGGCGCGCGCGGCCGAGCGCGCGGCGCTCGCGGTAGAACGCGGCGATCCGCTTCGCGAGCTCGTCCTCGGAGCCGATCTGGCACAGCTCGCCGTTGCGCGCGGCGGAGACGGAGCCGCGTTCTTCCGAGACGACGAGACAGAGCGCGTCGCTGCGCTCGGAGAGACCGACGGCCGCGCTGTGGCGCGTACCGAGCCCGCGCAGAGCGTCCGTGCCGCGCGCCAGCGGCAGGTGCGCGCCGAAGCGAGTCACGTCGCGGTCCTCGACCACGACCGCGCCGTCGTGACCCGGCGAGTGCGGGTCGAAGAGACTCGCGAGCAGCGCAGGCGAGAGTCGGCCGCCGAGCTCGTGTCCACCCTGCAGATGGCGGTCGAGTCGCTGCGTGCCCGCGACCACGACCAGCGCGCCGACGCGCGCCGACGCGAGCTCCGCGAGAGCGCGCGCGAGCAGGTCCGCGGTGTCGAGCCGGGGGCGGCGGTCGCCGCGCTGTCCCACCGCGAACGCCGCGATCTCCTCGAAGCCGCGCCGCAGCTCCTCTTGGAAGATCACCACGAGCGCCAACGCGAGCACGGCGAAGCAGCCCTGGAACACCCAGGTCGTGAGCTGCAGGTCGAGCAGGCGCGCGCACAGATAGACGCCGCCCAGGAGCGAGAGACCAAGAACCGCGAGCGCCGCGTGCGTGCGCCGCAGCCAACTCATTCCGGTGTAGAGCAAGAGGGCGACCAGGGCTACGTCCAGCGCGTCGCTGGCCCCGAACCCGCGGAACGCTGCGATCACCCGCACCTCCTCGATCGAGAGAATCGAAGCTCGAGGCTCGAGGGGTAGGAGCACCTTACCGAATTGTGCGCGCGAGCTGTAGTCTCGGGCGAGTCATGACGGCGACCTCCCTGCGCGAGCGCTGCCTCGCGATCCTCGGCTCGGGCGACCTCGAGGCAAAGCTCGTCCCGCCGTTCGGCGCGGACGGCGCGCTCCTGCCCGACACCGAACGGGGTCAGACGCTCTACCTGGAGCGACCCGCGCGCGCGCCCGGGCTCGAGATGCGCGGCGGCGCCGCGCGCCTGCCCCGACCCGGGGAGCTCGCGACTCCGCGCGCACGCGCGATCTGTCTGCGCCGCTTCGCGCACCACGAGCTCATGGCGGTGGAGCTGTTCGCGTGGGCGCTGCTGCGCTGGCCCGAGCTCGCGCCCGAGCTGCGGCGCGAGCTCGCGCTCGCGCTGGCCGACGAGCAGCGACACTGCCGCATGTACCTCGAGCGCCTGCGCGCGCACGGCGAGGGCTTCGGCGACGAGCCGCTGTCCGATTACTTCTGGAAGCACGTGCCCGCGATTCACGCGCACCCGCGCGGACCGCTCGCGTTCCTGGCGGCGCTGGGACTCACACTGGAGCAGGCGAACCTCGACTTCACCTTGCTGTACGCCGACGGCTTCCGGCGCGCGGGCGACGAGGCGAGCGCGCGCGTCTCCGAGCTCGTGCACCGCGACGAGCAGCGGCACGTCGCGCTCGCGGCGAACTGGCTCGCGCGACTCTCGCCCGCCGGGGAGGGCGAGGTCGAGCGCTACACCGCCTCGGTGCCGTTTCCGCTCGAGGCGTCGCGCGCGAAGGCGCGCAGCTTCCACTCCGAGGCCCGGCGCGAGGCGGGGCTCGGGGACGCGCTGATCGAGCACGTGCGCGCCGCGCGCGCGACGCAAGAGAGTCGGCCGCGCGCGCCCCGGCCCCGCTCGTGAGCGGCGCGCCCCGCCTGTTCGCGAACCTCGGTGCCGAGGAGGGCGAGGGTTGGACGCGCATGGCCGCGCATCCGCGCGTGCGCGCGGCGGCGCGCCTCTGGTCGGCGTCGTTCGCGGGGTCGGCGCGCGCGGTGGGCCCGATGGCGCCGGCCCGCGCGGAGCTGTGCGGCGCGCTGGCGCACGATGCGTCCCGGCCCGCGCTCGAGCTGTGTGACTCGGGAGCCGAGCTCGTGCCCTGGCTCTCGACCGCCGAGGCCGAGGCCTGGGCCGAGCGCGAGCAGGTGCCGCTGCACGCGCCTCCCGCCGCGGTGGTGGCGCGGGTTCACGACAAGGCGTTCGCGCTCGACTCGGCGCGCGCGCACGGGCTGCTCGAGCCGGAGCTCGCCGACGCGCTGCTGGCCCTCGCGCCCGACGAGCTGGGGGCGGCCGACACCGTGCGGTGTCGGATCGAGAGCGCCATCGCGCGCTGGCCGGCCGGGCTCGCGTCGAGCTTCGTGCTCAAGCCGCGCTTCGGCACCAGCGGCCGGGGACGGCTCGCCGGGCGCGACGGGCGCCTCGATCCCGAGGCGCTGCGCGGGAACCTGCCGCGCCTGCGTGCGCGCGGCGGCTGCGTGGTCGAGCCGTGGCTCCAGCGCGTCGAGGATCTCTCCGCGCAGCTCTGGGTGGTCGCGCCCGACGACGTGCGTCTGCTCGGGACCCTGGTGCAGGTCGTGACACCCGCCGGTGTGCCGATCGGACACCTCGCCCGGCTCGACCGCGACGGCCGCGCCGCGTCCGGCAGCGCCTGGGACGACGAGCTCCGCGGCGCCGCGCTCGCGCTCGGCCGCGCCGCAGCCTCGCTGGGCTACACCGGCCCGTGTGGGCTCGACGCGTTCAGCTACCGCACGCCAGACGGCGCCGAGCGCTTCCGTTCGGTGGTCGAGCTGAACGCGCGCTTCACCTCCGGCACGAGCGCGCTCGCGCTCGTCGCGCGCGCGCAGCGCGTCGGACTGGCCGAAGGCTCGACCGCGTTCCACCTCGGCGCCTCGCCGTCGCCCTTCGCGGGCCGGCGCGTCGAGATCTTCGCCGATGAGCCGGACCTCGGCTTGTGGCTGAGTCACTAGCTTCGCGCGTGCTTCAGATACAGGCCGCAAGCGGCGGCGATCTCGGCGCTCGACTCGAGCGTGCGAGACACCGGGCCCGCCAGCGCCAGGCGGTCGAGCGCGGCCTTGGTCGCCCCCGTCGCGCTCTGCATCTCGCGCACGGTCGTGCCGCCCCGCTCGGCGAGCCAGGCCCAGATCTTCACCAGCTCGGGGTGCGCGAGCTCGCGGTCGATGCGCGCGAACAGCGCGGCCGAGCTCGCCAGCAGGCGCTTCTCGAGCGCGGCGGGGGAGCGCGCGACGCGGTGCGCCTCGAGCCAGGCCGCGAAGATCGCGGGATGTCCGCCGCTGGCGCGGAACGCGCGCTCGAGCTCGTCCTCGGCGAGCGCGAAGCCCGCCGCCGCGCCCCAGGCGCGCAGGTCGCGGCGCAGGAGCAGCACCAGGGGAACGCGCTGCACGGCGCGTTTCTCGACCAGCGGCATGCGCCCCCGCGCGATCTCGCGGTGCAGCGCGAGCCCGCCGGTGCGCAGCGTGACGCTCGCGTGTGATGCGCCGAGCGCCGCGGACTCGTCGCCGAGCTCGAGGACCGCGACCTCGATCCCCTGGGCGCGCAGTCTCTCGGCGGCCGCGTTCACCACCGTGGTGCGGCCCATGCCCGGGCCGCCGAGGATCACCGGCGCGCGGCTGCGCAGCGCGCCGTCGACGACGCGCCGCACCGTGGCCTCGCGTGCGAGCCAGGTCACCGCTGGCCGCGACTCACGCCATCACCTGGCCGCCGTTCACGTCGAGTGACTGGCCCGTGACCACGCTCGAGAGCTGCGAGGCGAAGAACAGCACGGCGCCGGCGATCTCCTCCGAGCCGGGGATCGAGCCGAGCGCGAGCTTCGCGGCGACTTCGCGGTACACGACCTCGGGCGAGACCTTGCGCGCGTCCGCCTGCGCCCTGAAGTAGCCCTCGAGCGTCGCGCCCCAGATGTAGCCGGGCAACACCGAATTCACGCGGATGCGGTGCGGGCCGAGCTCGCGCGCGAGGCCCTGCGCGGCGGCGAGCAGGGCGCCCTTCGAGGCCGCGTAGCTCGCCATCGTGGGCAGCACCTCGCGCACGATCATCGAGTTGATGAACACCACCGAGCCGCCGCCGCGCCGCTTCATGCGCGGCACGACTTCTTGAGTGAGTCGCAGCGAGCCGAACAGATTCACTTCGAGCGGCTCGCGCCAGCGCTCGAGGTCCGCGTGCTCGAACAGCTCGTAGCGGCCGGGGTGGTAGGCGTTGTTCACCAGTATGTCGACGCCGCCGAGCTCTTCCTCGGCGCGGCCGACCAGCCGCGCGCAGTCCTCGAGCTTCGAGATGTCGGTCGGCAGCGCGACGGCGCGCCGGCCCAGCGCGCGCACCTCCTTGGCGACGCTCTCCAGGTAGTCCGCCGAGCGCGCGCCGAGCGCGAGGTTCGCGCCTTCGCGCGCGAAGCGCAGGGCGATGTCGCGCCCCATGCCCGGACCGACGCCCGACACGATCGCGACCTGACTCTCGAGCAGCATCGCGGCCCCTTACGACAGGATGGTTTCGCTCGCGACCACGGACGCCACGCGCTCGAGGTCGAGAAAGCTGCGCGCGTCGTCGAGCACGCGCCGCATGTTCGCGGCCATGTGCTCCTTCCCGCCGTAGAAGCGCGCGGGATCGGTCAGGTCGGCGAGCTCGCGCACGTGCTCCTCGACGATGCCCGCGAAGTTCGGCGCGCCGGCGGTGAGTGGCCGCGCCACGACGTTGCGCACGTAGCGCCAGAGCGGGTGGATCTCGAGGGACAGCGGCGTGTGCGAGCCGTGCCAGCGCGCGATGAACTCCTCGCGAGTGAGTCGCGTGGGCTGCTCGAAGGCGCTGATCAGCTTCACGCCCGGGCTGCGCACGCCGTCGGGCCAGGAACGCGCGCCGAAGTCGCGAGGCACCGACTCGGTGACCAGGTAACCCGCGACCCGCGCGGCCGACTCGCGCAAGATCGGCTCGTACGCGGGCCGATCGTCGACGCAGCCCAGCCAGAACGAGACCAGCCCGGCGAACTCCGGCGCCGAGCTCCGGATCGGGACGGTCTTGCCGAGGTCGGCCCGCGCGTCTGCCGCGTTCACGGTCACGGAGCGGGCGCCGGCGCCGACGAGCTTCGGGCCCGCGGAGCCGACCAGGCGGCGCGCGAACATGTCGGCGCTCTCGCTCGCATCGCGCCACAACAGGTAGACGAGTTTTTCCATCGGGGGCGGGCCGCATTCTGGCATAGCCGAAAATGGAACGTGTTATAGTCGCGCGGTCGCGCCCGACGGGAGGTCCCTCCGATGCCGCGCATCCCCTTGCCGCCGTATCCGAACGGCTGGTTTGCCGTCGCGCACTCCGATTCGCTGGCCCGCGGACAGGCCCGCGCCGTCCACTACCTGGGCGAGGACCTGGTGATCTTCCGCGGAGAGGACGGCCAGGTTCGCGCCGCGGACGCCTACTGCCCGCACCTGGGCGCGCACCTCGGCAAGGGCGGGAAGGTCGAGGGCAACACGCTTCGCTGTCCCTTCCACGGCTGGCGCTTCGACGGCCGAGACGGCCGCTGCGTGGAGATTCCCTACGCGAAGCGCATCCCGCCGCAGGCGCGGCTCGATTCGTATCCGGCGCTCGAGTGCAACGGCATGATCCTGGTCTGGCACCACGCGGAGGGAAAAGAGCCGGAGTGGCAGCCCGAGGTCGTGCCGGAGATTCTCGATCCGAGTTACGAGCTCCACCGCACGCACGAGTGGACGATCAAGAGTCACCCGCAGGAAATCATGGAGAACGGCGTCGACTTCGCGCACTTCGCCACGCTGCACGGCTGGAAGTGCAAGGCGATTCACTGGGAGCCGGACGGGCCGTACTACCGGCTGAAGATCGACGTCGACACCGCGGCCGAGGATCAGGCCGCGACCGCCTCGGTCACGACGGACGTCGACTCGTTCAACTCGGGACCCGGCTTCTTGTACACGCGCTTCCGCGGCGAGATGGACGGGATCGCGGTGAACGCACTCACTCCGGTCGGCCCCGAGAACCTGCACATCATGCACCGCTACTACGCCCACAAGCGCTGCAACCCGGACGTGGTGAAGGGCTTCTTCGACTTCTACGTGAACGACTACAACCTCGACATCCCCATCTGGTCGAACAAGATCTACCGCGAGCGCCCGTTGCTCGCGGAGCCCGAGAAGGACTTCGGGCGCTTCCGCCGCTGGTACCGCCAGTTCTACTCCGCGGAGCCCCTCGCCCCGACCTGAATTTCTGGCCAGGTCGCCTCGAGTGACTCAAAAGGGGCCGGGGGCCCCGTCGCGGGGCACTGAAATGGACTTGGCGGGAACCCGTCGTTCATTCAAGATTCAGCCATGCACCGGGTGGCGATCGTGGCGACAGACGGCACCGTCCCCGCCGACCTGGCGATTCCCTGCGCCGTTTTCGATTGCGCGCGCCTCCCCGGAGGTCGTCCCGGCTACCGGGTGCGCGTGTGCGGCACCGCCCGCGAGGTCGACGTCGGCCTGTTCCGCATGCAGGTGCGGCACGGGCTCGAGGAGCTCGCGCGCGCGGACACCATCATCCTTCCGGGGATCATCGATCCGAGCGCTCCGCTGCCGGAGCGGCTGGTGCGCGCGGTTCGGAAAGCCGCCGCGGGCGGGACGCGCGTGGCCTCGGTCTGCAGCGGCGCGTTTCTGCTCGCGGCCACCGGCCTGCTCGACGGGCTGCGCGCGACGACCCACTGGCTCGGCGCCCGCGAGCTCGCGCGCCGCTACCCGAGAATTCGCGTCGAGCCCGACGTGCTCTACGTGGACGAGGGTCAGCTGCTCACCTCGGCGGGCGCGGCCGCGGCCTTCGACCTGTGCCTGCACATGGTGCGGCTCGACTACGGCTCCGCCGTCGCCGTCGAGGCCGCGCGCCTCTCGGTGATGCCGCTCGAGCGCGACGGCGGCCAGACACAGTTCATCGTGCACGTTCCGCCGACGGCCGACGGGGCATCCCTCGCGCCGCTCTTGCTCTGGCTCCAGGAGAACCTCCACCAGCCGCTCACCTTGGCCGACGTCGCGCACCGCGCCGCCCTGAGCGTGCGCAGCCTGAATCGCCGCTTCCGCGAGCAGACCGGGACCACGCCGCTCCAGTGGCTGCTGCGCGCCCGCGTGCGGCGCGCGCAGCTGCTGCTCGAGACGACCGGGCACTCGGTGGAGCGCGTCGCGGCGAACGTCGGCTTCGGCTCGGTCACCGCCTTCCGCGAGCACTTCCGCCGGGTCGTCGCCACGAGCCCGCAGGCGTACCG
>WNFL01363309.1_pt1 | contig 25038 bp, 22 predicted proteins | sample 5400361 | NCBI WGS metagenome assembly WNFL01 (sample SAMN13153351, study PRJNA577476) | soil metagenome | isolation source: 40 cm soil on Douglas fir-dominated hillslope | place: USA:California | collected 2013-09-17
CAACAACGCGGCCGAGCGCGAGATCCGGATGGGAAAACTGCGGATCAAGGTATCCGGCTGCATGCGGTCCATGACCGGCGCCCAGAACTTCTGCGCCATCCGCTCCTACCTGGCCACCGCCGCCAAGCACGGCATCGGCAAGCTCGACGCCCTCACCCAAGCCGCCACCGGAACGGCCTGGATACCTGCAGCGGCATGAAAACGAGACAGGCCACCTATCCAGTTACCATGTCTTTTCATTCAATAGCCCAAGTAGTTGTAGGCAGCTGGACCGATCGTTTTCCGAGATCAGGGCGAAGGAAAGCGCCCAGGATGTCGAAATAACTACATGCCGTCCCGTGCGGCATCGGATCGTTAGGCTCAACCTGCGGGAGTTGCGCTCCCATTGCCCGCCTGACGTCCCGGCACGCATCGATAGCGGTGTGAGTCCTGCTACCGCGCCAGACCCAGAACTCTCTCAGCGCGCACGGCCGCTTGGCACAATCCCTGCCAGATTCAGAGGATGAAACCTCTTCGAACCCAGCAGGCAGCTGAATCTTGCTGATGTCAGATCGCAGAGTCTTGAAATTCATGTGAGAGCCAAGAATGGTAACTCCCCCTATGCCCCAGATCACCCAAGCAACACACAGAACGGCGGCCGGGATAAGGTAGGGCCAGGATATAATCACGTGATCGAACGAACACGAAGTTCTCGCCTGCACTTTCGCCCTGAGAACCGCCCCCGCAAATAGCCGCCGGCATTGTGTGTTCGCGGACCGGCACCTCTTGCGCACGGTGGCGGCACGCTTGCCGAACGTCGCCGAGCCCGCGCTCGTGGTCTGGGCAAGCGGGGACTGCCTCATTCCCCTGGACCAGCCCGAGAAGCTCGCTCAGGCAATACGCGAATTTATTTACGCCGTCGCGCCTCGCTCTGCGGACGCGCCCCGTCGGGGCTCCCGGCCGACCTCTTCGAACCAGTTTCCACACCGCCCGGTCTGAAGGCGGCGAAGAATTCGTCAAGGAAGCCAATGAGCTCGGCCTTGCCGAAGCGGTCGGGGTACAGCAACGCGTAGATGCTCAGCCCGTCGATAACGGCCGAGAGCAGAACGGCGATCGTGCGAGGCGGCATCTCAACAAGCTCGCCTGATCGCTGGGCATCCACGATGAGGCGCTCCAGGAGGCGGCGCCAGCGGGAGGACTCGGAGCGCTGCACGGAGCGGAGCTCGTCATTGACGAGCGCGCGGCTCCACATGCTCATTTCGAGGTGCGTCTCTCGCACCGGCTGCTCCGAGATCGGGAGCACTTCGATACAGAACGTCCGCAGCGCGTCGAAACCGTCCTTGTCCTCCACGGCCTCCCGGATGCGCCTGTCGACGCCATCGTGAGAGATCCGGAGGGCCTCCAGAAGGATCTCGTCCTTCGACTCGAAGTAGTGCGCCAGCACGCCGGCCGAGTACCCCGACTCCTTGGCAATGAGCCGCGTCGTCGTGCCCTCAAGCCCGTATTTGACGATTGCCCGCCACGCCGCCTCTGCGAGCTCGTGCCGACGATCCACGTGGTCGACAACTCTCGGCATGTGGGCTACCACCTTCCTCATCGACGTAGCTGGCCAGCTTCAGTCATCTTGACCCGAGCGTCCGCAGCCGGCGGTTTCGGGCCCTCTTGACCTTATTTCGGACGTCCGTCTATAATAACCCACCTCGGAACCCGCTTCCGGATGAGAAGGCATAAGGGTGGCCGTCACACAGAACACCGCACCGATTCCAGTACGCGGTACGCAGGAACGAGAACGCTTGTTTCGCTTTCTGGAAGAAAAGGCGAAGCTCGTGCGGCGACAAACCGTCCGCCTTTCCCGAATCGCCGGCGCGGGCCACTACACCGGTACCTTCTCCTGCGCCGAGCTCTTCTCGGCACTGTATTACTCGCAGCTTCGCTTCAGGCCCGACGAGCCGCACTGGGCGGAACGCGACAGGTTCGTGCTCAGCAAGGGGCACGCCGCCATCGGCCTTTATCCGGTGCTGGCGGATCTCGGCTTCTTCGATGCCGAGCTACTCGACAATTACACGCGGCTGCACAGCCCGTTCGGCGACCACCCGGACATGCGCAAGGTCCCCGGTGCCGACTTCAGCTCCGGTTCCCTTGGCCACGGCCTGTCGGTCTCGCTGGGGATGGCGCTCGCCGCGCGGGTGACCGGCAGGGAGTACCTCACGTACTGCATGCTCGGCGACGGCGAGCTGGCCGAGGGCCAGGTCTGGTCTGCCGCCATGGCAGCGGGTCATTTCAAGGCCAGCAATCTCATCGCCATCATCGACCGCAATCAGCTGTCGATCGACGGCAACACCGAGACCGTGATGGGCGTCGAGCCGCTGGACGACAAGTTCGCCGCCTTCCGCTGGGAAGTCCGCCGCATCGACGGCCACGACTACGACCAGATCCTCGACACGTTCTGTTACGTGCGGGACCGCAGCGACGAGCGGCCATTCTGCGTCATCGCAGACACGGTGAAGGGCCGCGGCGTCGAGCGGATGGAGCTCGATAAGGACTGGCACGTGGGCAACCTCATGGGCGCCGACTACGACGACGTGATGGCCGAGATCGACGCCGGCTTGGCGCCCTCTAGGAGCCACGCATGACAGGCGAGACGACGTCGACGGCAAGCGCCGGTCCCCAGGAGATCTCCGGCGTCTTCCGTGGCAGCGCCGACGGGGCCACCGCTCTGAAGGAGACAGGCAAGAAGTCCGAGCAAGGCGTCAGCGCTCGCTCGATTCCGACCTTCATCGCCGGAGAGGAACTGGCCGATCTGGCGGACGCCGACGAGCGCGTCGTCGTCATGACGGCCGACCTGGCGAGCGCCGGCCGCACGATCGACTTCGCAACACGGCACCCGGACCATTTCTTCAACATCGGCGTAGCCGAGCAGAACATGGTCTCGGTCGCGGCTGGCATGGCGTCAACTGGCCTCAGGCCGTTCGTCAGCACGTTCGCCGCGTATCTCGCGCTCTTGTGCTGCGAGCAGATCCGGACCGACCTGGCCTACACGGGGATGCCGGTCGTCATGCTCGCCCACCACTCCGGCATGGCGCTCGGCTACTACGGCACGAGCCATCACGCGCTCGAGGACCTGAGCGCCATGCGGGGCATCGCCGGACTCACTGTCGTCTGCGCCTGCGATGCCAATGAGCTGCGGGCGATCCTGCGCGCCTCGCTCGTGCACGATGGCCCCGTCTACGTGCGGATGGGTCGCGGCCGCGACGCTGAGGTCTATGCCGATGTCCCCGAGAACTTCGCCTTCGGCGAGGCGATCCGGCTCACCGAAGGGTCGGACGTCGCGCTGATCACCACCGGGTCGCAGGTGCAACCCTGTCTGCAGGCGGCCGAAGAACTGGCGAAGCAGGGCATCTCGGCACGCGTCGTCGACATGCACACGATCTCGCCGGTCGACGCGGCTGAGATACGAGCAGCCGTCGACGACATCGGGACGATCCTCACCGTGGAGGAGCACAACGTCACCGGCGGCCTCGGTGCAGCAGTCGCCGAGGTGATCGCTGAGTTCGGGAAGCCGGTCAACTTCAGGCGGGCCGGTGTCCCCGACGTTCACGTAGTTCTCGGCCCGCCGGCCGCCCTGTACGCCCACTACGAGCTCGACGCGGCCGGCCTCACGAGCCGTGCCAAGGATCTGCTGCAGCACATGAGGGGAAGCGACCGATGACCGATGCGCTCACGGCGGTCTCCAGGGACCAGGACCAGAGCCTGCGCGAGCGCGCGGACAAGGTCATCCCCGGCGGGATGTACGGCCATCTGAGCGCCCAGCGGCTGCCCGCGCATTACCCGCAGTTCTACGCGCGGGTGCAGGGCGCGCGCGCCTGGGACGTCGACGGGCGCGAGTTCGTCGACATGATGTGCAGCTTCGGTCCGATGATCCTCGGCTACCAGCACGAGAAGGTGGAGCAGGCCGCCGCCGCCCAGCGCGAGAGCGGCGACACGCAGCCCGGCCCCGGAGCGTGCATGGTCGAGCTGGCGGAACTCCTCACCGAGCGGGTCGACCACGCCGACTGGGCGATGTTCGGCAAGAACGGCAGCGACGCCACCCGGCTCTGCCTCAGCGCGGCCCGCGCCACCACGGGGCGCCGCAGCGTCGTCGCCGCCGAGACCTCCTACCATGGCTGGTCCAGCTGGTCCAACAAGCTGGCCGACGGTTCAGCGGGGCGGCCAGACCCCGAGACTTTCCGCTACACGTACAACGACCTGGACAGTGTCCGTGCCGCCGTTGCGCAGGCCTGCCCCGAGAAGGTCGCCGCTATCTTCGTGTCACCATTTCGGCACGACGCCGGCCACGACCAAGAGCTCATCGACCCGGAGTTCGCCAAGGGCATCAGGGCGCTCTGCGACGAGATCGGGGCCGCCCTCGCCATGGACGAGGTGCGCGCCGGCTTCCGTCTCCACCACGGGAGCAGCTGGGAGCCGCTCGGCGTGAAACCCGACCTGAGCGCCTGGAGCAAGGCGATCGCCAACGGCTATCCGCTCGCTGCGGCGCTCGGGAACGAGCGCTTCCGCGCGGGCATCGAACAGGTCTTCGCCACCGGATCCTTCTGGTACCAGGCCGTCCCGATGGCGGCCGCGGTCGCGACGATTCACGCTCTGAAGGACGAGGACGCCGTCGCCAAGATGCAGGCGACGGGCACGAGGCTCCGCGAGGGCATCGCCCAGCAGGCGGACCAGTACTCGTGCGACATCAATCAGAGCGGGCCTGTCCAGATTCCCAATCTCTCGTTCGCCGGCGACGTGGAGTTCAAGAAGGCGATGACATTCTGCGGTGCGGCAGCTGCAAATGGCGCCATCCTGCACCCGCGGCACAACTGGTTCCTGTCGTCCGCGCATACCGATGCCGATATCGACCGAGTCCTCGAGGCCACCGACGCTGCCTTCCGCGCGGTGCGTGCCACCTTCGGTCCTGACTGACTCCGAACGTCCGGTTACAGCCTGAAAACAATGGAGGGGAGCTGAAGATGACTGCAGAGGTATCCAAGCGCCGGCGAACGCCGCGCCTTGCCAAGGTGTTCGGCACCGTGGTGGTCAGCATGCTCGCCATAGCGGGCTGTGTCGGGCAGACCTCGAATGGCGGGAACTCGGGCGGCGGGAGCAAAAGCAGTGGCTCGCACACGCTCGTGATCGCCAGGAACATGGACCTGATCGACACCGACCCCTCCACCGCGATATGCGACACATGCCAGATTGTCTTCGCGGCGACATACCAAACTCTGGTCACACTCGCCAATGACAACCACACGCTTATTCCCGAGGTCGCGACGTCCTGGCAAGCCAACGCCAACCACACCGTGTGGACGTTCAACCTGAACCCGAAGGCGAGGTTCAGCGACGGCACGCCCGTCACCGCGGCCGACGTAAAATTCTCGCTGCTGCGCCTCAAGAACCTGGCGGGGAGCGCGTCCTATCTCGTGAGCTTCATGACGGGAGTCACGACTCCTGACCCGCACACAGCCGTGGTGACGCTGTCGCGGCCCGACTGGGAGTTCCCGAACCAGATGTCGGCGACCTATACGTCCATACTCAACTCGAAGGTGGTCCAGGCCAACGGCGGCTCTGACACCGCCAACGCTCCCAAGGTTGACCACGCCGACCACTGGTTCCAGTCGCACTCGGCCGGCACTGGTCCGTACATGCTGCAGAGCTTCACGTCTGGTCAGCAGGTAACCCTCGTCGCAAACCCGCACTACTGGGGTCCCAAGCCGTTCTTCACGAGAATCGTCATGAAGCAGACGCAGACGGCCGCCAGCCAGGCCCAGTTGCTGCAGAGCGGCGAGGCCAACATCGCCATGCAGCTCAACCCCGTCACCGCGGCGAGCATCAAGGGCCAATCCGGCATCACCGTGGCGACGTTCCCGTCGTTCAACGTTTTGTGGATCGGGATGAGCTCCGAGGTGAAGAACCAGTACGTGCAAGGCCCGATGACCCTGAAGGTCCGCAAGGCGATACTGGCCGCGATCAACTACAAGCAGCTTGAGTCCGTTCTCATGAAGGGCGACAGCAAGCTCCAGGGATCGCCGATACCGAACGGCTTCCCAGGATCCGCGGGGCTGCCGCTTCCGCAGACCAATGTTGCCGAGGCCAAGAAGCTGCTGGCGCAGGCCGGCTACCCGCACGGCTACAAGCTGACGCTTTCGTACCCGGAGATCAACGCCTACGGTGTTGACCTCGGCGTGCTCGCCCAGCTGCTGCAGACGCAGCTGAAGGCCGCGGGCATCACACTGTCGCTGAACCCGGCGACGTTCGCCGTGAACACGACCGCGTGGGGTGGCCACAAACTGCCGTTCGAGCTCCTGTACTGGGCGCCGGACTACTACGGCTCTGGCGTGCAGTACGTCGGGTTCTTCGGCCTTGTGGAGGGCGGCACAATGGGTGCGCTCTCGTCGGCGACTCCCTCGTCGCCACCCGTGGTCGACCCGATCGAGCAGAAGTACTATGCGGCCGCGCTGGCCGCGAATTCACAGGCAGAGGCCGAGCACAACTTCAACCTGGCAGGCCTGCAGATGCAGGCTGACCCGGTCTCGATGCCGCTCTTCAGCCCGGACATCGTCATGGGCTACCAGACCGGCATCAAGGGCATCGGTTACAGCGGCTGCTGCAACCTCAAGCTCTGGCAACTGTCCCGCTGACCAGTGATTGCCGGCGACCAGCGACGCATGAAAGCGATGGATGACGTGGCCAAACCAGACCTGCGGGTCCTCGTCGTCACCGGCGGGCACCCGTTTGAGATGGAGCCGTTCCTTGACGTCTTCCGAGCGCTCGAGGGCATCAGCTGGGAGCACGTGCAGCCGCCGCAAGCTCGCGACTACTTCCGTGGCGACCAGGCCGGGCTGTGGGACGCGATCGTCTGCTACGACATGCAGGGGATTGAGTTCCGCAAGCCCGAGCCGCCACGCTTCGAGCAGCCGCCTCCCGGCTACGCCTCGGGCATCGTAGAGATGCTCGAGGCGGGCCAGGGGATCGTCTTCCTGCACCATGCGATGTCCGCCTGGCCGGCCTGGCCGCTCTGGCCGCGGATCGTCGGAGGCCGCTGGCACTACATGCCGGGTGAACTCGACGGCAAGCAGTTCCCGGCCTCCGGATACACCAGGGAGATAGAGCACCGCATCTCAGCCATCGATCCAGGCCATCCGATCTGTGCCGGCCTGGAAGACGGATTCTCGATCGTCGATGAGGTCTACCTCAACCCTGTTCTGACCGAGATAATCCACCCGATACTGCAGACCGACTACGCGATGGACTCGAGCGCCTTCTTCTCCGGGGAGCTCGCCATCACGGGCCATATGTACTCATCGGAAGGATGGTCGCATCCATCTGGAACCGGACTCGTGGGGTGGGTGAAGACGGCTGGCCAGAGCCCGATCGCCTATCTGCAGCCCGGTCACGGCCCAGCCGCGTACGGCAACGCAGCCTTCCGCACGCTGCTGTCCAACGCCATCGGCTGGGTCGCCTCAGACGACGCCCGCGAGTGGGCCAAGGCGAACCCGTTCCCGCTCACCTGATGTCAGGCAGGGTGAGCGCCTTGAAGCGGAAGGACTGGGAGGAGGCCACGGCACTGTGTGGAAGTACATAGCGCGCAGGGTGATCGTCATCCCGCCGCTGTTGCTTGGCGTGGTGACGGTGACCTTCCTGATCACGCGGCTCATCCCCGCCAACCCGCTCGCGACCGTCCTCAACCCGCGCTCGCTCGGCGACAAGCAGATCGTGGCTGCTGCGATGGAGCACTGGGGCCTGGGCGGCACGATCGTCCAGCAGTTCGGCCGGTACATCGTGAACTTGCTGCATGGCGACATGGGGACGTCGTTCGTGACGAAGGGCCCAGTCGCCAGCGACATTGCCCTCAGGCTCCCCTTCACCCTTGAACTCGTCTTCGCCGCCATCGTCATTGCGGTGGTCGGCGGCATCGGCATCGGCGTGCTGGCGGCCGTCCGTCAGAACAAGTTCACCGACACCTTCGGCCGGCTCTTCACGCTGATCGGCTCCTCAACACCGCAGTACTGGTCAGGCCTGGTGCTACTGCTGATCCTTTCGACGCGCCTGCACCTGCTCCCCGGGCCCGGGCAGCTGTACCCGCAGGTATACGCGCCGCATAGGTACACAGGCTTCTACGTCATCGACACCCTGATCTCCGGGAACTGGCAGCTCTGCTGGCAGGCGATCGAGCACCTCATCCTGCCGGCGTTCATCCTCGGCTGGGGCGTCATGGGGAGCATCGCGAGGATCGTCCGGGCGAGCATGCTCGATGTCCTCAACCAGGACTTCGTGCGGACGGCGCGTGCCAAGGGCGCCAGTGAGATGTCCGTCGTCCTGCGGCACGCGCTGCGCAACGCCTTGTTGCCGGCGCTGACGATCGTCGGGTTCTCCGTCGCTTACTTGCTCAGCGGCGATGTCCTCGTCGAGGACATCTTCCAGTGGGGCGGCATTGGCTCGTACGCGGTGACCGCCGCCGAGTCCCTGGACTATCCGGCGATCATGGGCGTGGTCATCGTCGGTGGCGTTGCCTTCCTCATCGCGAGCCTGCTGACGGATATCGGCTACGCCTTCGCAGACCCGCAGATCCGAGTCGCATGAGCACCGCCGGCCTCCTCATCCCGCAGGTACCTGACGTACCGACAGCCAAGGTCTCCGCGTGGCGCGGACGTTCCGGCTGGCTCACGACACCGGTCGTCATCGGGCTCATCGTTGCCGGCGGGTGGATCGTCGTCGCCCTCACTATTCAGTGGTGGTCGCCCTACAACCCGACCGCGCCGTCGGGTGCCCCATTGACTGCGCCCAGTGCGGCGCACCTTCTTGGCACCGACGAGCTAGGGCGGGATCTCTTGTCGCGGACGCTGTACGGCGCCCGCGACTCACTGCCACTGGCGTTCGCGGTCGTCGTCGGCGGCGTGTTCATCGGCACAGTGCTCGGCGGGCTCGCTGGCTTCTTCGGTGGCTGGATCGGCGCTGTCATCATGCGGCTTGTCGACCTGACGCTGGCCTTCCCGGCCATCCTCCTTGCGATGGTCATGACGGCGTCGCTCGGACCTGGCCTGTTCCATATCGGGATCGCCCTCGTCATTGTCTGGTGGCCGATCTACGCTCGGCTACTGAGGGCGCAGATCCTGTCGGTGAAGGAGTGGCCGCACGTCGAGGCTGCTGTTGCCGCGGGAGTCAGCCGGTGGCGCCTTTTCCGTATCCACATACTCCCGCTGGCGTTTACGCCGCTGCTGATCAACGCCACCCTCGACCTCGGTCAGGTCGTCCTGCTGGCTTCGGGCCTGAGCTTCATCGGCCTGGGCCCCACCCCGCCTACACCGGAGTGGGGGCTCATGATCAATGACGCGACCGGCTTCTTCTACCAGTGGTGGGTGGCGCTCGGCCCGGGCGTAGCCATACTGACGGTGGTCCTGGCGTTCTCCTTCATCGGCGACGGCTTGCGCGACCTGTTCGACGTGCGCACGAGTACGACCTCGTGGTGAGCGGCATGGACGCACCCCTCCTCGAAATCAGCGGGCTCACCGTGACGATCGGCGCGGGTGCCAATGCCCTGACGGCCGTGCGGGGCATCGACCTGACGGTGGGGCGGGGCGAAAGCCTTGGGCTTGTCGGCGAGTCGGGGGCTGGGAAGAGCCTCAGCATGCTCTCGGTTACGTCGTTGCTGCCAGCGAACGCCCGGCTCGGCGGATCGGTGAAGCTCAACGGCCGCGAGCTGATCGGGCTTGGCAACCGCGAGCTCCGCAAGATCCGCGGCGCCGAGGTCGGGATGATTTTCCAGGACCCGATGACGTCGCTGAACCCCGTCTTCACCGTCGGGCGGCAGGTCGCCGAGGCGATCAAGATCCACAACCCGGCCATGTCGCGCAAGGCGGTTGAGGAAGCGTCGATTGAGCTGCTCGCCTCGGTGGCCATCCCAGCCCCGAAGGACCGCTTCGGTTCCTACCCGTTCGAGCTGTCCGGCGGCATGCGCCAGCGAGTGATGATCGCCATTGCGATCGCTAACAACCCCGCTCTGCTCATCGCCGACGAGCCAACGACGGCTCTCGACGTGACGATCCAGGCCCAGATCCTGACGCTGCTCCAGGGCCTTGCCGATGAGCGCCACATGGCCCTCGTCCTCATCACCCACGACCTGGGTGTGATCGCCGGCATGGTTGACCAGGTGGCCGTCATGTACGCAGGCCGCATCGTCGAGGAGCGACCCACCTCGGACCTGTTCGAGGATCCGCGGCACCCTTACACGAAGGCGCTCTTGGCGTGTATCCCGCGGCCAGACGAGCCGGACGTACGCCTTGCCGGGATTCCCGGAACGCCTGCCGTCCTGCGGCCTGCGCCACGGGGCTGTGCGTTCGCGCCGCGGTGCCGCGACGTGCGGCCGGAATGCAAAGAGATTGACCCGCAGCTGGAGGGAGTAGAGGGCGCCCGGGTGGCGTGCATCGTCGCCGCGCCCTTGGGCTCGCAGCCGGGTCTTCCGCGCGCAGATGAGCCGCTGCAGTCCGCTGCGCCGACCGCTCAGGGGACAGAATGACCGCCCCCGGGGCCACTGGCCTGGCCCCGAAATCGCCGCTGCTCTCCGTCCGCAACCTGGTCAAGGAGTTCACCCTCAAGTCGCAAGCGGGGGAGTTCGGCAAGCGCGTATTGCGGGCAGTCGATGACGTCTCGTTCGACCTGGCCCCCGGGGAGGTACTCGGGCTTGTCGGCGAGTCCGGCTGCGGCAAGTCGACGACCGCGCGATGCATCCTGCGGCTCGTCGAGCCGACCAGCGGTGAGGTCATCTACAAGGGTGAGAACCTGGTCGGAAAGAGTCACACGGAAATGCGCCGGCTCCGCAAGGAGCTGCAGATGGTCTTTCAGGACCCTTACTCTTCGCTTCATCCGCGTCGCCGCATCCGCCACACGATCGCCGAGCCGATGATCGTGCAGGGCATGAACCAGAAGGAGGCGCTGGCCCGGGTTCCCGAGCTGATGCAAACAGTGCAGCTCGACCCGCGGCGCGCAGATGCGTACCCGCACGAATTCTCGGGCGGCCAGCGCCAGCGGATCGGGATCGCCCGGGCATTGTCCGTGCATCCCGAGGTACTCGTGCTCGACGAGCCCCTGTCTGCCCTGGACATGAGCGTGCAGGCCGACATCATCAACCTCCTGCAGGGGCTACAGCAGCAGTTCCAGCTCGCCTTCGTGTTCATCAGCCACAACCTGTCCGTTGTCCGCTACCTGGCTGACGAGGTGGGAGTCATGTACCTCGGCCAGATCGTTGAGATCGGGACTGCCGAGGAAGTGCTGGCCGCGCCAGCGCACCCCTATACGAAGGCGTTGTCCTCGGCAGCGCCCGTGCCGGACCCGAAGACCGAGCGGATCAAGCAGCGGATCGTGCTCGGAGGTGAGGTGCCGAGCGCCCTTGACCCACCGAGCGGCTGCCGCTTCCACCCGCGCTGCTGGATGGCGCAGGACATCTGCCGCGTGCAGCCGCCCGCGCTCATCGAGCGGGGCAATGGTCACCCAGTCGCCTGCCACTTCGCTAAGGAAGCGGTGACGGACACGAAGTCTCACCTCGACCTGACCGCATCGGCCGGCTCGCCTGCTTCCTCCCAGGACTGACATGGGCATCCAACCGCTTCCCTCGTATCGAGAGCTCCCGGCCGCGCCGGGAGGACGTGGCCCGTCGGCGTGGCACCTGTTCGGGCCGGACGACAACGTCGGTCTCATTAACCTCCAGACACCCGAGCGCATCGCCGCCGCCACCCGGGAGGTCAGGACAGGCCGCATGTTTGGCTTGAATGCGCCGGTCGACCGCTACAACCCGCCTCTGTATGGCCGGCGGCCGGCGACTCACCGGCTGCTGCCCGAGGCCGGCGACACCGGCTTCGATGACGAGCTCGACTCGTTCAACCCCCAGGCCGGGAGCCAATGGGACTCGCTGGCGCACGTGCCTGCCTCGGCCGGGAGCTTCTACAACGGTGTCACGGTGCAGCAGATCAGGCAGTCCCACCGCAACACGATCGGGCACTGGGTAGCCCACGGGATCGCCGGTCGGGGAGTGATGCTCGACGTCGAAAGGTTCGTCGGCGCCCCGCCAGGACAGGCGGTCGGCCTCACCGTCGGCCATCTCGAGCAGTGCCGCCGCGCCGCAGGGGCCGAGATCGAGCCAGGGGACATCCTGCTGCTCTACACCGGTTTCGACCGCTGGTACACCGATCAGCCCGAGTCCGCCAGGAAGGCCATGGCGGACGAGCGCACGCTTACCGCGGCGGGCGTCGAGCACAGCGAGGACATGGCCGAATACCTGTGGGACCTGCACGTCTCTGCGATCGTGTCCGACAATCCGTCGGTCGAGGTATGGCCGCCCGACTGGAGCAGCGAGGCGCAGCCTTTCGGCTTCCTCCACCACACGCTCATCGGCCTGTTTGGCATGGCGCTCGGCGAGCTCTGGTGGCTGGCAGATCTGGCGGACGACTGCCGTACTGACGCGAGGTACACGATGTTCCTCGCAAGCGCACCCCTCAATGTGCCCGGAGGTGTGAGCTCGCCGGCCAACGCGGTGGCGTTCAAGTGACGGCGGGCTCAGCTGAGGTCGCCGCGGCGTGCGCATTCGTCCGGGCCCGGATGGCGGCGGCGACGTCCGGCTTGGTGCTGCCGAGCAGGTCGAGCGCCGTTTCGAGAGAGGTGAGGCCCGCGTCCGACCCGAGGCCGGTGGCGACGAGCGCGCCGCACGTGACAGCGAGCCACGCTGCCTGCTCGTAGTCACAGCCGGTCAGCAAGGCCGTGATGAAGCCCGCGTCGAAGGCGTCCCCGCAGCCGGTCGTGTCGACGACCGGCACCCCGATCGCCGGCACGTCGGTGACGCCGTCGCCCCAGTCGACCGAGCAGCCGTCGGCGCCGCGCGTGACGGCGACTCCGGCCGCCCCTGTCGCGCGAGCGGCGGCCATGGCCCTCTTCAGGTCTGTCTCGCCGGTGAACTGGCGGAGCTGATCCTCGTTGGGCATGAACCAGTCGCAGACGGCCAAGAGCGGCTTCAGGCGGTCGAAGGCCGCGGCGTCTCCAGCGCGCAGGACGTCGAGCGTCACAAGGAAGCCGCGGTCCTTCGCTGCTCGGGCGAGAGCATGCAACGGTTCTCCAGCGAAAGGGCCGAGCGCGTCGGGACCGCCGATGTGGAGCACGGGCTGAGCGCCGCCGGCGGTCGCGAGGTCGAAGATCTCCGCGGTCAGGTCATCAGGTTCGAGCATCTGCGTCGCCCCGGGCGCGTGCAGTGCCGGCCGCTCTCCGTTCGGGCGGATCGGGAGGATCGTCGCTGAGGTGCGCTGCCCCGGTTTGCGGATGACATAGCGCGTGTCCACACCCTCCTTGTTCAGCAGCGTGATCAGCAGGTCGCCGAGGGCGTCGTCACCGACGGCACCGCAGCTGAAGACCGCGACCCCGAGGCGGGCTAGGTCGACGCTCGGGCCTGCGGCCGTTCCCGCGGCGGTCGCCTTGATCTCCTGCAAGAGGACCGATCCTTGCCCAGGCGGAATATCACCGACGGGACGGCCGAGTACGTCGAGGATGTGGACGCCGACGCTGAATACGGGCCCGAGACTCATCTGCCGTCGCCGTCCTTACGGGCGCGGGCCTGCTGCGCCATCGCGTAGCGGCGGCGTTTGGCCTCGGCTGCCACCTCGTCAAGCTCCTCGGTCGACAGGATCCTCGGCTCGCCGATCTGCAAGGCCAAGCGGTACGTGCGAGCGAGCCATTCGAGCATGAGAGCCTTGTCGTAGGCCTCTCTGAGTGACGAGCCGTACGTCACGGCTCCGTGGTTCTGCAGGATCGCCGCCGAGCGTGGCCTGCCTGGTTCGCAAAGTACCGCCTGGATGCCGACGGCGAGCGAGTCCGAGCCGAAGCGCTGATACTTGACGACCGGTACCGGGCCGCCGAGCCGTGCGATCGAGTAGTGGATTGCCGGCAGATTCTCGAGGGTTGCAGAGACGGCCACGACCTCGGCCGAATGGGTGTGGACGACTGCCACCGCATTGGTGGCGGCGTAGATGGCCAGATGGAAGGGCGTCTCCGAGGAAGGTGCCGCGCTGCCTTCCTGCACAACCTCCCCGTCGAGCGACAAAACCCACAGGTCGTTCGGCGTCACCTCGTCGTACGGGATGCTCGTTGGCGAAATCACGACGCGGTCGCCGAGACGGCAGCTCAGGTTGCCGGCGGTGCCGTACGCCAGCCCATCGATGATCAGCCGCCGGCCGTACTCGGCGATCTCGGCCGCCGAATCGTGCCAGCGGGCCGGGGTCTCATGCTCCAGGTTCATCTGCAGACCTCACACGGCGCGTCGGGGCGCCCGTTCCACTTAATATGTCGGACGACCGATTATAAAAAATTCTCCCGCAAAGCGTCATTGGCCCGCAACGTTTGTGCTGGACTACACCGAGGCCACGGCCGCTCATCATGCTCGGCTGATAGCACACGCCCGGCGGATCGGAACACCCCGCGGTGCGCACGACCTGATCATCGCCGGTCACGCCTTGCAGACCGACCGCATTATTCTGACACTTGACGCGAAGGCTAGATTTAGCGATCTTCCGGGCGTGACCGCGACCGGCATCTGAGGTCCGTCACCGCGCGGTCACACCCGGCCGTGGCGCACGACCGTTGCGGTAAAAGGTCAACCAAATTAGCCTTGGCTGAACGCGGCCGAACCGCTCAGTCGCCCCCGGATCACGAGGTCACAAATGGCAGTTCTTGTCGTCGCTGCTCCGGAAACGGTCAGCGCCCCCGGCATGACCGACATGACCGTGCTCGCCAGGGTCGCCTGCGGGCGGTATGGGATCTCGCCGGACTGCGGGCTGGACCTGTATCCGCTGACCGAGAACTGGACCTTCCGGGTCGAGGCCGGGTCGTCGGCTCCGCGCGTGCTGCGCATCTACCGGCCAGGCGGCCGCTCGCCCGCCGAGATCATGTCCGAGCTCGCCTGGATGAACGCCATCGCGGAGGACGCGGAGTCGCTGGTACCCGGCGTCATCCCGACGATCCGGGGCAGCCAGGTGCTTGAGCTGACCCGCGACGCGCCGCTGGATCCCTGCTACTGCGTGATGTTCAGTTACGCGGCAGGCCGCGAACCCGCCGAAGACGAGCTGGCCGCGTGGTTTCCGCAGCTCGGTGCGATCACCGCGCGGCTGCATCAGCACGCCAGGTCGTGGACGCAGCCGTCCTGGTTCCGGCGACCGCGCTGGGATGTGAGCACGACACTTGGCGACCGGCCGCACTGGGGTTCTTGGCAATCGAGCGTGACCGAAGCGGCAGAGCTCAAGCAGCTCGAGCGCCTCGCGCGGGTGGTCACGGAGCGGCTGCGCGCATTCGGCGATGGAGCGGAGCGATTCGGCCTGGTGCATGCCGACCTGCGGCTGGCGAACCTGCTCGTCGACGGCGACCGGATCACCGTCATCGACTTCGAGGACTGCGGCCTGAGCTGGTACCTGTACGACCTGGCGTGCGCGCTGACCTTTAACGAGGGGCGCGCCGATGTCGGAGAGCTCATCGCGGCCTGGGTCGATGGCTACCGGCAGGCCGAGCACCTGTCGGCCGAGGACGAGAAGGAGATCGACACCTTCCTGATGCTGCGCCGGCTGATGCTCACCGCCTACGCGGGGCTGCGTCACGACACCGAGCTGGCCGCGGAGATGCGGGCGAGCGGCTACAACGCGGAGACCTGTACGATTGCCGAGCCGTACCTGCGGCGATTCGGCTGAGGAACAGCGCGCGCGGGCTATTGGCGCGGAACGATCGCTCGGCTAGCATTTGGGCATACCAATTCGCTCCCGCAACTGATCCACGAGAGGCGATCTGCTTGCTCCGCAGAGGCAAGGGCTGACGATCGGTGGCCGGACCGCGTGACGCTGAGATCACCATTGTCGGAGGCGGCGCCGTCGGCGCCGCGGTCGCCTATTTCCTGGCCCGCGACGGCCGGGACGACATCCAGCTGCTCGAGGGCCGGGGCCTGTGCGAGGCGACCAGCAGCCAGGCCGCCGGCTTCGTCGGGCAGGCCAGGCCGACGGTCGAGCGCGCCCGGCTGACGATGGCCGCGGCCGGGGTCTACCGCAACTTCGAGCGGGAGACCGGCTATCCGATGGATTACCGCGAATGCGGCGCCGTCCGGCTGGCCCTCTCCGACGCCTCCGTCGGGGAGCTCAGGCAGATCGCGGCGACGGCCGAGATCACTGGGCTGCCGGTCGAGTTCCTGACCGACGCGCAACTGCACGATATCTATCCGGTGCTAACGCGCACCGAGGCGGTCAAGGCGGCGCTGTGGTCGCCGACCGACGGCTACCTGCAGCCCAACAGCCTGGTGAACGCCTACATCAGCGCCGCCAGGGATCTCGGCGTCACCGTGGCTGCGCGCGCCGCCGTGACCGGCATCGGAGTACGCGACGGTTACATCGAGTCGGTCTCGACTGAGGCAGGCAGCTTCCGGACGGAGCAGGTGATCATCGCGTCCGGGCCATGGTCGGCCGCGCTGGCCCGGCTAGTCGGCCTTGACCTGCCGATCGTTCCCGTGCTGCACGAGTACTTCGTCACCGAGCCGGTGCCCGGCTGGCACGCCGACCTGCCCTGCCTGCGCATCCCCGAGGTGCAGGTCTACGCGCGCGGCGAGAGCGACCGGGTGCTGTGCGGCGGGTTCGAGAACCACGGCACAAGCATCGACCCGCGCGAGGTGACCGTGAGATCCCGACTGACCGCGCGGCCCGACTGGGACGTGCTGGGCGGATTCGCCGCCAGCCTGACGGAGTTCGCGCCGGAGGTGGCCGGGGCGGGCATCGCAACAACTTTCCAGGGCTGGCCCGCGTTCAGTCCCGACGGGCGGTTCATTGTCGGCCCGGTGAGCGCGATCCGGGGGCTGGTGTTCGCCGCGGCCTGCAACGCGCACGGCGTGTCCGGTTCGGCTGGGCTCGCCATGCACCTGGTCGAGAGCCTGACCAGCGATCCCTCCCCGTACGTGCGGTCCCTGAGTCCGGACCGGTTCATACCGAGGACCTGGTCCTGGGATGACGCCCGGCGCGAGGCGCAGGCCGTGTACGAGACCTACTATCCGATGCCTGCCGCCACGTAGCGGCTGGTCAGATGGCCGGGTGCATGGCGGTCAGGCCGCCGTCGACGTTCAGCGTGATGCCGGTGATATAGGTCGCGTCGCTCCCGCAGAGGAACGAGACCGCGGCGGCGACCTCGTCCGCCTGGCCGACCCGCTTCAGCGGGCTGATCCTGCCGAGCGAGTCCTCGGTCAGGGTGCCGACGAACGGCTCGCTCAGCGGGGTCAGCACCCAGCCGGGCGCGACGGCGTTGACCAGGATGCCGAGCGGGGCGAGCTCAACGGACATGGTCTTGGTCAGCGAGATGATCGCCGCCTTGGACGCGTTGTAGTGGGCGAACTCCGCCTCGGACAGCTGCCCATTGGTCGAGGCGATGTTGACGATCCGCCCGCCTGTGCCCTGGTCCCGCATTGCCCGCGCCGCCGCGCCGCCGAGCAGCACAGGGCCGCGGACGTTGATGTTCATCAGCGCGTCCCAGCTGTGGGCCGTGAAGTCGATGAACGGCACCGGGCTGTACACGCCAGCGTTGTTGACCAGAACATCGATGCGGCCGAACTGCTGGAGCACCGCCGGAACCAGCTCGGCGCAGTCCTCGACCGAGCCGACGTCGGATCGGATTCCGAGCACCTCGCCGGGGCCGCCGAGCTTGCTGACCGCGGAGCTGACCTCGTCGGCGCTCCTGGCGCAGACGGCCACGGCGTATCCGTCGGCGAGCAGCCGCTGGGCGCAGGCGTAGCCGATGCCCTTGCTGCCTCCCGTGACCAGCGCGACCTTGTCCACCGTACCTCCTGCGTGTTATGGGTGCGAATGAGCAGCCGCGGATCAGCGGCTGCGGGCTATGGGGATTGGGGGCCGGCACCGGCCGCAGCGATCAGCGACTCCAGCGACCGGTCCTCAAGTTTGGCTCTGGTCCAGTCCCAGCGCGACGAAGCCTCCTGCCAGTAATCGAAGCCCTCGGCTGGGGAGTCCGTCAATAGCGCGTCCATGCCCACGAACAGCAGTGACCAGGTGTACTGGGCCGCGATGCCGAACAGGCTGGCGCGCGCGTACTGGACTGGGTCGTGCACGCCGAAGTAGGCGGTGCAGGCCACCCGGATCTGATCGGGGTCGTAGTCGCCTTCCATGGCCAGGTCGCCCACGTCGAACATCGGGTCGTTCATCCCGCTGAAGTCGTAGTCGATAATGCGGATCCGGCCGTCGTCCATGACGTTCTTGGCCAGCAGGTCGTTATTGCTCGGCACGGGCGGCAGCGAGTTCAGCGCGAGGGCACCCTGGATCCTGCGTACCGTCGGCAGCCAGTCCAGGATCCCGGTCGGGCAGGCCAGCGAGTGCTTGCCGATCAGGGCCAGGTAGTCGTCGAGGAACTTCCAGATGACCGTGGTGTTGCGCATCGGCGGGGCCTTGGTGTGCAGGTCCCGGATGGCGCGGCCGATGCGCGGGATGTACTCGGGTAGGGCCAGGTCTGGGGTGTCCAGGGTCCTGCCGTCGATGTATTCGAGCACGACCGCCGGGACCTCCGGCAGCGCCTGGATCACTCGCGCGCCGACGCCCGACTCGCCCGCCGCCGTCGTGTTGCCGATCAGGTCGCCGATCGGGATCATCAGCCCGAAGTCGTCCATCTCCTGGGTCAGGAACTTAACGACGTACCGGTCGGCAGACTCCGTACTGACCGCATAGGTGACGTGCGCGAGCCCGCCGAAGAGCTGACGCCAGTCGAGCCGGCGGCCGCGCAACACCTCGGCCGCGGCACCGACCTGCTCCATCTGCCCGGCGAACCGCTGGTCCGCGGTGCTGGCCGCGCCTTCGCCGGCGATCGCGGTCACCGGCTCGCTCGCCATTCCGGTCACGGGTTCGCTCGTTGTGCCGGTCACGGTCAGGGCTCCGGAAGGTACTGGTCGATGGCCAGCGGGTGGTCGTGGATCCGCTTGGCCCGGAGGGCGTAGTACACGACTCCGACCAGCAGTGGGAAGCCGACGATCAGCCAGGCCATGGGAATGCCCTTGAGGAAGAAGCCGCCCGCCGTGCCGGCGATCTGGTTGTACGTGGGGTTGGTCGCCGCGCGCGGCCAGAGCAGGTCAAGCGCGGTCAGGCCGGTGCCGAGGACGGCCACGATGTTGACGAGGATGCCCCACCGGCCCAGCGAGAACCGACCCTTGACCTTAGGCCAGCCGCGGAACCGGTAGATCAGCGTGACCAGCATGATCAGGAAGTAAGCCACGTACATCGCCGCCGTCGCGCCGCCGACGATCGAGGACGTCTTGGTGGTGAACACGAACACCGGGACGATGGAGAGCGCGCCGAGGAGCAGGACCGCGGCCCACGGCTCGCCGTCCTTTAGCGTCTTGGACCATGTGCGCGAGAACGGCAGCTGCACATCTCTGGCCATGCCATAGATGTGCCGGACGGCGCCGGCGAACATGACGTTCGTGGCGACGATCAGGCCGATGGAGACGCACACGAGGAAGAGCTTGAAGATACCGATGGGCAAGTGCGCCGTGATAGCGTTCTGCGCCGGAATTCCGCCCACCATGGCGGCCTTCATGTCGGGGATCGAGGGCGTCAGGGTAAGCAGGAACATGAAGCCAGCGACGACCGCGAACAGGTAGGCGCCGATCACGCCCCGGGGAGCGTTCCGGCCGGCGTCGACGGTCTCCTCACCGAGCGTTCCGCCGTTCTCGAAGGTGTACAGGACCCACAGCGCGTTAAACACCCCGGCGCCGACGAAGAGCGGGAATATATTGCCCAGCCCGCTGAGCGCCTGGACGGTCGCGGCGCCCGAACTCGTGGTCCCCACGGCTGCGGTCTGCGTCAGGTTGCCGAAGTGCTTGACGCCGAGGATGAACGTCAGCAGGCACACGATGGTAACGACGGTCAGCTCGAGCCCCATCGCCCACTCGGTAATGCGGCCGAGAATGCCGATCCGCACGATGTTCCACCCGACCGCGATCGCCGCGGCGATCACGATGATGACCTCGTCGGTATGAAGGCTCGGCGCCAGGTTGAAAAGCGGGTGGATCAGCACCGGCAGGCTCGCGTAGTACGCGGTCAGCAGCGGGAACATCGCGCCCGCGTAGACCCAGCCCATCCACCAGCCGACCCGCTTGCCAGCCAGGATCGTCGGCCACTGGTACATGCTTCCGGCGAACGGGTACTTGGACGCAAGCTCGGCGATCACGAGCACCATCGCGCCAACGCTGATCGCGACCAGCGGCCAGCCCCAGAACTCGACGCCGCCGACGCTGGAGACCGCGAACCCGTACAGAGAGAAGAGCCCGGCGAACACGCCGACACCGGCGAAGGTCAGCGCACCATTGGTGAGTGCCGTCAGCACCCGCGTGAGCTTCCCGGCGGCAGTGGTGAACGGCTGTGAGGTCTCGACAGCTCCCATCCGCTGAACCGTCCCTTCTCTCGATTGGGTGGTCCATTTACCGGGTCAGAAGGACTTTTGGCGCACTGTAACGTAGCCGCCTGAGGTCTGACAAGACCCCGCAGGCTGGAAGATATCCTGAGGCTCCACGGCTAGCGCGGCATGTCGTGGCGCGGTTACGCTGATCTTCGATATGGTGCGCCCAAATGTCGGAAGATCGGCCCGGAAGCGGGGGGCCCCGGACTCGGGCCGGGAGGCCGATGACGGGTGCAATGACGGCGGAGGGCCAAGCAATGTCCACCCATGACCTCCCGCAGGGAGCCCAGGTCGTCATCGTCGGAGGCGGGGCGGTTGGCTGCAGCGTCGCCTATCACCTGGCCAAGCTCGGCTGGACCGACGTGGTCCTGCTCGAGCAGGGACAGCTCTCGTGCGGGACGACCTGGCACGCGGCCGGCGTCGTGGGCCAGCTGCGCACGCACCCGTCACTGACGCGGCTCATGCTCTACAGCAGCCAGCTGTACGCGGGCCTGGAGGCCGAGGTCGGCCTCGGCACCGGATGGAACCAGTGCGGTGCGCTCTGGGTCGCGGCCTCCGCGGACCGCATGGTGCAGCTGCGCCGCACCGTCGACCTCGCTCGCGCCCAGGGCCTGGAGGCGCACGAGATCTCCGCGGCCGAGGCAGGCGCTATGTGGCCGCTGATGCGCACCGAGGATCTGGTCGGCGCGGTCTGGCTGCCGAACGACGCCAAGGCCAACCCCGCCGACCTCACCCAGGCCCTGGCCAGGGGCGCCAGGAAACTAGGCGTGCGGATCTTCGAGCGGACGAAGGCGACCGGCTTTAGCATCGACCGCGGCCGGGTCACGTCGGTAGGCACGGCCCGGGGGGACATCGAGTGCCAGTACGCGGTGAACTGCGGCGGGCAGTGGGCCAAGGCCATCGCCGAGCAGGTCGGGGTGACCGTCCCGCTGCAGCCGGCCGAGCACTACTACATCGTCACCGACGCCATCGAAGGCCTGGACCGGATGGCAGCGACGCTGCGTGACCCGGACGGGTACACCTACTTCAAGGAGGAGGTCCGCGGGCTGCTCATGGGCGGCTTCGAGCCGGACGCCAAGCCCTGGGTCGCCTCCGACGAGATCCCCGAGCCGTTCGAGTTCCAGCTGCTGCCCGAGGACTGGAACCAGTTCGACATCCTCATGCGCAACGCCGTGCACCGGGTGCCCGTCATGGAGAACACCGGCGTGAAGAAGTTCTACAACGGCCCGGAAAGCTTCACCCCCGACCACAACTTCATCATGGGCCTGGCGCCCGAGCTCGATAACTACTTCGTGCTGGCCGGGTTCAACTCCTCGGGCATCGCGTTCTCCGGCGGGGCGGGCAACGCGCTGGCCCAGTGGATCGTCGCCGGTGAGCCCGACCTTGATCTCGGCCCCGTCGACATCCGCCGCTTCGCGCCGATGCAGGGGAACAAGCGCTGGCTCCGCGGCCGGGTACAGGAGATCGTAGGCCTGCACTTCGCGATGGCCTGGCCCAACCGGGAGCCAGAAAGTGCCCGCGGGATACGCCGGTCTCCCGTCCATCACATACTGGACGCTCGCGGCGCGTGTTTCGGCACGAAGATGGGCTGGGAGCGGGCGAACTGGTTCGCGCCGCCCGGAATCAAGCCAGTTGTCGAATACGGCTGGGGCCGGCAGAACTGGTTCGGCCACAGCGCCGCCGAGCATCTCGCCGCTCGCACCGAGGTCGCGATCTTCGACCAGACCTCGTTCGCCAAGATCGCTGTCAAGGGCAGCGACGCCGAGGCTGCGCTGCAGTACCTGTGCTCCAACGACGTCGCGGTGGCGCCCGGCCGCACGGTCTACACGGCGCTGCTCAACGACCGCGGCGGCTACGAGGCCGACGTGACCGTGACCCGCATCCGCTGGAACGAATACCTGCTGGTCACCAGCAGCGCCCAGGGTGTGCACGACCTGGACCTGCTGCGACGTGGCGCTCCCGCCGGGCTGAGCGTGGAGTTCTTCGACGTCACGTCGGCCTATGCGGTGCTGTCGGTCATGGGGCCGCAGTCTCGCGCGCTGCTCAGCCGCCTGTCCGGTGACGACTTCTCCGCCACGGCGTTCGGTTTCGGGATCAGCCGCGAGGTCGACCTAGGCGGCCTGACCGTCCGCGCCACCCGGCTGACCTACGTCGGCGAGCTGGGCTGGGAGCTGTACGTTCCGAGTGAGGTGGCGGTCGCCGCGTTCGAGCGGCTGACCGACCCGGCCAACTCGATCACGCCGCGGCTGGCTGGCTATTACGCGATCGAGTCGCTGCGGCTGGAAAAGGGGTACCGGGCCTTCGGCCGGGAACTCGGCCCCGACACCTCGCCGGTCGAAGCGGGCCTGTCGTTCACGTGCAAGCTCGGGACACACATCCCGTTCCGTGGTCGCGAGGCGGTGGAGCGGCAGAAGGCAGCAGGAGTGGCCCGACGGCTGGTCAGCCTGGTCGTGTCCGATCCCGCGGCTTACGCCTGGGGCGGCGAGCTGATGCTGCGCGACGGCGAGCCGGCCGGATTCGCCAGCTCGGCCGCGTTCGGCCACACGGTCGGCCGGGCCGTGCTGCTCGGGTACGTCGAGCGGCGCGATGGCGGAAAGGCGGATCGTGACTGGCTTTCCCAGGGCAGGTACCAGGTCGCCATCGGCGGCGAGCGCTACGACGCCACCGTCTCCCTGCAACCGCCCTACGATCCGTCCGGCGCCCGGATCCGCGCCTGACGACCGGCCGCCATTTCAACAGCGATGGCCCACCGCCGTTGATACAGGAACGTCGGTGGGCCATCGCTGTTGTTGGCTGGGGGCTGCTAGGTGACCTTGCCGTGTGCCCACGCGATGACCGTGGTCCGGTCCCCGACGAAGAGGTCATTGGCGTACTCGACAGGCTTCTCGTCGCTGTCGTAGGTGACCCGCTCGATCGCCATCAGCGGATCCCCGACCTTGATGCCGAGCAGTTCGGACTGCTCGTGGTCGGCCAGCACGGCGACCATCCGCTCGATCGCCTTGGCGCAGGTGACGCCGTAGCGGTCGATCAGCAGGTCATAGATGCTGTCGTCAAGCGGCTGCGACAGCAGGTCGGGGGCGAGCGAGACCGGGATCCGCGCATTCTCCAGGGAGATCCTGACTTCGTCGGCGAGCCGGATCCTGACCACGTCGTACACGAGCGTTCCCGCCGCGATGCGCAGCGCGCTGGCCGTGATGTCGTCGGCCGGGATCATCCGCGCGGACACCACGTGCGCGCCCGGCCGGAATCCCTGGGCGCGCAGATAGGCGGGAATGCCGGCCAGGTAGCCGAAGTCGATGTCGACGCGCGGTCGGTTGACGAAGGTGCCGCCGCTGCGTCCCCTGCGGCGGTGCACGGCGCCCTCGTGTTCAAGCCGGTCGAGAACCTGCCGCACGGTCGTCCGGCTCACCCCGAGCTGCACGGCGAACTCGCGTTCGGTGGGCAGCCGTCCGTCGTCGCCGAGGTGGCCGCCGGAGATCAGCTCCTGGATCCGCTGCGCCACCGCGTCGCGGATGTTCCTGGAATTCTCGATCCTGGTTACGGAATCAGGCTCCCTGGTCACCGAGCCGGCTTCCCGTGTCTCCGAACCTGCCTCGGCATGGCGGACGCTCATAGCGCAACGATAGACCGAGCGAGGCCTGAACCCGCAGGCCGCTGTCAACCAGCATCCATCGCCACAACGCTTCCTGACTGGAGAGGGCCGTGCGTGTCCTGCTGACCAACGACGACGGCGTCGACGCCGAGGGCATCCTCGCTATCCGCGCCGCGCTCGCCTCGTCGTGCGAGAGTGTCGTGACGATCGCGCCCGAGGCGGACTGCAGCGGGTTCGCGCGCAAGTGCACGTTCTCGCGGCCCGTGGGCGTGACACGTGTGGCGGGCGGTCGGCACCCGGTTTACCGATGTGACGGCACGCCGACCGACTGCGTGCGGGTCGGGCTGCTTGGCGGCCTGGCCGCCGCGGCCGACCTGGTGGTCAGCGGCATCAACCACGGGGCCAACCTCGCCGATGACGTCACCTATTCCGGCACGGTAGGCGCGGGCCTGGAGGCCGCCATTCTCGGGACGCCGGCGATCTGCCTGTCGCAGCAGACGCCGACGGGATCGTTTTCGGTCAACTATCAGGAGGACCTGGAGACAGCCGGGCTGGCCTATGACTTCAGTTTCGCGGCCGCCCACGGTGCTGCGCTTGCCCGGTCGGTGGTTCATGCCCGTCCGGTCGAACCCGTCGTGCTGAGCGTCAACTACCCGGCGAGGTATGCCGGCGCCAAGAGCGTGCTCACCAGAGCGGGGCGGCGTAACTACCCGCGGGCGGCGGAGACCGAGTGGGCCGACGGTGACGCGGTTTGGCTGTACCTGTTCGGGGAACCGGACGAGATTATTCCCGAGGCCGACGGGTCGCTCGGCACCGACATCGGGGCTTTGCGTGCTGGCCATGTCTCAGTGACCCCGCTGTCGTTCGCGGTCGAACTCGGCGACCTTTCACCCGGATTCCAGTCCTTCATCGCCCGCCTCACCGAGACCTTCCCGCTCGGCAGCTCTGCTAGCTGACCTACCCGGCCGCGCTGGACCGCCCCC
>WNFL01110170.1_pt1 | contig 25033 bp, 31 predicted proteins | sample 5400361 | NCBI WGS metagenome assembly WNFL01 (sample SAMN13153351, study PRJNA577476) | soil metagenome | isolation source: 40 cm soil on Douglas fir-dominated hillslope | place: USA:California | collected 2013-09-17
GACCGCGAGCGCGACGCCGTTCTCGTCATCCTTGCCCTGGTGCGCGATCGATCCGGTGAGCGGGCCGGCGTGGGCGATCTTCACGACGACGGCCGGCGGAGCGGAGCTTCCGGGTAGCGTCGACGCTTCCTTGCCGCACGCCCCCACAAACGCCGCGAGCAAGACAACGGTAATCGCGCGAATCATCCCTAGAGCCCCAAGGACCGCGGCCGCGCGACGCGCGCGGCGATGCAAAGATCGATGGTTTCGAGCGCTTCATCGTAGTGCCGATCTCCGCCGTCGAATTGGCCGGACCGTGGCTTGAAGAAATCCACGAAGACGGCGCGATCTTGCGCCGTGCAAAGATCCTTGAGGGCCCTTGCGAGCTGCCCGGGCGTGTGCTGCGGCATCCTGGCGGCGAGCGCGTCGAAATTCGTGCGCACGAATTCGAACGCCGGGAGACGATTCACCTCGTCCCGCAGAGCATCCTCGAGGAACAACAGGACCTCGCGCCCATTCATCGCGTCCGCATCGCCCTTCTTCAGAAGGGTAAGCGACAGGGCACGCGCGCGCAGCTGCGGATCGCGCGCCTTGCCGAGCGCGGAGAGCAGTTGCCGGCGTTCCAGATCGATCTGCGTCGTGAGCGCCGCGGCCTCGAGCTTTTCGTAGGTGCCACGATCGGCGAAGCGCGCCGCCGTGTCGAGCACGGGCGCGACCATCGTGGCGGGAATCGCGTTGCGATCGCGCAGCCAGGCGAGCGCGAGGTTGCGCGCTTGCGAGCCTCGCGCCGCGCCGCCTTCGCGCTCGGCCGCGAACGGCAGGAGCGTCACGCGCAGGTCGACGACATCGTCGCGCTCGCGGGCTTTCCCGCGCCATCCGAGCTCGTGGGCAAGAGGCTGAACCCGCTCCACGACGATCTTGCGCTTCGCCTTCAACTGCGCATCGTCCAGCCAGGGGTCGCGCAGCTTCTGCAGCAGGCGCACGGCGGCGAGGCGCACCACGGCCGATGGATGACGCAGCGTCGCTGCGGCCAGGTCGAGCGCGACATCGATCGGCAGTAGCCCCGATTCGGCGAGGAGCGACCCATCGCTCACCAGCGCCACGGTCTCGTGGACCGGCAGCGCCGCCGCGCGCTTGAGCAGGCGGCCCATGAGCGCGGCGTCGTAGCGCACCACATAGTGGCCGGTGCCGCCGGCATTGCCGAGGATCCAATCGGGGCACGCGGACGCCTTGGAGAGCACCATCGACTGTTTCGTGGCGCGGATTTCTTCGCACTGCAGGGCCGCGCCATAGCGAAAGCAAGCAGGAGTCGTCCACTCGCGATCCTCCGCCCTCGAGCCCACCGGCCGCAGCCGGTGCTGCGAGACTTCGATCGACGTCCGCGTGCCCTCGCAACGCAGCGCCACGTCGATCAGCGGCACGCCCGATTGATCCACGAAAGCCGTGAACGCAGCCAGCGTCTCCTCGCCGCGCCCGGCGGCCGCTGCGAGCGCCGCGAAGAAATCGCGCGAGGTCGCCGACCCGAACGCGTGCTTCTTCAGGTAATCGCGCACTCCCTTCTGGAAATTTTCCGGCCCAAGCCACGACTCGAACATCTCGAGGACCGCGCTGCCCTTGTCGTAGGTGATGCTGTCGAATCCGGCGTCGACCTCTCCTTTCGCGTCGACGGGATTGTGCACGCGGCGCGCGGAATCGAGCCGGTCGACTGCGATCGCCGCGCCGCGCGATCTCGCCCGCCACTCTCCGTTGTCCCATTCCGGCTTGAAGCGGTAGAGGATCTTCTGTCCGATCCAGCTTGCGAACGCCTCATTCAGCCAGACGTCGTCCCACCACGCGAGCGTCACCAGGTTCCCGAACCACATGTGCGCGATTTCGTGCGCGGCGACCGCGGCATAGCGCCGCTTGAAGCGAAACGTGTCCTCGCGCGGGGTCGCCAGCAGGAGGTAGGTTCCGTAGGTGATCATGCCCACGTTCTCCATCGCGCCGAAGTTCACCGATTGCGGGATGCTGACGGCGTCGAGCTTCTCGTACGGATAGGGCGTCCCGAAATACGCCTCGAGGAGCTCGAGCAGGCGCGGCGTGGCTTCGCGCGCATAGCGGGTTTCCACGACATCGAAGGGCCCGACGGCGAGCGCTACGAGGTAGGACGGCAGCGCTTTGGTCCGCGCGAATTCGTGCCGCCGCCACCCGGGACGATCGGCGAGATCGACGGCGCGGACCTCCGGCGTGTTGCTCACCACCGCATCGGTGGCGGGCGCGTCGATCGTGACCCGCCATGGCGTCTTCCAGGCGGGTTCGTCGAAGCAGGGATAGGCGCGGCGCGCGTGGAGCGTCTCGAACTGCGAGATGACGTACCACTCGCCTTGTTCCTGCTGGCGGAAGAGTCCATGAGTCGAAAGCGGATCGAGCGGGCCCCTGTAGCGCATGACGACGACGGTATCTCCCGCGGCGAACGGCTCGCCCTTCGCCTGCAATCCGACGAAATCCTCGCCGCCCTCGATCAAATCGGCCGCGACTCCCCGATCCCCCTGGCGAATCTGCACCGAGTCGATGGAGAGCTTCGTGGCGTTGAGCCACAGCACCGGGATCGGGCGATTCACCTGAAGCTCGATGCGGATCTCGCCGTTGAATGTCGCCTGCCGCGGATCGATCGCGAGATAGACGTCGTACCCGGTAGGGGTCGCCGCGTCGCCAAGGCGAAACGCGGGCGGCGTGCGCGCGGGCTCATTCGCCAATGCGAGGCTCGCGGCGAAAAGAAGGAGCCAGGCGATCCTTCTCATTTTCCCAGCATGTACAGCTGCCATAGATCCTTGTGGCTCATGTGCAGCATCGGTTGGATCGCAAGAAGCCCGGTGCGCCCGATGCTCTTCTCGAGATACCCCAATTCGGCGAATTTCTCGCGCGTGGGCTCGTCGACCGGAGCATCGAAGCCGCTCTCGCGCATCATCAGGATGCCCTTCGCGCGCAACGCCAGCTCCGTATGCAAGCGAAGGTAGCACAGCAGATCGGCGACCACCGGGCCCTCGAACTTGGACTTGAGCTCGTGCAGGTAGCGGCCCACGGGCGAGTCCGAAAGCTGGCCCGAGTTGATGAGGTCGAGCATCTCCGTATCGGCGTCGAAGCCCTTGCCCAGCCAATCGCCGACCGCCGCCTCGCTGCGCGCGAAGACGGCGTTCAGCAGCAGCGGCGAGAGGACCACGATACCGGCCGTCGACAGGAGCGGCGAGAGGAAGAAGTGGTTGAAGAGGGAATGCAGGGCGACGGCGAGGACGAAGCCGGGCAGGAATGCCTGCGCGCGCAAGCGACCCGATTTCTCCAGCGCCGCGAGGCTCATCACCGCGAAGATCGCCGTGGCGCCGCCATGCATGATCGCCGTCCCGAAGCCGCGCACGATCCAGATCCCGATGGCGGCATCGGGACGCGAGTTCAGGTAGTAGAGATTCTCGACCAGCGCGAAGCCGGTGCCGACCGCGAATCCGGCGATGGCGGCATCGACGAGGAAGCCGATGCGATTGGCGCGGATGAGCGCCATGATGATCAGGCCCTTGAGCAGCTCCTCCAAAAGCGGCGAGACGTACCGGGTGAAGACGGCGAAGCCGATCGGGAACACCCCGAGCAGCTGCACATTCACGACATAGCTCGCTCCCGCCACCGCCGCGCCGAAGACAACGACGGCGACAACGGCGCGCAGCGAGACGAGCTTGTAGCTGTCCAGGTAGAGCAGCGCCCCGAGGAAGCACAGCACCGGCAGCAGGCCCACAAGTACCGGCAGCACGACCTCACGCAATGGGGAGCGTCCCTGTGCTCACAGGATCTTGAGCGAGATCATCCACTCGTCGCCCGTACGCCGGCCACTCCTGTACCCGACGGCGTAGCCGACCGACAGCGTCATTTCGTACCAATGCAAGGTACTGAAGCGCAGGTCCATCTGCAGCCCCGCGCTGCCGTAGTCCTTGCGCAGCGCTGCATTGCCGGGCTCGGACCACAGGCCGGAGACGAAGAACGAAGGACGCAGCCAGTGCGCATACAGGCTGGGCGTACCCGCCGACTCGAACACGTACGGCGGCAGGTTCAGTTCCGCTGTGGTCCGGACAAAATTCAGCGCGGAGATTTCGTTGATCTCGAACCCGGGGAAGGAATCGTAGTTGCGATAGCGCTTGACGGACCGGCTGTCGACGTAGTTGTTGCCGAATCCGCCGAAATAGTAATTGGCGATCGCGCTGGTGCGCTCGCCATGGGCGGCGCCGGCGGCGCTCCGCAGCCACACCGATGAGTTCCCCAGCGGCAGGGGATACCCGAGATCGAGCTCGGCGCGAATCTGCGGCGCGTACTCGCCGGGGACGTGGCTACCCTTGTAGATCAAGGCCCACGTGACGCCCTTCTCGTCGTCCACCGCGCCGAGCGAGCGCTTCACGTCGGTATAGCGCAGGCCCGCTTCGACGGTGGCAAGCCGGGTGAAGCCGGTTTCGACGTTCTGCGCGTTCGGCAGCGCGTCGATCTTGTCGAAGTAAGCCAGCTCGCCGTAGGCCTCCAGCTTCCGCGGCTCGTCGTTGACCAGCTCCCAGACATTGCCGAGCTTCCCGGCGAAGCCCTTGCGGCTGCGCTTGGTCGGGCCGAACAAGTCGTAGAAGTCGGACTTGTTCCACGACAGGGACGCAGTCAGATATCGATAGCGTCCCGTGACCTCGACGTGGCCACGCTCGCTCCCGGTCAGGTCGCCGGTGGGCGTGTAGGCGGCCGTGATGCCCAGGCTCGCATAGAGCATCGGGTCGTCGAAGTTGGCGTGGTAGCCGATTCCGGCCGAGTTCTTGTAACCCTGCAACACCGGGTAGGCACTCGAGAGCTCGAGGCTGCGCAATGGGACGTACGGACCCTTCGACGTGATGAGCTTCTCGTCGTCGACCGCGCTTGGCGGCGGCACTTGCCATGTCTTGACGACGGGGTGGGCCTCCGCAAGCTGCGCGCCGAGGAACTTGATCGCGCTCACGTCCTCGATCGGCCGCGGCTCGATGATCGCCGGCACGAACCCGGCGCCGGTATAGGTCAACACGACGAGCCGCCCGTCGGCGAGCGGAACAGGGCGGAAAAAACCGGTTTCCGCGTTCGAGACGGCGTCCACCTTGCCGGTGGCGACTTCGTATCGGAAGATATTGGACACCCCGGTGTAATAGCTGCTGCCGTATAGGTAGCGTCCATCGGGAGAGAACGTGAAGCTCTCCGGTACGGACTGGCCGAAGCTGAACCACGAGAGCGGCGTGACGTCGCCGTTCAGCAGGCGCCCGAGCTCCCAGACGCGCAGGTACTGGTCGCCATTGACTTCGGCCACGGAGCCCGAGAGCAGGCGTCCGTCCGGCGACACGTCGAGGTCGTACGGGATGACGCCGTAGGGGAACGCATGGATGCGGTGCCAGGTGTCGTAGGGCTTCGGAAGTCGCACGAGCGTCGCAATGCCATTGTCGTGGCGCACGCCGATGAGCGACTCGTCTGCCGGATTGAATACGATCTCACCAACCCGGCAGTTTTCGCAAAGCGTCCGCACCTCTCCTGTCCCGACGTTCACTGACATCACGTCCCGGAACGAGAGGTAGCCCTTGTTGTCGTTGGTGTAGAAGGCGGCCCCGCTTTTCGGGTCAAACGCGAACGACGTCACGCGGTAGTTCATCGCGCGTTTGATGTCCGCGAGCCGCCGCACGCTGCCGTCGCGCGTGTTGACCGCCCCGATGTGCTCGACGACACCGGGATACCGGAAACCGCCGTAGAGGATGCCCGTGGAGTCGTCGTAGTACGTGCGCGACATCGCACCCATCGCGCTGCCTGCGAGGTTGCGCTGCGGCGTGATCGGAAACTTGCGCACCTCCGCCAGGTTCCTGCGCTGGAATTCCTTCTCGAACGCGATCCAGCCGTTCCAGGCCTGCTCGATCGGCAGGCCGAATACGTGCTCGAACTGGTCGGACCAGTAGCGCTTGCTGCCTTCGTCGCGCCGGTACCAGGCCGCCACCTTTTCCGGCGAATACCTGTAGGCGAGCCAGGTGAAAAAACGGGTGCCGTACAAGTAGGCGTTCGCGCCAACCTGGAAATCGACCTGCGTCGCATAGGAGGCGACACCCAGCGGATCGTAGAACGTTGCGTTGTCCCGGACCATCGCCCGGAACACCATCTCGTCGAACCCTCCCTGAGCGCGGCCCAACCCGCCGTTCATCCAAGTCTCCATGAAGACCGCCCCGCCCTCGAAGTACCAGCGCGGGGCCGTGAAGCGGGGAATGGTGAGGTAGCTATACAAGAGCGACTCGGGGTTCTGTCGCTGCACCGCCACCTTCCCGAGGAAGAACCGGCGCCAGCGCCGGTCTTCCTCCGATGAAACGTCATAGGACATCTCGTGGACCATTTCGTGGTTCATCAGCGAGTACATGCGCTCGCTGGCGGGGAAGGTCTCGAACGCGAAGTTCAGGGGCGCCACGTCGAAGACGAGGAGGCCGTGCGGCGCGGCGTACGCGGTGGCATTCCCGTAGTCCGAAGTGTCCTGCAGAAGAATGGACTGGCGCTCGGACGGGACCCACCCGAACATGCGGCGCTGAAACGCCAGCGAATTGGTGAACGTGCGCACCGCATGCGGCACGAGGTAGCTCAGCCCCTCGGGGTAATAGAGACTCAGGTCGCTGGTCTCGACGCGCGACAACCCAACCGGACTCTCTTCGGCAAAGCCTGCCGCCGGCATGAGCGCCAGCCACAGGCACAGAACCAAGCGGCGCATGCGGTCCCCCCTTTAGGACCGCGCCATCATAAGGGTCGGGTGCCAAAAAGCAAACCGCCGGCACAGCGCCGGCGGTTCGGTGTTGCTCGAGCGTCGCGTATCTATTTGGGGTTGATCGCTACCGCTCTGCCTACCGCTAGTTTGTGGCGGAGCTACCGGAGCTTCCCGAGCTGCCGGAGCTGCCGGAGCTGCCGGAGCTTCCCGAGCTGCCCGAGCTGCCCGAGCTGCCGGAGCTGCCAGAGCTGCCGGAGCTGCCGGAGCTGCCGGAGCTGCCGGAGCTGCCGGAGCTTCCCGAGCTGCCCGAACTGCCGGAGCTGCCCGAACTGCCGGAGCTGCCCCAACTGCCCGAGCTGCCCGAACTGCCCCCGAGCTGCCGGAGCTGCCGGAGCTGCCAGAGCTGCCCGAGCTGCCCGAGCTGCCGGAGCTGCCGGAGCTGCCGGAGCTGCCAGAGCTGCCCGAGCTGCCCGAACTGCCCGAACTGCCCGAACTGCCGGAGCTGCCCGAACTGCCGGAGCTGCCCGAACTGCCGGAGCTGCCCGAACTGCCGGAGCTTCCCGAGCTGCCCGCGAGGCCCGTACCGCCCGTAGTGCCCGCATCGCGCACAGGCTCAGTGGTCGTGGTCTGCTTGCCCGCCTGGCCGCCCAACTTGATGTCGTCTGCCTTGATTTGGTCAGCCCGGTAACGTTGCGCCGGAGCGATCGTGCCCGTCGCGTTCTCGCCACCCGGAGGAATATTGAAGAAGTAGCTACCGGCCGCGATCAGCGCGACCGCGGCGATCGTGGCGCCCACGAGCACGCGCTGCTTGTGGTTGTGCACCTTAAGGGCCGGCTGCTTGGTCAGCGTGATCTCGTCGTTGGTGATTTTCTGGTTCATGGCGATCCTCTCTTGTTGGGAATAGTCCGGCCTCTTGGTACTTACGCGCAGCTTGTCGAAAAGTTGGTTCGTGTGGAAATGAATTCTCTCGATGAGCGCCGGCGGCGGCGATTGTCGCGGCACGTGGGAAAGCTCCTCGAAGAGCGCTTTGAGCTCGACGAAGCGTCTCATGGCGACGGGATCGGCGGCGAGCAGGCTTTCGAGCTCGCGCCCTTCCTCGGCCGTCGCCTCGCCGTCGAGCACCAGGTGCATCAATTGATCGGGGGGAAGTTTCTTCATGGGGTCATTTTCGGACGAAGCTCGACGAGCAGCTCGCGCAAACGCTGGCGCGCGTCGAAAAGTCGCGATTTTACCGTCTTCGCGTCGATTTCCATGATCTGGGCGATCTCCTCGTAGCTGCAATCGGAGAAATGGCGCAGTGTGAGCACGGCTCGGTCGTTGAATTTCATTCCCATCAGCGCCTTCTGGATCTTTCCCGAAATCTGCTTTTCGCTCGCCTGCCATTCCGGATTCGCGCTCTCCGGTCCCGGCCTCTCGTCCTCGTCCTCCAGCGGCCCTTCACGCCCGTTGCGACGGAGCAGGTTGAGCGACTCGTTCACCGCGATGCGGTAGATCCAGCTGAAGAACTTGTATCTTGGGTCGTACTCGTCCAGCCGCTCGGCCAACTTGAGGAACACGACCTGGGTGATGTCGGCTGCGTCCTCCGCTCGCCCCAGCACGCGATACGCCGCGTTGTAGATGGGCTCCTGGTACCGGCGCAGCAACGTCGCGAAGGCGGCGTGGTCCCCGTCGAGGCACCGCTCGACCAGATCTTCGTCCGGGGCCTCTGTCACAAGTACACGCGAGGGCGCAAAAGGTTGGCGCGACTATTCGCCGGCCTCGATCTCGAATATCCGATCGAAGCCCGAATATTGGAAGACGTCGCGGAGGTGCCGGTTCACGCCGGCCAGGCGCAGCTTCGCGTTGGAGGCCATCAGGCGCTTCTGCGTCTTGAGGAGCACGCCGAGACCCGCGCTGGAGATGTATTCGAGCTTCGTGCAGTCGAGCGTCACCGGTCCCTGCACCTTGTCGAGGAAGGATTGGGCGACCGGGCACTGCGCCGCATCCAGCCGGCCCGCGATCACCACGACTCCCTCACCCCCAAAATCAATCGCGAGCATCGTGCTTTTCCTTGATTCGAAACCTGACCTGACCCTGCCGGCTTTCCTCGACGTAACGATACTCGATGGACTCGACCAACCTGCGAATCAAATGCAACCCCAGTCCTCCCGGTTGGCGCTCTTCGATCGGCGCTTCGATGTCGACATCGGGGGCGCGGGTGGGGTCGAAAGGCGTGGCGTCGTCGTCGGTAAAGATCACTTCGACCCCGTCCGGCACCTTCGTAAGCTCGACCCGCAGGGGCGTCTCACCCGAATGGCCATATTTCACCACATTGGTGAACAACTCTTCCAGAACGAGATCGACCGTGGGCCGGATGCCGGGCTCGATGCCTTCGCGCTCGAAAGCGTCCGCGGTGAAGGCGAAGATGTCGTCGATCGCCTCGAAGCTCCGCTTGAAAGTGCCGCTGGCACTCCCCGCGGCCTCGCGCTTCACCAGCACCACCGTCATGTCGTCCTCCTGCGGCGCGCCCGCCGCGAACGTCCGGACCGCGTCGAAGAGCGCGGCGGAAAGCTCGGCCATGGGTTTGCGGTGGTGGTCGCGAAGGGTGCGCAGCACGCCTCGCTCGCCGAACTCCTCGCCGTTCTTATTGTGATATTCGTATATGCCGTCGGAAATGAGGGCGACGATGTCCCCCGGCCGCATCTCGAGGACGACCGCGGGCTGGCGCAGCGAGGCGAGTGGCATGACGGCGAGCGGGACGCTCGTCGGCATGTAATGCGTGCAGCGGCCCGTGGCCCCCTCAAAATGCAGGATCGGCGCCTGCCCGCCGCTGTGAAACCGCAGGCGGTGCGCGGCGGCGTCGAGTAGCCCGATGAAGGCGGTGATGAAGCGGTCGCCCGGCAGCATCTCGGCGAGCTGGTTGTTCACCTGGACGAAGGCGGATTCGAGCGTGGCGCCCATGCGGAACGCCATGCGCAGCATCGCCTGCATCTGCGTGACCCAGAGCGCCGGCCCGATGCCGTGGCCCGTGGCGTCGGCGAGCACGATGAGCAGCCCCTGCTCGACGCGCGCGAGGTCGAAGGTGTCGCCACCGGTCAGGTCCGCCGGCCTGAACGTGCCATACAGGTCGTAGCCCGGCAGCGACGGCATGGTCGACGGCAGCGAGCTCATCTGCACCACGCGCGCGGCTTCGAGCTCCTGGCGCATCTTCTCGCCCTCGAGCAGCGCCTCGGTCATCTGCACCCGCTTCAGCGCGACCGCGCACTGCGCCGCGAGCACGCCGGCGAGCCATTCGTCGGACTCGTCGAAAATGCCGCCCGCCTTGTTCAGCAGCTGCATCACGCCCACGAGCGTGCCCTGGTGGTCGATCAGCGGCAGCGTCAGCATGCAGCGCGTGCGGTAGCCCGAAAGCCGGTCGGTGCTTGCATCGAAGCGCGGGTCGGAATAGCAGTCCTGGACGTTGATGGCCTTGCGGCTGCGCGCGCACGAACCGACGAGCCCGGTGTCGGCGCGAATGCGAAGCGGAGGAACATCGATCGAGAAGCGCAGGACCAGCTCGTCGGCCTCGCGGTCGTAGAGCCACACGGTGCCGCGGTCGGCCTTGAGGACCTGCTTGGCCGCATCGACCACTTCGGCGAGCATGGTCGTGAGGTTGAACGGCGCGGCCAGCTTGCCCGCTACCGCGAGGATGGGTTCGAGGTCCCGCGCCGAGAGATTCGTCACGGCGCGAGTCTATACGGGTCCATTACCATCCGGGAATGCCCTCCATCGTCATCAGCGAGGAACGTGGCGTGCGCTACCTGCACTTCGGGTCCCCGTGGGTCCAGGGCGCGATGCGCATCTCGCGCCCGAACGCGCTCGAGCTCGAGTACACGCGCGAGATGATGCTGCCCCTCGCCCTGCGCGGCGAGCGCGACTGGCCGGCGAGCGTCCTGCAGATCGGCCTCGGGTCGGGATCGATCACGCGCTTCCTGCATCGCCACTGCCCCCATGCGCGCATGACCGTCGTGGAGATCGCTCCAGAAGTGGTCATCGCCGCGCACCAGTTCTTCGGCCTTCCGGAAGAATCGGCGCGCTTTCGCATCGAGCTCGGCGACGGCCACGAGTATGCGATGACGAAGAAGGGCCGCTTCGACTTTATCGTCGTCGACGGGTTCGACCACAAGGGTCGCTCGGGCATGCTCGACACCGCCGCCTTCTATCTGAATTGCCGCGAGCGCCTGACCAACCGCGGGATGATGGCGATCAACCTGCTCAGCCGCAGCCGCGGCGCGGGTCCGAGCGTCGCGCGCATGCAGGAGGCGTTCGGCGAGCGGGTGCTCGTGCTTCCCCCGTCGGATCCCGGCAATACGGTCGCATTGACGGCCACGGGGCGGGCGATTTGCGAATCGCTCGAAGACCTGCGCACGTCGGCCGCCGCCTTGAAGGCCGGCACGGGCCTGAACCTCCTGCCGACCCTCGCCCGGCTGGCGAGCGCGCATGGAAAGACAGTGGCCTTGTAGCTCCGGCTAGAATGCAAGTGACCTTAGACAAGAGGAGAGCCATGTTCCGCGCCCTACGCTTACTCGCCATCACGGCGTTCTCGCTGGCAACCGCATTCGGTGCCATGGCGGTGGACTATCCCACGCGTCCGGTGAAATTCATCGTGTCCTACCCGCCGGGCGGCACGACCGACGTTCTTGCGCGAATCATGGCGCAGTGGCTGTCGGACAAGATGGGCCAGCCGTTCATCATCGAGAACAAGCCCGGGGGTGGCAACAATATCGGCGTCGATTTCGTCGTGAAGTCGCCGCCCGACGGCTACACGATCTTTCTCGTGAATCCCGCGAACGGCATCAACGCGACGCTCTACAAGGACCTGCCCTTCAATTTCATCCGCGACATCGCGCCGGTGGCGGGGCTTGTCCGCTCGCCCAACGTGATGGAGGTCACAAGCGCCTTCCCCGCGACGACCGTGACGGAATTCATCGCGTACTGCAAGGCGAACCCGGGGAAGATCAACATGGCCTCGTCGGGGAGCGGCACGTCCGTGCACCTTTCGGGCGAGCTCTTCATGTCGCTCACCGGTTGCAAGATGCTCCACGTGCCCTACAAGGGCGCCGGGCCAGCGCTCGCCGACCTCATCGGCGGCCAGGTCCATGTGCTCTTCGACAACCTGCCCTCGTCGATCGGCCACATCAAGGGCGGAAAAATCCGCGCGCTGGCTGTGACCTCGGCGCAAGCCGAACCATCGCTGCCGGGGATTCCGACCGTGGGCGAGACCGTGCCCGGTTACGAGGCGACCGCGTGGTTCGGCATCGGTGCACCGAAAGGAACGCCGCGCGAGATCATCGACAAGCTGAATGCCGAAGTGAATCGCGCCCTCGCCGATCCCAAGATGCGCGATCGCCTCGCGGAGCTTGGCGGCAAGTCCATCGGCGGCACGCCCGAGGACTTCGGCAAGGTGATCCAGGCCGAAACCGACAAGTGGCAGAAGGTGGTCGTCTCTTCGGGCGCCAAGGTCGAATAGCGCATTCGCGATTTCATTTCGTCATCCCGGACGCGCTAAAAGGTGCAATGATCCGGGATCCACACTGGGGTCCTTCCCCAAAGGAGTTGCTGATGGCCAAACCGAACTACTCGTTCCAGAAACGCCAGCGCGAGCTGGCCAAGAAGCAGAAGAAGGAAGAAAAGAAGCGCCAGAAGGAAGCCCAGCGCGCCCCCGCCGCCGAGGGGGAACCACCCGCGGAGCCGGGCACGGACACGCTGGACCCGGGCCGCACCTGACCCCGAGTTGATTGGCTAGCCGTCCGTCCTGTAGGACGGGAGCCCGGCACCGACGCGGCATCGGCTGATGCGCGAAGCCGCGAACCTGACACACACCACATCCGCGGCGAACGTCAGAATTAAGACGTGAAAACCGCGCTGACACCGGGCCGTCTCTATTTAACGCTGGCGAGCGAGTTTCGCGACGCGCGCTGCTCGCGTTGCCACAACTGCGTCATGCCGTTGCCCCTTCCGGTGGACAGGCCGGCGTCCGGGAGCCCGTCCTGGGTGTTGGGGGCGCTATCCCGGGAGTGCGAGGATTGCAAGCGGGCCATCGCGGCAATCGTGCGCCGCAACCAGGACCTGTATGACCTGATCGATCCGGTCACCCCCGCTGTGAAGATGACCCGTCCGCATGCCGCCTCCAAACCGGCGCCATCGACCGGGCCGTGGACGCACTGAGAGCGATCGGCCGCATGGCGACGATCACGGTCTATCAATTCAACTTCTTCAATCCGAAAACCGGCTCCTTCGAGAGATCGAGCGACTTCGCCACGACCGAAGCCATCGCCGAGCTCAGTGGGACTCTTCTTCTGGAAACCGCGATGACGGTGGAAGCGGCGATGGTGGGCCGCACGGGCCTGCTGCCTCGCCCGACGCCGCCACGCGAGGATGGTCCAACCGAGGAAGGTCGCGACTCGGCCTAGGAGTGGCGGCGGATTTCGCCGATGCGCGCGGCCGCGTGCCAGAGATAGTCTCCGAGCTCGCGCAAATCCGCCGCGCCAGGCGAAACCGAGAGCTCGCCCGGGAGATCCTCCACCAGCCATCGCTTCACGCGCTCGATGTCGGTCGCGTTTTCGATCCGAACCTCGCGCCAACCCAAGGTGAGCGGCTCGAGCTCCCGCGGCGACCACAGGGCAAGAAAATCGCGCGCGCTCCTGACCACTTCCGCTTCCGTTCCCGATCGTTCAATCTCGCGGTGCCAGCAGTCCATGATCCTTTCCTTTCGAGCAGATCTGGTGCAGCTACGATATGACGCCACAAGATATGGGGTAGTGCAGTCGGACGGTGCTACATTTATTTGTCGGAGCAGGCCTACGCTCCGCCCAAGGCGCTTTCAATGTTGATTTTCAGGCAGTTGGTGGATCCGCCCTCTTCCACCTACACCTACCTTCTCGCCGATAGCCGGACTTCGGAGGCGATTCTGATCGACCCGGTGTTCGAGCAGGCGCGGCGCGACGCGGCCTTGATCTGCGAATTGAACCTGCGCTTGCTATGCACGCTGGAGACCCACTGCCATGCCGATCACGTCACCGGCGCGTGGATGTTGAAGCGCGAGTTCGCGTCGCAGATCGCGGTGTCGAAAGCCTGCGGCGCGGAGGGAGCCGATCGACACCTTTCGCACGGCGACCGGATCGATTTCGGCTCGCGCCATCTGCGCGTGCGCGCGACGCCGGGTCACACGAATGGATGCGTCACCTATGTGCTCGACGACGACAGCATGGCGTTCACCGGCGATTGCCTGCTCGTGCGCGGCAGCGGGCGCACCGATTTCCAGCAGGGCGATCCGCGCAGCATGTACCAGTCGGTGCATACGCAGATCTTCACGCTGCCCCAGGATTGCCTTCTCTATCCCGCGCACGATTATCGCGGCCTCACCGTGACCAGCGTTCGCGAAGAGCGCCGCTTCAATCCGCGGCTGGGCGGAGAGATCGGCGAGGAGGATTTCATCGGCTACATGAGCAATCTCAACTTGCCCCATCCACGGCAGATCTCGGTTGCCGTTCCCGCGAATCTCAACTGCGGGCGGCCCGAAAACGAAGACGCATCGCCGGCGACCCCGGCATGGGCGCCCCTCACCTACACCTTCGCGGGCATCTGGGAAATCCAGCCGCAAAGCCTCGAAGAAACCGACGGCAACGTGCAGGTCATCGATGTGCGCGAGCCGGGTGAGTTCACCGGTTCGCTGGGACGAATCAAGTCGGCCACGTTGATTCCGCTTGGAGAGCTTGTGCGCCGCATGGATGAGATCGATCGGGTGCGGCCGGTGGTCGCCGTCTGCCGCTCTGGCGCACGCTCGGCGCAAGCGGTGGTGATCCTGCAGAAGGCGGGATTCACCGATGTCGCCAACCTGTCCGGCGGCATGCTGCGATGGCGCGCCGAAGGACACCCCGTGCTCGGCGGCAACGAGTAGCGGGGATGACCATCGACTGGAGCTCATTCACTCCGGCGGCCGCTCTCTTGGGCGGTGTTCTCATCGGCATTGCAGCGGCGATTCTCGTGCTCATGAACGGCAGGATCGCCGGCATCAGCGGAATCGTCGGCGGGCTCACGCGACCGAAGTCCGGAGAAGTCGCGTGGCGCGCCGCTTTCCTCGCGGGCCTCATCGGGGCGCCCCTCGCGTACGTCGCATTCACCAGCCTGCCGCGCGTGACGATCGCGGCGAGCTATCCGGAGCTGATCGTCGCGGGCCTGCTGGTCGGACTGGGCACGCGCTACGGGAGTGGCTGCACTAGTGGCCACGGCGTCTGCGGAATTTCGCGCCTATCGCCGCGCTCCCTCGTGGCCACGCTGACTTTCATGGCGGCTGGTTTCCTCATGGTGTTCGTGATGCGCCACGTTCTCGGCGCTTGAGGACCGCATGTACGCCTTCACAGCGTTGTTGAGCGGACTCGTCTTCGGAATCGGATTGATCGTTTCCGGCATGGCGAATCCGGCGAAGGTGCTGGGATTTCTCGACCTGGCCGGCCATTGGGATCCGTCGCTCGCCCTCGTCATGGCCGGGGCCATTGCCGTCGGCGCCGTCGCGTTCTTCGTTGCGGGCCGGCGTACACGTTCCTACCTGGACGCGCCGATGCAAATTCCGAGCGCCCGGAATATCGATCGGCGGCTCGTCCTGGGCAGCTTTGCATTCGGCCTGGGCTGGGGCCTCGCCGGTTTCTGTCCGGGCCCGGCGATCGTGTCGCTGGGAAGCGGCCAGGTGAAAGCCGTGGTCTTCGTCGCCGCGATGCTCGCGGGGATGGCGCTATTCGAGCTCTTGCAGCGACGCGAAACCCGGAGCTAATCCGCCATCGCGCGCAGTTGGCCCGGCCCGACGTCGGAAACTGCCCAGTACTGCATTCCCCCGCGCCGCCAGGTGAGCACCGAGTAGCCCTGATTCGCGGATTCCACCGGCTGCGATTCTCCCGCGGCCGGCCACACGAAGAGATTCACCACGTGCTGCCGATAGCGATACGTGAGTGCGGCGACCGAGCGCCCTCCCACGTAGTCCAATCGTCCGCCGATCAGCGCGAAACCCACATTCGCGAGGTCGCGCACCGGCGGCGCGTAATCGAGCTTGCCCGCGAACCACGGCTTCACCGTGTGCTGGTCGGTCGAGGCGACGTCGTTGAGGTGGTTCTCGGCAAGCAGCGAGCGCACGTGCGCAGCCACCACATCGCGCGCAATGCTGTCCTCATCGCTCGGCTTGGCGTGAAGAAAACCCACCATCCAGGCGAGGACGGTGACGGTGGCGAAGACCATGCCGAAGCCGAAGATCCGCGAAAACCCTGCCCGCCGTTCGTCTCGCGTTTCCGCCGCGAGAGCCACGCGGATGCGCGCACGCATCGCGTCGGGCGCGCGATAGTACGTCGCGTCGCGCGCGATCATCGGCTCGGCGGTGGGATCGTCTCGTTGAGCCATTTCAGGATGCCTTTCTAGTGCGTATCTCGATGAGGCGCCTGAGCTGCTCGCGCCCGCGGGCCAGCCGCGACATGACCGTGCCGATGGGAATGCCGACGACGGCCGCGATCTCCTTGTAGCTCAGGTCCTCGAGCTCGCGCATCACCAGCACCTCGCGATAGCCGACCGGCAGCTCCTCGAGCGACTGGTTCACGAGCTTGCTCTGCGCCCTCTGAAGCACGATGACCTCCGGATTCGATTCAGCGGGGGCCGCATGGCCCACGCTCTCCATCTCCGATGAGAGAGGCGCGTTGTCGTCCAGCGGCACGACATCGCGAGGGCGGTTCTTCTCCAGCCACGAATAGCCGGTGTTGCGCACGATCGTCAGCAGCCACGGCCGCGCATCGCCATCCCGTAACCCGTCGAAGAATCGAAACGCGCGCAGATAGGCGTCCTGGACGACGTCTTCCGCGTCGTGGTCGTTGCGGGTGATCCAGCGCGCGAGGTTGTACGCCGCGTCCAGGTGCGGCAATACGACCTGCTCGAAACGCGTAACGCGAGTCATCGGCATCCCTTCCCTCGGGTGGAGACTGCCGCGAGGGCCGGTTTATTCCCGGGGAATTCGCATTATGCGGGGAATAACGAGCGCGGTTGATCGGTATTGCATTGGTCGCCCCGTTGAAGAACGGGGCCCAATCAAGGAGCCCCAATGACCCTCGACCGCAGGCAATTCCTCAAACTCTCCGCCCTCGGCGGCGGCGCCGTGTTCGCATCGAGCCTCCCCGGGTGCGCGAGCCTCGGAGCCTCGAAGTCCGACGAGTTCTACTTCGTGCAGCTTTCCGATAGCCACTGGGGATTCAACGGTCCGGCCGTGAATCCGGATGCGCGCGGCACCTTGCCCCGCGCCATCGCGGCGGTGAATGCCCTCCAGGTGCAGCCCGATTTCATCGTCTTCACCGGCGACCTTACCCATACGACGGATGACGGCGCCGAGCGCCGCAAGCGCCTGCGCGAATTCAAGGAAATCGCCTCGAAGCTGAAGAACACGAACGTGCGTTTCATGCCCGGCGAGCACGATGCGTCGCTCGACAACGGCGCCGCGTGGAAGGAATTCTTCGGCGAGACCCACTACACCTTCGACCACAAGGGCGTGCACTTCATCACGGTCGACAACGTCTCGGATCCCGCGGCGCGCATCGGCGAGGAGCAACTCGCATGGATGAAGGCCGATCTTGCGCGGCTGCCGAAGGAAACGCCGATCGTCGTCCTCACGCACCGGCCGCTCTTCGACCTCGCGCCCGAGTGGGATTGGGCCACGCGCGATGGCGCCCAGGCGGTCGAGATCCTGATGCCGTACCCGAACGTGACCGTGTTCTATGGCCACATCCACCAGGAAAATCATCACAACACGGGGCACATCGCGCACCACTCGGCGAAATCGCTCATCTTTCCGCTGCCCGCGCCCAAGTCGCAGCCCAAGCGCGAGCCGATCAAGTGGGATCCGGCAGAGCCCTACAAAGGCCTCGGGTTCCGCGAAGTCGAGGCGGAGCCGGCAAAGGCGAAGTACGCCATCACCGAGCTGGCCGTTCCGAAGGGGTAACGCATGGACCGAGAGAGAAGACGCGTCCTTCTCGGCGGCGCCGCGCTATTGGCCGCCGCCGCCGGCATGCGGGTCGCGCACGGCCAGGATCGGGTGATCAAGGTGACCGCGCGCAAATTTTCGTTCACACCGGCCGAGATCGCGCTCAAGAAGGGACAGCCCGTCACGCTCGAGCTCAGCACCGAGGATGTCTTCATGGGATTCAGCGCACCCGAATTCAAGGTGCGCTCCGACATCATCCCCGGAAAGACGATGCGGCTCACGTTCACGCCCGACAAGGCGGGGACGTTTCCCTTCCTCTGCGATGTGTTCTGCGGGGATGGGCACGAGGGCATGTCGGGGAAGCTTCTCGTGACTTGAACGCCGGCTGATGATCTCGGCCTATGCGCCCGACGCGAGCCACAGGTCATCGGCCAGCACCACCGACGTCTCGATCTGCCGAGCAGAAATGGACCAATACTTCTTCAATAAGCGGTCCTTGTCTCGCTCCGGGAGGACGGTGAAGCCGTTGCGCCGGTAGAAGTCGATGGCCCACGATGCCGCGGCCCACGTTCCGATGAGCACCGGCTTGCCGGTCAGCCTGTGCACGTGGTGCAGGAGCTTCGCGCCCACACCCTTTCGCTGCAGGCTGGGGATGACGTATGCGTGCCGCACCAGCGCGACATCCCCTTTGTCCTGGATGCCCATGATGCCCTGCATCCGTCCGTCTTCTTCGAGCACCCAGAACTCGACGCCCTTCGCGATCTCGCTCGCCAGCTCCTCCGCGGGCATGTACGGATCGTGCCAGCAGTCGTCGGGAATCACGCCGCGATAGGCGATTGCCGCGTCGTTGATGATCCTTTCCACCAGAGCGAGATCGCCGTCGTGGGAGCGCCGGATCATGCTCACCTTGCTGCGCCGCGAAGCACCAGCGCGACCAGGGAATCGGCGAACTTGCGGTTGAGCGGGGCATGGCCCTGCAGCAGTCGGAAGGTCGTCGCGCCGCCGATGATGTCGATGACGAGATCGACGTCGATGTCGGCGCGAAGCTGCCGCCGCTCGATCGCGCGGCGAAGGACACGCCGTGTGATCTCGCGTCTTTTCTCGGCGAACTCGGCTAGGAAGGCGGCGCGGCTAGCGGGGTTGATCTGCGCTTCGGCGATGAGTCCCACGAAGGCCTGGCCCGCGACCGTCTGCGTCTGCAGCCTCACCACGCCATTCACGATATGCCGAAGATCGCTCGCGACGTCTCCTGTGTCCGGATCCCGCAGCTCGCGCCCGGCTTCCTCGAGGTAAAGGTCCATGCAGAGCGCGGCCTTGGTCGGCCAGTGGCGGTAGAGCGTCGTCTTCGCGACGCCGCTCTCGGCCGCGACCCGCTCCATCGTGAGGCCCGTATAACCGTCGCGCTCGAGAATGTCGCTCGCGGCCGAAAGCGCGCGCCGCGGTGCGGGCCGCGCCTTGGCGGCACTGCGCTCGGCCTTTCTCCCCTCGAGGGTCGCGCTCGTCACGATGGAACGCTACGCTACGTAGCGTTTCCCTGTCAAGGGTGCTGCTCACGAGTCCTGGCGGATCGAGACCTTGCCCACGACGGTGCCGTTGTCGTCGACGATCACAGAGAACTCCGCGCGGTAGCCCCACGAATCCCTGAGGCGGTAGTCCCACGCGGTCGTCGCCGTTCGCTCGAATCGCACCTTGCGCAACGGCGCCCCGAGGATCTCGAGCACCTCCGACGCGTTCATGCCCGGGTGGATGGGGCGAACGCTGTCGTCGGTCAGCAGGCGCGATGCCGTGCTGTTTCCAAAATCGGCGTGAGCGCCCGCCGGTGCGGCGAATGCGAATGTCGTTATCAACGACCTTAGGAGCGAGATCGCAACGAGTCGCTGGAATGAAGTCATTGGCCTTCCTTCTCTTGTCTACGGGCATCCACGATTGGAGTCCCTGCGGGCAATGACGGCATCGGCGGGTGAATATTCCATCTCTCCACCGAGCTCCCTGAAGCTGGCGAGCAGCATTCGGCGAGCTCGCGATAGCCTGGACATGACCGTCCCGATCGGAACGCCAAGGACGGCTGCGATCTCCTTGTAGGAAAGATCTTCGATCTCGCGAAGGACCAGGGGCTCGCGGAATTCCGGCGCGAGAGCCTCGAGGGCGCGATCGAGGAGTCGCGCATCCTGCATCCTGGAGAGCTGCGCCTCGGGATTCGCCGTGACCCTGCCCATCGTGGGCGGCGGATTCTCGCTGTCGATGACGTGCAACTCTTCGTCGAATTGCACGCTCGAAACACCGCGGCGCCTGCGCCATTCGCTGTAGTAGGTGTTGCGCACGATGGCGAGAAGCCACGCTCGCGGATCGCCATCGCGAAAGCTCGAGAAGAATTTCAGCGCTCGCGCAAACGCCTCCTGGACGACGTCCTCGGCATCCTCGCCGTTGCCGCACAGCCAGCGCGCGAGGTTGTAAGCCGCGTCGAGATGAGGCAGGAAGAGATCTTCGAAGCGAGAGCTCTTTTCTTCAGGGCCGATCGTGCGGATTGTCGCTATCACCGGGATAGGACGCTCCGCATGCTCCTTCTATTCCAACAATCGCTTGCGCCGGCGAATCGGCGGCTCCGTGGAATAACGTCTGCAGCCTCGCGTCTTGGTAGGCAGCAGGTCCCACAACCCACCAGGAGAATCTCCATGACGAAGCCGAACTCTTCCCAGCGCAGCCGCACCGTGGCGCTGATTGCCGCCCTCCTCGTTCCGACAGCGCTCTGGGCGCAAAGCGAAGGCGTCCAGCGCCAAGCGCGTAACGAGAGCTACACGCAACACTCGAATGCGGCCTCCGCGCCGAGCCGCGCCGTCTGCGACAAGGCGAGGAGCGACGCGCAATTCCTCCGCCAGATGCAGCTCACCGACGGAGACACCAACCCGTTAGTCGAGCTTCCGATCCGCGCGGACTGCCGCAACGTCGGTGGCGAAGGAAAGATGGCGAGCCGCGAATCGATTGCTTCCCGAGTGGAAGGCGATCGCAAGCAGGCGGAATAAATCGCAGCCGCCCGCGTCGAGTGAGTGAGCCGCCAATCCTGGCGGCTTACTAACGAACGACGAACTCGGGAGGCGGCGTGCGACAACTCACACGGCAATGGGCGGCCTTGGCCGCAACAGTGGTAACTCCGGCATTTGCGCAGGATGTGCCGACATTCATCTATGGAACGCTCAACGTCGACGTCGAGCGCGTCGAGGCGACGGATGCGAGCGCGGCGCGCGCGCTGCCGGCGGGAAGTTTCGGCTTCAATCCGACGGGAGTGAATGTCGCGTCGCGAAACCGCGTCACGCAGAACTCGTCGAACCTCGGATTCAAGGGCGGCGAGAGGCTCTCGGGGGGAATGAGCGTGTTCTGGCAAGTCGAATCGACCGTCGCGGTCGACTCGGGCGGAAGCAACATCGCGTCGCGGAACACGGCGATCGGCCTCCAGGGCACGTTCGGTTCGGTGAGGCTCGGCCAGTGGGATACGCCGTTCAAGACGCTGTCCGGCGCCGTCGATCCGATGTACTTCACCGGCATCACCTACACGGGCGCCCTCATCGGCACGCCCGGCTTCGGCGTCGGGCCCGTCACGGCCGGCGGCGTCGCGGTGAGCGGCGATGGCCGCACCTACGCGAGCGCAGCGAATGCATCATTCGAGCGACGCCAGGGGAACATCGTGCAGTACTGGCTTCCGCCTATCGCCGGCGTGACAACGCGCTTCGCCTATTCGGTGAATGAAGGACGCACTGCGGGATCCGCGTCGGTCACGCAAGTGAATCCAGTGATCTACTCGGGCTCGGTCGAATACGAAGTGGGCTCGTTCTTCGTGGGCTACGCGTATGAGGCGCACGACGATTACTTCGGCCTCGACGCCTTGGTCCCCGCCGCCCAGGCGACACCGGTCTCGGCGGCGATCGCGCCCTCGGCATCGTCGCGCGACAAGGGACACAAATTCGTCGCGCGGGTGAAGTTGGGCAGCACGACATTGGGCGTCCTCGCGGACCGGCTCACCTACGCCAAGTCGCAGAGCAATGCGGCGACCGGCGCCTTCAACGGTTATCGGCGCGACGCGGTCGCCTTCACGCTCCTGCATCGCATGGGCACGCATGCGATTCGCGGTTTCTACTCGAAAGCGCGCGACGGAACCTGCACGCGATTCGACGGCTCGGCCTGCGACACCCATGGGCTCGGAGCGACGCAGGCATCGATCGGCTACAGCTACACGTTCTCGCCGCGAACCGATCTCTACGTTTTCTACACGCGCGTCGCCAACGAAGAGCGCGGCAGCTACCAGTTCGCGAACGCGGCCGGCATCGGCGCCGCGCCCGGAGCCCGGAGCAGCGGCTCGGTGCTGGGAATTCGCCACACGTTTTGAGCGGGTGAGGCCGCTTGGGCCGTCGTACTCCAGTACGGCGGCCTTTTTTAGAACTGGCCCACCGCGCGCTGATAGGATGCCGCGAATTGCGCGAGCTCGGCGGAGTCGACATCCGATACCGCCCAGTATTGCAGCTGCGAATCGGTCCAGCCGACGACGTTGAATCCGTCGCGCCGAAACGTCCGCACGTTGCCCGATCCGCGAAGCGGGCAAGCAAGCACGTTGACGAGATGATCACCGCGAGAATATTGAATCGACGCTACCGCGCGGCCCGAGACGTGCTCGAGGCGACCCGCGGTGAGCCGATATCCATCGGAGGAGAGCTCGGCTACGGCGGGCGAGAACGAGAGCCGATTGGCCAGCCACGACCGCAGGTTGCTCGCATTGGTTGCGGCCACGGGCGGGAGGGAAGGCATGTTGGAACGGATCTGCGCCGACACCAGTTGTTGGCCCAGGAATTCGTCGTCATTCAAACGCGCTTGATAGTAGAGGGCCCCGATGCCGAGCGTACTGGCCGCCGCGAAGCCGGCCGTGAGCGGCACGATCTGTTGTCCGAGCCACAGGAGGAACGCCTGAGGCTGGGTCTGCGTCGAGCGGGCCTCACCCCGCAGCAGCGCGACGATGTTGCGGCGCAGTCGCGCGGGTGCCGTGTAGCGGGCCGCATGGACCCGGATCAGGTCGCCGAGGCGACGGTCGAGCTCAGTTTCGGTGAATTGGCGTTCCATACACATGAAGGACCGCGCTTTGCGCCGCTTATTCCTGGTCGCGGTGAAAATTCTCGTCGAATATTCCGCGCGCTCGTCCGGTATGCCGGAGAGAGGGCCAGAGGCCCGCCTATCCGGAGATCAGCGCCTCATGAAAACGCAATTCGTCGTAGTCACCCTGTTGCTCGTGGCCGCATTCGGCACGCCCACGCACGCGGCGGATGTGCAACGTGGCAAGGCTCTGTACGAGACCCGCTGCACGTCGTGCCATTCCATCGAATATCCCGGCGCCGGCCCCGCCCATAAGGGTCTGTTCGGACGCAAGGCAGGCAGCGCGCCGGGTTTCGGCTATTCGAGCGCCCTGAAAGACTCCAAGATCGTCTGGAGCGAGGAGACGGTCGACAAATGGCTTTCGGGGCCCGAGGCGTTCATTCCCGGGCAGAAGATGTGGGTCGCGGTCGCCGATGCGACGGAGCGCGCGGACATCATTGCCTACCTGGCGCAGGCGACAAGGCGCTGACGTCCGCAGTCGCCCTGGACCGCGACGACCATGCACGCCTTCGTGAAGTCTTCGTGCAACCGGTAGGCGGCTCGCCGCGATCACTCACCGGCTCGGCTCGCTATCGGCCAATCCCGGCCTGACGATCGCCGCGCGTCGCTGCCGCCAAAACTCATCGGCCAGCACCACCGAGGTCTCGATCTGCCGCACCGAAATGGACCAATACTTCTTCAACAGATGGTCCTTGTCTCGCTCCGAGACGACGGTAAAGCCATTGCGCCGGTAGAAGTCGATCGCCCAAGACGCCGCCGCCCACGTTCCGATGAGCACCGGCTTCTTCACGAGCCCCTGCACATGGCGCAGGAGCTTGGTCCCCACGCCCTCTCGCTGCAGGTTCGTTGATGATCCTTTCCATCAAGGCGAGGTCGCCGTCGTGGGAGCGCCTGATCATGTCAGATCCAAACGTCGTTCTGAGCCGTCCGCTCGTTGGTCGAGTCACCGGTATTCAGCACACCGCGCGGCTCGATCAGCAGGAGCTTCACTTCCTTCTCGGCGAACGGCTTGTGCTCGATACCCTTGGGCACCACGTACATCTCGCCCGCCGAGATTTCGACTGCGCCGTCACGAAAATCGATGCGTAGCGTGCCGTCGAGGACGATGAACGTCTCGTCCGTATCCTTGTGCTCGTGCCAGACGAAATCACCCTGGAGCTTCACGACCTTGAACTGATAGTCGTTCATCTCCGCGATGACTTTCGGTTGCCACTGCTCGTCGAAGAGGCCGAGCTTCTGGAAAATGTTGATCGATTTGTAGGCCATGTCAGATGAGATCGGGTGTTGGCATGGGCGAAAGCTAAACACAAGGAACTTCCCGAGGCAACCGGACTCCTCTCATTCGTGCGGTCGCATCACGGACAGGAGACGACATGATCCGAAATACTGCAATGTGCGCGGCGGTTGCAGCGTCGCTCCTCGCCTTCGTCGGGCCCGCCGGGGCCGCGGAGACTGGCGACAGCGCAAGCCTCTTCCTGCAGATGCACCGGGTCATGGCTCACCCCCGGTGCCTCAACTGCCACCCGAAGGGCGATTCGCCGAGGCAGGGTGACGATGCTCATCTTCACGTGCCGCCGATCACGCGTGGGGCGCACGACAATGGTGCGGCCGGCCTGCACTGCGACACGTGCCACCAGCCCGCGAACTTCCCTGCGAGCGGCGTCCCCGGCGCACCGACATGGCACTTGGCGCCCCTCTCGATGGCGTGGGAGGGCAAGACGCCCGGGGAAGTCTGCCGGCAGATCCTCGATCGGCGGAGCAACGGCAACAAGACGCTCGCGCAGATCGTCGCGCACCTCACCGAGGACAAGCTCGTCGCGTGGGGCTGGGATCCCGGCGTCGACGTGAACGGCAAGGCGCGCGAGCCCGTGCCGATTCCCAAATCCGAGTTCAATCGCATCGTGCAAGCGTGGGCGAATTCCGGGGCCGCGTGCCCGAAATAGGAGCGACGATGGTCTCACTCAACGTGAACGGCAAACCCTACGAAGTCGACGTCGATCCCGATACGCCGCTCCTCTGGGCGATTCGTGACGGCATCGGCCTCACCGGCACGAAGTATGGCTGCGGCATCGCGATGTGCGGCGCGTGCACCGTGCACGTGGACGGCAAGGCGGTGCGCTCCTGCAGCATGCCGGTCTCGGCCGCCGCAGGGCGGCGCATCACGACGATCGAGAATGTCGCCTCGACGCGCGCCGGCAAGGCGGTGCAGA
>WNFL01296838.1_pt4 | contig 25027 bp, 21 predicted proteins | sample 5400361 | NCBI WGS metagenome assembly WNFL01 (sample SAMN13153351, study PRJNA577476) | soil metagenome | isolation source: 40 cm soil on Douglas fir-dominated hillslope | place: USA:California | collected 2013-09-17
GGAGCCGAAGCTCGACCACGATTGGGTGAACCTGGCGGGCATCGTCGCGAGCGCGGACCGCAAGCCGACCTCGGGCTCCGTCAAGTACTACGCCGTGCTGAAGGGGAAGCTGGACGCCGTCCTCGCGCGCTGGAAGACGCTTCTCGAAGGCGAGGTCGCGGCGTTCGCCGCGGCCGCGGAGGAGTGGAAGGTGCCGCGCCTCGCGCCGGCGCCGAGGATCGAGAGGCCGTAGCCGCGGGCGTCAGTGCTTCCTGATGGTCAGCGTCGCGGTCTTCGTCGCGCCCGCGTAGCTCGCCGAGATCACGGCCGACGTGTTCGACTTCACGGCGGTCGTCGTCACCGTGAAGGTCGCCGTCTTCGTCCCCGCGGCCACGGTGACGCTCGCCGGCACCGAGGCCGAGGACGGTTTCGAGCTCGAGAGCGTCACCACCGCGCCGCCGGCCGGCGCGTTCGCGGTGAGCGTCACGGTGCCCGTCGACGCCGTCCCTCCGCTCACGCTCGTGGGAGTGAGCGTCAGCGAGGAGAGCGCCGCGGCAGGTTGCGGCGTCACGGTGAGCGGAGCCGTTTTCGTCGTGCCGTTGTACGAGCCGGAGATCGTGACGCTCTGCGTCGACGAGACCGCCGACGTCGTGACCGGGAACGTCATCGACGTGACGCCCTGCCCGATCGAGACGCTCGCCGGCACCGACGCGGCCGCGTTGTCGCTTCCGAGCGCCACGACGACTCCGCCGGCCGGCGCGGCCGTGCTGAGCGTCGCGGTCCCGGTCGCGTTCTGCTGTCCGCCGACGACGGAGCTCGGGCTGACCGCGATCGAGGAGAGCGCGACGGGCGGCGGCAGACCCGACGGCTGCCATCCGAGCTCCACGACCTCGAAGTCGCCCGCGGTGAGCGCCGAGAACGCCGGGTTCAGGATGCCGTTGTCCCACCGGTTGTCGTACGTCCCGGTGACGTACATGTCCGAGCCGTTGTCGGCGACGAGAAGGCCGTACGTTTTCATCGCCCGGAAGATCTTCTGCACCTCGGGCGTGAAGCCGAAGATGTCCTTCGACGCCTTGAGCCGCAGCCGCGCGCCCATCGGAAGCGCGCCCGCCGTCGAGCCGGCGCGGTGCGAGGCGGGATACACGTAGCCGTTCGTCGCGCGCACGGTGACGCGGAACGCGTGCCGGATGTCCGTGACGGATGGGTCGTACGCCTCGTCGTAGCGAATCAGGCCGGGCAGGATCGCAAGCCCCGCCGCGTCCGCGGAGGTCCAGCCGTCGGGCCGGGTCGAAGAACGCGCCGGAGCCCGCGAGCCACTGCGCGTGCGTCGTGTCGTACCAGACGTTGTAGAGCTCGTAGAGGAACTTGTTGTCCCGGTCCACCACGAGGAGGTGCCGGTCCTGGCTGCTCCGCTGGTCGACGCTCCCGGGCGAGCCGCCTTCCACCCAGTGCGCCTGCGTGATCGCCTGAGCGGGGATCGGGTAGAACGGATAGCTCGTCTGCGTCGTGTGGTCGACGCCGTCGCTCTCGTCGAAGTACTGGAACAGCACCGTCAGCTTCGGCTGCGTGCCGTCGACGACGCAGTACGGCATGCCATACGTGGCGACGCTTCCAGGCGAGACGTCGCCGCCGAGGTCGGGGTGCAGGCCCCGTGTCGTCCCGATGAACCCGATGAAGCTCGCGGAGCCCGGGTCGACGGGCGCCTGGCTGACGTCGGTGTTCCACCAGCTGTCGGATGGGAAGAGCGGCAGCGGTCCGGGAAGGGCGCCGCCGAGCACGGGGCCGGTCTGAGCCTGCGCCGTCCCCGCGGCAAGGACGAGCGCGGCGACGAACGAGAAGATTTTCATCGCGCTCTGTGTAGCACGCGCATCGCGAGCGCGCGCCGCGCTCGCGGGCCGAAGCAGGCTCGACCGCGTCGAAGGAAACCTCTACCTCAGGAGAGACGCGTCAGAAGGAGACCCTGAGCCCCAGGCGCAGCGTGCGCGGGTCCTGGAACGTCCTCCCTTTCCCGTAACGCGAGTTCGACGGCGTGGGAAGCACGTTGTCCGCCTGGTTGAAGTCCCAGCGGTTGTCGACGGTGATCGCCTCCTGCCGGTTCAGGACATTGAAGAGGTCGAGGAGGACGTTCACCGTCACGGGCCCGACGGGGAGCGCGTAGCCTACGTGGATGTCGGCCTCGTAGAGGGCCGGCGTGCGTCCCTCCGCGCCGCGCGTCGTGAGGAAGAGCTCGGGCCGCCCGTAGGTGTCCCACCAGCCGAAGCGCGTGCGCGGCGCTCCGGAGCGATACGTCGCGAAGACGGACGCCGTGAGGCCGAACGGGAACGTGTACCCCACCTGCGCCTTCACCTGGTGCCGGCGGTCCTCCGTGAGAGGGCCGTCGTTGTTGACGAGGAACTCGGGATAGTCGAAGTCGGCGTTGATGTTCGGGTCCTTCTGCCCGTCCGCCGCGCGGAAGGAGCCGTCGTAGTTCCCCTCAAGCTTCGAGAGGAGGTAGCTCGCGAAGAGCTGCACGCCCTTCCCCGCCCGCTTCTGCGCCGTCAGCTCGAGGCCGCGGAAGTGGCGCCGAGCAGGCGGGTACGCGCCGCCGAGAGCCCCCTCGCCCGGGTTCATGATGAAGTAGTCACCCGAGGCCGCGACGAAACCGTCCTCGATGACGCGCCCGAGCCGCCGGTAGATGCCGCGCACGCCGACCGCGAGCCCGTCCCCGATCTCGTGCTCCGCTCCGAGGATGATCTCGTCGAGGTACTGCGCCTTCAGGCCGGGGTCGACCGGCTCGATATAGCCGCCGAGGATGATCGAGTCGCCGGCCGCGGGATCCGGGACGAGCGAGACCGGGTCGAAGTTGTAGACGGTGGGATTCCGCTCAGCGGAGAACGAGCGGATGTTCATGTCGAGCGGGATCGCCTCCACGAACTGCCCGTACGACGCGTAGAGCTTCGACTTGCCGTCGTTCGTGAAGTCCCACGCGACTCCGAGGCGCGGCGAGAAATGCGTGACGCGGAACGCGGTCGTGCCGAACTTCGAGACGATCTCCTGGTTCTCGTAGCGGAGGCCCGCGTTGACCGTCAGGCTCGGGAACGCGCGCCAGCGGTCCTGGAGGAACGCGGAGATCTGCCGGTGGTTCGGCGTGGCGGTGAACGTGACGGATGGCGCGTTCGGGAGCGTCGCGAAATCGGTCGTCCAGTAATAGTGCTGGTAGACGGGCCGCGTGTCCCCCTCGACGGGGTTCAGGATCGTCACCTGCTGCTCGCCGGTGTAGCCGCGCGAGACGTCCGCGTACATCTTCTCCCACTCGAGACCGCCCTTCAGCTCGTGGTCGCCGAGGAAGCGGCTCGCCTCGAGCTTCCCGACGTCGCGGTTGAAGTCCTTCGTGTCGAAGCGCCCGAAGCCGCCGGAGGCGGTGATCGTGTCGCCCCTGTTGTCCTCGAAGCGGAGGAAGCGGCCGTTGTTCCCGGGCGTCACGTCGAAGCGCTCGCGGTGGCGCGCAGCCTGGGCCGTGACGATCCAGTTGCCGCCGAAGAGGCCCTCGTACCGCGCGGAGAGGTCGGTGCCGCCGAACTTGTTCGTCCCCTCGTACGTCGAGGGCGGCCCGATCGGGTCCTGCACCGCGCCCTCGTTCGTCTCCGGGTCGCCGAACACGGTGAGGATGACGCTGCTCTTCTCGCTGAGCCTCGTCGTCAGCTTCAGCGCGAAGACGTCGCGCTTCGTCGTGACGCTCGCGGGCGTGCCGGCCTCGGGCCCGGTCGTCACCTCCTTGTCGACCCTGTTGTTTACGCGGTCGTACGCGCCGAAGAGCCAGATGCGGTCCTTGATCGCGAACCCGCCGAGGTCCGCGCCGAAGTCGGAGCGGCGGAAGCCCGTCTGGAGTCCCGCGTCGATCACCTCGCCCTCGTGCTTGTTCGTCGCCTGGAGGCTGTCCCGGTCGAGGTACGCGAAGGCGTCGCCGTGGAACTCGTTCCCGCCCGATTTCGTGATCACGTTGATGATGCCGCCGGTCGCGTGGCCGTACTCGGCCTCGTAGCCGCCGGTCTTCACCTCGACCTCCTGGACGAACTCGAAGTTGAGGATCTTCCCCTGGCTGCCGAACTCGACGCCGGTCGTGTTGACGCCGTCGACGAGGTACGCGTTCTCGAGGCCCGTCGAGCCGTACACGGTGACGGCGCCGTTCCGCGTGTCGGCGTCGTCGCTCGACGTGCCCGCGACGAGCTGCGCGATCGAGGCGTAGTTGCGCCCGGTCGGAAGGCTCTGGAAGACGCGCTGCGAGAGGTTGCTCCCGACGGCCGTCGAAGCGGTCTCGACGGCGGGCGCCTCGCCCGTCACCGTGAGCGTCTCGGCGCGCGACGGGGCGAGGACGAGGTCGAGCGTGACGACGCGGTCGAGGCCGACCGCGACCGTCTTCTCCTCCTTCGTGAAGCCCTTCAGCGTCGCGAGGATCCGGTAGCGTCCGGGCGGGAGGAGGCTGAGCCGGAAACGGCCGGCCTCGTCCGTCACGGCGATCCGCGCGGCCTGGAGCGCCGGACTCGTCGCCTCGAGAGAGACGCCGGGCAGCGGCGCGCCGGCGGGGTCCGAGATCGTCCCCTCGACGGCGCCGGTCGTCTGCGCCGCGAGCGGGAGCGCGGAAAGCGCGAGGAGCGCGAGGAGCGCGAGATCCCCCGAGAACGACGAGCGCCGACGTCTCATTTACGAATTCTCCTGGCCGATTCGAAGCGATTCGCTGTGCTAGATTGACCGCAGTCTACTCGAAGGACGTCCCCTCAAAAGGAGGCTCTCGTGCACCGGATTCCACGCACGGTATCCCGGCTCGCGCTCCTGTCGGGCGCGCTCTTTCTCGCGATCTCCGCCGCCGCCCAGACGACCGGCGGCATCCAGGGCCGCGTCACGGACGACCAGGGCGCGCCCCTCCCCGGCGTCGGGGTCGAGGCGAAGAGCCCGGCTCTCCAGGGCTCGCGCATCGCGACGACCGGTGGAGACGGCCGCTACCACCTCGAGCTCCTCCCACCGGGCGATTACGCCGTCGCGTTCACGCTCGCCGGCTTCGCGAAGCAGTCGCAGACCGGCGTCAGCGTCGCCCTCGCGAAGGAGACGACGCTGAGCATCTCGATGAAGATCGCCGTCTCGGCGGAGGTGACGGTCACCGGCGAGGCGCCCGTCGTCGACACGACGACGACGTCGATCGGCACGAACCTCGACAACCGGCAGGTCGAGACGCTCCCGACCGGGCGCAACTACGCGTCGATCGCCCAAGTCGTGCCGGGCGTCTCGTCGGACGCGACGACGAACAGCTCGGGCGGCGATCCGGACACGAAGACGATCAGCGTCTACGGCTCGAGCGGCGCGGAGAACTCCTTCTACATCGACGGGGTGAACACGACGGGGTCCGAGTACGGCTTCCAGGGGAAGAACTTGAATTACGAGTTCATCCAGGCCGTCGACGTGAAGACCGGCGGCTACGAGGCCGAGTACGGCCGCGCGACGGGCGGCGTCATCAACGTCATCACGAAGTCGGGAGGGAACGAGTTCCACGGGGACGCGTTCGGCTACTACGACAACGACAGTCTCCAGCGGAGCGCCGATTCGGTCGTGTCGACAGGCGGAACGAGCGCCGGCTTCACGAAGAAAGACTTCGGGCTCGATCTCGGCGGCTATTTCCTCAAGGACAAGCTCTGGTTCTTCGGCGCGTACGACAAGGTGAAGAACACCCAGAAGACGCGCCTCGACGTCTGCGACCCGGGCGCCGCGCCGACACCGTGCGGCGCCGGCCAGACGGCGCGCTCGATCAACGTGGCGACCGACAGCGACCGCGACCTCGCGTCGGCGAAGCTGACGTTCAAGATCACCGGCAGCCAATCGATCATCGGGACGTTTTTCCAGGACCCGCGCGACGACACGGGGGCCACCCTCGACGCCGACCACAGCGTGAACGGCGACCCGCTCACGTACCAGGGACTGCGCAGCTTCGGCGGCAAGGACTTCGCGCTCCGGTACGAGGGGCTCTTCGGCTCGCAGGTCATCGCGAACGTGCAGGTGTCGCGCCACAAGGAGCAGAACTCGATCGGGCCCGCCACGTCCGCCGGCGACGTCCCCGAGTACCTCGATCTCCCGAACAACAGCTTCCAGACGGGCGGCTTCGGGCTGATTCAGGACAAGAGCTTCAAGCGCGACGCGTTCCTCGCGAACGTGGCCTACTTCGCGGGGCCCCACGAGTTCAAGGCCGGGTTCGAGCTGGAGAAGGAATACGCCGACGTCGTCAAGCGGTTCTCGGGCGGCCAGCGCGTGAAGATCATCGGCGCCTCCGCGACGCCCGGCCAGACGATCTACCAGCACTTCTATTGGACGACGCCGACCGCGGTGCTCACCCGAGACGACGCCGGCAACCTCGTCGCCTTCGACGCGCCTCTCTCGCAGCTCAACGCGAGCCCGGCGCACCAGGTGATGACCGCGTACCTGCAGGACCGCTGGAACGTGCTGTCGAACCTGACGATCAACGCCGGGATCCGCTGGGACCGCCAGAAGATCATCGACTCGACCGGCGTGACGCAGATCGACATGAAGCGCGACTTCGCACCGCGCCTCGGATTCATCTGGGATCCGTCGAAGGACCAGAAGACGAAAGTCTTCGGTTCCTATGGCCGCTACTACGAGCAGATCCCGATGGACCTCGTCATCCGCTCGTTCTCGTTCGAGCGCCAGCCGCGTACCTACAACTACAGCCGCACGGACATCCGCCCCGACGCGAACGCAGAGGCGGAGGCGACCGACGTGTCGCGCATAGCTGGCGGCTTCACGGAGCCGGCGGACCCGGACATCCACAACCAGTACCTGCACGAGTTCCTCCTGGGCGCGGAACGCGAGGTGGCGCCGAACGTCGCGGTCGGCGTGAAGGGGATCTACCGGAGCTACGGCGAGGTGATCGAGGACTTCACCTGCTCCGTCGACAGCGACTACTGCATCGGCAACCCCGGCAAGGGGATCATGCAGAACATCCTCCTCTACACAGACCTGACGCAGTCGCGCCCCGCGCCGAAGCCCGCGCGCATTTACAAGGGAATCCAGCTCGACATGACGAAGCGCTACTCGAACGGCTGGTACGCGCAGGTGTCGTACATCCTGTCGCGCCTTCAGGGGAATTTCGACGGCGAGTTCGCTCCGTTCACGAACGTCGGCGCGGACCCGAACATCTCGGCGGCGTACGACTACTACGACTTCTTCACGAACGGGCAGACGAATCCCGGCGTCCTGCCGCCGCTCACTCCGACGAACGACGGCCTCCTGTCGAACGACAGGCGCCACCAGCTCAAGCTGAACGGCATCTGGACCGCCCCGTTCGGCCTTTCCGTCGGCGTCTCCGCGTACTGGCAGTCCGGCACGCCCGTCTCGCGCTATGGCTACAACGACGGCTACGGCAGGTACGAGTACTTCCTCCTGCCGCGCGGATCCGAGGGGCGGACGCCAAGCACGTACGAGGCGGATCTGCACCTCGGATATCCGGTTGCGCTCGGGCCCGTGAAGGTCAACCTCCTCGTCGACGTCTTCAACATCCTGAACGCGCAGCGGCCGCTCCTCCTGGACGAACGGTGGGGCTTCACGGAGGCGGACAACGACTCCCCGACTCCAGTGAACCCGGGTTACTTACAACCGGTGCTCCGCACGCCTCCGACGACGGTGCGGTTCGGGCTGCGAATCAGCTATTGACGCGAAGGAGCGTGCGCGTGGATCTCACTCCACGCGCACGCTGGCATCCGGATGCTCTCCGGGTAGCAGCATCTCCCGCGTCGCGACGTTGAAGCGATCGCCTTCCGTCAGGACGTGGAGGACGACGCCCGAGAGCGTGAACGGCTTCGACTTCGGGCCGGTCTCGAGGCCCTTCGCGGAGGCGGCGCGGCCGTCCACGATGAAGACCTGCCCCGTGCCGATCACCTCGATCTCGCCGTTGCCGTAGTAGACGATCGCCGTGTCCTCGTCGATGCCGACGCCGAGGCGCTCCGGCGAGATCGCCACGGCCGCGAGCAGCCGTCCCAGGCGGTCGCGCTGCGAGAAGTGCTGGTCGATGATGAGGCGCGTGATGACGCCGAGGCCGGGCGCGAGGCGAACCCCGTCGCGCTTGAGCGCGAGGCCCATGGCGCCGCCGACGATCATCGTCGACGAGAACGCCGCAGCGCCCGCCGACGTGCCCGCGAGCGTGCCCCCCGCGACGAGACGCCCGCGGATCGCCTCGAAGGCCGCGGTCCCCGACAGGACGCCCACGAGGCGCGACTGGTTGCCTCCGGTCAGGAAGACGCCCGTGGCGCTCGCGATCGCCTCGGCGTGCGCCGCCGTCTGCGCGTCGCGGCGCGTCGCGATCGGCACGTGGTACGCCTCGCCGGCGCCGAGACCGGTGAAGACCGCCTCGTAGAACGTCGCGCGCTCCTCGGGGATCGCGGAGGCCGTCGGGAGAATCGCGATGCGCGAGCGCTTCCCGCCCGCCTCCTTCACGAAGCGCTGCAGGATCCCCCGCTTCTTGACCTTGTCCTCGGCCCCGCCCACGGCGAGGATCGAACCGGGTGCTGCCGTACGCATCTCCTCGAATCCCGGCCGCACCGCCGGCGTTCCCTTCACACGGGAAAATCGCGGGAGTGTAAGGGAAAGCGGTCGCTTTCTCACGGGGCCTCGATCCGCCGGAGCGTAAGCTGGCCGGAGCCGATGAGCCAGTGGGAACGCCGCGAGATCGTCGTCCGGAAGCTTCCGACCGGGCACGCGATGACCGTGCCGGTGTTCCGCTGCCGGGGGCGCAACGAGCATCCCCTCGCCTACATCCAGGCGAACATCCACGGCGCCGAGCTCCAGGGAAACGCCGCGATCCTCGCTCTTTTCGAGCTGCTCGAGGCCGAGACGCCGCGCGGCAGCCTCGTCCTCGTGCCGCGCGTCAACCCGATCGCGGGAAACCAACAGCTGGGCGACTACGTCGCGGGTGTCTTCGACCTCCTCACCGGCGCGAACTTCAACCGCAGCTACCTCTACCTGACCGGCCCGTCGCGCTCGAGCTCCGCCTGCTACGTCGACGTCGACGCGTTCGCGGCGGCGAACCGGACCGCCCAGGTCGGGGACATCCGCAGCGGATTCCGCAAGGCGCTCGGCGCGGCCCTCGAGGGTGTGCGCGAGGAGTCGCGCGCCTGGGGCCTCGACGCGCGCGTCGAGCTGGCGCTCGCGATCCAGGAGCTCGCGGTCGAGGCAGACGTGGTCCTCGACCTCCACACGGGCGATCGCGCGCCCCGGTACCTCTACGCGCCGCACGATGCGCGGGCGGCGATCCGCGCGTTCGGCTTTCCGTTCGTCATCGAGGTGCCCGCCCGCTTCGCCGGCGCGCTCGACGAGGCCGCGTTCGTGCCGTGGCAGGACCTCTCCGACGCGTTCGCGCGCGCCGGGCGGAACGACGTGCCGCGCCTCGTGGACGGCTTCACCGTCGAGCTCGGCTCCATGAACGCGTTCTCGCTGGCGGACGGGCGCAAGGACGCGCGCCGCCTCGTCTCGGCGCTCCGCTACTACGGAGTTCTCGACGGCGAGCCCGACGAGTCGGACGCGCGCCTCGTCGCGTGCGACCTCGCCGACTACCGGTCCGTCTTCTCCCCCGATTCCGGCCTCATCGACCTCGCCGTGGCGCCCGGCACGGCCGTGTCGAAGGGAGACGTGCTGGCGCGCGTCGTCGATCCTTCCCGCTGCGGATCGCCGCCCCACGCGTGGGAGGCCGTCACGGACGTGCACGCGCCCGCGGACGGGGTGGCGCTCCTCTTCCACGCCGCGCGAGGCGCGATCGCTACAACGCTATTTGAGGTAGCCGAGCGATTTCAGATTGTCGACATAGGCTTTCGGGTCCACCGGCGGCGGGACCTCACGGCGCGCTCCCCACGATCGGACGGCCGCCGCCGTCGCCGCTCCGGGCACGAGGAGGTCGGCGCGCACGCGGCCCGCGACCTCGCGTGACGCGGGGACGCCGAGCGCGGCGAGGAGCGTCGGCGCGACGTCGACCGCGCGCACGGAGCCGGCACCGGCCCCCGCGAGCGGGCCGCCGACGAGCAACGTGCCTCCCGGCGCCCGGCGGCCACCGTCCAGGAGCAGCGCCCAGAGATCGGAATCGCCGGTCAGCGCGCCCGAATCGAGAAGATGCGCGAGCTTCTCCGCCTCCTCGGTCAGCGACTTGGCGAGGGCGACGCGATCCTCGGCGGTCCGGCTCGGCTCCTCGAGCGCGCTCCCGAGGATGTCGAGGCCCGGCAGGTAGAGGAGCGACAGGCGCGGCCTCTCCCGCTCCCTCGCGTCCGCCCAGGCCTTCAGCGAGAAGTCGTCGAGACCCTGCGCGTCCGCCACGAGACGCTCGAGAGTGCCCGGCTCCGGCGCGGACCTCTCGGCGAGGCGCGCGGCCCGCTCCGCGGCCTCGGCCGGCCACCCTTCGCCGGCCAGCGTCAGGCCCGCGCGCGCCGCGAAGAAGAGATGGTTCCCGAGGATCGTGCCCGCTCCGGCGTCCGCCGGATACGTCGTCCACCAGTCGACGACGAGGGACGGGATCCCCGCGCGGCGCGCGACGTCCCAGATCGCCGGGACGCGCCGCGCCGCGGACGTCACCGACTCGCGCCGGGCGAGGTGGAGGCGCGGCAGGAAGGTCCCCAGGAACCAGCGCGATCCGCTGCCCGGCTTGAGCGGCTCGCGCATCCCGGCGACGCGCACGAGATCCAGCGACCCGATGCCGTGCTTTTTCGGCGGCTCGCCGGTCGCCACCGTCGTCCAGAACGCGGCCGGGTCGCGCGTCTCCTTCACGTACGCGTATCGCACGCCCGCCGAGAGCGCGAGCGGCGCGTAGCGCGGCGACCAGCCGTCGATTCCGACGAGCGTCACGCGCCGCGCGTTCGCTTCCGTCACGAGCGGCTCGTCGGCCGGCGGCGGGCGGCGCGCCCGCGTCATCGCGACGGCCGCCATCACCGTCAGCGCCGCGATTCCGAGCGCGACCGCACGCGCGCGGGCGACCGACGCCCCGCGCAGGAGGAGCGCTCGCCCCGACGCCACGAGCACGCTGAACGCGAGGGCACGCGCGACCCGGATCGCCAGGAAGACGGCGAGCGCGAGGAAGGCGAGGACCCCGGCGGCCGTGAGCGGCGAGGCGCCCTCGAGGGCCGGCAGCGCGGCGAGCGCCCCGGCGGCCCCGGCGAGGAGGCCGAACGCCAGGCCCAGCTCCGTCGACGCTCCCTCCGCGTGGCGCGCGCGGGTCCTCGCCCATGCGAGGACGACGAGCAGGAGGACGAGCGGCAGCGCCGCCAGCGTCGCGCCGGCGAGGAGCCACAGCGCGAGCACGGCCGCGTCGCGTGCCGAGAGCGAGGAAGCGGCCGCGAGGATCGCGGTCTCGCCGAGCGCGAGCGCGCCCGCCAGGAGGAGCGCGGCGACGAGCGAGGCGAAGACGAGCGCCGTGACTCGGTTGCGCGCCGCGAGCGTGCCCTTCAGCACCGCGCCCTCGACGCCGCCGTCCAGGTACCCCCGTGCCCTCAGGCGCGCGCGCGCGTCCTCGAACGAGAGCGGTACGCTCTCCGCTTCGTTCCGGCGCTCGTCTCTCACGCCGCGCGGTCCGGCAGAAGCCTCACCCCGGCTCCGGCGGCACGGTCTCGTTCAAACGAATCGATGGTACACGCGGGGCGTCACTCGTCGTCGAGCACGCGCCGTACGCGCTCGGCGAGCTCGCGCGGCGAGAACGGCTTCTGGAGGAAGGCGCTGCCTTCGAGCTCCCCCGCGGAGACGAGCGACGCATCGGCATAGCCGGACATCAGGAGCACTTTCAGCGACGGGCTGCGCTCTTTCAGGAGCGCTGCGAGCTTCGGCCCGGAGAGCCCCGGCATCACGGCGTCGGTCAGGAGGAGGTCGATGCGCGGCCGCTCGCGCGCGATCGCGAGCGCTCTCTCGCCGTTCTCCGCGTCGAAGACGACGTATCCCGTCGCCTCCAGGACGCGCCGCGCCAGCGCTCGCACCGCCTCCTGGTCCTCGACGAGGAGGATCGTCTCCGATCCGCCGGGGACGCGCGCCATCGTGTGCGAGCTCCGGCGCGACGCCGGCTCGTCGACGCGGGGCAGGTAGATCGCGATTCGCGTCCCGCGCCCCGGCTCGCTCGCCACGCGGATGTGCCCGCCGCCCTGCGTCACGATGCCGAACACGGTCGCGAGGCCGAGCCCGGTTCCCTTCCCTTCCTCCTTCGTCGTGAAGAACGGCTCGAACACGCGCGGCAGGAGCTCGGGCGGGATGCCGACGCCCTGGTCCGTGACCGAGAGGAAGACGTGCGGCCCCGGCCGCGCTCCGACGTGCTCGCGGACTTCCGACTCTCCGACCAGCGCCGAGCCCGTCTCCACGACGATGTCGCCTCCCTCCGGCATCGCGTCGCGCGCGTTGACGAGGAGGTTCAGCAGGACCTGCTCCAGCTGGCCCGCGTCCGCCTTCACGTGGCCGATCCGCGGATCGAGGCGCGACTCGAGGCGGACGCCCGGCCCGAGGAGGCGGCGGAGGATGCGGTCGAGATCGGCCACGACGGCATTCAGGTCGAGGACTTTCGCCTCGACGATCTGCTTGCGGCTGAAGGCGAGGAGCTTCTGCGTGAGCGAGGAGGCGCGCTCCCCGGCCTTCTTGATCTCGCCGAGGTCCTCCCGGAGCGCGGGGTCGTCGTACCGCATCATCAGGAGCTCCGTGTACCCGAGGATGGTCGTCAGGAGGTTGTTGAAGTCGTGCGCGACGCCGCCCGCGAGGCTGCCGAGCGCCTCCATCTTCTGCGACTGCCGGAATTGCTCCTCCAGCCTCCGGCTGTCCGTCACGTCGTGCATCGCGACCACCGCGCCGAGCTTCTGCCCCGCGGCGTCGATGATGGGTCGCCCGCTCGCGAGGAGGGTGCGCGCGACCCCGCCCTTCGGCTTGATCACCATCTCGCGGTCCTGGACGAGCTCGCCGCGGAAGGCGCGAAAGAGCGGCACCTCCTCGGGCGCCATCGGCGTCTTGCCGTCGGCCCGATAGAGGTCGTACCGCTCCGCCCACGCCTCCGGCGGGATCGACTCGGCGGGGATCCCGTGGAACTCGCGGGTGGCGCGGTTGAAGAGCGTCAGCAGGCCGCTCGCATCGCACGCGACGATGCCCTCGACGAGCGTGTCGAGGAGAGCGCGCAGGAACCGCTGCTCGCGGTCGAGCTGCTCGGCGACCTCGCGAAGCCGCTGCTGAGCGTGCTGCCGCTCGGTCACGTCGCGGACCACGACGACGAGACCGTCGGCGCCCCCGCCCGCGGCGCGCGAGACGGAGAGCTCCGCCTCGAAGGGCGGCGCTCCCTTCGGCGCGAGCTTCAGGTCGACGAGCTCCGGGCGCGAGGTGGGCGTCACCGCGGCGAGGCGCGTGCCGAGGCCCTGACGCTCCGCCGACAGAACGAGGTCGAGGAGGCTCCGCCCTCCGGCTTCCCCTCCGAAGAGATCGGCGGCGCGCCGGTTCGCCATCCGGATCGTCAGGTCCTCGTCGAGGAGGAGGATGGCGTCGGGCGAAGTCTCGATGAGCGTGCGGTAACGCTCCTCGCTCTCCCTCAGAGCCTGCGTGGCACGCCTCCCCGCGCGCCGCCCCTCCGCCTCGACGAGCTCCCGCTCCACCGCCGGAATGAGCCGCTCGAGGCGGTCCTTCATCAGGTAGTCCTGGATGCCCACCTTCATCGCGCGGACGGCGACGTCCTCGCCGACCGTCCCCGAGATGAGGATGAAGGGTGTGTCCGGGTCGTGCTCCCGAAGGACGCGGAACGCCTCGAGGCCAGTGAAGCTCGGCATCGAGAAATCGGACAGGACGATGTCCCAGCGCTCCTTCAGCGCCTCGGCCATCTCCGCGGCGGTCTGGACGCGGCGCGTCGCCACCGAGAAACCGCCGCGCGCGAGCTGCCGCGTGACGAGGGCCGCGTCGTCCTCGGAGTCCTCGACCATCAGCGCCCGCAGCGTTCGCCCTTCGGGCTCGCTCACGACGGTCTTCCCTGGGGCGGCAGCTCGTTCAGCATCAGCCAGTAGATGCCGAGCTGCCTCACGGCGGAGATGAACTCGGCGAACTCGATCGGCTTGCGCACGTAGCTGTTCGCGCCGCTCGCGTAGCCCTGCACCATGTCACTCTCCTCGTCCGAGGAGGTGAGGATCACGACCGGGACGTACCGCGTGCGCTCCTCGCTCCGGAGCCGGCGCAGGACCTCGAGGCCATCGATCTTCGGGAGCTTCAGGTCGAGGAGGACGACGGCCGGCAGCTCGCCGCCGCCCTTGAAATACGCGAGCGCTTCGGCGCCGTCACGCGCGACGACGACCTCGTTGCCGATGTTGTTCAGCTTGAGGGCCCGGAGCGTCAGCTCCTCGTCGTCGGGGTTGTCCTCGACGAGCAGGATCCGCCTCGTATCCATCGTTCCTCCATCGCCTCAAATACGCCCGCCGCCGAGCGTGAAAGAAAAGGTCGCGCCGGCGCCCGGCGCGCCCACTCCCCAGATCCGCCCTCCGTGCCGGTGCACGATGCGCTGGACGGTCGCGAGCCCGATCCCGGTGCCGGCGAACTCGCTCGGGGAATGGAGGCGCTGGAACGCGCCGAACAGCTTTTCCGCGTACTCCATCTCGAAGCCGGCGCCGTTGTCCCGCACGTGAAAGACCCGCTCGCCACCCTCGTCGACGGCGAAGACGTCGATGCGCGCCCCGCGCGTCTTCGACGTGAACTTCCACGCGTTCCCGATCAGGTTCTCCAGGGCGGCGCGCAGCAGACGCTGATCCCCTTGGACGACGAGCCCCGCCTGAATGTCTACGCAGATCTCGCGCAAAGGTTCCCCCCGGCGCAGGTCGGCCGCCGCGGACTCCGCGAGCGCGGAGAGGTCGAGGACCTCCTGCTTGAGCTCCGCGCGCGTGACACGGGAGAGAGCGAGGAGGGCGTCGATGAGCGCGGACATTTTCTTCGTCGCCGCGCGAATCCTCTCGATGTAGCCGCGCGCTCCCGCGTCGAGGCTGGGGCCGTAGTCCTCCACCAGCGCCTGCCCGAACCCGTCGATGCCACGGAGCGGCGCCCGGAGGTCGTGCGAGACCGAGTAGCTGAACGCCTCGAGCTCGCGGTTCGCCGACTCGAGCTCACCGCGCGTCCGCCGCTCCTCAGTGACGTCGCGCGCGGCGGCGTAGACCAGGCCCGACTCGCGGTCCGGCGCGGCGTTCCACTCGAGGAAGTGCCACGCCCCGTCCTTCGCGCGGTAGCGGTTCACGAAGTCGACGATCTCCTCGCCCTCCGCGACCGCCTTCGCCCGAGCTCGCGTCTCCTCCAGGTCGTCGGGATGCACGAAGTCCAGGTACGGGCGTCCCAGGAGCTCGCCCTCCGAGTACCCGAGCACGCGCTCCCAGGCAGGGTTCAGCCGCACGAAGAAACCGCCGTCGGCGATGCAGAGCGGGTCGAGGGAGAGGGCGAAGAAGCGGTCCACCTCGCGCTGCGCGCGGACGCGCCGCGCGGTCTCCCGCCGGAGGAGCTCGAACACCGTCGCGAGGAGGGCGACGCTCACGGCGAAGCCGGCGAGGAACGTGAGGATCGCGTTCCGCGACACGCGCGTCACCTCCGCGCGCCGCGTGCCGAGGAGCCCCTCCTCCTCACGCGCGAGCTCGCCGGCGTGCCGGCGGATCTCCTCCCGCATGTGCCTGCCCTCCGCCACGAGGCGGGCCTGCGTGGCGACGTCGTCGGGGCGCTCTCGCTTCGCCGCGATCGCCTGCTCGAGCGACGAGATCCTCGCCTCGACGAGCGGAGCCAGCGCCGCGATGCGCCGTTGCTGCGCCGGGTTGTCGGCCGTGAGGCGCCTCAGGGTCTCGAGCCGCTCGCGCATTGCCCGCACGCTCGAGGCGTAGTCCTGGAGCTGGTCCTCCAGACCCGTCAAGGCATAGCCGCGGCGGCCGCTCTCCGCCTGCACCGCCGCCTCCGTCAGCGCCCGGATGTTCGCGAGCACCTCCTCGGTGTGGGAGATGAGCGAGTAGGCGTCGAAGAGCCGCGACACCGTCAGCAGCGTGAAGATGCCGACGGCCGCGAACAGGGCCATACCGGCCCCGAACCCGGCGGTCACGACACCTTTTCGGACCTTCTCCTCCACGAGCGGCGTCCTCTTCAAGAGAGCCGTTGAGGAACGCCTACTGACCCCGAAGAGCGATGAATTTCCAGGAGCAAAGGAAAAGCCACGTCGATTCAGCGGCTTTGCGACAAAATTAGGGCGCCCGCCGTGACGTGGCGCACCGTTCGGCGACGTTCCGCCGCCCTTCGTCGGCGGTCAGCTCGTGCGGTCGCGGAGGAGGAGCGCCAGCTCGGCGAGGTGTTCGCCCTTGCCCCCGAACGGCCCGAGCGCCTCGACCGCATGCTGCGTCAGCTCGTGTACGAGCCGGCGCGCCCCGTCCTCGCCCACGTGGCGCACGAACGTCGGCGCGTCGACCCTGCGAGCCTGCTTCCCGGTCTTCTCGACCGCCGGAGGGAGGAGGTCGTCGACGATCTGGAACGCCAGCCCCACGTTCTTCGCGTAGGAGCGCACCGCCGCGAGCTCCCGCTGGCGCGCTCCGCCGAGGATGGCGCCGAGCTCCGCGGACGCCACGAAGAGCGCCCCCGTCTTCCGCGCGTGGATCGTCTCCAGTCGGTCGAACGTCGCGGCGTCGGGCGGCGTCTTCAGGTCGAGGGCCTGCCCCGACGCGAGGCCCGCGAGGCCGCACGCCTCCGCGAGACGGGACACGGCGTCGAGCGCGGACTCTCCAGAGATGCGCTCGGCGCCCGCGCGGAGCGCCGCGTCCGCGAGGACGCCGAACGCGCGGGAGAGGAGCGTGACCGCCGCCAGGATCGCGACCGCCTCGCCGTGCGTCACGTGGAGCGCCGGGCGGCCGCGGCGCGTCGTCGCGTCGTCCATCGAAGGCAGGTCGTCGAGGATGAGCGAGGCCGCGTGCACCATCTCGATCGCGCACGCCGGGTCGAGCAGCCGCGCCTCGGGCGCGGAGAAGAGCGCGCCCGAGAGGAAGACGAGCGCGGGCCGGACGCGCTTTCCCTCGGAGACGAGCGCCTCGCGCGCGGCGGCGGGGAGAGCGTCGAGCGGATCGGCTTCTCCCGCGCCTTCCGCGAGGAGCTGCGGGAGGCGCGCGTCGACCGAGCGCTTGGCCGCGGCGAGGAGCTCGGGAAGCGTTTTCGGCACGGGAGGGAGGGGAACCGCGAAAAGTGTAGCATCGCTCCAATGGCGGAGGGGGCGACGGAGGCGCGTCGGAGACGCCGCAGCCGAGTCCTGCCGTACGTCCCGGCGGCCACCGTCGTCGCGGCTTTCGCGGTGCTCCTCCTCGGCCCGACGCCCGTCCCCGCCTCGCGCCTCGTCGCCGTCGGCGCGCTCGCCGCCGCCGCCGCGGTGGCCAGCGCGCAGTGGGGCTCGGCGGTCGAGAAGCGCGCGCGGGACTCGACCCGCGACGCGCTGTACCGCACCGCCGCCGGAGACCTGACGCTCGGGCGGAAGGAGCTCGACCGCTCGGGAGACCCCGAGCTCGCGAACGCGCTCCACGGCCTTCTCGTCGAGATGGAGCGGATCCTCGCTTCCTTCGCGCGCCTCGCGGGCGCCGTGTCGGGCGTCGCGCGGGAGCTGACGACGCGCGGACGCGACCTCTCGCAGGCGGTCGTCCTCCAGAACGCACGCGCCGAGGAGACGGCCGCCGCCATCGAGAAGACGGACACCGCCGTCGGTTCCCTCCGAGCCTCGATGGAGCAGCTCGCCGGAGCGGCCGAGAACGCGGGCGCCTCGCTCCACCAGATGACCGCGGCGATCGGCGAGGTCTCGCAGAGCGCTCAGGGGCTGCGCGCGTTCGTGGACGAGACGACGCGGGCGCTCGAGGGGATGCTCGCCGCGCTGGACGACGTCGCGGGCTCTGTCGAGAACCTCTCGCGGCTCGCGGGCGAGACCGCGCGCGCGGCGGCCGGCATCCGCGAGGCGACGCTGGAGACGGACCGCCAGACGAAGACGGCCGCGCGCCTCGCCGAGCGCGTCTCGGGCGCCGCGGCGGCCGGCAAGACCGCCGTCTCGGGCACGGTCGAGGGGATGGACGCGATCCGCGAATCGGTCGGCGGCGCGTCGGGCGCCGCGTCCACGCTCGGAGAGCGCTCGGCGCGCATCGGCGAGGTGCTCCGCGTCATCGAGGAGATCGCCGGCGAGACGAACCTCCTCGCGCTCAACGCCTCGATCATCGCAGCCCAGGCGGGCGAGAGCGGACGCGCGTTCTCGGTCGTGGCGGAGGACATCCGAGACCTCTCCGACCGGACGGCGCTCTCGACCGAGGAGGTGCGCGGGCTCGTCTCGGCGGTGCGCGACGGCGTCGACGAGGTGCAGCGTCTCCTCCGCGACGCGCGTCAACGCGCCGACCAGGGCGTCGACCTGGCGAAGACGTCCGACGACGCGCTCTCGGACATCGAGCGCCTGGCCGGCGAGTCGAAGAAGGCCTCCGAGGGGATCGCCGCCGCCGCCGCGCAGCAGACACTCGACGTGGCGCGCGTCTCCGAGGCCTCGGCACGCGTCTCCGAGGAGGTGGCGCGCATCTCGGGCGCCACGCGCGGTCAGGTGGAGACGGCGCGCGGCGTCGGCATGCGCGCGGAGCGCGTGAAGCAGTCCGCCGAGCAGCTCTCGCGCGCCATGACCGAGCAGGCGACGGGAAGCCGCACGCTCCTCGACTCCATGGAGCGCGTGACGTCGACCGTCGACGCCATCGCCGAGGCGACGGCGACTCTGGCGGACGGCTCCGCGTCGGTCGTCCGCTCGATGGAGGGCATCCGCCGCGGCACCGCCCAGAACGCCTACGCGGCGACGGCGATGAACCTGACGGCGCAGGCGCTCGAGCAGGAGGCGCTCATGCTGAAGGAGCGCGCCTCCGTCTTCCGGCTCCCGGCGCCGGCGCCCGGCGGGCGCGTGCGCGCGGCGCTCCGGTACGTCGACGTGGAGGACTTCGACCCGGCGTTCGCGACCACGATCCCGCTTTCGGTCCTCGCGAAGACCTGGGGCGAGGGGCTCGTCACGTTCGCGGAAGGGACGCGCGTCCTGCCCGAGCTCGCCGAGCGGTGGGAGGTCGACCCGACTGGCACGCTCTTCACGTTCTCGATCCGGCGCGGCGTCCTCTTCCACGAAGGGGGCATCCTCACGTCCGCCGAGGTGAAGGCGTCCTTCGAGCGGTACCTCTCCCCGGCGCTCGACGCACCCCTCGCCGTCGTCTTCGACTCGATCACTGGCTGGGCGGACTACCGCGCCGGGAAGGCGCCGACGCTCACCGGCGTCGAGACGCCGGACCCTGGGACCGTCCGATTCCGCCTCCCTCCTGACGCTGCCGGACGTCACGATCGTGCCGCCGTCCCTCGCGAGCCGCGCGCGCGCCCGCCTCAGCCCGAGCGGCACGGGTCCGTTCATCCCGCGCGAGATGCGCTTCGGAAAGCTCGCGCGCTTCGACCGCTTCGACGGCTACCGCCACCGAGCGCAGGTGCCGCTCGACGGAGTCGACCTCGACCTGACGGAGGACTCGGAGGCGGGCGTCTATCAGCGCTTCCTGGATGGGAAGCTCGACGTCATCTGGGACATCCCGTACCCCGAGGCGGCGCGCCTCATGTCCGATCCGGTGACCCGCCCCTACATCGACTCCACCGTCCAGATGCACACGTCCTTCCTGTCGATCCGGTGCGACCGGCAGCCGCTGTTGGACGTCCGCGTGCGCCGCGCGCTCAACCATGCAATCGACCGCCACCGGCTGAACGAGAGGTTCTTCTCCGGCCTGACGGTCCTCGCCTCCTCGATCCTGCCGCCCCACATGCTCGGGCACGATCCGAACCTCCGGCCGTATCGCTATGACCCGGAGCGCGCTCGCGCTCTTCTCGCGGAGGCGGGACACCCCGACGGCATCACGCTCACGACGTGGCTCAGCCCGAAGGACGCCCAGGATCCGCGGAGCCCGATGTCGCAGATCGCCGCCGACGCCCGCGAGGCGGGCATCACGGTGAACGTCGAGGTCCTGACGGGCGAGGAGATGACCGCGAAGAAGCGCCGCGGGGAGTTCCCGAACCTACGGCTGACCCGCTGGTTCGCGGACTTCCCGGATCCCGACAACATCTTCTCGTCCCTCTTCTACTCGAAGACGGAGGACGTGCTCGACATCGCCTACGAGAGCGCAGAGGTCGACCGTCTCGTCGAGAAGGGCGCGCGCGCGACCGACGGCAAGGAGCGAGAGGCGATCTACAAGGAGCTGAACCGCCTCATCCAGCAGGACGCCCCCGTCGTCTTCCTCTTCCACAACCGAGGCTTCGTCGTGCATCGCCCGAGCCTGCGCGGCGTCCGGTCGTATCTCCTCCCGCCGCCGGTCCGCTGGACGGACCTCAGCTTCGAGCGATAGTCACGAAGCTCCCGGCCGCGGCATCGCCAGCTTCGCTACGCGAAGCTGGCGATCGCGTCCTGGTCCGTGTCGTAGACGTCGAAGACCGTGATCAATTGCGTCACCGTCAGGACGTCGCTGATCTTCGGCGGAAGGCTGACGAGCTTCAGCTTCGCGCCCTTGTGCGTCGCCGTCGTGTAGCAGCCGACCAGCTCACCGACGCCGGACGAGTCGATCGTGGCGACGTCTTTCATGTTGACGACGATCTTCGTCGCCCCGCTGTTGAGCGCCTGGTGGATCGCCTCCCGCATCTGGAGGTCGCCGGAGCCGATCGTGATCTTCCCCTTCAGGTCGATGATCTTCACGTCGCCGACGTCCCGGGTGGTCACGCCAGTCTTCGCCATATCACTCCACTCCCTTCGCCTTCTTCTCGGCCTTCAGGTTCTTCCTCATCGTCAGCACCGTACCGCCGCGGTCCGCCCGGGAGAAGCTCACGTCGTCCATGAAGGTCTTGATGTAGAAGATTCCCCGACCCGACGTCTTGAGCTGGTTCTCCGGAGCGAGGGGGTCGGCGAGGTGCGAAGGGTCGAAGCCCTCCCCCTCGTCGCCCACCACGATGCGGAGCTCCCCGTCGTCTCCCAGGAACGACACGAGGACGCGTTTCTCGGGGTCCTGCCTGTTGCCGTGCTTGATCGCGTTCGCGACCGCCTCGCGCAGGGCGATCCCGATCCAGTGCCCGTCCTCGCTCGGCACGCCGCGATGACGGCAGACGTGGTCGAGCGCCGCCTGCGCGAGCTCGATGTTCTCGTAGCGGCTCGCGAGCCAGAGCACGATGGGACCCGGAGTCGCTTCCGTCATGTCGCTTTCAAAGGCATCTGACGGTCCATCGGCAGGGTCCGAGAGAGCCGACGAGTCGCTCAGCACCCTGCTAACCTCAGCACCCCGAAGTCCACCTCCCCGATTTCGTGAAAAGCCGAGCGATGATACGCGCACACTCTTCCAGGCGTAAACCCCGCTCTTCAAGGCGTGTCTCTCCCCTCGCCGCCGCGCTCCTCTTCGCGTCGTCTCCCGTCCTCGCCGAGACGAAGCCCGGCCTCGCCGCGCACCTCTCGGAGTCCGTGCGCGAGGCGCAGAAGCTCGTCGAGGACGTGCGCGGCGTGCCGTTCGGCGGTCCGGTCGCCTCGGCGGTGCTCCCCGAGAAGGACCTCGCGAAGCTCCTCGAGCAGAAGCTCGTCGAGGACCTCCCCGTGCCCTTCGACAAGTACGCGGCGTCGCTCGTGGCCGTCGGTCTCCTGGACCCCGCGCCCGACCTCCTGAAGAAGCTCGTGCGCCTCTACGCGCGCCAGGTCGCCGGGTTCTACGACCCCGCCGAGAAGAAGTTCTACGTCGTGCCGGAGCGGTCGGCCGAGACGTCCGCGCAGCTCGGCGAGCTCGGGATCACGACTTCAGACCTGATGGAGGAGGCGCTCCTCACTCACGAGCTGACGCACGCGCTCCAGGACCGCCGGCTCGGCCTCGAGAAGCGCCTCAAGTCGCTGAAGGGCTCGACGGACGCGACCCTCGCGATGGAGTCGTTCCTCGAGGGTGAGGCGACGGTCGTGATGATCGAGGCGCTCCTGAAGCGCCTTCCCGAGGACGCGCGCGAGCTGCTCTCCACGAACATGCTGACGGAGATGATGTCGAGCCTCGCGTCGGGCAGCGCGAACGTCGAGGGCTCGGAGGGCGTGCCGGAGTTCTTCGTCAAGGAGCTTCTCTTCCCGTACGCGGCGGGGACGGCCTGGGTGCAGAAGAAGCGCGCCCTCGGCGGCGGCTGGGGCGCGATCGAGGAGGCATATCGCCGCCCGCCCTTCTCGACGTCGGAGATCCTCCATCCCGACGGGACGGGATACGAACGCGCGCCTCTGCCCGAGGCCGAGGTCCCGAAGACGAAAGACGTGCCGGCCGGCGCGCGGCCGCTCTACTCCGATACGCTCGGCGAATGGATTGTCCAGACGCTCCTCGAGCGCGCCGGAGCCGGCGAGGGGGCGGCGAAGCTGGCCGCGCAGCGGACGGACGACCGCATCCTCTTCTTCGAGCGGGGCTACGGGAAAGAGCACGTCGGCTTCCTCTGGCGCGTCCGCTGCTCGTCTCCGGCGGCCGCGCGGTCGCTCGGCGAGGCGCTCGCGCCCGCGTGGTCCGGCCGCCCCGCGCCCGCGCGCCCGACGACACGCGTGCGCGGGAACGTCCTCGAGATCGCGCGCGGGCTTGAGGAGCCCGGGCGCTGAGAGGCGACGCCCGGCGCGTCCCCGCGGCGGCGCACGCGGCCGCCGCGCTGCTCGGTCTCGCGCTCTTCGCCTACGTGGGACTCCGCGCGTCCCGGCTCGCGTTCACGCACGACGAGGCGTTCACCTACAACCACTACATCTCCAAGCCGCTCGGAACGATCCTCGAGTTCGACGGCCCCGAGCGCTCGAACAACCACCTCGTCAATACCCTCCTGGCGAAGGTATCGGGGCATTTCCTCGGCAAGCGTGAGCTGCCGCTGCGGCTACCGAATCTCGCGGCGTTCGCCGTCTACCTCGTCTTCGCGTGGCTCCTCCTGTGCCGCCGTGCGCCGCCCCTCGTCGCGCTCTCCGGCTACGTGCTGGCCAGCGCGAATCCGCTCCTGCTCGAAATGTTCGGACTCTGCCGCGGGTACGGGCTGTCGATCGCGTTTCTCGTCGCGGCGCTCTTCCTCGCCGACCGCGCGCTCGAGCGCCCGCCGGCGGCGCACCTCGAGGCGGGCGCTCTCGCAATCCTCGGCGTCGGCGTGCTCGCGCAGCTCGTCCTCGTCGACTCCTACGCCGCGCTCCTCCTGATCCTCGGCGCGAACGCCGCGCAGGGACCCCGGCGAGCCCGGCGGCTCTTCGCGATGGCGGCGGTGACGCTCGCGCTCGCCGCCGCCGTCGTTCCGATCGTGCGGCTCTTCGCGTCGGCGGGCTTCTACCATGCGGGCGCGACGCACGGCTTTTTCGAGGACACCGTGAAGGGAACCATCTTCTACTCCTTCATGCGGGCGCCTTACGCCGGTTGGGCGCGGCCGGCCGCGCTCGGGGTCGTGGTCGCCTGTCTCGCGCTCTCGGCGGGCACGGCTCTCGTCCTCCTCGCCCGCCGAGGCGAGAACGGAGCGGAGCGCGCCACCCTCGGCCTCGCCGCGCTGCCGTTCCTCTCCGCTGCGGCCGCGCTCACGCAGAGCGCGCTCCTCCACACGGGCTCGCTCCGCGACAGGACCGCGCTCTTCTTCGTTCCGCTCTTCGCGTTCGCCGCGACGGCGGCGCTCGGCTGGCTCGCGAGCCGGAATGGAGGGCTCCATCTCGTCGTCTCCACCGCCGCGGCCGTCCTCGCGCTCGCCTCGCTCGTCCATCTCGCGCGTGTCGCGAACACGCGTGAATCGTTCCTCTGGTGGTTCGACGCCGATGACCGGCGCGTGATCGACGACTTGACGCGGCTCCACGGTGCGCGGCCGATCCGCCTCGGCGTGACCTGGTACTTCGAGCCGTCGCTCAACTTTTACCGCGTCACCCGGCGGCTCGACTGGCTCTCGCCGATCACGCGCGAGTCGCCCTTCGGCGCCTACGATTACTCGTATTTCATGAACATCGACGTCGACGAGGCGCTCCGGCGCGGCTGGGTGCCCGTCGCGCGATACGAGCAGACGCACTCCATGCTCGCGCGGCCGGGCGGGTGAATCGGACCGTCCGCCCCCGAGACCTCCCTTACGGCAGGAGCTTCAGGACGACCGGCAGGAAGACGAAGAGCTGCACCGCGTCGAAAGTGCCGTGCGCGAGCATCGGCGCGATCGTCGAGCCCGTCTTCTGGAACGCGGCCGCCAGGACCGCCGTGATCGCGACGAGGCCGAGGAAGAAATAGGGCTCGCCGTAGCCGCCATGCGAGAGGAGGAAGAGGATCGAAGCGGGCACCGCGCCGACGCGCCTCTGGAGGAACGCGCGGAACTGGAACTCCTCGACGGTCATCGCGGAGAGCACGATCAGGAGCCGCTGCGCCGGAGGCAGCGCGGCGATCCAGCGGACGAGCGGCGGGACGGCGCGCGGACCCGCGATGCCGAAGAGCGCGAGCGCGTACGCGACGACGATCGAGACCGCGAGAGTCAGGGACCATCCGATCAGCCCGAGGCAGACTCCCGCGCCCGCGTCGACGAGCGGCCGCGGGGAGCGGAGCGCGAGGAAGTCCGCCGGGCGAGGACGCCCCGCGAGGAGCCACCAGGCGAGGAGGAACGCGGCGAGGAGCGCCTGCCCCGAGAAGACCTGCACGAAGCGGAGCGATCTCGGCTCGACCTCGCCTCCGCCGAGGGCGGGCAGGAGCACGATGGTGCAGAGGACGAACGCAAGGAGAACGAGCGCCGCGCGCTTCCTCGACGCCGTCGGAAACGCGTCTCCCCGGAAGAGCCCCTTCCGGTCGGCCACGGCGACGATCGCGAAGACGAGCGGCACGCCCGCGGCGAAAAGGAAGAGTTCGGCGCGTCTCAAAGGAGCATTTTCTCGCAGTGGCGCCGGGGCCGTCTTCGGCGGCCCCGGACCTCCGGCGGCAGAGATTATGCTGAACTCGATGGCTTCCCCCTTTCTCGCCGCGCTCGACGAGCGCCTGCTCGTCGTCGACGGGGCGATGGGCTCTCTCCTCGGCGCGAAGGCGCCGCCGCCGCGCGG
>WNFL01101741.1_pt1 | contig 25025 bp, 23 predicted proteins | sample 5400361 | NCBI WGS metagenome assembly WNFL01 (sample SAMN13153351, study PRJNA577476) | soil metagenome | isolation source: 40 cm soil on Douglas fir-dominated hillslope | place: USA:California | collected 2013-09-17
TGCGGGTTTCAGTTTCTGAACGTCGCGATCGGCGATTGGCAGGCGCCGCCGAGCATGCAGCACCATTATAGCGCCGATGCCGGAGGTTTCGTTCTTGACGAGATCGAAGCTCGCGTTCGGAAGCAGTTCTTTCAATTTGACCGGCCACTCGTCGAAGGGAAGCGTCTTTAAAAAGCGGGTTGGCGCATCCTCATCAATACCGCGACGGTTGTTCTGGAGAGCATTCAGAGCGCGCTCGGTGGCGTGGAGGATCATGCCTCGACGGTCGAGCACGATAAACTCCTCGTTCACCCACAGCGACCTCTTGGCGAGAAAATGGCACAGCAGCTGTTCGTGATCTTGTCGGACCGATTGCGCCAATACGCTTTCCACATGATGACCGACGGAGACGGCTAAAGCGAGGCTCTGCGGATTGAAGGTGCTTGCCGGGCCCGAGATGTCCACCACGCCAAGCAGTTCGCCATCGGTCGGATCGTGAACCGGAACAGCAGCACAGGTCCATCGCTGCACCTCCGAGCAAAAATGCTCCGCGCCGCGGATTTGGACAGGTTTCGATTCCGCTATCGCAGCGCCGATCGCGTTGGTGCCAATGTCGGCCTCGCTCCAGCGTCCTCCGTGTTCCAGATGAACCGTGCGACCGGCGTCAATGACCCTGTCATCGCCCTGGGTATCGATGATCAACCCGGTGGGATCGGTGAGGATCATGATTGAATTCGCGTCGCTCAGGAATGTTTTCGAATTCTCGAGCGCGCACCGGGCGGCATGACGCAGTGAAGCGTGCTTGGAGCGATGACGAAACAGTTCAGCGTCTGCAACGAGCGGCGCCCGCGCGCGGTCGATCGTGACCCGATGATTTTTGGATCTCTGCCACGAAGCAGCGACCGACGATCTTAAATCGGCTGATAACGCTCCGCGCTCGACGAATCTCTCCCACGCGGCCCGCACGTCTCGTTGGTCCATCCCGGCTCCTCCGACGTGACAAAGTCCGAAGCCCGCACACTAGCGGGCCTCGTGATCAATCATCTGAATGCGGGGTGCTTGTCGCAATTGCCGTTGCCATCATGCAAAGCGCAATTTCAAACCCTTTCCAGCCACCGAAACGGTGGGCTCCTGGATCGAGTCGAATACCTGTCAGGCGCTCTTGTCATGATGACTACTGCGTCATCCAACCAGACATCCCTTCCAGCGTTCACTTCCCAGACGTCCCATGCGGTTCTTTGGCGCCGCTGATCCGCACAGCCTATACTTCTTGGCTACGTGGCGCAAAGGAGGAGTCCGAAGGTCTGGAGCTTTTTGGCGAGTTGATCGGTGATGCGTGTCGCGGAACAGGCCCAAGGATCCGTTTTGAACTCCAAAATGGTCGCGTCACAGGAACTCGCAACTTGCGGAGCGCTCGCTGCAGCTCAACCTGGTCGAAGATCCGGCCGCCGGCCGGGTTTTGATCGGTGCAGCGCAGCATCCAGAGGTCGGGCGGCGCATCATTATCCCGGCTGCCTTTCAGTTCCATTGCGAAACAGCCGGCTACTACGCCACCTGCTTGTAACGACCTATGGCGCGCTCGCGCCAACGGTTCACTGCAAGAAGTCGAGTCAATGATTTGAGCAGCTCTCTTCGGCGTGCAGCGGAAGCGAACTGTTCATCGTTTGAGTCTGCGCACTGTCCTGCTCATCACATCAGCGCGGCGTAGGATCCGCCGTCGAGCTGGATATTCTGGCCGGAGATAAATCCGGCCTGTGCGCTGCACAGATAGGCGCAGCAATCGCCGAATTCCTCGGGTCGACCGAAACGCTTGGCTGCGATCGTTTGCGTCACCCTGGCGCGAGCCTCCTCGACGTTGATGCCCTCGAGCTCGGCCATCCGTTGCACCATGTAGACCTGGCGTCCGGTGTCGATCCGCTCCGGCAGCATGTTGTTGATGGTGACGTTGTCGGCCGCCACGGTGGGACCGATCGATTTGCACAGTGCGGTGAGCGCCGTCCGCGCCGCTGTCGACAGTCCCATATGAGGCCTTGGCGACTTCACCATTGCCGATGTGATATTCACGATCCGACCGTAGCGCCGTTGCTGCATGCCCGGCAGCACGGCCCGGATCATCAGCGCCGGGCCAAGCATGTTGGATTCGAAGGCGGCGACGAACGCGTCATGATCCCAATCGGCAAGCTTGCCCGGAGGCGGTCCCTCGTTGTTGGTAACGAGGACGTCGGGGGCAGGGCAGGCGTCCAGCATGGCGCGCCGGCCGTCTTCGGTGCCGATGTCACCGACCACCGTACCCGGACGGACGCCATACGCCGCGGCGATCCCAGCCGCTGCGGTGTCGAGACGCCCCTGGTCGCGCCCGTTCAGAAAGACATTGCAGCCTTCGCGGGCCAGTGCCGTGGCGCAGGCGAGACCGAGACCGCGGGACGACGCCATGATCAGCGCCGTCCGCCCTTTAAGTCCAAGATCCATCAGGCTTCCACCGGCTCGCGCCGGCGCTCCATTCCCGTTGCGAAAAAGAACAGCGCGGCGCAAATCCAATAAGGCGCCGTGTAGACCAGGATGGCTCCGATCGACCAGCCAACGAAGCCCGCCGCGGTGACGAGAAGCCAGCCGGAGAACGACGCCGTCAGAAAATAGACGGTGGCCAGTAGCCCTGTTGCGATCGGGATGTCTTCGGCCGCCACCTCGTCCTGGATCGCGGCGTAGCAGTTGCTGTAGGAACCGTTCAGCAGCATGCCGAGGCAGAAGTTCGCCACCACCGACGGCACCACGGCCGGCGCGACTGTGAAGACGGTCGCGCCGGCCACACCTGCGAGCAGCAGCGCGACGATCAGAAAACGCCGGCGTCCGACGCGGTCGGCGAGGGAGCCCATCGGGATTCCGCCGAGCAGCCCGCCGAGGCCGTACGCGCTGAAGATGAATGACGCTGCTGCCTGGCTCAGGTGACCCTCGGTGCGCAGGAACGTGACATAGACAGAAATAAAGGCGTACACGCCAATGCAAGCGTGCGCGGGGTGATCACCCGCGTCAGCCGTGGAAGAATCGGGGCGGCCTGCGCCGTCGCCGTCTGGTTGGCGCTTCGATCAATCAAAAACTGCAGCGCCAGAGCGCCGAGGATGCCGACGATGGCGAGCGCAAAGAACGGCCCCTGCCAGGCCGAACTGTAGTCCTGCAGCCAGCTGATCACGGGCGGCCCGGTCAGCATGCCCAAGCCGAACAGGGTTGTCGCGATGCCGGCGGCAGCGCCGCGATAGCGCATCGTCAGTCCGGCCAGGAACGAGTACATCGCGACGTTGTAAAAGCCCTCGCCGACGCCGGCGAGAATGCGAGCGCCGAGCAAATCGGTAAGACCGAAACCCAGCGGCACATAGGCGGTGCAGAGCGAGAACAGAACGGCGCCCAACACCAGGGTCGTCCTCGTGCCCAAGCGCACCACCAGAAGGCCAGCGGGCAATGCGGTCAACGCCAGGCCGAACGTGAATACCGAGGCGATCACGCTGCTGCTGGACACCGACAATCCATAAGCGGCCCGCACTTCGACGAGCTCCACGGGCACCACTACCCGATCCCAAGCGTAAACCAAGTACACCACCGCCATCACAAGAAGCGACGCAAGTATTGGAGTTGCTTCGGTTATTTTTGCGCTGGGCACTGCCCTGGCATTCAAGTTGGACACGCAATCACTCCCAGGTTTGTTTTTAATTTGATACATAACTTGAATTTATAAACTAAATAATGTATCAAATTACACGAAAATACAAATGATGAGTCAAAGCAAGCCAAATCATGCCACTTTCTGATCAGGTCCAGGTCCGCAAGGGCGGGGAAACCCAGGCTAGCGCCGTCTATGCACGGCTCCGGCACGACGTGATCTCGACCGCGATTCTGCCCGGACAAAAGCTCCGGGTGCGGGAGTTGCGTGCGCGCTATGGCGTAGGGCTCAATCCCCTGAGGGAGGCGCTCAACCGCGCCACCCGGGACGGGCTCGTCTGCCAGTCCGATCTTCGCGGATTCTTCGCCGCACCCGTCAGCAAAAAGGATTTGCTCGAGCTGACGCGGGCCCGCTGCCTGCTGGCCGAGATTTGTCTGCGCGAAAGTATCCAGAACGGCGACGCCCTTTGGGAGGAGGGCATCGTGGTCGCCTTCCATCGGCTTTCCCGCGTCCCGCGTTACGCGCCGGGGCACGTCAACGAACTCGAATTCGATCCGGCCTGGGAAGCCGCACACCGCGCCTTCCATCGCAGTCTGGTAGCGGCGTGCGGATCGTCCTACCTCGTCGACATGGACGCGCAGCTGTTCGACGCCGCCGACCGCTATCGTCATCTGTCGCGGCGCAGCGCTCTGAGCGGCACCGCTGCCCGTCCCGACCAGCACCCGGCGATCATGCAGGCGGTGCTCGACAGGGATATCGCCAAAGCCACCGCGCTGCTGCAGGCGCATTACCACCGCACCTCCGAACACGGTTTGAAGGAATTGGCCCGCATCTCAAGCGGCGCCTGAACAGGAGAAGTCATGTTGATTGCCGACAGCCAGGTGCACATTTGGTCCGCCGAGCGTCCAGACCGCCCATGGATTCCGGATGGCTTGAAGCGCCTGCACCACATGAAGCACCGGCCCGAGCCGATGGGTTACGAGGAACTAAGGGACATGATGGACGCAGCCGGCGTACGTCGCGCGATGATCTGCCCGCCGACCTGGGAAGGCGATCGCAACGATCTTGGTATCGAAGCCAGCCGAAAATATCCTGATCGCTTTGGCGTCATGGCCCGCATCCCGCTGCAGCGTCCGGAGCAAGCGAAGGAATGGATCAAGAGCTTTAAGGACGAACCTGGCGTCAAAGGCGTTCGCCTGACGTTTTCGTTCGAGAACGAAGTCGGCTGGGTCAAGGACGGCACCTCCGACTGGTACTGGCCGTTCGCCGAAGAGCACGACATTCCGACCATGCTGCTGATTCCGGACGCCAAACCCGAGCTGACTGAAATCCTTCGCCGTCACCCCGGCCTGCGGGTCACCGTCGACCACATGGGAATCCGCGGCGGCACCCGGGATGATGCGATCGCGCCCTACGTCGCAGCGACCGTGGCGCTGGCGCAGTTTCCCGGCGTCAACGTCAAGCTTTCCAACCTGCCCAGCTTCTCGACACAGCCGTCGCCCTACCCGAATCTCAATCCGCATATCGAGCTGCTGGTGCGCGTGTTCGGGGCCAAGCGCTGCTTCTGGGGCACGGATCTGTCGCGCATGATCGGTGCCTACGGCATCGGCTACCAGGAAGCGATCGCCCATTTCCAGCGTCTGTCGTTCCTGTCCAACGAGGACAAGGAATGGATCATGGGACGCGGGCTCTGCGAATGGTTGCGCTGGCCGGCGTGACCCGTCGTTCCGGAAGCCGCCGCTTGGTTCTCGTTGAACGAACTCAACGTTTGTTTGGAATGAGAGACATCAGGAGGCAGGACGCGCGAACTCCGCCCGTGTATAGGCTGCTCGTGCCCCCAGCTCTATAAGTCCGGCTCATGGTAGCGACGCTGCGAGCGACCGCTTCGTGCAGCAGATGATGACCGACCTCCGCGGCCGCGGTCCGAATATCGTCAGCGGCGTACCAGGCGCTAAGCCTGCGTGCGAAATCGCTGTTCGCAAATCGTAACGGAAAACGACTGACGGTTGCTGATCGCGGTTGCCCTCCTCATCGAGGAAGGGGCTGACGTCATGCAAGAGACTGTATTCCTAACACCAAGCTCGTGCGGGGTGTCCGGCCACCCTTACATGACATAGCGCGCGGATTTGGGCTTGACAGCAGCTCGCGGCTGATTTCATATATAAAAATAAAATATCAAATATAAAAATTGTAAAGGACGGACCCGCTCATGAAGTCGCTCAGCCCTGCGGCGGTTTCGTACTACAACGATCACGGCTATTACGCGCCGGTTCGGGTATTATCGCCAACCGAAGCGACTGCGATACGCCGCAAGCTCGAAGCCCATGAGCAGGTCCATGGCTCGCTCAAAGGCACGATGCGTCACAAGAGCCATCTTCTGTTCACCTGGCTCGACAATCTGATCAGGCATCCTGCGATTCTTGATGCCGTCGAGGATGTCATTGGTCCCAATATCCTGTGTTGGAGCAGCTCCTTTTTTATCAAGGAGCCAGGCGATCCGGGCTTTGTGTCGTGGCACCAGGATTCGACGTATTGGGGTTTGGATCCCGCCGACATCATAACGGCCTGGGTGGCGCTGTCGGAGAGCAGCAGCGAGAATGGCGCAATGCGCGTGATTCCGGATTCGCAGAAGCTTGAGCAGATACCGCATCGGGATACATTTGCGGCCGCCAACCTTCTCACACGCGGACAAGAGATCGCAGTTGAGGTCGATGAAGCCAAAGCCGTCATGCTGTCGCTGCAGCCTGGAGAAATGTCGCTCCATCATGTTCGCCTGATTCACGGTTCGGAGCCAAACCCCTCCGGCAAGCGCCGCATCGGCTTCGCAATTCGCTACCTCCCGACACATGTTCGCCAGATCGTTGGAACGCGCGATAGCGCAACGCTGGTACGGGGAGTCGACGCGTTCCACAATTTTGAGTCGGAGGGACGGCCTGAAGAAGATCTTGCGGACGCCGCCCTCGCTGTCCATGCCCGCGTTACCGGAGAACAGCAGAAGGTCATGATGCGCGACTCGAAGCAGGCCTTCTTTCGTTGAAGAGATGTCCGATCGATCCTGGCGCAACTGACGACAATGCACGAAGCATTTTCTTATCGATCATCTCGGCGTGGCGGCGGTCGGCAGCGAGTATGGGAAACACATATGTTCGGGAAATATCAGCTTAAGCCTAACAGCGGCGTCAATCCGCCATACTCGCCGGCCTATCCGGTCGAGTGGGGATGTTCGCTGCGCACGGTGGAAGTGATAACGCGGGTTGAGCCGACGAAAGTTTCACGCTTGTTGTCGGACACCCCGTTTGAGATCGTGAACGATCGTGTTGCGTTTCGATTCATGCTGTCGCCAGGCCATTCCATGGCGGTGCATGCGGGCCAGATGTTCGATCTGATGGTGACCGTGCCGGTTCGCTACGAGGGCCTTTTCACGGAAACTCACATCTTCATGTATTGCAGCGATCCGATGGGCATTTGCGCGGGCCGCGAAGTCTTCGGCTACACCAAGAAAGACGCCAATTACAGATTCGACGAAGCCGCCGACGGCTCGATCAGCGGTTGGGTCAAGCGGCGGAATATCCCGCTCGCCGATTTCAGTTTTGTTCCTGACAGCAGCGCTCCTGTCGTCCGTATCGTCGATGGCCCTGAGCAGCCTGCCGGGGAGATCCATGTCCGGCGCCTGCCGCATCCGGAGCGACTGGAAACGGCTTATGCGGATATTGCCTATCGCCGTACGCCGCTCAAATACTCGGCCCCTGTGCCCGGCCGCATTTCCATGCAGCTTCATGCATCGGAGTTCGATCCGATCGCGGCGCTGGAGCCTGAAATACTCGGGGCTCACTTCATGTTTTCCGATGTCTATGGCGGGGGGGTTGAGGTCGAAGACAGGCGATTGATCAAGCGTCTGACGCCTTGAACAGTGGCACCGGCCACGGATTGCGTCCGGTGACGCCGACAGAGAAACAGAGCGACTTGTGAACAGAACACAGGCACCGAACGTCCGCATCGCGGGCGAACCAGACGACGACGGCACACAAACAATGCCGCGTGTAACAGGGAAGGGGAACACGGATGTCAAAAGCAATAATCGCGAGTTGCCACCGATTGTTGATCGCAATAGCTGGGCTGGCATTCAGCCTGAGCGCATATAACGCCCAGGCGCAACAACTCGCTCCGTTGAAACTGGGCGTATTGACGGATATGTCCAGCCTCTACGCCGACATCACCGGTCCGGGTTCGGTGGCGGCAGCGAAGATGGCTGTGGAGGATTTCCTGGCGGGACCCCATCGTATGAAGCGGTCCATCGAAGTCGTCAGTGGCGATCATATGAACAAGGCCGATATCGGTGCAAACATCGCGCGGGAGTGGATTGATCGCGATGGGGTTGACGCAATCGTGGATACGCCCAACTCCGCAGTCGCTTTGGCCGTCCGCAATGTCGTGCAGCAAAACAATCGGGCACTGCTGGTTTCAGGGGCGTCTTCGTCGGATCTGACGGGGAAGTCCTGTTCTCCTAATTTGGTACACTGGACGTACGACACCTATGCGCTCGCGACCGGTGTAGCGCATGCGGTCGTTGAGTCCGGTGGAAAGACATGGTTCACGCTCACGGCCGACTACGCGTTCGGATATGCGATGGAGCAGGACATCAAGAACGTTGTTCAGAAGGCCGGCGGAAGTGTTGTGGGGGGCGTTCGCACCCCGATCAATTCGCAGGATTTCTCATCTTTCCTGCTTCAGGCCCAGGCCTCCAAGGCACAGGTTGTCGGGTTGATCAATGCCGGCGGCGACACCATCAACTCGATCAAGCAATCCGTGGAATTTGGTATTGCGGCCGGCGGTCAGCGTGTCGTGGCCACCGTTCTTTATCTGAGTGACGTCCATTCGCTTGGACTGAAAGTCGCGCAAGGCCTGCAGTTCACCGAGGCGTTCTATTGGGATCTGAACGAATCGACACGGGCCTGGAGCAAGCGCTTCGCTCCGCGAAACAGGGATCGCTATCCCACAGCGATGCAGGCCGGTGTCTATGGCGTCGTTCTTCACTACCTGCGCGCCGTGGATGCCCTCGAAAGCTCGACCGACGGCAAGGCTGTCGTGAACAAGATGAAGGAGCTGCCGACGGATGATCCTTTGTTCGGCAAGGGAACGATCCGCGCCGATGGCCGGAAGCTGCACAATATGTACTTGTTTGAGGTCAAGAAGCCTGACGAGTCGAAATATCCCTGGGACTACTACAAAATCGTCAAGACGATTTCTCCAGAGGAGGCGTGGCGTCCTCTTGGCGAGGGCGGCTGTGATTTTCTGAAGTCGTGACGGGCCTGTTGCCATGAGCCGGTCTGTCGCCCTTGTGACAGGAGGGGGCGGCGGTATTGGCCGCGCCATCGCGTTGAAACTGGCTCAGACAGCGGCCGCGGTTGCGATTGTCGATATTGATGAGGATTTGGGGAAGGAGACAGCCGGTCTTTTGAAAGAGAGCGGTTGCCGATCGATCTTCATTCGCGCAGACGTTTCGAGCAGCAAGGAGACCGCAGCCTTTGTCGATCAAATCGAGCGCACATTCGGGCCGATCGATGTCTTCGCCAATAATGCGGGAATAGAGGGGGTCGTCGCGCCGATCCATGAGTATCCGGACGAAATCTTCGATCGTCTGCTTCAGGTCAATGCAAAGGGCATCTTTCTCGGCCTGAAACACGTGCTTGCCAGAATGATCCCGAGGGGCGAGGGCACCATCGTCAATACGGCCTCGACATCAGCCATTCGCGGCCGGGCGGGTCTGGCTGGCTACGTCGCGACCAAACACGCGGTGCTTGGTTTGACACGGGTCGCGGCCCTGGATGTCGCGGGAACGCGTATCCGGGTGAACGCGGTTCTCCCGGGGCCGGTCGAGACGCGTATGACACGTGCGCTGGATGAGCAAGCCCAGCGGGCGTCGGTTGGCCTCGGGCGTTCCGGTCAAGCCGGATATGGAACGCCGGAGAATGTCGCCAATGTAGTTGCGTTTCTGCTGTCCGGCGAAGCATCCCATGTGAATGGCGCGGCATGGGTGATCGATGCCGGCATGACCGTCCCTTGATGCCGTGCGAGGATCTATCGGACGTTCAGTCGATGCTCGGCATATCGCCAGCACCGATTTTTTCCGAGATACGTCTTGCCGCGACGCGCAATTGCTTCTCGATGCTTTCGGATTCGCTGGTTTGTATCCGCTCCTGACGCAGCAACGGCACGGTGAGGGCGGCAACTGCACGGCCGGACGATTCCAGTACCGGGCAGCTGAAGGCACGAAGTCTCGGCAAAGCTTCGTTCTTCGCAAAGTCGCCGCCACGCGAGGCGACCTTATCAAGTGCTGCACGCACGTCCTTTGGGCTCGATTTATCATGCCGCGCGATGATTTCAGCCAGTTCGGAGCGTCTTCCGCCGAGTTGGAAAGCAGCCAGCACCCGTGCCGAAGCATATTGCTCGGAGAGTGGAAATATCGCCCCCAGTCTGACGGACCATCCCATCTGCCAATCGGGGTCCATCTGGGCGATCACCATGAACTGCTTTCCGCTCAGAACGGCGAGGTGGCAGGACAATTCGGTTTGGGACGTCAATTCCTCCATCACCGGAAGGGCGGCCCGCTGAAGGCGCTTGGTTGGCGGAAACTGGGCGTCAACTCGAAACAACTGGAGCGTCAGGGTGTATTCGGCCGTCACGGGATCGCGCGAGACATAACCCCGCTGCTCCAGTACGCCCAGCATGCGAAAGATCTCGCCAACGGAACGGCCGACCCGCTCCGCGATCTGCTTCTGGCTGAGGCCGCCGGACTCCGCGGCGAGCGCTTCGATCAGATCGAGCCCCTTGTCGAGAGCAGGCGCGCCGGGACGCACAATCGCCTTCTTGCTATTCATGCCGAATGCTTATCCATTTTAATTCGAAAACTCAAACGGGAGGCTGCCCTTGCCCAGCACTGTGTTCGATTCCGCACTCTTTCGCGACATGTTCGGCACCGCCGAAATGCGCGCGGTATTCAGCGATGAAGCACTGGTCGGGCGATATCTGGAAACCGAGGCAGCGCTGGCCCGGGCGCAGGCCCGCGCCGGTGTCCTCCCACAATCCGCAGCGGAGGCCATCAATGCAGCCGCGCTAGCTGTTGTCATCGACTTCGACAAATTACGGCGCGAAACCGAGATCGTCGGTTACCCGATTCTGCCGCTTGTCCATCAGCTTTCAGAAGCTGCCGGTGAGGCGGGGCGCTACGTGCATTGGGGTGCCACGACGCAGGACATCATGGACACTGCCAATGTGCTTCAGATTCGGTCTGCGCTGGACATCGTCGTCCGCGATCTCAGGGAGCTGCGCGATTGTCTCGCAGGCCTGGCGCGGAAGTACCGCGACACGCCGATGGCGGGCCGGACCCATCTCCAGCAGGCGCTCCCTATTACCTTCGGCTACAAGGCGGCCGTCTGGTTGTCTTCCATCGACCGGCATATCGAGCGTGTCGAGCAGGCTCTGCCACGGATCCTTGTCGGTCAATTCGCCGGCGCCGCGGGCACGCTCGCGTCAATCGGGGAAGGGGGTCTGGAGATGCAGAAGCTTTTCTGCGAAGAGCTTGGCCTTCGCCAGCCTTCGATGACCTGGCACGTTGCGCGCGATGGAATAGCTGAGGCCGTGACCTTGCTCGGCCTTATCACCGGAACGCTCGGCAAGATCGCGACCGATATCATGATGATGTCTGCGACCGAATTCGGCGAAGTGTCCGAACCGTTTGTGCCTGGCAGAGGCGCCTCTTCGACGATGCCGCAAAAGCGCAATCCGATATCCAGCGAATTGATGCTTGCCGCGGCGAAGGCCGTTCGTCAGCACGTCGCCACCATGCTCGACGGCATGATCCACGATTTCGAGCGTGCAACAGGTCCGTGGCATCTCGAATGGGTTTCGCTGCCGGAAAGTTTTCTCCTGACCGCGTCCTCCCTGGCTAACGCAAGATTCATGCTAGGAGGGCTCGTCGTTCACGAGCGGCGCATGCGGGAAAATCTTGACCTGACGCATGGCCTCATCGTTGCTGAAGCCGTGATGATGGCGGCGGCTCCTCAACTGGGGCGTCAGCGCGCCCACGACGTTGTCTACGAGGCATGCCGCAAGGCGATCGAGGGAGGCGGCCAGCTCGCCGATATCCTGGCTGACATGCCTGAAATTATCGATGCGCTCGGCAGCGTGGAGTCGATCCGCCATCATTGCGATCCCGCCAATTATCTGGGGCTTGCAGGCCAGATGGTCGATCGCGCCCTGGCCGCGACCGCACGGATGAAAGACAAGGCGGTGTGATACGCGTCCAGCCGCTCTTGCGTGAATCTGTTGATCTTGCGTTGGAAGTTTTATCCGTAGACCTCTGCGACAAAGTCGATAAACGCGCGAAGTTTGGGCGTCATTCTTCGGTTCTGTAGCCAGACAAGGTGGCGCGGGCGAGACTGGGTTTGGTAGCTGGATAGCAATGCTTGCAGGCGTCCCGCCGCAATGTCCTCAGCGACGAGCTCGGCGCGCTGCATCACTATGCCTGCACCTGCCAGCGCGGCATACCTGATTCCGAATCCGTTGTTGATCTGAAGACGGCTTTTAATGTCGACATGCACTTCGCCTTCCGGTCCAAAAAAACTCCACCGTGGCCCCTCGGTCCAATCCGGAAAGCTTAGGCAGTCGTGATCAACCAGATCCCTCGGGTGGGTCGGCGTGCCACGCTCGGCGAGGTAATCGGGCGAGGCGCACACAACAGTTCTGTAGGGCGAGAGCGACCTCGACATCATGGTGGAGTCGGCGAGCGTGCCAACTCGTATGGCGACATCGATCCCTTCCTCGACCAGGTCGACCATTCGGTCATTCAACATCAGCTCGACCGTTACCTCCGGATATCTCTTCATGAACTTCACGATGGTTGGTGCGAGACTGTGAGATCCAAACGCGATGGGAGCAGCCACGCGCAACCTTCCGCGGGGTGCCCTTAACGCTTCTTCAGCCAGCGCGTCGCCGGCTTCAGCTTCCTCCAGCAGGCGACGACAATGATCGAGATAGTTTCGTCCGAGTTCGGTCAGGCTCTGCCGACGGGTCGACCTGTTGATCAACAGCGATCCCAGCCGCTCTTCAAGATGACGCATGTGTTTGCCGATCATGGTCGGCGACAGCCGAAGCTCCTTGGCGGCGGCAGCGAAGGAGCCGAGATCGGCGACCTTCACGAAGACGGACATGCTCGTCAGTCGGTCCATGATTATAAACCAATGGTGTTTTTAAAAGGAACGGATCGTGGGTTTATAGCCTGATAGTAACGATTTAGAATGGAGGGATCAACGACACATGGGAGTGGCAGGTGCAGTTCGATTTCAAGGAAATGTCGCCGCCCGAACGATACAAGCTGTTGCTGGCGACCGTGCTGCCCCGGCCCATTGCGTGGATCACCACCAGGGACCCGAGCGGCGCCGTCAACGCGGCCCCGTTTTCGTTCTTCAATGTTTTTGGCAACGACCCCGCGACCGTCGGAGTCGGTATCGGCAGCAAAGGGCCGGGTGAACCCAAGGATACGCGCGCAAACATTCGCGCCAACGAGCAATTCGTCGTCAATCTGGTGCCGTTCGCACTCGCGCAAGAAATGCGGGTCACCTCGATTGCGTTTCCAAGAGGCGTGGAAGAGGCGAAGGAGGCCGGGCTCAATCTCGCACCGTCGATGCGCGTTGATGTTCCGCGCATCGCGCAAGCTCCGGTTTCGATGGAATGCACCCTTATGCAAGAGGTTCTGTTGGGCAGCTTCAGTCTGGTGCTGGGACAGATTCTGCTCGTTCACGTTCACGACGAAGCGGTGACGGATCGGGGGCGTCAGCATATCGACGCGAACAAACTCGACCTCATCGGTCGGATGGAAGGCGCCTGGTACACAAAGACAACTGATCGATTCGAAATGTCTCCGATCGCTTTGAACGATTGGAAGGCTCGAACGGCTACCAATGCCGTCTCATGATCGGCGGGTAAGCGACCGTTTGTCGCGTGCGGACGCGCTCACCGTTTCGCATTGCCACAGAGCGCGGCAGCGATGTTGCCGTCAGCCTCAATGTTTGTTCCATCCCTCCAGGAGTTCGCCTTGGCCTTCAATATAGATATCAACGGGTCGTCACGTTCCATCGATGTCGACAGCGACACGCCACTACTATGGGTGCTCCGCGATGTGCTGGGGATGACCGGCACCAAGTTCGGATGCGGCATCGCCCAATGCGGCGCCTGCACGGTGCATATCGACGGCGTCGCTACGCGGTCATGCATCACCACGATCGACAGCGTCGGAAAATCCGCCGTCACGACGATCGAAGCGATAGGTCGCACCGCTGCCGGGCAGAAGATCCAGCAGGCCTGGCTTGACCGCGAAGTCGTGCAATGTGGCTACTGTCAGTCCGGTCAGATCATGTCGGCTTCCGCCTTGCTCGCAACCAACCCACACCCCACGGACGCCGACATCGATGATGCGATGGCCGGCAACATCTGCCGCTGCGGCACTTATGTGCGGATTCGCGACGCCATCAAGTTGGCGGCCGCGGCCGGGTCCAAGCAGGGAGGCCACGGATGATTATCGATCGATTGTTGACGGCCATGGCGACGGATGACGATGCAACCAAGCGTAACCTGTCGCGGCGAACGCTGCTGAAAGCCGGACTCGCCAGTGGTGGCGGCCTGCTTCTCAGCATGCGGATGCCGATGCTCCCGGCAGATGCGGCCGCGCTGCCCGGCGATTTCGTTCCCAACGCGTTTATCCGGATCGCGCCGAGCGGGCAGATCACGCTGACCATGCCCTATGTCGAGATGGGGCAGGGCACCTATACGTCGATCCCGATGCTGATCGCGGAAGAGCTCGAAGTCGAACTTGGCCAGATCGCGCTCGAGCATGCCCCGCCGGATGAAAAGCGCTACGGCAATCCCATTCTCGGCGGTGTGCAGGCGACCGGCGGATCGACCGCCATCCGTGCGGTTTGGCAGCCGCTGCGACAGGCCGGCGCCACCGCACGCACCATGCTGGTGACGGCGGCTGCAAGGCGCTGGAATGTCGATCCTGCATCGTGTCGCGCCGAGAGGGGCGAGGTCGTTCACGCCGCAAGCGGTCGCAGGCTGGGTTATGGCGCACTGGCGCACGACGCCACGGCCCTGCCGGTGCCGGAAAAAGTGACGCTGAAGCGGCCGGAGGATTTCAAGCTGATCGGTACGCCGGCCAAGCGGCTCGATACCCCGGCCAAGGTCAACGGCAGCGCCGTGTTCGGCATCGATGCGCGGCCACCCGGTGTGAAGATCGCGACGTTGACGCAGTCGCCGGTGTTCGGCGGACGGCTGAAGAGTGTCGACGACAGCAAGGCCAAAGCCGTTCGCGGCGTGCGTCAGATTGTGCGGTTGGACGATGCGGTTGCAGTGGTGGCCGATCACATGGGCGCCGCCAAAAAAGGCCTCGCTGCCCTGGTGATCGCATGGGACGATGGACCGTATGCGGAACTCAGCACCGAAGACATTGCCCGCGACTATGCTGCGGCGCTCGAAAATCCAGGTGCGGTGGCGGAAAGCCGCGGCGACGTCGACGCCGCGATGGCAAGCGCCGTCACCAAAGTCTCGGCGCAATATCAGGTGCCGTTCCTGGCGCATGCCGCGCTGGAGCCGATGAACTGCACCGTGCATGTGCGCAAGGATGCCTGCGAAATCTGGGTCGGCAACCAGGTGCTGGCGCGGGCCCAAGCTACCGCGGCAGAAGTCACCGGCCTGCCGCTCGACAAGGTCACCGTGCACAACCATCTGATCGGCGGCGGTTTTGGCCGGCGCCTGGAAATCGATGGCGTCACCCGCGCGGTGCAGATCGCCAAACAGGTCGACGGGCCCGTCAAGGTGGTGTGGACCCGCGAAGAAGACATTCAGCACGACATGTACCGTCCGTTCTTCTCCGATACGTTTGCGGCGGGTCTCGATGACAAGGGACTGCCGGTCGCCTGGCGGCATCGATTTGCCGGCTCATCGATCCTGGCGCGATGGCTGCCACCGGCCTTCAACAAGGGAATCGATCCAGAGACGATCGACGGCGCGGTGCATCTCGTCTACGCGCTGCCGAACTTTCATGTGGAGTTCATTCGGAAGGAACCACCGGGGATTCCGACCGCGTTCTGGCGCAGCGTCGGGCCGTCGCACAGCGTGTTCGTGGTCGAAAGTTTCATGGATGAGCTCGCTGTCGCCGCAAAGCGCGATCCAGTTGCGTACCGGCGGGCGCCGTGCTTGACCTCGCGGCGGAGAAGGCGGACTGGGGGAAGCCGCTGCCGAACGGCGTCGGCCGCGGCGTGTCACTGCAGTTCGTGTTCGGCACCTACATGGCGCAGGTCGCCGAGGTCGAAGTGGCGAAGGACGGCAACGTCCGGGTCAAGCGGGTGGTATGCGCGGTCGACTGCGGCAGCGTTGTCAATCCGGATACTATCGAGGCGCAGGTGCAAGGCGCGGTGATCTTCGGCATTTCGGCGGCATTGCACGGCGAGATCACGCTGAAAAACGGGCGTGTCGAGCAGAGCAACTTTGATAATTACCAGGTGATTCGTATCAACGAGGCGCCGGCGATCGAGGTGCATATTATCAGAAACAATGAGGCGCCGGGAGGGATGGGCGAGCCCGGAACGTCGGCGATCATGCCGGCGATTGCGAACGCGATCTTTGCGGCAACCGGCAAACGCCTGCGAAGGCTGCCGATCGACCCCGCGGGGTTGAAGCAGCCGGTGTGAACGGATGCTGAGCCGAAGTTCGATGGAGAGGCCGGATGAACGAATTGCTTGCCAGAATTCTTGATGCGCATGGTGGGATGGATCGCTGGAATGGGTATCAAAAGGTCGAAGCCACCATTGTGACCGGCGGCGGCTTCTTTGCACTCAAGGGCGTGCTGCAGGATCCGAACCCGCGCCGCATGACCGCCTGGTTGCATGAGGAACGCTCTTCTGTCTTTCCCTATGGGGCTCCCGATCAGCGCACGATGTTCACGCCGGAGCGGATCGCCATCGAGAAGCTCGATGGCACGCTGGTTGCCGAGCGCCACGCGCCCAAGGACTCGTTTGCCGGCCACCAGATGAACACACCATGGGACCCCCTGCATCGTGCTTATTTCAACGGCGAGGCCCTGTGGACTTATCTCACCACGCCTTTTCTTCTTGCAATGGAAGGCGTGCGGGTCGAGGAGACCGTATCCTGGCGGGAGGGCGAAGAGACCTGGCGCGTGCTGCGCGCATACTTTCCCGGTTCAATCGAGACGCACAGCCTCGTTCAGGATTTCTTCTTCGGGGAGGACCTGATGCTGCGCCGGCACGACTATAGTGTGAATATCGCGGGCGGATTTGCAGCCGCGCAACTGACCTCGGATTATGTGACGGCGAACGGTATTCGCCTGCCAACCAGGCGCCGCGCCTACACGCGTGGTCCCGACCGTCGGCCGATCGTGGAAATGCTGATGGTGTCGATCGATATCAGCGAGGTCTGGTTCGAGTAGCGACTTTCCCCAGTCTGGACCGCAGACGCAGTGCGGGTTGCCGCAGGGTTGAGCGGGTCCATGCAATCTGCGTTCTCAGATCGAAGCGTGGGTGCGCACCTAACCGCGCGAACATCGCCAGCCGCGTCATCGATTTCGATGCAGGCGATTATAGCAAGTACCATAATGGAATGTACATGTTGCGCGATTCTGAGAGGGATTTGCCGCCGCCTTCGTGGCAGCCACCCTTGTGTGTGAGCGGATCGTCGGCGCCATACAGGCTCTCGAATTGCGAAAAACCCCTTTATCATAAAAAGATCTACACCATTTTGCTTCTGAAATCGTCGCGGCAATAGCTCGTTTTTTAATGTGGATGCCAGACCTGTCGCCGGTGGCACGGCCGACGAGTTTCGGAAAAGCTTGACTAGTTCAAAAAAAGAACTGTAGCTTGTGCAGGGAGACGGCCGGTCGCAGCGGCCGCGTCGTGCCGCTGGACACGCATTGCTGGGGCAAGCCCCCGCGTTTCCACGAAGGGAGGAAGTCATGTTCGGGAAGTTCAAACTTGCATCCGCGCTGGTGCTCGCGCTGTCTGCACCGGCGTTCGCGGCAGATGCACCGGGCGTTACGGCGACCGAAATCAAGATCGGCGGCGTGTTCCCGTTCAGCGGACCCGCGTCGTCGATTGGCCTCGTCGGCAAGGGAGTGCTTGCCTACGTCCAATTGATCAACGACCGCGGTGGCATCAACAACCGCAAGATCAACTATATCGCGATGGACGATGCCTACAGCCCGCCGAAAGCGGTGGAGCACGTCCGCAAGCTTGTCGAAAGCGACGAAGTCGCGTTCATTTTCAGCCAGCTCGGCACACCTGGAAATACTGCATCGTCGAAATACCTGGCCCTGAAGGGCGTTCCAACCATCTCGATTGTCAGCGGATCGAACAAATTCACCAACGTTGCGGATTTCCCGCTGACGACAACGGGACTGGTCAGCTTCGATACCGAAGGAAAGATCTACGCGAAATATCTGAGCAAGGCGCTGCCGAACGCGAAATACGCCATCCTCTACCAGAACGATGACCTCGGCAAAGATTACGTCAATGCATTCAAGGCATTTCTGAAGAGCGATTTCGACAAGAAGGTGGTAACGGCGGCCTACGAAATTACCGATCCGACCGTGGACTCGCAGGTTGTAAATCTGAAGAGCTCTGGCGCGGAAGCGCTTCTCGTTGCGGGTACGCCGAAATTCTCGGCTCAGGCCATTCGCAAGGTAGCCGAGATCGGCTGGAAGCCCACGCTGATCGTCAATTTTCCATCGAGTTCTGTATCGGCGACCCTTAAGCCAGCTGGCTTCGATAATGCCATCGGCGTGATTGTGGGGACGTTCATCAAGGACCCGACCGACTCGAAATGGAATGATGATACCGGCATGAAGGCCTATCGCGCTTTCTTCGCGAAGTATCTGTCGGGGTCGGACATCGGGGATACCAACTATTTGACCGGCTATCAGCAAGGTTTGATCCTCGAGCAAATCCTCAAGCGGTGCGGCAACGATCTGTCCCGCGAAAATATCGTCAGGCAGGCCAAGAGCCTGAAGGATCTCGTGCTTCCGACGGCCATGCCGGGCATCTCGATCAACACCAGCGCGACCAGCAACATGATCTGGACGCAACTGCAACTGCAACGCTGGAGCGGCACCAACTGGGAGCAGTTCGGCGAAGTGCTCGACGTTAAGTCGGAATGACGTCAGCGGTCTTCCTGAAACATGACTGGCGCCAACCGAGGACGTCACAGATCTATCCGCTGACATCTCCGAGCGAAGCCGCTGAATTCCAAGGGAGAAGACCGTGAAGGGCTTGATGCAAAACCAGCCGCTGTTGCTGTCGTCGCTTCTGCAACATGCCGACCGCTTTCACGGCAGTACCGAGATTGTATCTCGCACCGTCGAAGGTCCGATTCACAGATATACCTATAAGGATGCTGCGCGACGCGCGCGCAAGCTGGCCGATGCGCTGCAGCGCCGGGGTGTCGGGCCAGGCGACCGGGTTGCGACGCTGGCCTGGAATAATTATCGGCACTTCGAGATTGAACATGGCGTTACGGGTCTCGAGGCGGTCTGGCATGCGATCAACCCGCGATTGATTCCAGGGCAGATTTCCTACATCGCAAATCATGCCGAAGACAAAGTGCTGTTTTTCGAGAGTTCTTTTCTGCCGATCGTGGAGAGGCTCGCGCCGGAACTCGCCACCGTCGGACTTTTTGTTTTGATGGTCGACAGGATGGCGATGCCGAGAACGAGCATTCCGAATCTTCAATGCTACGAGGATTTGCTGGATAGCGGTGGCGAGAATTTCCAGTGGCCGGTGTTCGATGAGCTGTCGGCCTCGTCGCTGTTCTATACCTCGGGCACGACCGGCAATCCGAAGGGAGTGCTCTACTCGCATCGCTCCGACGTGCTGCATTGCCTGTCGATCAGCGGTGCATATTCCATGGGCTTTACCGCGCTGGATACAATTTTGCCGATGACGCCGATGTTCCACGCCAACGGCGCATGGGGTTTTACGCACGCGGCGCCGATGGTCGGCGCGAAGCTGGTGCTGCCGGGTCCGAAGCTAGACGCCGCGAGCATCGCCGAACTGATTGAGACCGAAGGCGTGACCGTCACAGCCGGTGTCCCGACGCTGTATTCAAAACTGCTGCAGCATTTCGAAGGGCAGCGGCGCGGCGTCGGCACGCTTAAGCGGATCGTCGTCGCCGGGTCGGCGCCGGCACCGAGCATGATCGAAGGATTTGAGCGCCTCGGCGTGTCGGTCAATCACGTCTGGGGCATGACCGAGACAAGCCCGTGCGGTACGTCTCCGCAGCCGTCGCGCGACATCGCCGGGCTTTCGCCGCAAGAGCAGCTTCGGCGCAAGACCTCCCAGGGGCAGCCGATCTATGGCGTCGACGTGAAGATTGGCGACGAGCAAGGAAATGAGATGCCGCGCGATGGCGAGTCCAGCGGCCGTTTTATGGTACGCGGTCCCTGGGTCCTCAGCGGATATTACCGTGAAGAAAAAGCGCTTCTGGAAGATGGCTGGTTCGACACTGGTGACCTCGCGGTGATGGACGGCGGCAATTACATCCAGCTCACCGATCGCGCAAAGGACGTGATCAAATCAGGTGGTGAATGGATCTCTTCGATCGACATCGAGAACCTGGCGATGGGGTGCCCGGGCGTGGCCGAAGCCGCGGTGATCGGCGTTCCCCATCCGAAGTGGGAGGAACGGCCGTTGCTCGTCGTCGTGACTGACGCGGGCGGGACCGTAACGGCGCATGCGATCGCGGCCCATCTTGAAGGCAAGATCGCCAAATGGTGGATGCCCGATGACATCGTCTTCGTCGACGCTCTCAGTTATGGCGCGACCGGTAAAATCCAGAAGATGGAGCTGCGACACCGCTTCGCAGGCCATTATTCGTCACCTGCAAGCTCCGCTAACGACGGAAAAGCTCTGGAAGAGATTTGAGTGCAAAACAGCAGGTACGTTGTTGTGCAACGGCGGGTGCCGCATCATCGAATGTTGCGGAGAAACGCCGAAATGCCGGCCTTTGGGAACCGTCACGCCGCCTGCTTGCGCGCCTTTGCTTTCGCCGGCTTGCCGACCGAGAGTTTTGCCGAGGCCGGGCGCGCACCGGGACCTGGATGGGTATGAACTTCCTTGGCCAAAAGCGGCTCGCCGCACTCGGAGCACACCATCACGGGATCAAACATCTTCCCGCATTTACGATGCTCGTGCAGCAGGGGTCGTCCGCGTTCGTCAACCATGTGGGTGTCGCCCCAATGGACCAGCGTCATCATCACGGGATAGAGATCGAGGCCTTTTTGGGTGAGGATATATTCGTGCCGTTTGGGCGACTCCTGGTACGGAATGCGACGCAGCACGCCCTGCCGGACCAGCTTCTTCAGCCGTTCGGCGAGCAGGTGGCGCGTGATCCCGAGTGCGGATTGAAATGCCTCGAACCGACGTGTGCGCAGGAAGCATTCCCGCAAGATCAGAAGGGTCCAGCGATCGCCAATCACACCTATGGTACGGGCCAGCGAACACGGCTCTTCCTCTAGGGCATCCCACTTCATTCCTGCTCTCCAGTCATCATGACGTCTGTTCCGCTCGAATCGATGAGGGAACCTCGGCCGGCATGCCATTCTAAATAGGTACTTAAGGCGAAACAATCACCTGAGTAGCCCTTGGTATTCGAATAAACTACCTGAAACAGGCTTTAATTGACAGTTCGTTTTTGGAACTGTATTAACAATTTATAGCCCAAAGCACGGCTGCTGATCGTTTCCATCAGCCCCTGAAACAACAACGCGTGCTCCCGAGGAGAAGCCGGTGGCAAGTCCCCTGAAAGTTGAATTCCAGTTCGATTTCGGAAGCCCGAACGCGTACCTGGCGGAGCTCGTGCTGCCGGCGATCGAACGGCGCACCGGCGTGAAGTTCGAATATGTCCCGGTGCTGCTCGGCGGCATCTACAAGGCAACCAACAACTTGTCGCCGGCCGAGTCGCTTCGCGGCATCAAGAACAAGCCCGAGTATCAGGCGCTGGAGACCCAGCGTTTTATTCGTCGCCATAACATCACGAAATTCCGGCAGAATCCGTTTTTTCCGGTCAACACGCTGATGTTGATGCGAGGCGCCGTCGCGGCCCAGTTCGAAGGTGTGTTCGAGCCGTATTTCCGCGCCGCCTACCATCATATGTGGGAGGAACCGAAGAAAATGGATGATCTTGAGGTCTTTCGAAGCGCATTCATCTCTTCTGGGATCGACATCGAAAAGCTGATTGCACGCGCGCAGCAGGATGACGTCAAGAAAAGGCTGATCGAGGTGACGAACGATGCCGTTAACCGCGGAGCATTTGGCTCACCGACGTTCTTCGTTGGCAAGGAAATGTTCTTCGGCAAGGATCAGCTCCGCGACGTCGAGGAATCGATCGTGGAGCAGACAAGTCACGTTGTTTCGAAAACGGCCTAAGTTCGAGGATTGCGGCCTGCGAACGTCAGCTCGATATCCGGAACTTCCGGTAGCGGAAACAAACTCAGGGAGAATGTCATGCCCGGCCCACTCAACGGCGTTCGCGTACTCGACTTGACCGGTGTGGTGTCGGGGCCGTTCGCGACCATGTTCCTCGCCGACCAGGGCGCCGATGTGCTCAAGATCGAACCAATCGGCGGCGATATCACCCGCCGCAGCCGCGCGACGATCGACAAAAGCGGGGAGTTTTCCGCGCTGTTTATCTCCTCAAACCGTGGCAAGCGCTCGCTCTCAATCGACGTAAAGAGCACTGTTGGCCGCGAGGTCCTCGCCAAGCTGGTCGCACAGGCTGACGTGCTGGTGCAGAATTTCCGTCCCGGCACCATGGAGCGTCTCGGCCTCGGCGCCGATGAACTGCGTCAGCGCCATCCGCGCCTGATCTATGTTTCGATCAGTGGCGTCGGAGATACCGGACCTTACGTGAAGAAGCGGGTTTACGACCCGATCATCCAGGGGCTGTCAGGCTTCGCGGATATCCAGTCGCAGCCGGTGACCAATCGTCCGCAGATGATCCGCACCATCGTCTGCGACAAGACCACCGCGGTCTTTACCGCGCAGGCAGTGTCGTCGGCACTCTATGCGCGCGAGAAAACCGGGCAGGGCGATCACATCCAGGTCGCGATGCTGGACGCGATGATTTCGTATCTGTGGCCGGAAGGCATGATGCAATACACGGTGGTCGGAGCCGAGGCCACCGCTGCCGACCCTAACGATCGTCCGGATCTGGTGTTCAAGACCAGTGACGGTTACATCACCGCCGGCACCATCTCGGATTCCGAATGGCAGGGTTTTTGCCGGGCCTCCGGCGATCCGGAGCTTGCCAAGGATCCGCGGTTTGTGACGCCGTCGGCGCGCTCGGTCAACGCGACTGCCCGCATCAACAAGATGGCGGAATATATCGCCGAGCATACCACCGCCGAATGGCTGGAACGGCTCGACGCCGCCGACGTTCCCTGTGCGCCGATCCTGCGCCGCGGTGAAATCATCCACAACGAGCAGGTGGTGGCGCGCGGTATCATCGCCGAGTTCGATCAGCCCATGGTCGGACGGGTGCGGCAGCCGAAGCCGGCAGCCCGGTTCGAAATCAATGAGGCTGTGATCGGAGGGCCGGCCCCCCGCGTCGGCGAGCACTCGCGCGAGGTGCTGCGCGAATTGGGTTATGATGACGGCGCAATCGAAAAGATGATCGGCGAACGCGCGGTGCGGGTAGCCGTTTAGGCCAGGCCGCAACGCACGGCATACCGGAGTCGTCAGGCTTTTTGCTGCACCGGAACGATCGGCGCCAGCGGCACGTTCGCCGCCTTGGCGAGCCGGTAGGCCTCTCGCGCCTGGATGCGTTCGAGATAGGGTTGTGCGTTGTCGCAAATGCCGACACCGTAAGCGATGGCCCAATCCAGGCACGTCGTGAGCAGGATGTCGGCGCTGGTGAACTTATCGCCCATCAGGAACGGCCGGCCATCTGCGAGCGCGACTTCGACGTGACGCAGCTGCTCGCGAAAGTATTCGCCGGCCTTGGCAACGACCTCGGGCGCAACGCCATAGATCGGGCCGAGCGCGTCGGCCCGATGCCGACGCATCACGTAAAGGCTGGTAGAGTCCAGTTCCGCGACGACGAAGAAGCACCACTCCAGCCAGGCGGCATATTCGCGCGGCGTTTCGGGAATCAGTGAACGTCCCGGCGTCGAATACATTCGCGAAAGGTAGGCGACGATCGCGGCACTCTCGCCGATGCAGAAGTCGCCATCCTGCAGCAGGGGGACCTTTTGACGGGGATTGAGCCTCGTATATTCGGCGGTCTTGGTCTCTCCGGTCCGCGGCCCGATCGGCTTGGTTTTATATGACAAGCCCAGTTCGTGCATGGCCCAGTGCGCACGAATCGTGCGGCTCGTTCCAACTCCCCACAGAGTGAGATCCGGAGCTGCGCCCATCTTACCACTTCTCCACGGACGGGCGGAGATCGAGTTCGTGGGTCCAGCCGTCCCTGGTTTGCTGGTGCGCGAACCAATAGGCTTCGGCGATGGAAGACGTTTTCGTCAGGCTGTCCGGAGGAATTTCGCTGGCCTCGATCCCCTTCGCCGCCTTCATACGCCGATGGATCGCTTCGCTGTCCACGCCGGCGTCGATCAGGAGATGCACGACGTGGATATTCTTGGGCCCGAGTTCGCGGGCCATGGCCTGGGCCACCGCGCGAAGGCCGAATTTCGCCGACGAGAATGCCGCAAACCCCTGGCCACCGCGGATGCTGGCGGTCGCCCCGGTAAAGAAGATTGTACCGCGCGCCCGCGGAAGCATGTAGCGCGCAGCCTCACGGCCGACCAGAAACCCGCCGTAACACGCAAGCTCCCACGCCTTGAAGAACAGCTTTTCGGTCGTATCCAACAGCGGCTTGTTGACGTTCGATCCGGCATTGAAGAGACAGACCTCGATCGGTCCGATGTTCTTTTCGACGTCGGCAAACAGCTTCTGAACTTCGGCTTCCTGACGGGCATCGACGCTGAACGCGTGGGCGTCGAGGCCCGTGGCCTTCAGCTCGTCGACCAGCGCTTGCGACTTGGCTGCGTCACGCCGGCAAATGCAAACTGCATAACCACCCTTGGCAAAACGCCGGGCGACGGCCGCGCCGATGGCATCGCCTGCGCCGACAAGTATTGCTACGCCGCGGCTTTCCGCCATCCTCATGCCTCCCAACGAGTTCTTATTTGATACTTAATTAAATACCGGGATCCGGGCTCATTGTAAATAGGCGTGCTCTGCAAGTATTGCAGCTGTTGGACTAAGCGAACCCACCCTCGCCAAATGGAACCGAAAGGTCGGCAGAATGTGATTGACGAGTTCTAAAAAAGAACGTT
>WNFL01387736.1_pt3 | contig 25015 bp, 23 predicted proteins | sample 5400361 | NCBI WGS metagenome assembly WNFL01 (sample SAMN13153351, study PRJNA577476) | soil metagenome | isolation source: 40 cm soil on Douglas fir-dominated hillslope | place: USA:California | collected 2013-09-17
GTCAAGGACCCGCTCGGGATGAGCGCCCTCCGACTCGAGGTCGAGACCCACATCGTCACGGCCCCGCAGACGGCGATCCAGAACCTGGTGAAGTGCGTGGCCCAGGCCGGCGTGAAGATCGACGAGCTCGTGGTCAACGCCCTGGCTTCGGCCGAGGCGGTCGCCAATGAGACCGAGCGGGAGCTCGGCGTCGCGGTCGCGGACATCGGCGCCGGCACGATCGACCTCGCGATGTTCAACGAGGGCTCGCCGTTCCACACGAGCGTCCTGCCCGTCGGCGGCAACTTCGTGACCAACGACATCGCGATCGGGATCAAGACCTCGCTGCCGGTCGCGGAGGAGCTGAAGATCCAGCATGGGACGTGCGACCTCCGGAACATCTCCGAGGACGAGGAGATCTCCGTCGCGGTCCTGGGCGAGGAGGCCGGCCGAACGATCAGCCGGCTCGAACTGTGCCAGATCATCGAGTCCCGAATGCGCGAGACGTTCGAGATGCTCGCCGCCGAGATGAAGAGCGCCGGCGCCGGGATGCTGCCGGCCGGGATCATCCTCACGGGTGGGGGCTCACAGCTGGCCGGCCTGGCGGAGCTCGGCCGCGAGGTCCTGTCGATGCCGGTACGGATCGTGTCACCGACGGGCGTCGGCGGCCTGACCGACTCGATCCTCACTCCGGCCTACGCAACGGCGATCGGGCTCCTGCAGTGGGGCTCCACGATGCTCGACGAAGGCGACGCAGCGCGCTACGAGTCGGCACCCGCCGGCGGGCTCCTCGGGCGACTCCGCGACGCGGTCCGGGGGATGTTCCCCTAGATTCCCTTCCCTCCCGGTGGAGGGCCGGTGCTAGACTCGCCGACAACCTGCGAGGTCCATCGAGGCGAAGCGAGCCCGCTCCGATGACCTGTTTCATCAGCCCCCACAGCGCGGCCGGCGGAGGCCGTTCGGAGGATCACTCATGGCCCTGCGCTCCGATTCGGAAAACTTCGCGCTCATTCGCGTGATCGGGGTCGGGGGCGGGGGCAGCAACGCCGTCAACCGGATGATCCGGGCCGAGATGATGGGCGTCGAGTTCATCGCCCTCAACACCGATGCCCAGGCGCTCCTGCAATCGGATGCGCCGCACAAGATCCGGATCGGCGACAAGATCACCCGAGGCCTCGGCGCCGGCGGCGACCCCTCGATCGGGGAGCGCGCCGCCGAAGAGGACACCGACAAGATCGCCCAGGCCCTCGAGGGCTCGGACATGGTCTTCATCACGTCGGGGCTCGGCGGCGGCACCGGGTCGGGCGCCTCGCCGGTGGTTGCGGAGATCGCCAAGGAGGCCGGGGCCCTCACGATCGGCGTCGTCACGAAGCCGTTCGCCTTCGAAGGCGCCAAGCGCCGCCTCACCGCCGAGAAGGCTGCCGAGGCCCTGAAGTCGAAGGTCGACACCCTGATCACGATCCCGAACGACCGCCTCCGCGACGTCGTCCAGAAGAACACCTCGATCCTCGACGCGTTCCGCGTCGTCGACGATGTCCTGCGTCAGGGCGTCCAGGGGATCAGCGACATCATCACGGTGCCGGGCCTCATCAACCTCGACTTCGCGGACGTCCGGGCGATCATGAAGGATGCCGGCTCGGCCCTCATGGGCATCGGCCGCGCATCCGGCGAGAACCGGGCGATCGACGCCGCGAAGCAGGCCATCGCGAGCCCGCTGCTCGAGGTCAACATCTCGGGCGCCCAGGGGATCCTCTTCAACGTGACGGGCTCGTCGAACCTGTCCTTGTTCGAGGTCACCGAGGCAGCCGAGGAGATCCGGGCCGCGGCCGATCCCGAAGCGAACATCATCTTCGGCACCAGCTTCAACGATCGTCTCGGCGACGAGGTCCAGATCACGGTCATCGCGACCGGCTTCGACAACCGTCGGATGGCCGGGGCCCGGCCGGCCCAGGCCGCCGCGCCCGCCGACGCGAATGCGCGACCGCCGCGGGACTTCCTCGAGGAGCTCGAGCGCCAGCGAAGCCAGCTCTCGGACGTCGGCGTGCCCGACGCCCCGGCTGCCCGAATGGACGAGGCGATGGCCGAGGGTGGCCGTTCCGCCCGCTCCGTCGGCGAGCCGGTGCCGATCAAGAAGCCGGCCTACGACGCCGATGACCTGGAGATTCCTTCGTTCCTTCGCCGCGGGCGGTAGCCCTCGCGCTCACGGGCGCGAACACGGTGATTGATCCCGCGGAGCGAGACGCAATCGCGCGCGGGCGCGCCTCCGTCCTGCACCGCATCGAGGCGGCCGCGGGGCGGGCGCGGCGCGATCCGCTCGACATCAGCCTCGTCGCGGTCACGAAGACCCTGTCGGCTGATCGTGTCCGGGCGGCGATCGCGGCCGGTCTCGACACCGTCGGAGAGAACCGGGTCCAGGAGGCAGCCGACAAGCGGCCCGATGCGCCGGGGGCGACCTGGCATCTGGTCGGACCGCTGCAGTCGAACAAGGCGAGGCGGGCGATCGAGACCTTCGACGTCATCGAGTCGGTCGACTCGGTCGACCTCGCCGAGAAGCTGTCGCGGATCGCGCTTGAGCTCGGGCGCTCGCCGCTGCCGGTCCTCCTGCAGGTGAACGTCGACGCCGATCCGGCAAAGGCCGGGTTTGCGCCCGATGCGATCGCTGTGAGCCTGCCGCCCATCCTCGAGCTCGCGGGACTGCGCGTCGACGGCCTGATGACCGTCGGCCGGCTCGTGGCCGACCCTGGCGCCGCGCGCCCGACGTTTGTCGCATTGCGGGTCCTGGCCGAACGCCTCCGCGCCGCCGATCCGCGCCTCGGCGTGGAGCTATCGATGGGGATGAGCGACGACTTCGAGGTCGCCGTGGAGGAGGGCGCGACGCACGTTCGCGTCGGCCGGGCGCTGTTCGGAGCGCGGCCCTAGGAGCCCGCTCCGGCCGCGCGGGACCTAGCCGTGGGGCGTGACGTCGCTCGGCGGCGCGTCGCCGGGCTGGGCGGCCCCGGTCATCGTGCGCTCGAGGCGCTGTCCTCGGTCCAGCTTCTCGAGCTCGATCGCCGCGATGGTCGAGCGAATCTCCTCGGACCGCGCGCTGAGGCGCTGGCGCAGGTCCCGCCAGCGATCGACGCCCCGCCTGTGCTCCCGGCGGGTCAGCGGCTCGCCGGCGAACCGGGCGAGGGCATAGTCGGCGGCGAGCAGCTCGAGGGCGAGCGTCGGCGAGCCCGATGTCCGCAGCCGATGGGCATGCTCGTGCGGCGTCTCGGACGCGTCGCGCTCCACCCCGACCTTGCCGGACAGCTCCCGAATGAGGGCGAGATAGGCGTTCGGCGCGTCGCCGGGAGAGCGGTGGATCCCGAGCCGGGCGAGCCAGCCTGGTGTCGATCGCGGGGCTTCGTTGCCCCGGCTGCGATCGATGAAGCGCGTCTCGATGACGTCGCCGGCCGCTCTCGCGCGGCGATCGCGGGTCCACAGCCAGGCAAAAGCGCCGATCAGGAGCGCGGCGAGCGTGAACGCCAGGCCGTACACCAGCCCGATCGGGATCGTCGGGCTCGTCGTCGCGTCCGGTCCGTCGCCGGCACCGGTCGGCAAGCCCGCCCCGGCCCCGATCGAACCGGGGTCGGCCGCGTTCGGTGGCGACAGGCTCAGGAAGACCCCGATCGCGACGAACACGACGACGACCGCGATGAGCCCGACCACGGTCTGGCGGGTCCAGCCCATGACCGCCCCGACGACCAGGAGGGTGGCGAGGAGGAGGTAGACCGTCAGCTCCACGAGGGGCGAAGCGATCGTCGACGCCGGGACGACCGCGAGCCCCGTGATCGCGACGACGATCGCGACGAGGCCGATCCAGGACGTGTTCGGCGTCCAGCGCTCGCCGCCCTCGAGCTCGGCGGCGAGCTGGCGTGCCAGGGCGAGCCCGAGGACCGCCGTGACAGCGAAGATCACCACCTGGTTCAGGGTGTCGCCGAGGAATCGATCGCGCCACGGCTCGGCAACGAGCGTGCCGGCAAGTGCCCCGAAGACAGCGACGGCCGAGCCACCCGCGAACAGGTGCCGGAGCCCGTCCTCATCGAGCGGCAGCTGGGGATGCCGGAAGCCACGGACGACGGCCAGTCCCGCGACAAGACCGCCGGGGTGGCGGGCGAGCGCGGCCACGAGCCCGCCGGCCGGGTCGAAGAGAGCCGCCCGACTCTCGGGGGCGGCGAGGATGCCGAGGACCGCACCCACGGCGACCAGGGCGATCGAGAACACGACCCAGCGAGCGGGCCCCAGCCGCGGGGCGAGGAAGTGGGCGGCGGCCGCGCCGACGAGGACAAAGGCCGCGAGCTCGGCGATCCCGAGCCTTGGGCTCCGGAGGGCGTATTCCTCGACGAGCCCACCGACGATGGCGATCCAGGCCGCCTCCGCCACGATCACCAGGCCGACCGGAGCCAGGCGGACGACGATCGGGGCGCGGCCGCTGTCGGTCATGCGACGAGGAGCCGTCCGGCGCTCGGCCAGGGTCCGTCGAGGACGGCGGCGCGGGCCGTGAATCCCGCGGCCCGGGCGCGCCGGGCGTTCGGCACGGCGTCGGGTCCGGTGGTCAGGACGACGACCCGGCAGCCCGATCGCTCGAGGGCCCGGAACGACGAAAGGAATGCCCCCGGCTCTCGGCACGTCAGCGCGATCACGACGGTGCCGGGCCTCACCGTCCGGCGGACCATCGCCAGCAGGCGCTCGTAGGAAGCCGACGGAAAGGTGGAGAGACGGGCGAGCAGGTCGAGGACCCGGCCGGCCTGGCCGGGCGCGTCCGAGACGGGCACCTCGGCGAGCTTCCGCGTCGAGTGGGCGTAGCCCGCGGCGACGATGCCGAACGCGGAGCGACCGCGCTCGAGCGACGCCGCGAGCGACGCCGCGACGACGTACAGGGTCTCGACCTCGTCGGGGTTGAGCGTCGAGGACCAGGTCGACTCCGCCTCGATCTGGATGTCGAGGGCGATGAGGACCTCGCGGTCACGCGACGGCTCGAATCGCTTGACCATCGGCTGGCGGAGGCGGGCGCTCGCGCGGGGATGGATCCGCCGGATCGAATCGCCCGGTACCCATGGCCGGATGCCGGCGAAGCGCGAGGGGTCCTCGGTCAGGCCGGTCCGCGCCCGCTCGAGCTCACCCCAACGGTCGGGCCGGGCGAGCTCGGGCGCCGCCACGACGCGGGGACGGACGATGAAGCGATCGATGGCGCCGCGCTCTTCGAAGGTCGTCGGTCTCGCGAACAGGTCGCCGCCCGAGATCCGGACGGGGCCGAGCGTGAAGACGCCGCGGCGATCGGCGACGAGCCTGAGGTGGCGGAACACGCGCTCCGACGGGGCGAGCGACCAGACGTTGCGGAGGACATCGCCGATCCGATCGGTCTCGACGAGCGGCTGGCCCAGGACCGTGATCCCCGGCGCCGGGTCGTCGTCGGCTCGGACCCACGGCAGCGGCAGGCCCGTCCGATTCCAGACCTCGATCGTGAGGCCCACTTCGTCGCCCCAGCCAACGCGGTCCGTGTCCAGGTGCCGGACGTAGTCGACGCCGCCGATCCCGCGTCGCTCCCAGGCGGTGTGACCGACCTCGACGATGCCGGCGACGAGCCCGAGCACGACCATGACCGGAATGTGGGTGAGGGCCCCCACGACGATGAGCAGGACCGATGCCGTCGGCGCCAGGCGCATGGGTCAGCTCGTGGGCAGCGGCGGCGCGGGCACGCTCCCGAGGACAGCCGCGATCGCCGTCGCCGCCGTGACGCCCTTGATCGCACTGTCGAGGTCGACGGTCAGCCGGTGCTCGAGCACCGCCGGCGCGAGCTCCTTCACGTCGTCGGGCAAGACATACGACCGGCCGTCGAGGACGGCCAGTGCCTGGGCCGCGCGATAAAGGGCGACGGTTGCGCGAGGGCTCGCGCCGAGCTCGACGTCGGGGTTGATCCGCGTGCCCCGGGTGATCGCCGTGACATAGGCCTCGACTTCGTCCGAGACCCGCACCTGTCGGACCTGGTCTCGCAGGGCCAGGATGCGGGCCTCGTCGCTGATCGGGACGAGGGCGTCGAGCGGCTCGCTGGCGAGCTGGTAGCGGCGGGCGATGGCGCGTTCGCCCTGTTCGTCCGGATAGCCGATCCGGGCCCGCAGGAGGAACCGGTCGAGCTGCGCCTGGGGGAGGGCGAAGGTGCCCTCGAACTCGATCGGATTCTGGGTCGCGAGGACGAGGAACGGCTGGGGCAGGGGACGGGTCGTGCCCTCGACGGAGACCTGCGTCTCCTGCATGGCCTCGAGGAGCGCCGATTGCGTCCGTGGGGTGGCCCGGTTGATCTCGTCCACGAGCAGGACGTTCGTGAAGACCGGCCCCGGAACGAACCGCAGCGCCGATCCTTCGAACAGGCTCGAGCCGGTGACGTCGACCGGCAGGAGGTCGGGCGTGCCCTGGATGCGGGCGGTCTTCAGGCCGAGCGAGCGAGCAACGGCCCGGGCGAGGAAGGTCTTGCCGGTNCGCGACCGCGATGAGGCGCAGCGGGCCGTCGGCGCCGATGACGGCGCGTGCGACCTGGGCTCGGAGGTCGTCCCAGAACCGGCGGGATGCGTCGGTCGTCGAGGCGGCGGCCATCTGCGCAGAGTACGCGCCGACCGGCGCCGGAGTTCGATCGGGTCCGTTGGTATGATCCCGGCCCGCGCCATCGGGCGCGCCTCGGGCGATTAGCTCAGTTGGTTAGAGCGTGCGGTTCACATCCGCAAGGTCACTGGTTCGAGTCCAGTATCGCCCACCATTTCCATCTTGACACTCCGCGATTCAGCGTTAGGCTGACGTTCAGCAATCGTTGAATGATTCGGAGTGATCGAATGGTCGGCGTAACCCAAATGCCCGAAGTCGCGACCGCCGGGAGCGACATCGCCCCGGAGTCGGAGCGGATCGTCTCCGATGTCGAGACGCTCAAGGCCCTGTCGGATCCCCTGCGCCTGAAGATCCTCGAGACGATGGTCGCCCACAGCGAGATCGGCTGGACCGCGAAGGAGCTCGCTGCCGAGCTCGGCGTTCCCCAGACGCGGCTGTATCACCACATCGAGCTGCTGCTGGAGCGCGACCTCATTCGCCTGGCCTCCCAGCGTGTCGTGTCGGGGATCATCGAATCGCGGTACCGGATCGCGGCCCTCTCGTTCCGCCTCGACAAGCGCTTCCTGTCGGGCGATCCGAGCCTCCAGGAGGCCGGCCGGGAACTGCTCCACACGGTCTTCGATACGGCTCGCGACGAGCTCGCCACCGCCCTGCAGACGTGGCTCCTGGCGCATCCGGACGCCGATCCGAGCGCGGACCCCGTGCCCGTCGACGAGCCGGATCGACCGCTGCTGACCCGCGGCGTTGCCGTCCTGCCGCCCGAGCGAGCCGCCGAGTTCCGGCGCCGGCTCGTCGCCCTCATGGGCGAGTTCGACGGCGAGTCCGAGGCGCCCGGGGCGGTGCCGTTCGGCTTCCTGTTCGCGCTGTATCCCGCCCGGCCACCAAGCGAGCCGAGCGATGACTGAGCCGAAACCGACCGCGCTCGGCAACCGGGCGGTCCTCCGCCTCCCGGAATTCCGAAAGCTGTTCGTCGCCCAGGCGATCTCCGATGTCGGCGACGGCATGACCTTCATGGCCCTGTTCTTCCTCGTGAATGCGCTGACCCACTCTCCGGCGATCCTCGCGGGCCTCTCGATCGCCGTGGCGGTGCCGTCGATGGTCGGCGGGATCCTTGCCGGGGCTGTCGCCGATCGCTACGACCGGCGCCGGATCATGATCGTGTCGGACAGCCTCCGCGCGGTCCTCGTGCTCGGGTTCGTGTTCGCCGGTACGCTCGAGCGCCTGCCGCTCCTCTTCGTCATCGCCTTCGCCCAGGCGTCCATCGGGACGCTGTTCACGCCGGCCCGCGGCGCGCTCATTCCGCGCGTCGTGCCGACGGACGGGCTCATGGCGGCCAACGGCCTCGGCCAGATGGGCCGGATGATCGCGAGCCTGCTCGGCGCGACCGTGACCGGGGTCATGTTCGCCGCGACGGGCCAGGCCTGGCCGGTCTTCATCCTTGACGCCGCGACGTTCCTCGCCTCGGTCGCGATCGTCAGTCGGGTGGACCGTCGCCTCGGCGCCCCCATCGCGGAGCCACACGCTGCCGACGCGGGGTTCGCGGCCTCCGTCGGAGCGGGGCTGCGGCTGATCGCCGGCTCGCGGATCCTGCTGGCGACCGTCACGGGCCTGAGCCTGGCCATGCTCGGTCTCGGCGCCATCAACATCCTGTTCGTCCCGTTCCTCGTGGACGTCCTCCATGCGACGCCCGCCTGGGCCGGCCCGATCGAAGGCGCCCAGACCCTGTCGATGGTGCTCGCCGCCGGCTTCATCGGGACGATCGCCGCCCGCCTGTCGCCCCAGGCGATGATCGTGGGAGCGATCGGCGGGGTCAGCATCCTGATCCTGTCGCTCTCGGTCGCCCCGAACGTGTGGTTCCTGCTCGTCCTGCTGTTCCTGGCCGGCTGGCTCGTCACGCCGCTGCAGGCGGCGACCCAGACGATCATCCAGACAGCGACGAGCGACTCGGTCCGGGGGCGGGTCCTGGGCGCGCTCAACGCGGCGACTTCGACGACCACGATCGTGTCGACCGCGGCGGCCGGCGTCTTCGCCAGCGTCATCGGTGTCCGCCAGGTCATCTTCGCCGGCGGTCTCGTTTGCCTCGGCGCTGCGGTCCTGACCGGGTTCCTGTTCTGGCTCGACCGCCGCGCCGTCGCGACCGTCCCGGCGCAACCCGTCGAGGCGTGAGTCGGCGGCAAGCCGCCGGGGCTCAGTTCGAGTCGGTCGCGAGGCGGCGCAGGACGGCCGGGAGGATGCCGCCGGCCCGGTAGTAGTCGAGCTCGATCGGGCCGTCGAGGCGGCACAGGACCTCGAACCGCCGCGTGGCGTCGCCGTCGGTCGTCGCCTCGACCGTGAGCCGGGCTCTCGGTTCGGGCCCCGCCTCGAGCCCATGGATCGTGAACGACTCCCGGCCGGTCAGACCGAGTGACGCCGCGTTCTGGCCATCGAGGAACTGGAGTGGCAGGACGCCCATCCCGACGAGGTTCGTCCGATGGATCCGCTCGTACGACTCGGCGATGACAGCCCGTACCCCGAGGAGCAGCGTGCCCTTCGCGGCCCAGTCGCGTGACGAGCCGGAGCCGTACTCCTTGCCGGCGATGACGATGAGCGGCACGTGCTCCGATTCGTAACGGACGGCGGCGTCGTAGATGAACAGCTCGTCGCCGCTCGGCAGGTGGGTCGTATACGGCCCCTCGCGGTCGGGGACGAGGGCGTTCCGGAGCCGGATGTTGCCGAACGTCCCCCGGATCATCACATCGTGGTGGCCGCGACGCGCGCCGTACGAGTTGAACTCGAGCGGCCCGACGCCGTGCTCCTGGAGCCACCGGCCCGCCGGCGCCTTCGCCGCGATCGAGCCGGCCGGCGAGATATGGTCGGTCGTGACCGAGTCGCCCAGGACCGCGAGCGCCCGCGCGTCGAGGATGTCGCGAACCGCGGCCGGCTGGAGCGTCATCCCCTCGAAAAACGGCGGCCGGGCGATGTACGTCGACGCCGCATCCCAGTCGTACCGATCGCCATCGGGGATCGGCAGCGCCCGCCAGCGGTCGTCGCCCTCGAAGACGCTCGCGTACGTGCGACGGAACAGCTCCGGATCGATCGCGTCGCGGATGACCGCCCGGATTTCGTCCGGACCCGGCCAGATGTCGGCCAGGAAGACTGGCTTCCCGTCGTCGTCGATCCCGAGGGGCTCGGTTGTGAGGTCGATGTCGACCCGGCCCGCGAGCGCGAAGGCGACGACGAGCGGTGGGGAGGCGAGGTAGCTCGCGCGCGCGAGCGGATGGATGCGGCCCTCGAAGTTGCGGTTGCCGGACAGGACGGCCGCCGCGACGAGCTCGTGGGTCTCGATTGCGTGCGCGATCGGCTCGTCGAGGGGCCCGGAGTTGCCGATGCAGGTCGTGCAGCCGTAGCCGGCCAGCGCGAACCCGAGGCGCTCGAGCGGGTCCATGAGGCCGGCCTCTTCGAGATACGCGGTCACGACGCGGGAGCCCGGGGCGAGCGAGGTCTTGACTGTCGGTGGCACGCGCAGCCCGCGCCGAACCGCATTGCGGGCGAGCAGCCCGGCACCGACCATCACGGTCGGGTTCGAGGTGTTCGTGCACGAGGTGATCGCGGCGATGGCGACCGAGCCCGTCCGGATCGTCGTGGCAACGCCGCGGACCGCGAGGTCGAAGGCGGTGTACGGCGAAGACTCGGCAGCGAGATGTGCGACCGGCGCGGCGGGTGCCGAGTCGTGGTTCGTCTCGGCCGCGGCCATGAACGACGGCGGATCACTGGCCGGGAACGACTCGACCGAGCCTTCCTCGACAACGCCGCGGGCCGCGTCCGGGCCTGCGGGCTCGCCATCTTTCGACGGCGGGAAGTTCGAGCGGAAGTTCTCGCGGAGCATCGTCAGCGGAACGCGATCCTGGGGACGCTTCGGGCCCGCCACCGACGGGTCGACGGTCGAAAGGTCGAGCTCGAGCTCGGCATCGAAGACGGGCCGGGCGCCTGGTTCACGCCAGAGACCCTGCGCCTTGGCATAGCGCTCGACGAGGTCGATGCGTTCGGCCGTTCGGCCCGTGAGGCGGAGGTAGGCGAGGGTCTCATCGTCGATCGGGAACAACGTCGAGGTCGCCCCGAACTCGGGGCTCATGTTCGAGATCGTCGCCCGGTCGGCGAGCGCCAGGCTCGCCAGGCCATCACCGGCGAACTCGACGTACGCGCCGACGACCCCATACGAGCGAAGGAGCTGGGTGACGACGAGGACCAGGTCGGTCGCCGTCGAGCCCTTCGGCAGCTCGCCCGACAGGTGGACGCCGACGATCCGGGGCATCGGCTGGTACAGCGGCTGGCCGAGCAGGGCCGCCTCGGCCTCGATCCCGCCGACGCCGTAGCCGAGCACGCCCAGCCCATTGATCATCGTCGTGTGCGAGTCGGTCCCGACCAGGGTGTCGGGGTAGGCGAGCTGTCCGCCTCGTCCGTCCGGCTCGTCCGCGACGACCGTCGCGAGGAACTCCAGGTTGACCTGGTGGACGATGCCGGTGCCGGGCGGAACGACGCGCAGGCCCCGGAACGCCGTCTGGGCCCAGCGCAGGAGCTGGTAGCGCTCGCCGTTTCGCTCGTACTCGCGGTCGACGTTGAACGCGAACGACGCCGGCGTCCCGAAGGCGTCGACCTGGACCGAATGGTCGATGACGAGGTCGGCCGGTACCAGCGGGTTGACCCGGGCGGGATCGCCGCCGAGGTCCGCCATCGCATCGCGCATCGCGGCGAGGTCGACGATGGCCGGGACGCCGGTGAAGTCCTGGAGGATCACGCGGGCGGGCATGAACGGGATCTCGGCGCTCGTCGTCGTCCCCGGTCGCCACGCTGCGAGGGCCTCGACGTCGGCCGGGCCGACGAGTGGGCCGGCCGCATGGCGGAGGACGTTCTCGAGGAGGATCTTCAGCGTGACCGGCGCGCGCGCGAGGTCGACGCGGTCACCGAGCGCGGACAGGCGATAGACGTCGGGCAGCCCGGGCCCGAGCGATCCCCTCGCGCCGAATGGATCCGTTCCTGCCACCCTGCCTGAACCTCGCTGTCGCTGGCTAGACTCGTCTCGTGGGACAGTATCGTTGAAGGCATGGCAGGGGGCCGAGAACACGCCCGGTGACGGTCCGGGACGTCCGGACCCGGAAGCCCTCGAGGAGCTCCGCCGGCTGGGGATCGAGCTCGATCCGGAGAGCGCGGCCGAGGATCACGACCACCCCCACCAGCACGCCGAGGCGGGTGAGCCGCCCATCATCGGGATCGTCGGCGCCGGCGCGGTCGGGACGGCGCTCGGGGCGGCGCTTTCGCGGGCCGGCTGGCCGATCGCCGCTGTCGCCTCCCGCGACTCGGCACGACGCGAGCGGTTCCGGTCCTTCGTCCCGGGTGCGCGCGGGTTCGCGGAGGCAAACGCGCTTCTCGACGAGGTCGAGCTCATCGTGCTCGCCGTCCCCGACGACGCCATCCCCGTGCTCGCGGGCGAGCTCCACATGTACAGCGGCCAGGCGATGATCCACACCTCGGGCGCGCTCGGCGCCGAGGTCCTCGAGCCGGCGATGGCGGCCGGGACCCAGGTGGGCGCCTTCCACCCGCTCGTCGCGTTCGCCGATACCGAGCGCGCCGTGGCCGCGCTCCGTGGGGCGACCGTCGCGATCGAGGGCGATGAGCAGCTGGCCGGGCTCCTGGCGGACATGGCCGAGGCGATCGGGGCGACGGCCGTGCGACTCCTGCCCGGCACGAAGGCGGCGTACCACGCGGCCGCGGTCCTCGCGGCGGGTGGCATCGTGGCGCTGCTCGACGCGATCGCCGAGCTCGGCAAGGTGGCCGGGCTCGACGAGGCCGGCGCATTGCAGATCTACGGCGGGCTCATCGAGCAAACCCTTGGCAACGCGAGGGCCCTCGGGATCTCGCGCGCCCTGACCGGGCCGATGACCAGGGGCGACGTCGGCACGCTCCGCCGCCACCTCGCCGCCCTCGGTCGTCACGCCCCCGACGCGCTCCCCCTGTACCGGGCCGCGGCGGAGCGAGAGATCGCGCTCGCCGAAGCTCGGGGCTCGATCGGGTCGGACGTCGCCCAGTCCATGCGCCTCGCGCTTGCGGCGCCAAAGTGACGCGCTACCATTGCGCGTGATGGAGCACAGCATCGCCGCCAGGTTCGCGGCCCGACCGGCAGCCCGGTTCCCGCGGTCGGCGGGCGGGAACGGCCGGCGACGCCTCGGCCTGACGCCGATGGGGGCGTTCCGCCCAGCCTCCCAGCGACTCACGATCCTGCGCCGCGACGCGGCGTCGCCGCTCGCCCAGCTCCGTCGCGATTCGCGCTCCATCGCCGCGACCCGGCCGACCCGCCCGTCGACCGGCCGGCCTCGGCCGGTCGTCTCGCTGACGTGGTCGCGCTCGGTCTCGGTGCGTCGCCCGAGCGCCCCCGTGGCGCCGTGGCGAGGCTGAGGTCGAGCACCGCCACTTCCGCCGGCGGGGTCGTCGTCCGCGAAATGCGGGAGGGGCCGTCCCTGGTCATCGGGATGCGTCGCCGCGACCGTGACGCGGTGACCTGGACGCTGCCGAAGGGCACCCCGAATCCGGGCGAGACGGTCGAGGAGACCGCCCTCCGCGAAGTCGGCGAGGAGACCGGTCTCGAGGTCCGGATCGTCGCCCCGCTCGAGTCGATCGAGTACTCCTTCGTCCAGAACGGGACCCGAGTCCACAAGACCGTGCACTACTTCCTCATGGAGCCCGTGGGCGGCGACCTGTCGCTGTACGACCACGAGTTCGAGCGGGTGCAGTGGGTGTCATTCGACGAGGCTCCCGAGCTGTTGACGTTCCCGACCGAGCGGGCACTCGTCGCCGCCGCCGCGGATCGACTCGCCGAGCGGACCGGCGCGGCCGGCTGAGCCGTTCATGACCGACGCCCCGGACCAGGTCCACTCGACCGCGCTGCTCGACGTCCATCGAGCGCTCGGCGCCCGGCTCATCGAGTTCAGCGGCTGGCTGATGCCGGTCCAGTACGGCGGGATCCTCGATGAGCACCGTGCGGTCCGGGAGCGCGCCGGCCTCTTCGACCTGTCGCACATGGGCGAGCTGTTCGTCGAGGGCGCTGACGCCGGCGATGCGCTCGCTGCTGCGGTCGTCAGCGATCCCCGAACGCTGGCGATCGGGCGCGCCCAATACTCGATGATCGTGGCGCCCGACGGTGGCGTGATCGACGATCTCATCGTCTACCGGCTCGGGCCGGCCCGCTTCCTCGTCGTCGCGAATGCGGGGAATGCCGCGACGGTCTCGGACACCCTGGCCGAGCGCCTCGGCGGTTGGAAGGCGGTCCTCGACGATCGATCGCTCGCGACCTCGCTCGTCGCGATCCAGGGTCCGCTGGCGGCCTCGATCCTTGCCCCCATCACGACGATCGACCTCGGAGCGCTGAAGTACTACGCGATCGTCGAAGGCGAAGTGGCCGGCCTGCCGGCGCTCGTGGCCCGCACCGGTTACACGGGCGAGGACGGCTTCGAGGTCTTCGTCGACTGGGCCCGTGGCCCGGACGTCTGGGCGGCCCTGGCCGAGGCGGGCGCCCCGTCGGGCGTGATGCCGGTCGGCCTGGGCGCCCGCGACACGCTCCGGCTCGAAGCGGGAATGCCCCTCTACGGCAACGAGCTCGATCGCGAGACGAACCCGTTCGAGGCCGGCCTTGGCCGAGTGGTCAAGCTCGAGAANNCGTGACGGGATCGACAAGCGGCTCGTCGGGCTCGTGGTGACCGGTCGCGGAATCGCCCGTCACGGCTATCCGGTCGATGCCGGCGAGCGCCGCACCGGGATCGTCACGAGCGGCACCCAGTCGCCCACGCTCGGGGTCCCGATCGCGATGGCCTATGTCGCTCCCGGCGATGGGGAGCCGGGTACGATGTTGGACGTCGAGGTCCGTGACCAGCGGGTCTCCGCCGAGGTCGTCCCGCTGCCGTTCTACAAGCGAGATCGCCCGCAGCCAGCCTGACCCAGGAGGCACGCCCGGAATGGTCCAGCCCGACCTGCGCTACACGACCGACCATGAATGGATACGCGTCGACGGGGACATCGCCACGATCGGCGTCACGGACTTCGCGGCCCAGCAGCTCGGTGATGTCGTCTTCGTCGACCTGCCGCCGGCCGGGACGCACCTCGACCAGTTCGGGACGTTCGGGGTGGTCGAGTCCGTGAAGGCGGTCAGTGACCTGTATGCGCCCGTCTCGGGTGAGGTCACCGAAACCAACCCGGACCTGGCCGCGCAGCCCGAGCTCATCAACAGCGACCCGTTCGGCGCCGGCTGGATGATCCGGGTCTCGATGTCCGACCCGGGCCAGGTCGGCAGCCTCCTCGACGCCGAGGCCTACCGGAAGCTCACCTCGGCAACCTGAGGCGCCGCATCGCGCCGGGTTGCAGCGACGTTGCAACCCTTCGCGCCCCTGCGAGACCCTGAACTTTCATTGCCCGGTTCCAGTATCGTCAGGAGAGGGCCGGAGGGACCCGATCGCCGAGCTGGAGACATTCACGCTGGACGACAGGACCCACGCCGTCGAGACGGCCGTCGCGACGGACCGCGATCTCGTGCGCCTGATGCAGGCCGACGATCTCGACGCGTTCGAGACGTTCTTCGCTCGCCACCGAGGCCTGATCCAGCGGACCGCCTTCGCCCTGACCGGTGACAGCCAGGCCGCCGAAGAGGTCCTCCAGGACACGTTCATCCGGGCGTACCGGCACCGGGCCACGCTGCGGACCGACGTCTCGCCCGTGCCATGGCTCTATCGCGTGGCCCTGAACCTCTGCTACTCGCGTCTCGCCCGCCGACGTCTGACCATGGAGCCGATCAGCGACGCGACGAGCGAGCTCCGCGACCAGGGCCTGGAGCCGCTCGAGCTCGTTGAGCGCGAGGAGCTCCGGCGCTCCATCCGACGAGGGGTTGCGGAGCTGCCCGAGAAGCACCAGCTCGTCATCGTCCTGTACTACCTGCAGGGGCTCTCTCTGCAGGAGACGGCGGAAACGCTCGGGATTCGCCTCGGGACGGCGAAGTCGCGGATCCACTACGCGCTCCATGCGCTCCGCGACCACCTCGGCGCCGAGCGGCCGCAGCACCTGCTCCCGCGCGAGGTCGAGACCGCGCCCGAGCGGGGGGCGCCTCGATGATCGTGCGCGGCTCCGACTGCGCCCGGCACCGCGACGCGCTCGCGGCCCTCGCCGAGCGGCGCGACCCGAGCCCGGCCGGCCACGCGGCGCTCGAGCATGTCGAGCGTTGTCGGGATTGCTCGGAAGCTCTCGGCGAGCTGATCCTCACCGTGTTCGCCCTGCGCCGGCTCGGCACCGAGGCGGCGGTCGCGACCGCGCCTGGCCCCGAGAAGCCCGACGACGCCTGGACCCGGCTCCGATCGCGGATCGAACAGTCGCGCCGGCTGGCCCAGGAGCAGGCGTGGCGCTGGCGGGCCACGCTCGGTGGCCTCGCGACGGCGAGCCTCCTCGTGGCGGCGGTCGTCGGGCCGGCCACGATCCAGGTGAGCGCCGACAGCGACGCCGGCCCAGCGGCCGTGACGAGCCTCCAGCTCGACCGGATCGATTGGCGGAACGAGCTGGCCTACGGCAACGCCGCCCGCACCTTGACACTCGACGCCGCCCCCGGCTCGCAGGAGCTCAGCGGTGGCACGGTCACACGGACGATGTTCCCGGACGGTATCCGTCCGGAACGGAAGGAGGTGCAGCCGGGGCAACCCAGAACGCGGCTTCCCGAAGCCGGTTGACGGGCCCCGGCCCGATTTGACACCACTTCGGTGGCTGCCCATAGTACCGCCAGCGCAGCTGGCTGCTGCTCACCCGCGCGCGCCCATCGGCGACCTGTCTGGCGCCCAGGCGCGACGTACGGAGCGGTTCGGCTGACGAGTGGGAGTACAGGCGATCGTGATCGCCGATGTTGGAGGAGCATTGATGCACAAGAGAATCCTGGGGTTGCTCGCGACGAGCGTGATCGTGTTCGCAGCGTGCGGCACGGGCACGGAGTCGTCCGCACCCGCGGCCACCGCGACCGCGGCAGCCCCGGCCACGCCGACGCCCGAATTCGTGGCGATCGACCAGTCGAAGTACGCGCCGACGGCGGGTACCAAGGGCGGCCAGATCCTCATGGGCGACTGGCAGGAGGCCAACCAGTTCAACCCGTTCTACGCCAGCCAGGTCACTGAGGCCAACGTGGCGTCCGCCGCGTTCGCGGGCATGGTCGTCGGCACCTACGACTACCAGTTCCTGCCTGACCTCGCGACCACGATCCCGACGACCGCGAACGGCGGCGTCACGCTCGGTCAGGGCGGCGACGCGATGACCGTCACCTGGACCCTGAAGGACGGCCTGAAGTGGTCTGACGGTCAGGCGCTGACCTGCGACGACTTCAAGTTCACCCAGGCGTGGGTCATGGACAAGGGCAACTCCGGCATCTCGACCTCAGGCTACGAGGACATCTCGTCGGTCGATTGCCCAAGCCCGACGAGCGTCATCCAGCACTACAAGAACGTCTATGAGGGCTATGTCCTCATCAGCAACGTGCTCCCGCAGCACTACCTCAAGGACATCCCGATGGCCGATCAGGTCAAGGGTAAGGGGTGGGCGCCTGAGGACATGCCGAAGGTTCCGACGTCCGGCGCCTTCAAGTTCGAGTCGGTGACATCCGGCCAGGAGCTGCGGCTCGTCCGCAACGACAACTACAAGGGCTTCAAGAGCAATACGCCCGCGTACCTCGACACCCTTGTCTTCAAGTGGTACGGCGACCCGACCGCGATGATCGCGGGCTTCGTTGCCGGCGAGATCGACATCATGACGGACCTCCTCGCCGCTGACATCCCGACCCTCAAGGCCCAGGGCCTCGAGAGCCAGATCAGCGCGATCCCGTCGCTCACCTACGAGTTCCTTCGCCCGAACTGGGCGGCGGGCCCGGGTGATGCTACGACCGGCGTCGGTGGCTGCTCGCGCAACCCCGCCGTTGCCGATCGCGGCACCGGCTGCCCGGCTTCCGACCCGGCGTTCCGACAGGCGCTCACCTACGCGGTCAACAAGGACGAGATCAACACTCGCGTCCTCGGCGGCCTCGAGCAGGTGGCCAACACGAACGTCGCGCCGGATGCCTATTACTTCTCCGATCAGCCCCCGGCCACCTTCGATCCTGAGAAGGCCAAGTCGATCCTCGACGCGGCTGGCTGGGTCGTCGGCGCCGATGGCATCCGTGCCAAGGGCGGCCTCAAGGCCAAGATCGAGCTCTGCAGCACAACCCGCCAGGCCCGCATCGACTCGCTCAAGTTGATCGCTGATCAGCTGAAGGCGGTCGGGATCGAGGCGATCCCGAACAACGTCGGCGCGGCCGACATCTTCGTCGAGTTCAATGACGGAACGAAGGACACGGCCTGCGGCCTGTCGCACAGCAACTTCGACGTCGCCGAGCACGCCTTCGGCGTCTCGGTCGACCCGATCGGCAACTACTCGACGTACGACAGCAAGTTCTTTGAGCCGACCGGCGGCAACGATGCCCAGATCTCTGATCCGGACCTCGATGCAGCGCTGGAGAAGGTCAAGGGCACCGTCGACTTCGTCGAGGTGAAGCACGCGATGGCGACGTTCCAGAAGATCTACATCGACAAGGTCGTTGAGATCCCGCTCTACTTCCGCAAGGAAGTGGAAGTCGTCGGTCCGAAGCTCGGGAACTTCTTCGCGAACCCGACCTCCGCCGGCCCGACCTGGAACGCCGTTGACTGGTACGTGAAGGCCTAAGTCCGGAGAGCAATCCTCCCGAACTGGGTATGAGCACTCGGGGCAGTCACAACCAGCGCATCTGACAGCAGCAGAGGACACCGATGGCGAAGTACGTGGTCCGCCGGCTCATTCAGGCGATCCCCGTTCTCATCGGCATCACGATCGCGATCTACGCGATCATGCTGCTGGCTCCCGGCGGCCCATCGCAGCGGTTCGCCAACAACCCCAAGATCACCAATGAACAGCGCGAGAAGTTCAAGAAGGCCTGGGGCCTCGATCAGCCGATCCCGGTGCAGTACTGCCGGTGGATCGGTTTCTGCGATCCGGACCAGGACGGCATTGCCCTCCTCACCGTCAAGGGCGTCCCGAACTTCCTGCCCGCGGGCCTCGGCGGCGGCGACAACGGGATGATCCACGGCGACCTCGGCTTCTCGATCGACTCCGGTGAGTCCGTCGGTGGCCGGATCGGCAAGGCGGCGCTGCCGACCCTGCTCCTCGCCGGATCGGCCCTCATCCTCTGGATCACCCTCGCGATCCTGTTGGGCGTCTTTGCCGCGCTGAAACGCTATTCATTCTTCGATCAGGCGGCGACGGTCTTCTCCTACATCGGCTTCGCCATGCCCACCTTCTGGCTTGGCCTGATGCTGATCCTCATCTTCGGCGCCTCGCTGAAGGTGCTGCCGGACTGTCCCCGCCGTTCGGCTCCGACCAGTACTGGGCCTACTTCGGCAAGGCCCCGGTGACCGCGATCATCGACATCGTCCGCCACCTGATCCTGCCCGTCGTGACCCTCGTGGTCGTGAGCGTCGCCGGCGACTCGCGCTTCGTTCGCGCGAGCATGCTCGAGGCACTGGGCCAGGACTATGTCCGCACCGCGCGGGCGAAGGGCCTCCCGAACCGGATCGTCACGTTCCGCCACGCCCTCCGCAACGCGCTGCTGCCGGTCGTCACGAACATCGGCCTGGAGATCCCGTTCCTGTTCTCGGGCGCGGTCGTCACCGAGTCGATCTTCTCGTGGCCGGGTGAGGGTCGCTTGTTCATCAACTCGATCACGAACTTCGATTACACGATCCTCATGGGGATCCTGCTCATCGCGGCGATCCTGACCGTCCTCGCGAACCTCCTGGCGGACATCCTCTACGCCGTGGTCGATCCACGGATCAAGTACTAGGGGACCGGCCATGGGAGCGATGATCCCGCCGAACGTCACGGATCCGGGCCAGCCGGACATCACCCCGCCGGACAGCGCGCCCGCGGCGGCGGACTACGAGGTCTCGCTGCGGTCGCTCAGCCAGTGGGAGCTGGCGTGGCGGAAGTTCCGACAGCATCGACTCGCACTCGTGGGGCTCGGGCTCCTCTTCGGGCTCGTCCTCGCGGCGATCGTCGGCCCGATCTTCGTGCCATTCCCCGTTCTGCGTCACCTATGACGAAGCCAAGCACGCCTGCAAGGTGATAGGACTCGTCCGCCCGTTCGGCGAGACTGGCGGCCTCCAGGCCGACGTCCTCATGCTGGTCCTCAACGGCGCCCGGACCTCGCTGTTCCTCGGCTTCACGAGCATGGCGATCGGTGTCCTCATCGGCACGGTCGTCGGCGCGGTCGCGGGTTACGTCGGTGGCTTCATCGACAACCTGCTCATGCGGTTCGTCGACGTCATGCTCAGCCTGCCGCTCCTGTTCGTCATCCTCGTCGTCGCCCGGTTCTTCAAGGGCGCGAACGACAACGTCTGGTCGATCATCATCGTGTTCGGGCTGTTCAGCTGGATGGGGGTCAGCCGGCTGGTCCGGAGCCTGTTCCTGTCCATCCGCGAACGCGAGTTCGTCGAGGCCGCGAAGGCCGTCGGCGTCCGTGACCGCCGGATCATCTTCAAGCACATCCTCCCGAATGCCTTCAGCCCCATCGTGGTTGCCGCATCGCTCATCGTCGGCGGCAATATTTCCGGAGAGGCCTTCGTGAGCTTCCTCGGTTTCGGGATCAATCCCACGACACCGACGTGGGGCAACATCCTGTCGAACGCGCTCGCGTTCATCGCTCAGGGCAACTGGTGGTGGCCGCTCTTCCCGGGCCTGGCGATCATCCTCGCGGTCCTCGCCGTCAACTTCGTCGGTGACGGCCTGCGAGACGCCTTCGACCCGAGAAGCCGCGCATGACCGAGATCATCAGCGCGGAGGTCCCGCGCGGCGCGCCCCCGGCGCGTGACGTCCTGCTCGACGTCCGGAACCTGAAAACCTACTTCCGAGTCCTCGACGGGCTCGTCCCGGCCGTCGATGGTGTGTCGTTCTCGCTCAAGCGCGGCGAGACGCTTGGCATCGTCGGCGAGTCCGGCTCGGGCAAGAGCGTCACGGCGCTCACGATCATGCGGCTCATCGACATCCCGCCGGCCGAGATCGCGGCCGAAAGCGAGGTCTGGTTCGACGGCCGCGAGATTCTCGGCCTGAAGATGGACGAGATGCGGAAGATCCGTGGCAACGACGTCGCGATGATCTTCCAGGAGCCCCTCACGAGCCTGAACCCCGTGTTCACGGTCGGCGACCAGATCGCCGAGCAGGTCGTCAACCACAAGAAGGTGAGCAAGAAGGCGGCCTGGGACCGAGCGATCGAGAGCCTCCAGCTCGTCGGCATCCCGAGCCCCGAGCGCCGCGTCAAGGCCTACCCCCACGAGATGTCCGGCGGCATGCGCCAGCGCGTGATGATCGCGATGGCCCTGTCGTGCGAGCCGAAGCTCCTCATCGCCGACGAGCCGACGACCGCTCTCGACGTCACGATCCAGGCCCAGATCCTCGAGCTCCTGAAGGCGATCCAGGACCGGACGGGCTCGGCGCTCCTGCTGATCACCCACGACCTCGGGGTTGTCGCCGAGATGGTCGACAACGTCATCGTCATGTACACCGGCCAGATCGTCGAGCAGGGGACCGTCAACGACGTCCTCATCGAGCCTCGGGCCCCGTACACGATGGGCCTCATCGAGTCGATCCCGAGCGTCGAGAAGCGCGGCGGCAAGCTCTCGGCCATCAAGGGCACCGTGCCGAACCCGTTCAACCTGCCGCCGGCCTGCCGCTTCGAACCGCGCTGCCCGTATCACTGGGAGCTCTGCAGCCGTGTCGAACCGGAGCTATACGAGATCGGGACGAGCGGCCGGCTCGCGCGCTGCCACCTGTACACGCCCGAGGGCGCCTCGCGTCAGCAGGCCGCGCTCGATAGCCATCGACAGGCGATGACCGTTGGGCGGCAAGAGCCGTCCGACGGCCGCTGACAGCAACGTGGGAGCTGCCATGCAGGGCACCAATCGGGGGTTCGCCGCCCCGGTGATCAAGGGCAAGCTGCGCCTTCGCCCGAATGGGCACATCCAGCGCGCGCGGTCGATCCTCCTATCGATCCCGATCATCGTGATCGGGCTGGCCGTCGCGTCGCTCCTCCTGTCGATCGTGTTCAAGGAGCCGTCAGCCGGGATCGGATCCCTGCCCAACAAGCCGGGCATTGTCATCCTCCTCTGGCCCGGCTACGTCGTGAGCGCCATCGCCTACGTCGCGGCGAAGGGGTTCCGCGACCGCCGGTTGTGGAGCCTCGGCCTGGCCGCGCTCGTCGGCGTCATCCTCGTGGGCGGCGGGATCCTCCTGTTCCTCTCGACGACGACCACACCGGCCGGTTCGGGCGGCACCCCGGCGGCCAGCGGTGCGATCCCGTCACCGGCTGAGACGGCTGCGGCGGTGACGCCCGGCGCAAGCCTGGCTGCCGAGGCGTCGCCAGGCGCCAGCGGTGCGGCGGTGAATCCCGGCCTTGCGTCGGCCAACAACCTGGCGACCGGCAACCAGGCATTCGGGGTCGACGCCCTCGCGTTCTTCTTCTTCATCCTCGGCGTCCCACTCCTGTGGAACCTGTTCCGCGGCCGATCCTGGTTCCTGACGCCGGAGGCCAAGCACGAGGTCCTCACGGCGGAACACATCGAGCAGGAGGCCGGCGGCCTCAGCCCCATCGTCGCTCCACTGAGCGAGATCGCGGCGGAGACGTACACGGCAGCCAAGGCCGGCGAGCCGCTCCTGTCGGTTCGCGGCCTCAAGAAGCATTTCCCGATCCTCGGTGGCGTGCTCCGCCGCCGGATCGGCACGATCTACGCGGTCGACGGCGTGGACTTCGACGTCCAGCAGGGCGAGGTCTTCGCCGTCGTCGGCGAGTCCGGCTGCGGCAAGACGACCCTTGGGCGGACACTGCTCCAGCTGACGCCGCCGACGGCCGGCCACGTCGTCTACGACGGCTACGAGCTCGGTGACGTGGATCCCGACGACATGCGGCCGCTTCGCCGCCGGATGCAGATCATCTTCCAGGACCCGTTCGGCTCGCTCAACCCGCGCATGCCGATCAGCGACATCATCGGCGAGGGCCTGCTCGCCCAGGGCGTGACGAACCGGGCCGAGCGCGACAAGCGGGTCGAGGACTCGCTCGAGGTCGTCGGTCTCCGCCGCGACTACACCCGCCGCTACCCGCACGAGTTCTCCGGTGGCCAGCGCCAGCGGATCGGCATCGCCCGGGCGCTTGCCCTGAGCCCGGACTTCATCGTCTGCGATGAGCCGGTTTCGGCCCTGGACGTGTCGATCCAGAGCCAGGTCCTGAACCTGCTGCTCGACCTCAAGCGCGACTTCAACCTGACGTACATGTTCATCAGCCACAACCTGTCGGTCGTCGAGTACTTCAGCGACCGGATCGCGGTCATGTACCTCGGTCGGATCGTCGAGCTCGGCACCGTCGACCAGCTATACCGGAATGCCCGCCACCCCTACACGGTGGCGCTCCTGTCGGCAATCCCGGATGCGGACCCGCGCAAGCGCAGCCGTCGGCTTGTCCTGAAGGGTGACGTCCCGTCGCCGGCGGCGCCGCCGTCGGGCTGCCGCTTCCATACCCGTTGCTGGCTCTACGAACAGCTCGGCAAGCCCGAACGCTGCACGACTGACGACCCGTCCCTCCGCGTCATCGAGGGCACGGACCACCAGGCCGCGTGCCATTTCGCGGAGGAGGTCAGCGAGACCACCGTTCGCGAGACGGTCGCGACCCAGGACGTCATCGACACGGCGGCCGCAGTCGAGTCATGACCCGTCGCCGCGCCGCCCGGTGGGGGCGGCGCTCAGCAAGCCGCTCGCTCACCCTCGGGATCGCGGTCGTGCTCGGCATCCTCGCGGGCTGCAGCACGGCTGCCACGCAGAGCCCCAGCCCCGCGGCGTCGATCGGTGCTGGCTCGTCGGAGAGCGTGGATCCCCAGGCCACCTCTTGGCCCGGTGGCGTCGTCGACGCGATCGTCGCCCTCGGTGCCGCCGATCCGCAGTTCGACCAGGTCGGCAAGGACCTCTCCACTGCGGTCAACGCCAACGACATGCAGACACTGCTCGGCGTCACGACGGAGGTCCAGAAGTTCCTCACCGCCAACCAGCAGTACATCCCCCGCGTGCAGGGCTACGACGCGACGAAGTCGCTCGGTGACTCGCTCGCCACGGCCTACGCCCAGATGCTCGCCGGGATCACGAAGATCCACGACTCGCTGGTCGCCGGCGATGGCCCGGGGGTGACCGCGGGGTTCGACACGTTCGTCTCGGGCAGCGCCGCGTATGGCCTCGCGCGTCCGACGCTCGGTGATTATTTCAACCAGGCGATCTTCATGAAGCGCCACTACAACCTGTAGCGCCGCCGCGTCAGGCCTGGCGGCCGGCCTCGAGACCCGCGCCCCGGAAGTGGCAGGCGACCGAGTGGTCGCTCGCCCCGATCGCGAGGAGCGCCGGGTCGGCCGTCGTGCAGATCTCCGGATCTCCGAGCTCCGATCGGAGCTGGCAGCGGGGGTTGAATCGGCAACCGGACGGCGGGTTGACGGGGGAGGGGACGTCGCCCTTCAGGATGATCCGCGTTCGTCGGAGCTCGGGGTCCGGAATGGGGATCGCCGAGAGCAGCGCTTGGGTGTACGGATGCTGGGCGTCGCGGAACAGGTCCCGCCGCTCCGCGATCTCTGCGACCCGGCCCAGGTACATGACCGCCACGCGATCGCTGATGTGCTCGACGACGCCCATGTTGTGGGCAATGAAGAGGTACGTCAGCCCGAGCTCGCGCTGGAGGTTCTTCAGCAGGTTCAGGACCTGGGCCTGGATCGAGACGTCCAGGGCCGAGACCGGCTCGTCGCAGACGAGGAGGTCGGGCTCGAGGACGAGGGCCCGGGCGATGCCGATGCGCTGTCGCTGGCCGCCGGAGAACTCGTGCGGGTAGCGCCGAGCGTGATAGGGCTGGAGCCCGACGAGATCCATCATCTTGCGGACCTTCTCGCGCCGCTCCGCCGATGTCCCCATCCCGTGGATCCGGAGCCCCTCGCCGATGCTGTCGCCGATCGGCGTCCGCGGATCGAGCGAGGCGAACGGGTCCTGGAAGATGATCTGCATCCGGCGCCGGAACGGCTTGAGCTTCGAGCCCGACAGGTGGGTGATGTCCGTGCCGTCGAAGCGAATCGTGCCGGAGGTCGGCTCGATGAGCCGCAGGAGCAGCCGCCCGACGGTCGTCTTGCCGCAGCCGGACTCGCCGACCAGGCCGAGTGTTTCCCCTCGCCGGATCTCGAGGTTCACGCCATCGACCGCCTGGACGACGTTGATGGTTCGCTGGAGGATCCCACCGACGACCGGGAAGTGCTTGACCAGGGCCCGGACCTCGACGAGCGGCGTCGCGGCGGTC
>WNFL01222076.1_pt3 | contig 25008 bp, 26 predicted proteins | sample 5400361 | NCBI WGS metagenome assembly WNFL01 (sample SAMN13153351, study PRJNA577476) | soil metagenome | isolation source: 40 cm soil on Douglas fir-dominated hillslope | place: USA:California | collected 2013-09-17
CGCTCGTCGGCCATGAAGGCGAGATCGCGGTTCGCGCATGGCGCGGAAACCCGGCGGATCCCACGACACAGAGCTCACCGGTCACGTGGATCCTCGGCACCGCGTGGGTGCCGTACCAGCTGCCCACGTTCGTGACACCCTCGTTCCAGGGCTACATCTCGGGACACAGCACCTTCAGCCGCGCCGCCGCGGAGGTCCTTACCGCGATCACCGGAAGTCAGTACTTCCCGGGCGGTCTCTTCGAGTCGACGGTCAAACGCGGCTCGTTCAGGGTCGAGGCTGGACCGAGCGCCGACATCGTCCTGCAGTGGGCGACCTACTACGACGCCGCGGACCAGGCTGGACAGTCACGTCTGTACGGCGGGATCCACGTGCAGGCGGACGATTTCACCGGTCGCGTCGTTGGCTCGACCTGCGGTAAGGATGCCTGGGCCGTCGCGCAGCGCTACTACTCGGGGCGCTGACGCGGGATGCGGCGGGTCTTTCTCGGCGTGGACTGCGGCACGCAATCGACCAAGGTCGTGCTCCGCGATCCGGCGACGGGCACCGTCATCTCCGTCGGTCGCGCGTCGCATGAGCTCGTCGAGCGCGACGACGGCACGCGAGAGCAGGACCCCGCATGGTGGATCGCTGCACTTCGCACCGCGGTGCGCGATGCGATGCGCGGCGAGCGGTTCGACGTCGGCGGCATCGGCGTATCGGGGCAGCAGCACGGGCTCGTGTGCCTCGATCGAAACGACCGGCCGGTGCGAGCGGCGAAGCTCTGGAATGACACGACCACCGCTCGCGAATGCGATGAGCTCACGCGAAAGGTCGGCGGCCGCGACCGAGTCCTCGAGCTCACCGGCAATCTGTTCCTACCTGGTTACACCGCGCCGAAGATCGCGTGGCTCGCCACTCACGAGCCGCAGGCGTACGCGCGCACGATGCGAATGTGCCTGCCGCACGACTACCTGAATCTGTGGCTGACCGGCGAGTTCGTCACCGAGGCCGGCGACGCATCGGGCACGGCGTACTTCGACGTTCGCGCGCGCCGTTACAGCGACGCCGTGCTCGCCGTGCTCGACACATCGCGCGATTGGGAACGCACACTGCCGAAGCTCGCGCCGTCGCTCAGCATCGTCGGCGCGCTCCGCCACGAGGCCGCGGAGTCGCTCGGTCTCGACGCCGGTGTCCCAGTGAGCGCCGGCGGCGGCGACAACATGATCGCCGCGATCGGCTGCGACGTGGTGGTCGATGGTCCTGTCGCGGTGAGCCTCGGGACGTCCGGCACCGTGTTCGCCTACCGGGACCGACCTGCGGTCGACCCGCTGGGTGAGGCTGCGGCGTTCTGCGATTCGACCGGTGGCTGGCTCCCGCTCGCGGCCACTCTCAACTGCACGAGCGCGACTGAGTGGGTGCGCGAGCTCTTCGCAATGGACCACCGGGCTCTCGACGCCGCCATCGCGAGCGGCGGTGCGCCCGGGCTCGCGTTCCTGCCGTACCTCTCCGGCGAGCGGACGCCGAACCGACCTTCGGCCGCCGGCATCTTCGTCGGCTTGCGCGCTGGTCACGGGCGCGACGCGATCGCGAGTGCTGTCGTCGAAGGCGTGACCTTCGGGATCGCCTACGCCCTCGACGCACTGCGCCGCGCGGGGGTCACTCCCGCGGAGGTGACCTTGATCGGAGGTGGGTCCGCGTCGGACGCTTGGGCCCAGCTGTGCGCCGATCTCTTCGAGTTGCCCGTCGTGCGTCCGACGATCGTTGAGGCCGCCGCATCAGGAGCCGCGCGACAGGCACAGTGGGCGGTCGAGCAGAAGCGCCCTGGCCTCGCGCCGGCACAGCCCCTCCGCTTCGAGCCGCGGCGGCGACCGGAGCTACATGCAGCCGCGATTCGCATGACCGCGCTCCGCGAGACGGCCGCGGCGAATCGCATGTGACGCGCCGGTGCGCCGCGACTAACGACTTACGCGATCCACGTCCATCGCTCGCTCGCGCGCAAACTCTCTCCAGGCTCCAGCGTCCGCAAACCTGTACCGCGGATGCCGGACGCCGCAAGAAGCGGCGCGTTCGGCCACATCGTTTGCGGCTCCACGCACACCGCTTCAGCAGGCGTGTGTATGACGACCGTCCGAAGGCTTGCGTCGTACTGGATGCGCATTTCTAGATCTGGCCACCGCAGGATCGCCGGGCCGTTGGTGCGGACGTACACGTGATCGAGTCGGCGGTCGCCAAGCGCGAGACCGGGACGAAGGTCCTCACCGGGTCCGACACCACGAACCTCACCCGTCGGAACAAGATCGGCGTCGAGCACGAGGACCTCAGACGCATCCAGGAGTAGCTCCATGTCAGCGCTCGCCGGCCGAGCGAACCATGGGTGCCAGCCAAGACCCGCCGGCCCAGACCTTGTGTACCCGCCGACCTCCAGCTCGAGCTCGAGGCTCCCCGCGCTGAGTCTCAGTGTCTGTCGTGCGCGGCCGCCAAAGGGCCATCCGAGTCCGCGCAGCTCACACGTCATCGTCACGGCCATCGGGCTGCGTTCGACGATCTCCCAAGACTTGTCGAAGACAAGACCGTGGATGGCCGACGGCGGAAGATTTGGCTGGAGCCGCACTTCTCCGTCCCTTGTTGGGATGCGGCCGCTCGAAAGGCGGCCAGCCCACGGCACCATCGGATAGCAGCCCCAGTAGAGAGCAGGTTCGTGCGAGCGGGCGCGCGCCTTCGGCAGGATCCGCTCTGCGCCGGCGATCACCAGCGAGACGATCCTGCCCCCGTCGGCGGGATCGATCCGCATGACGACGCCGCTAGCGCCCAGCTCGACCATCGCCCTTACCCCGAGCATGCATCGTCAGGCGGCTGCTCGCGAACGCGAACGCCCCTCGGCGGTGGCCGAGGGGCGTTCCAGCGGAGGACGGACAGTTGCTATTGCTTGACGAGCTGACCTCGGATGATCCCGCCTGGAGCGAGCGTGGAGTGCCAGTTCATGTAGTAGTTCGCCGGGTTGGCGATGATGTCGGCTGCGAGCGCTGCTTCCACGGTGGGCTGCGTCTTGTTGATCTTCCCCGCACCAGCGACGAGCGTCAGGTCGCCCGCTGCCAGTCCGGAGTTGACGACAACGCTGCCGTTCGTGCCGGCAGCCGCTTTGTGGATGTGCCCGATATTGATCTTGGTGTCGGCCGGGCAGCCGGTGACGTCGGTCTCGAACAGCGCGTTCGCTGCGGTGATGACGCCGGCCGCGTCCTTGGTCGTGGTCAGCGTGAACGTGCCCTTACCCGCGCACGTCGCTTCTGGCCCGGTGATCGGTGGAACTTCGTTCGAGGGCTTCAGGTCGGCGGTGAAGATGAACTTGAGCTGCGGCGTCGGGCTCGGGACCGGCGTGGCCGCGACTGTCGGTTGGACCGTGGGCGACGCGGTCGGAGCAACGGCTGCGGGCCCGCAGGCGCCCAACACGATCACTCCGGCGGTGAGCCCAGCAAGAAGACGCATAGACACCTCCTCGTGTACTGCCGTAATACGGCCGACGGAGGTTGCCCTCCGCCTCTAGCGGCGCACCCGGGGACGGCGCGGGCCACGCCATCGCCCCCATACATCGCCTTGCTCCGGGAAGAGCTTGCCTCGTTTCACCCGCTTGCGCGGATCGTCACTGTGGCGCTGGTCCTCGCCTCGCGGCGGACGGGTGTTACCCGCTTCCCTGCCCTGTGGAGTCCGGACTTTCCTCGACGGCTTTCGCCGCCGCGACCGTCTGGCCTGCTCGGACCACCATTCTATGGGCGGGATGTCCCGCGCAAAAGCGCGTCCATCCGCTTCGCGGCGCGCACGAGGGCGTCGTCTTGAGGGCCGCCGCTCTCCGCGACGTAGACATCGATCACCGCGTCCGCGTCGCGTGGCCGGCCCGCGCTGCGCAGATCGTGAGCGAGCCGCAACGCGTCAAGCAATGCACAGCCCAGATGAGCGGCCGCCCAACGGACGATGACCACACCACGGTCGGCGCGCCGTGCGCGCTCGCACACGAGATCGCCGTGCACGAGCGCAACGGGCCAGGCAGAGAGCTCGCGCGCGGCTTCCTCAGCGTTCGCGTCGCCACCCTCCTGTCGTACGACGTCGAGAGGTGTCCGGACGGGAACGCGCAGAGCTCGAAGCGCCGGAGCGTCCGCGGCGACCGCGCGCTCGATCGCGATCTTCGCGCGGATCACATCGGTCGGATCGCCGTCGCACGCGAGTGCGGCCTCGCTCAGATCCTCGAGCAGCAGCCAGGGGCCAAGCGCCGCATGCGACGGTGGGATCCCGCGCGAGTGGACGCGCGGCACGTGATCGGTCTTACGGGCGAGGAACGGAAGCAGCTGTGCCTCGACCACGACGCCCTTCGCGCTGCGCTCGAACAGAGCGGTCGCGTCGCGACCATCGCGCGTGAAGCGCAGGCGTTTGCGCTCGATCCCGTCAACGACCGCGAGGTCCTCCGAGCGCACTCCCTGGACGTCGCCACCGACGCTGCGCGCGACCAGCGCACCGAGCGGATCTTCGCTGTCGTTCATGCGGCCTCGTCGATCGCGCGGTTGGCCAGCAGATCCGCGATGGTGTTCTCCTCGCGCGGGATGTGCCGGATGCGTTTCTTGTGGAACTGCGCGAACAGCTCGCGCGCGCGGATCGCGAGCGGGATCAGCTTCGCATCGCGAACCCGCCACTTCCCGTTCATCTGCTCGACCACGAGCTTCGAGTCCATCCGGACCTCGAGATCCTCGACGTCGTGCCGCCGAGCTTCCTCGAGGCCGATGATCAGCGCGGTGTACTCGGCCACGTTGTTCGTGCCGTGACCGAGAAACCGCATCGCCTCAGCGACGACCTGCCCGTTGTCGTCGAGCAGCGCCGCGCCGGAGCCCGCCGGCCCTGGGTTGCCGCGGCAGGCACCGTCTGCGTAGAGCACCGCCCGCTTCACGCCTGGAAGAACTCGGCCAGCCGTGACAAGTCCACGTTGCCGCCGGACACGATCGCGACGACGTTCTCACCCGGCTTCGGGACGACCCGCCCCGCGAGCAGTGCGCCGACGGCCGCACCACCAGCGGGCTCGGCAACGAGCCGCGCGCGCGATGCGAGGAAGCGAACGCCTTCGAGGATGACCTCGTCGGACACGACGACAACGTCGGCAACGCATCGGCGGATGATCTCGAGGTTGCGGACGCCCGCGATGGGCGCGGCGAGACCGTCGGCGACGGTCTGAACCCGCTCCAGCGGGACCGGCGAGCCGGAATCGAGCGCGCGCCGGACCGCGTTCGCGCCCTCCGGCTCGACGCCGATCACCCGGGCGCCAGGCTGTTTGGCCGCGACCGCCACGGCGATGCCGGAGATGAGCCCGCCACCGCCGACACCGACCACGAATAGATCGGCGTCGGGCAGATCGTCGAGCACCTCGAGCGCGCACGTTCCGTGGCCCGCGATCATCCCGTCGTCGTCGTAGGGATGAAGGAAGTAGGACCCCTGCCGCTCCTGTATCTCTTTGACGAGCGCACGCAGACCCAACATGTCCGGAGCGAACACGATCTCCGCACCGTAGCCGCGCGTCGCGTCGACCTTCGTTTTCGGCGCGGACTGCGGCATCGCGACCGTCACCTTGGTCCCGACGGCGCGTCCCGCATAGGCGATCGCCTGCGCCGCATTGCCCGCGCTCATCGTGACGATCCCGTTCGCCCGCTGGGCGGCCGACAGGCCCTGGATGGCGTTGACAGCGCCGCGCGGTTTGAACGAGCCGGTGCGCTGGAGGTTCTCGGCTTTGAGGAAGGCTCGTGCGCCGATGCGCTCACCGAGCGAGCGGCTCGTGAGAAGGGGTGTTCTGGTGATGTGGGCTGCGACGACCGTGCGGGCTCGCTCGATATCCGCGAGGGAGACGGTCAGAGTGCCCTCCCGAGGTTTAACGCGCCGGCGATACCGGTGGGCCCGCTTGGATTCGAACCAAGGACCAGCAGATTATGAGTCCGCCGCTCTAGACCACTGAGCTACGGGCCCTAGGAGTGCCGCGGCGCGAGCTCGCTCGCGCCGGCGGCCGACGACGGGCCCGTGAGCGAGCGATATCAATGCGAAGGTACGCCAAGACCAGGGAGCGAGCGATACGGGCCCGCTTGAGCGCATTATCAGCGCCGACCGCTTCGAGGTCTGAGGAGGAAAGTTGTGGGTGTCGCCCAAGGCATCATTTCGCCCAAGCTGATCGATCGCGTGAAGGCCATCCTGATGAAGCCGAAGACGGAGTGGCCGGTCATCGAGGCAGAGCAGACCGATATCTCCACGATCCTACGGAGCTTCGCGATCCCGCTCGCCGCGATCGGGCCGGCGGCGACCGCCATCGGTTCGGCGCTCATAGGCACGACCACTCTCGCGGGCACGGCCCGCGTGCCGATCGCCACCGCCGTCGTAGGCGCGATCGTCGCGTTCGCCCTCGCGCTCCTGGGGACCTATGTGGTGGCTCAGGTGATCGACAATCTCGCGCCGCGGTACGGTGGGACGGGAAACCTGACGCAGGCCTTCAAGGTCTCGGCCTACTCCAGCACGGCGCAGTGGCTGGCCGGGATATTCGCGCTGATCCCCGCCCTCAGCCCGCTTTCGATCCTCGGGCTGTACAGCCTGTACCTGCTCTACCTCGGCCTGCCGGTGCTCATGAAGGTCCCTCAGGAGAAGGCGATGAGCTATACGGTGGCGGTCGTGGTCGTCGCCCTGATCGTCTTGATCGTGATCGCCACGATCAGCGGGATCATCATCGGCGGGGCCGTGATCGCGACCCTCTAAGGGCAAAGAGCAGGGCGACCACGACGCCGACGCAGGCCGGGGGCGCCCGGCCGCGAACCAATCTCCGCTGTCTGTACGTTGGCTTTGCGGAAGTCGGGCTATGCTAAGTCGGGCGTCGCGAGGGGAGTCACGTGCACCGCTTCCGCACGTGCGCGTCGTTCCGGGGACGGAAACGACGGGAGGAAGCGCGTGGGAACGGTCATCGCGGTCGCCAACCAAAAGGGTGGCGTCGGTAAAACGACGTGCACGATCAACCTCGGCGGCGCGCTAGCGTCGCTCGGGCATCGCGTTCTCTGCCTCGATCTCGATCCGCAGGCGAATCTCACCGTCGGACTCGGCATCGACCTGAACACGGTCGACAAGAACATCGCGAACGTCCTCATCGACCCGGACCTCAAGCTCACCGCGATCATCCGGCCGACGAAGACGAAGAATCTCGACGTCGCGCCCGCGACCCTCGAGCTCTCGTCCGCAGAGGTGGAGCTCTTCAACGCGATCGGTCGTGAGATGGCGCTGCGCGACAAGCTGAGTCAGGACATCGTGCAGCGCTACTCGTACATCCTCATCGACTGCCCACCGACGCTCGGGTTGCTCACACTCAACGCGCTCGTCGCGGCGAACGGCGTGATCATCCCGGTGCAAACGCAGTACTACGCGCTCAAGGGTGTCGCGGCATTGCTCAAGATCATCAAGACCGTGCAGGGCCGCCTCAATCCGAAACTGAAAGTGCTCGGACTCCTGCCGACGTTCTATGACTCGCGCACGATCCTCGGGCGCGACATGCTCGACTCGCTGCGCGAGCTTGGCGATCACCAGGTGTTCGACACCGTGATCCGGCAGTCGGTGAAGATCGGCGAGGCACCGACGGCCGGCGTCCCCATCACCGTGTACGAGCCACGCTCGGACGCGGCGAAGAGCTTTGTCGACCTCGCCAGGGAGGTGATCGGTGCTCACAAGTAGTCCGTCATCACACAGGAAGTCATTCCGCGACGCCGGTAATCGGATCTTCCAACAGGAGACCGAGGCGCAGCCGGGAATCATCAGCCTTCTCGCCGCCCGCACGCCGACCGCGGTGCGCGAGCTTCCGCTCGAGAAGGTCATCCCGAACCCGTCGCAGCCCCGCATGACCTGGCATGAGGAAACGCTGCAGGAGCTCGCCGCGTCGATCAAAGAGCACGGCGTGCTGCAGCCGATCCTCGTTCGGCCGTCAGGCGATCACTACGAGATCATCGCCGGCGAACGGCGCTGGCGGTCATCGAAGATCGCCGGCAAGGAAACGATCCCGGCGATCGTCGAACGCTTCGACGACGCGACCGCCCTGGAGATCGCGCTGATCGAGAACCTGCAGCGCGAGGACCTGTCACCGCTCGATGAGGCCGTGATCTACAAGAAGATGACCGACGAGCTCGGCTACTCGATCCGCCAGCTCGCCGGGAAGCTCGGCAAAGACAAGGGCTACGTCGAGAACCGCCTCCGCCTCGCGAGCGCCCCGGACGACGTCCGGGAGATGGTCGCAAAGCGGTACGACACGCTGTCGGCGGCGTACGAGCTGATGAAGCTCGAGGACAAGCGCCGGCGCCGCTCGCTGGCAAAGCAGATCCTCGCCGGGCAGCTGACGCTGATCCGGCTCCACGACCGCGTCGAGCGCATCCTCCACCCGCAGGAGCGGGGGTCGAAAGCCGAGCCGGCGATCCCGGCGCTGCGCGACGATGCCCTCATCACGGCGACGCGGAAGCTGAACGAGGCGCTGACGGAGCTGTCCCGGGCGGTCGGGGACGACGGGAAGCTGACGATCCCCGAGAGCGACCGTCAGAACCTGGCGAAGTTCCTCACGATCTCGAGGGCTCGACTGGACAACCTGGTGGCGCGACTGAAGAGCGGCCGCGCGTGAGCGACCAGCGGCTGTCAGGACGGGGCAGCGTCGTGTCCTTTGTCCTGATGACGGGGCTGGTCACCGCCGCGGCCACGGGTCTCTTCGTCCTTTTGGACCCCAGAGCTCAGCAGTTCTGGGTACAGCGCTGGGAGGCTTTGGCCGGCTTCGTCCGCTCGCTGTTCGGGGGCGGCTAGGACTCGACGCGAACGCTGTTCTGGGCGACGACGCGCTCGCGCTGGTTGCGGGCGTCGCGCAGGATCGAGACGGCCGTCGTCACGAGGCCGACGGCCCCGAAGAGGAAGATCACGCTGTCGTTCGTCAGTAGTTCAAGCACGTGCTACCTACAAGCAACGCACGTGCCACGGTCAAGCGGCGGCCCGCTCGTTACGGACTGGTAACGGTTTGGCGTGAGTTGCTCACGTTGCCTTCCGCGGAGGTCGTGATCTCTGCACGCGGACCTGCGAAACGCGCCGGCCGTCGACGCCGGTGACCTGGAAACGGTACCCCTCGACCTCGATGGTGTCCCCGACCTGAGCCAACCGGCCCAGCCGACCGAACACCATCCCGCCGATCGTGTCGTACGGCTCGTCGTCGAGCTCGAGGCGCAGCCGCTCGCGCAGCTCCGCCAGCCCGACCAGTCCGTCCACCAGGTAGACGCCGGGGCTCTCCTCGCGGACGGGCGGCGCGGCGTCCTTCTCGAACTCGTCCCCCACCTCGCCGACCAGCTCCTCCATGACGTCCTCGAGCGTCACGAGGCCGGCCGTACCACCGTATTCGTCGATGACGATCGCCAGCTGGGCGTGCTGCCGCCGAAACTCGGCCAGCGCCTGATCCAGACGTAGGGTCTCCGGGATCGCCGGCACCCGCCGCATGATGTCGTGCGCCTTCGCCTTCGACATGCGGTCGACACCGACCAGATCCTTCACGTGAACGACGCCAACGATGTGATCGAGATCGTCGCGGTAGACCGGAAAGCGCGAGAGCCGGTGCTGCCGCGCCATCGCGATGAGGCCCACGAGATCGAGCTCCTCCGGCACCGCCACGATCTCGGTGCGCGGGACCATGACCTGGCGCACGAGCGTGTCCGCGAAGTCGAGGGCGTTCCCGACGATGACCCGCTCACTCTCCTGCAGCACGCCCTGGCGTGCCGACGCCGCGATCAGCATCTTGAGCTCTTCGTCGCTGTGCACGTTCAGATCCGCGCGCGGCTTGATGCCGATCCACCGCAGCAGTGAGTTCGCGCTGTTGTTGACGAACCAGTTGAACGGGTACACGAGACGGTAGAAGAGATCGAATGGATACGCGCAGATGAGGGCGAGCTGAACCGAACGCTGGATCGCGAGGTACTTCGGCGCGAGCTCGCCGATGACGATGTGCACGTAGGTGATCGCGCCGAACGCGAGCGTGAACGCGATGAGGTGGAACACGGGCTCGGGTAGCCATCCGAGGAACGGCGCGACGAGCGCTGCGATCGCTGGCTCGCCGATCCACCCAATGGCCAGCGAGGCGAGCGTGATGCCAAGCTGCGCCGCCGAAATGTAGCTATCGAGCCGATCCGCGATCCGGGACGCGAGCTTCGCGCGAACGCTGCCCGCCCGGGCCAGCTCGTCCAGCTGCGTCGCCCTGACCCGCACGAATGAGTACTCAGACGCGACGAAGAATCCGTTCGCGATGACCAGAACGAACGCGATGACGGCCCCACGAACTGCCTCGGCCGCGTCCATGCCCGGTGAATTCTCGCACCGAATAGACCTGCGCCGTTCGCGCCTAAACTCAGGACAATGCGCGTGCTGGTGCGGCTATTCGCGTCGTACCGCGAGGCCGCCGGCGTGGGCCGGTTGGAGCTCGAACTGCCGCCGGGGGCGACAGTGAAGGACGCGATCTTCAAGATCCTCAAGGACCACCCGCTCATTGCCGAGGGCCGCCAGGTGGTCATCGCGAAGAATCACGACTACGTGACGCCCGAAGAGCCGCTCGCAGACGGCGATGAGGTCGCGCTGATCCCGCCCGTTTCTGGTGGCGCCATGACCGTGGCGCCCATCGTCGTCTCAGCCGCTCCGCTGTCAGTCGACGACACGCTCGCCGCGGTGCGTGACTCCGGCTTCGGCGGCATCGTCGTGTTCCTCGGGACCGTCCGCGACCGGAGCCGCGGCAAACGCGTGACCCACCTCGAGTACGAGGCCTACGCGGAGATGGCGGAGACGAAGATGCGCGAGATCGCGCAGCGACTTGAGACCGAGCACGCGCCGCTGCGCCTGGTGATGCATCACCGCGTGGGCGACCTCGCGATCGGGGACATCGCCGTCATCGTCGCGGCCGGCGCGCCGCATCGTGACGCGGCCTTCACCGCTGCGCGGGCGGCGATCGACGAGCTCAAGACAGTCGTGCCGATCTGGAAAAAGGAGCACTCCGACGATGGAGCGGTCTGGATCGAGGACCATGCCTGAGGCGACCAATCACTGGATGATCGTCACCAGCCCCGATAACTACGAGAAGACGCGCACGCTGCGCTTTACGCAGCAGGGCGTGAAGAGCCGCCACCGGCGCAAGGCCGAGCGGATGGCGCCGGGCGACCGCGTCTGCTGGTACCTCACCGGCATCCAGGCCTTCGCCGCGACGGCCACCATCACGTCGCCGTACTTCGAGGGCAGCGAGCCGATCTGGGTCAGTGAGAAGACCGGCGACACCTATCCATGGCGGTTCAAGATCAAGAAGGACCACGCGGTCGATCCCGATCGCGCGATCAAGGCCGAGACGCTCCTCGCGAAGCTCGCGCATGTGAAGCGCTGGCCGAAAGAGCACTGGCGCCTCGCGTTCCAAGGCAACGTGCACGAGCTCGACGCGAAGGACTTCGACGTCATCGAAGCGGCGATCGCCGCGGTCGAGACCAGCCGGAGTGCGGCCTGACCGCGTCTCGCGGTCTCGTGCGGGAGCTCGTCGCGATCTGCGGAGCCGAGCACGTCTTCTGGCAGCCCGACGACCTCCGGGTGTTCGAATACGACGCTGGATTCGATCGCCATCCGCCCGTCGCGGTCGTCGTGCCCGGGACCGCGGAGGAGGTCGCCGCGTGCGTGAAGGCCGCGGTCCGTGCGGGTGTCGCAGTCGTGCCGCGCGGCGCCGGCACCGGACTCTCGGGCGGCACGATCGCGTGCGGCGGTGCGTTGGTCGTCACGACGTCCCGACTCAGACGGGTGCTCGCGATCGATGCGGTCGGCCAGACCGCGCTCGTCGAGCCCGGCGTGCCGAACCTCCAGATCACCACGGCGGCGCGCGAGGCCGGCCTGTTCTTCGCGCCGGATCCAGCGAGTCAGCGCGTGTCGACGATCGGCGGCAACATCGGCACGAACGCGGGCGGACCGCACGCCCTTCGCTACGGTTCGATCGTCAATCACGTCCTCGGCGTCGAGATGGTCCTCGCCGATGGAGAGATCGCCGTCTTCGGAGGGCGCACCGCTGATCTTCCCGGATACGACTGCGTCCCCTTCATCGTCGGCAGTGAGGGAACGATCGGCATCGTGACCAAGGCGTGGGTGCGCCTACTTCCCCTCCCCGAGGACACGCGCACGTTCGTCGCGCTCTTCCGCGACGTCGAATCGGGGGCGCGAGCGGCGAGCGAGATCATCGCCCGCGGGATCGTGCCCGCGGCGATGGAGATGCTCGACCAGACCACGATCCGCGCCGTGAACGCCGCGTTCGACGCGCATCTGCCCGAGGAGGCCGGCTCGCTGCTGCTGGTCGAGGTCGAGGGACTACGCGAGGAGACCGCGGCGGCGGCGTCCGCGATCGTCTCGGTGTGCGAGGCGCGCGGCGCCTTCGGTGTACGCACCGCAGCAACGCCCGCCGAGCGTGAGCTGCTCTGGAAGGCGCGCAAGCTCGGGTACCCCGCACTCGCGCGCATCCGCCCGAACAACTATCTCCACGACGCCGTCGTGCCGCGTTCGAAGCTCCCCGAGGTGCTCGCCAAAGTGAACGCGATCGCCGATCGCTACGGCTACGTCATCGCGAACATGTTCCACATCGGCGACGGCAACCTCCATCCGGTGCTGCTGTTCGACGGGGCCGTCGAGCCGATCGAGCGCGTCATGGAGGCGAGCGCGGAGATCCTCAAGGTCGCCATCGATGCGGGTGGAAGCCTGTCGGGCGAGCACGGGATCGGACTCGAGAAGAACCACTTCATGTTCTGGGTATTCGGTCCCGAGGACCTCGACGCGATGCAGCGCGCGCGCGGTGCGTTCGATCCGAACGGCACGATGAACCCGGGAAAGATCTTTCCCGGCGGGTCCACCTGCGCCGACATCCCGACCGAACGCATCAAACGTGGCCTGGCGGAGGGCATGTGGGTGTAGCCACAGCGGTCGCCGCGCGCGAGCGCGCGGTCGACGGGGTGGTGCCCTCGCGCACGCTCCGGCCCGACACGACCGAGGAGCTGGCAGCGGCGATCACCGAGGCCGGCCGCGTGCGCGAGGCCGTCGTGCTGTGGGGCGGCGGCACGCGCATCGGCGTCGGCGATCCGCCAGAGCGCTACGACATCGCGGTCGACCTCACCGGACTCGCGGGGATCGTCGAGCATTCGCCGGCGGATCTGGTGTGCACCGTTCGCGCAGGCACGACCCTGGCCGAGCTCGCGAGCGTTCTGAGCGCAAGCGGGCAGCGTTGGCCGGTCGAAGCTCCCAGCCCCGAGCGCGCGACGGTCGGGGGCACGATCGCGAGCGCAGCAGCAGGACCATCGCGTCTGCGCTACCAGCATCCGCGCGACTGGATCATCGGGTGCACCGCCGTGCTCGGCGACGGGACGATCACGCACGCCGGCGGGCGGGTCGTGAAGAACGTCACCGGGTACGACCTCACGCGCCTCTACAGCGGCAGCTACGGAACGCTCGTCGCATTGGCCGAGATCACGCTGAAGCTGCTGGCGCTGCCCGAACGCTCGGTCACGCTGCGCGCGGCGGCGAGCGATGTGCCCGCGGCGCTGCGTCTCGCGGCCGAGCTGCGCGCGAAGCACATGCCGCTCGACGCGCTCGCGATCGTGTCGGGCACGGCGGCAGAGCGGTACGGCGGATCACGCGTAAGCGTGTTCGTTCGCATCAGTGGACCGGAGGCCGCGGTCGAACGGGTCGCGCGCGAGGTGCGCGACTTGACGGGCGCGGGCGACGACGATCAGGCGATCTGGCACAGCATCGCGTCGCTGCCCGCGGAGATGGACCGTGTGGCTCGCGCGGGCTGGCCAAGCGGCCACGTCCCGCCATCCGGCCTCGATCTGTCCGACGCGGTCATTTACCCGGGCTGTGGCATCGCGTTCCTCTTCGGTGCGACGGAGCCGCAGCCGTTCAGCGCGATGCGCGCGAACGTCGAAGCCGCGGACGGCGCGCTCGTCGTCGAGCGTGCCGACGCGGCGTGGAGGAGCGCTGTCGGCGGTGCGTGGGGTCGCCCGCGGGTATCGCTCGCGATCGCGCGCGCGCTGAAGGAGAGGTTCGACCCACAGGGCGTTCTCGCGCCCGGCCGCGTCCCGTTAGCCTCATCCGCGTGACGATCGCTCCGCTGCGCGAGGTCGAGCATGGGCTTCGCCAGTGCATTCACTGCGGGATGTGCCTCGAGGCATGCCCGACCTATCAGATCACTCGGCTCGAGACGGAGTCGCCCCGCGGCCGGATCCATCTCATGATCAACATGCTCGAGGGCGGACCGATCACGGATACGACGCGGCTGCACCTCGACCGCTGCCTCGCGTGCCGGGCGTGCGAGGTCGTGTGCCCGTCGGGCGTTCCGTACGGCCACCTCATCGAAGCCGCGCGGACGGTCATCGCCGAAGACGTGGCCCCGCGCCGCGGCTGGCTCTCCGGTCGGCTGCGGCGCCTCGCGCTGAGCGTGCTCGCGGATCCGCCCTCACTCGCGCGCGCGGCGGCCGTGCTCGGCCTGTACCAGCGGAGCGGCCTGCGCGCGCTGGCGCATGCCACCGGCCTCATGCGCCTGCTGCCGCGCCGACTGCGTCGGCTCGAGGCCCTCTATCCGCCCTTCGGCCGGCCACGCTATCGCGCGCCGGCGCCGCCCCCTGCACCGCGGGCGCGCGTCGCGCTGTTGCTCGGGTGCGTGATGCGTGTCGCGTATGGCGATGTGCACACCGCGGCCGCTCGGATCCTCGCGCGGCAGGCAATCGCCGTGATCGAAGCGCCCGCGCAGAGCTGCTGCGGCGCGCTTCACGCACATGCGGGCGAGCGTGAGGATGCGCGGGCGCTCGCGCGCCGCAACATCGCCGCGTTCGAGGACGCCGACGTCGATGCGATCGTGGTCGATGCCGCTGGTTGCGGTGCGCAGCTCAAGGGTTACGGTGCGTTGCTCGCGAGCGACGCCGCATGGGCAGCACGCGCCACGGCGTTCGCTGCGAAGGTGCGCGACGTGAACGAGTACCTCGCGGAGGTGGCCGGCGCGCGGCTCGGCCGACTCGACCTACGCGCGACGTACCAGGACCCTTGCCATCTTGCGCACGCGCAGGGCATCCGAAAGCAGCCGCGCGACCTCCTGTCGCGCGTGCACGGCCTCGAGCTGCTCGAGATGGCCGACGCGGACGTGTGCTGCGGCAGCGCCGGCTCCTACAACCTCACACAGCCCGAGTACTCGGACCGGCTCCTCGCTCGGAAGCTCGATGCGATCATCGCGACGGGCGCGGGCGCCGTCATCAGCGCGAACCCGGGCTGCATGCTGCAGATCGAGTCCGGACTTCGCGCACGCGGATCCAAGCTGCCGGTCCTGCACGTGGTCGAGGTCCTCGACCGCGCGATGTCCTAGTGCGTCGCTCATGTCGGCGTCCGTCATGAACGCTCGCCGCATTCTGGTGATCGGGAGCGCGACGGTGGCGACGATCGTCGCTGTCGGGGCGCTGCTTTTCATCCCGTTGTCGATCGCCGTCGGCAAACCGCAGAACGCGATCGTCGAACTCGCCCTTCTCGTTGTATGCGTGTGGTGGGTAGCGCGGGTCATGCGCGCGGATCGCCGCCGGCGGCTCGCCACTGAAGCGGCGCTCCCACCTGAGCGACGACCGGCGCGGCGTCAACCCCGAAGGCCGATCACTTTCCAGCTTCGCGAGACGCTCGTCACGTTCGCGATCTGGGCGACGCTGATCTTCGCGTTCGACGCCATCGGGCTGGGGATGGACCCATTTGTCAACGTGGGCGTATCGGCGTTCGCCGGCTTCATGCTCGCGACGCTTACGGTCACCGGAAGGCACATGATGTTCCGGCTCACGGCCGAAGAGGACGAGCAAGCACGACACGCGGAGGAGAACGGCTGATGGACCTCGGTGTTCAGATCGAGCCGCAATTTGGCTTCAGCTACGCGGATGTCGTGGGCATCGCGCGCGAGGCGGAGACCGCGGGCTTTCGAGCGCTCTGGGTATCCGACCACCTGTTCCTCGGTGCGGATGCGGTCGCGACCGATTGCCTCGAAGCTTGGACGCTCCTCGCGGCGCTCGCCGTGGACACCAAGAAGATCCGCATCGGCCCGATGGTCACGTCGCAGTCGTACCGCAATCCCGCGCTGCTCGCGAAGATCGCGGCCGGTGTGGATCAGATCTCCGGCGGCCGCCTCGAGTTCGGCCTCGGCGCGGGTTGGAAAGAGGTCGAGTACAAGGCGTACGGCTACGACTTCCCGGACGCGCCGACGCGCGTGACGCAGCTCGTTGAGACGCTCGAGATCTGCACGCGCCTCTGGTCGGAGCCGAAGGCGACGTATCGCGGCAAGCACTACCGCATCGAGGACGCGGTCTTATCCCCGAAGCCGCTGCAGAAGCCGCTCCCGATCTGGATCGGTGGCACGAAGCCGCGCGTGATGCGCATCGCAGCGAAATTCGCGCAGTGGTTCAACTTCTCCAATCCCGGACAGCCCGCGGAGCCGCGGATCGCGGAGCTGAACAAGGAGCTGCCGGTGGCGTGCAAGGCCGTCGGTCGGGATCCGGCCACTCTCAAGCGCAGCCTCTTCATCCAGATCCTCGTCGCGCCGACGCGGCGCGAGATCGACGAGATCGCCGGTGAGCTCGGCGCGCGCACGAACACGTCAGGTGCCGAGTGGCTGAAGGCGCGCCCCGCGCTCATCGTCGGAACCCCGGACGAAGTTGGCACGAAGCTGCGGGCGATAGCCGCCGGCGGGATCGATCACGCCAACGCGATGTTCCCCTACAAATTCGAGCTCGCCGGCGTGCGCGCCTTGCGCGAGGTGGCGCGCTCGCTCTAGTCCTTCGGTCTCTTGGTGTGGTGATCCGTCGCGCTCTGGTACGCGGACGCGAGCGCGACGAGTAGGGGCTCCGAGAAGGGCGGGCCGACAAGTTGCAGCCCCACCGGCAATCCATCGGTCCCGAATCCGCAGGGAAAGAAGATCGCGGGGAGTCCAGCGAGATTTCCCGCGGCGATGAGCCCGGTGTTCCCGGGACGCTTGGTCTGCTGCGGATTGCTCGCCGTCATTCCAGGGCTGTCGAGCGGCTGCGTGATCGGCGTCGCCGTGATCGTGCGTCCGACCGAGAGGATCACGTCAGCGTCTTTGAAGATGTCGCTGAAGCCGGCCGAGACCGACACGCGGAGGCGCATCGCCTGCAGGTAGTCGCGTGCGCGGATGTCCAGAGACGCACGAAGGCCCGCCTTCTGGCGCCTGTCGACGAGCTCTTCGAAGCGCTCGCCCTCGATGAGCTCGGCGAAGATCGTCGACCCTTCGGCCGCGTAGACGGTGGAGACGAGCGGGCCGAACGGCAGCGCGGGCAGCGTCGCGCGCGCGAGCTTCGGCACGATCTTCCGGAACTCCTCAACGCCCAGCTCGAGCGCGCGCTTCGCTTCCAGCGACGCGTGGTCCTCGATGTCCTCCTCAGCGAACGCAACGCGAGCACGCCTCACCGCCCGCGTCGCGCTGCGTGCGTCGAGACTCTTGAAACGACGGCCCGATGCCGTCGGATCGGCAGCGTCGGGTCCGGCGATCGCCTCCAGCACGACGCCGCAGTCGTCGGCGCTACGTGCCATCGGACCGATCTTGTCGAGCGTCCACGAAAGCGCCATCGCGCCGTGGCGGCTGACGAGTCCGTACGTCGGACGCAGCCCGGTCACGCCGCAGTAGGCCGATGGCGTTCCGATCGAACCCGAGGTCTCCGATCCGAGCGCGTAGGGCACCAGGCCGCCACCGACCGCGGAGCCGGATCCGCTCGACGAGCCGCCCGACCAGCGCTCGGTGTTCCACGGATTGCGGCCCGGACCCTGGAGCGAGGCGCTCGGATACCGATACCCGCCGCCGCCGGCGAGCTCGACCATCGCGAGCTTCGCCGCGAGTACCGCGCCGGCGCGTTTCAGCTTCGCGACCGCGGTCGCGTCCAGGTCAATGACCTGATCGCGATAAGGTGGCGCGCCCCAGGTCGTTGGTGCGCCCTTCGCCGCGAGAAGATCCTTCGCGCCGTAGGGAATCCCGAGAAGCGGTCGTCGCTCGCGGCGCTTCAGCGCGGCGTCGGCGCGCTTCGCTTCCGCGACAGCGCGCTCGCGCATGACGGTCGCGACCGCGTTGTAGCGTGGGCCAAGGCGCGCGAGGCGGTCACACGTCTCCTCGGCCAGCTCCACGGCGGAGATCGCGCGTTTGCGCAACGCCGTCTGCAGCTCCGCGATGGTCGCGAAGCGGTGATCGCTCAGGGGCGGTAGACCGTAGGGGGCTCCGTCGCGATCGGAACGTGCTGTTTGCGGATCTCAGTCGCGTTCTTCTCGACGATCGCGCGCGCCTCGTCCGCAAGTCGAGCGGGATCGTCGATGGGACGCGTGTCTTCCGGTTGCGCGGTCGGCGCGACCTCGGTCTTTCGCGCCTTTTCTTTCACAGAATTCGCAGGATACCGTGATACCCTCGGTCAATGGAGTCGCCGCCGATGCAGCGCCGGTATCCCATCGTCGAGCGCCCGCTTTCGCCGCGCGATTACGACATGCCGGTCGGCTGGTGGGGCTGGAACTGGGAGCCACCGGTGCCGATGTCGATCACGCAGCTGCTGGATGCGGGCAACATGGACGCGCGAACGGCGGCACTGTGCGGGATGACCATGGAGTCGCACGGCTCGATGCTCATCGCTGCGGAGCAACCGCATTCCGGCAAGACAACGACGCTCACCGCCCTGCTCGATTTCCTTCCGAACGCGACGCGCCGCGTCTTCATCCGAGGCTGGGCCGAGACGTTCGACTTTCTAGGGCAGACGCGGCCGGAGGCGACGCTGCTGCTGGCGAACGAGCTTTCGTCCCACCTTCCTGTCTACCTGTGGGGGCCCAAGGCGGTGCGCGTCTTCCAGGCGCTCGGGCGCGGCTACGCACTCGGGTCGACGCTGCACGCCGACTCGTGCGACGAGGCGCTCGCGCAGCTCGTCGGCGAGCTCGGCGTCGACCGGAACGACCTCGCGCGCGTGAACCTGCTCATGGTGATGCGGATCTACGCGACGACAGGTGGTGGCTACGCCCGTCGCGTGATCTCGCTACATCGCCTCGTGCCACGGGGCGGCACCGTGGCAGCCGTGGCGCTGGTCGAGCACGACGAGCGCGAGGACACCCACGAGCATGACGAACCTGCCGAGATCGACCTGATCCATTCGCTGCGACAGAGCGCCGACCGCGAAGCGCTCGCGGAAGAGATCGAACGGCGTTCAGAACAGCTCACCGATCTCCTCGGGCGCGGCTGCCGCGCCATTCCCGAGGTGCGCGCCGCGCTCGCGTCCTACCGCGGCGAGCCCGTGCCCAATGACATCAGAGGAGATCCCGTCGAATGACAGACCGACCAAAGACCATCGGCGCGCTGCGAGAGACCGGCTACCACAGCCGCACGGTGAAGGAGGAGCTCCGCTCGAATCTCATCACCGCGCTCGCGGAGAAGCGCCAGCTGTTCCAAGGCATCGTCGGATACGACACGACGGTGATCCCGCAGATCGAGAACGCGATCCTTTCCGGACAGGACATCATCTTTCTCGGCGAGCGCGGGCAGGCGAAGACGCGTATCGCGCGCCAGCTCGTGGAGTTGCTCGACGCGGTGGCGCCCGCGATCGCCGGCTGCGAGATCAACGACGATCCCTTCAAGCCCATCTGCGCCGCCTGCAAGTACCGGGTCGCGAACGACGGCGATTCCGTCGAGCTCGTCTGGCTCCTGCGGGACCAGCGCTACAGCGAGAAGCTGGCGACGCCGGACATCTCGATCGCCGACCTCATCGGTGAGGTCGACCCGATCAAGGTCGCCGAGGGGCGTTACCTCTCGGACGAGCTGACGATCCACTACGGGCTCGTGCCGCGCACGCACCGCGGGATCTTCGCGCTCAACGAGCTGCCCGACCTCGCCGAGCGGGTGCAGGTCGGACTTCTGAACGTGATGGAAGAGCGCGACGTGCAGATCCGCGGGTACAAGGTGCGCTTGCCGCTCGACCTGTTCGTCGTCGCGTCCGCGAACCCCGAGGACTACACCAACCGGGGCCGGATCATCACGCCGCTGAAGGACCGCTTCGGCTCGCAGATCCGGACGCACTATCCGAAGGATCTCGCGATCGAGGTCGGCATCATGGAGCAGGAGCGCAACACGTTCGTCGACGAGGGCATCACGACGATCGTCCCCGGCTACATGAAAGAGGTCCTCGCGGAGCTTTCGCAGCTCGCGCGGCGTTCGCCCGAGATCTCCCAGCGCTCCGGGGTGTCCGTGCGGGTGACGGTCTCGAACTACGAGAACCTCGTCTCGAGCGCGCTCAAGCGCTCGCTCCGCACCGGCGAGACCACCGTCGTCCCGCGCATCAGCGACCTGCCCGCGGTCGTCGCATCCACCGCGGGCAAGATCGAGCTCGAGTCGGTGGGCGACATCTCCGAGGAGCGCGTGATCGAGCGCCTGGTCCAGCGTTCGGTGCTGAACGTCTTCAACCGCACCTTCTCGCTCGCCGAATTCGACTCGCTGCTCGCCGCCTTCGGTCGCGGCGCGACCATGCACGTCTCTTCGACCCAGGCGAGCGGCGAATACGTGAAGCAAGCTCTGCAGATCCCGGGAATGAAGGGAGCCGTCGCGAAGCTCGGCGCCTCCGGCAATCCGGCAGCGGTCGCGGCCGCGGTCGAGTTCGTCCTCGAAGGCTTGCATCTCAACCGCAAGCTCAACAAAGAGCGCGGCGACATGCGCTCGACCTTCCGCGCGTGATGACGTCCACCGTGTCTGCCGGCGCGCGCGCACGCCGCGTCGCTCCCTCTCCTCGCTGCTGGCTACGCGCGCCCGCCTATCACGGCGCGCCTCCTGTTCGGGCGCGCTGGGCGCAGACGCTCGTCGAGGGAGCGCCGTGCCGCTCGCGCACGCGAGCGCAGAGCCGCTCGACACGTTCACGCGCGGAAGGTCGAGCGCGTGTCGCCGCGCTCTTTGTTGAGTTTGCGGTTGAGATGCAGCCCTTCGAGGACGAACTCGACTGCGGCCGCGACCGCCGCCGGATTGCCGGAGGCGCCGAGCTTCGCGACGGCTCGCCCGCCTCTCACGGTGGGGCATGCCCGGACGCATGGAAGGAATGAAGGATCTGCTCGAGCGCCTGCGCTCCGCGAAGCAGAAGCGCGCTGAACGCCACGACCTTTCGAAGGTGTTCGACGAGCTGAAGGAGAAGCTCGAAGAAGTGAAGCGCCTGGAGCGCGACGGCCTCGAGCGGCGGCGCAACGCCGAAGCGCCGAACGAGCAGCTCCGCCAGGCCATGCAGAAGATGGCGCAGGAGCGCCTCGCGCAGCTCGATGCGCTGCCGGATGACTTCGGCCGCGCTGTGCGCGCGCTGAAGGACTACGAGTTCGTCGAGCAGAAGGCGGCTGAGAAGTACCAGGAGCTGCTCAAGGAGCTGCAGGAACAAGTTCTGGGTTCGTACTTCAAGAACATGCGTGACTCGCTGAAGAACCTGACACCGGAGCAGCTGGAGCGCACGCGGCAGATGATCCGCGACCTCAATCGCGCACTGAAGGAACGTATGGAGGGCGGCGAGCCGGACTTCGAGGCCTTCCAGCGGCAGTACCCGGAGCTCGCGGGCGGGGCGAAGGACTGGGACGACCTCCTGCGCCAGCTCGCGCAGGGCATGGCCGCGATGCGCTCGCTCTGGCAGAGCATGTCGCCCGAGATGCGCGACCAGCTCGAGGGAATGCTCGGCGCCGCGTTCAACGACCCAGGGCTGCAGTCCGCGATGAACGACCTGGCCGAGACGCTGTCGCAGCTCATGCCAATGGACAGCTACGACCACGCGATGTCCGGCGACGAGCCGATGACGCTCGCGGAAGCGCTGGGATTGATGGACCAGATGAACCAGCTCTCGGACATGGAGGACACCGTGCGGCAGGCGCGCGCCGCGGAGGACCTCGAGTCGCTGAACGCGGACGAGGTCGAGCGTCTCGCCGGCCCCGGCGCGCGGCAGTCGCTCGAGCAGCTGCGGAAGATGACCGAGCTCCTCGAAGAGGCGGGCCTGATCCGCAAGGACGGCGAGCGCTACGAGCTGACGCCGCGCGGCATCCGCAAGATCGGTCAGCGTTCGCTCGAGGACATCTTCGCGACGCTGAAGCGCGACGCGTTCGGAAGCCATCGCGCTCGCACGCGCGGCCGCGGAGGCGACCCGACGGACGAGCTGAAGACGTACGAGTTCGGGGACCCGTTCCTCCTGGATCTGCCGGACACGGTCAAGAACGCGGTGTACCGCGATGGCGCGCACGTACCGGTGAAGCTCGCGGCGGAGGACTTCTCGGTGTACCGCACCGAGCTCATGACGCAGTCGGCGACGGCGATCCTCGTGGATGTCTCACGCTCGATGCTCTTCCGAGGCTGCTTCCTCGCGGCGAAGAAGGTCACGCTCGCGCTCGACTCGCTGATCCGCTCGACCTTCCCGAAAGACGACCTCTACATCGTCGGCTTCTCGGCACTCGCGAGCCAGCTCAAGCCGCAGGATCTGCCACGCCTGACCTGGAACGAGTACATCTACGGCACGAACATGCAGCACGCGTTCGAGACGGCGCGCACGCTGCTCGCCCGCTCACGCGGCAAGAACAAGCAGATCATCCTCATCACCGACGGCGAGCCGACGGCGCACTTCGAGCCCGGCGATCCAGAGCCGAAGTTCGCGTACCCGCCCACACTGCGCACGCGCGAGATGACGCTACGCGAGGTGCTGCGCTGCACGCGCGAAGGCATCACGATCAACACGTTCATGCTCGCGCGCGGGCACTACCTCGTGGACTTCGTGAATCAGATGTCGAAGATCAACACCGGTCGCGCGTTCTACGTGGAGCCGGAGCGTCTTGGCGAATACGTGCTCGTCGATTACGTGACGCATAAGCGCCGGCGGGTCGCCTGACGGCGCCAGATCGCCTCCGTCCGCGGACGGGTTAGATCGCTCTCCGTCTGCGGACGGACAGCAGCGCGGCTATGACGCACACCGCCGCGCCGAAGAGCGGCCACAGCACGATCCCGATGCTTGCCCCAACGAATCCGAACGCCGCGCCGAAGCGGTCGCCGGGCGGCGTCGTGAATCCGATGAGGTTGCCTGTCTGGGCAAGCCAGGCGGTGAAGGCGCCGACGAAGCCCGTGACGGCACCGATCACTGCGGCCCAGCCGATCCCGAATGGCGTTTCGAAGTCGAAGCCGTTCTCACCCACGAGCGCGCGCGCGAGGACGATCCATGCGGCGACAGACACGATGCCGCCGAGCCAGCCGACGACCGGGAGCTGCTCGAAGAACGTGATCGCGACAAAGGCGATGCACCCGAGCGTCAGGTACCAGAAACCGCGCATGTCCCTACCCTACCGAATCCAACGCGCCGAATTCCGTATCACGCGTCACGCTCGCGACGCAGGGTCGCCGGTCTTCATGAAGCTGAGCGTGCGGCGCCAGGCGTCGTCGCAAGCCTCGCGGTGGTCGGCGAAGGTCCGATCGAAGAAGGAGTGCGGCGCCGCGGGATAGGTGACGACGAGGTGCTGGACGCGCGCATCCCTCAGACCCCGATCGAACTCCGCGATCTCGCTCGCCGGGATGCCCGGATCCGCCCCGCCGAACAGGCCGAGGACAGGCGCGCGCATCCGCTGCACGCGGTCCTTGGGCGCGGTGCCCTCCTCGCCCTCACGGGTCGAGAGACGACCGTAGAAACCGACGACGCCGGCGAGCTCGGCGTGCTCGGCCGAAGCGAAGAACGCCTGCCGACCACCCATGCAGAAGCCGAGGACGAAGATGCGGCGCGCGTCGGTCGCGCCGCGAAGATGGCCGATCGCGCTCGCGACGTCCGCCTGGATCGTTGTCGTCTTCGTCTTGGCCACGTGGTCGCGAAACTCGAAGTCGTCGCCGCGGCGCGTCGTGCCCGCGGTGCGGCCGAAGTAGTCGATGGCGATCGCGTGCACCCCGGCAGACGCGAAGCGCTCCGCGAGCTCCTCATAGAAGGGGTGCAGTCCGCGGACATCAGGCGCGATCACGACCCCGCTGTCGCCGTCGGCGGCTTTCGCAAGATGCGCGCGAAAACGAGTCGCGTCCTCGCTCGTGAGGATGACGTCCTCACCCGCGGCACCGCCGGAGATCAGGAGAAGGTCGATGGGTACGTCGGGCGGTCGAGCACCCGGTGGGTAACACATGGAAAGCCAATGGTGCCACCAGAGGACCCCGTATGCTCGCGCGGATGGCTGACCTCAAAGACCGCGTGGCCGCGAAGATCGCCGAGATGCGTCCGTACCTCGAGCGGAGCGGCGGCAAGGTCGATCTCGTCGAGGTCGAGGATGGAATCGCGAAGCTTCGCGTCGAGCTGACGCGGCCCGGGCCGAGCCGCCTCGTCGCATCGCTACAGCTGAAGAGCGGCGTGGAGCGGGCACTGCGCACCGACATACCGGAGCTCCGCGGCGTCGAGGCCGTGAACCTGCCGCCGTATTCCGAGCTCGGCTGGGACCAGCCTGACTTCCGTCCGACGGAGCTCCCGCTGCCGTCGGACCTCGACGGGGACCGCTAGGACAGCGCGGGCGAGCGCGGCTTAGACGAGCGCTGGAGCGAGCGAGCGCCACTCGGCGAGCGGGTGCGCGGCGAGATCCGCGCGCAGGACCTGCAGGCAAACGTGGTCGGCGCCGTTCGCCAGATGGCTATCCACCCGCGCGCGGATCGCGCGAGCATCGCCCCAGACGACGATCGCGTCCACAAGCTTGTCGCTGCCCTCGTTCGCAAGATCGGCATCGCGCCAGCCGATCCGCTTCAGGTTGTTCGCGTAGTTTTCGAGCCCCAGGTAGCGCTTCATGTGCTTTCGCGCGGTCGCGCGTGCGACGGCCGGATCCGTCGACAGGACGGCGGCCTGCTCGACGGCAAGGAGCGGACCGGCGCCGAGCTCCTTGCGCGCGAGCGTGGTGTGTTCCACGGGAACGAAATACGGATGCGCACCGATGGTCCGCTCGGCC
>WNFL01280559.1_pt2 | contig 24995 bp, 22 predicted proteins | sample 5400361 | NCBI WGS metagenome assembly WNFL01 (sample SAMN13153351, study PRJNA577476) | soil metagenome | isolation source: 40 cm soil on Douglas fir-dominated hillslope | place: USA:California | collected 2013-09-17
CTCCCGGATAGCGCTCCGCCACCGCCGCGACCACACGGCGTCGCTGCGCCGGTCCCAGCAGGTCGACCTTGTTAAGCGCCACGACGCGCGGCTTGTCATCCGCGCCGAGCTCGGCCAGTTCCTGCTCCACGGTAGCGGCCTGCTCCACCACAGCCGGCGAGCTCGCGTCCAGGACCTGGAGCACGATGTCGGCCTCGGTCACCTCCTCCAGCGTGGCCCGGAACGCCGCCACCAGGTCGGTGGGTAGCTTCTGGATGAAACCGACGGTGTCGGTAAGGAGCACCTGCCTGCCGGTCGGCAGGTCGAGGCGCCGGGTGGTCGGGTCGAGGGTCGCGAACAGCTTGTGCTCGGCGCGCACGCTGGCGCCCGTAAGCGCGTTGAGTAGCGTCGACTTGCCCGCGTTGGTGTACCCGACGATCGCCGCCGTCTGCAGCTCGGCGCGCCGCCTGCCGGTTCGCTGCTGGTGCCGCTGGCTCCGGACCTGCTCGATTTCCCGATCCAGATCGCGGATCTGCTTCCGGATGCGCCGGCGCTCGGTCTCGATCTGCTGCTCGCCCGGCCCACCGCGCGCGCCGACGCCACCACGCATGCCGCCCACCTGGCGGTCGTATGAGTAGGAGCCGATCAGGCGTGGCAGCAGGTGATGCAGTCGCGCCGCCTCGACCTGCAGGCGGCCTTCATGCGTGCGCGCATGCAGCGCGAAGATCTCGAGGATCACATCGGTGCGATCGAATACGCGAACCTTTAGCGAGGCCTCGAGATTGCGCTGCTGCCGCGGGCTCAGGTCCTCATTGCAGACCAGCATGTCGAACGCGCCCTCGAGCACGAGCTCACGCAAGGTGTCGACCATACCGGCGCCGATGAAATGCGAAGGCTCGATCCTGGCTCGGCGCTGCGTGTCCCTTCCAACGACTTCAGCGCCGGCCGTCCGCGCGAGCTCAGAGAGCTCTGCCATCTGCTCACGCACCAGGTCCTGGGTTGTGCCCGGGAGCAGGATCCCGACCAGATAGGCCCGGTCGCGCGGCTTCTTCGTCGTGATCAGATGTGCAGCTTCTCCATGCGTTTCATGGCCTCGGCCAGGCGCGCGTCGGGCGCTGTGACCGAAAGCCGGAAGTACCCCTCTCCGTGCGCTCCGAATCCGACTCCCGGAGTGATGTTCACGCCCACCTCGTCGAGCACGTGCGCCGCAAATCCAATCGAGTCATAACCGTCCGGAACCGGCGCCCACACATAGAAGGTCGCGCGCGGAGGCGTGATCTTCCAGCCCAATGAGTTGAGCGTGTCTGCAACCAGGCGGTGACGGCGGGCATAGACCTCGCACGCGGAGCGCGTCTCCTCTTCCCCGCCGTTCAGCGCCTCGATGCCCGCCCACTGCACGGCCTGGAAGATGCCCGAGTCGATGTTGGTTTTCAGCTGTCCGATCAGCGCGATCAGGTCGGCCCGGCCACAAACCCAACCCAGCCGCCAGCCGGTCATGTTGAAGGTCTTCGACAGCGAGTGAAACTCGAGCCCCACCTCCTTGGCGCCCTCAATCTCGAACAGACTGAGCGGCCGGTAACCGTCGAACGCGATCTCCGAATACGGCGCGTCGTGACACAGAACGATCCCGTGCTCGCGACAGAAATCCACCGCTCGCGTCAGGAACGTCCGGTCCGCGACTGCCGCTGTCGGGTTGTTCGGATAGTTCAGCCACATCAATCGCGCGCGCTGCGCCACACCGTCAGGGATCGCATCCAGGTCCGGCAGCCATTCGTTCTCGCGCGTGAGCGGCATCGTGTAGGGCTCCGCGCCCGCCATGAGCGCTCCGGTGACGTAGACCGTATATCCGGGGTCCGGTGCCAGCACGACGTCGCCGGGATCGACGAGCGCGAGAGGCACATGGCTGATGCCGTCTTTCGATCCGAGCGTCGGCAGGACTTCGGTCTGTGGGTCGAGCCCGACACCGAATCGATCGCGGTACCAATTGGCGATGGCGCCGCGCAGCTCGGCCAGGCCGAAGTAAGACGCATAGCGATGGTTGTCAGGGTCGGTGGCGGCCTCCTGCAGCACGCTCACGATCCGCTTGGGCGTCGGCAGGTCGGGGTCGCCGATGCCGAGCGAGATGACATCGATCCCGGCTCGCTTCTTCTCCTGAACCTTGCGGTCGATCTCGGCGAAGAGATATGGAGGGATCAGGCCCAATCGCCTGGCACCCGCGACCTTAGTTGTTCTCAATGTAATTGAGGATAGCGGGCACTGGGTCGGGCTCGATCTCGAACCACGTGATGCGTGGGTCGCGCCGCCACCAGCGCAGCTGGCGACGCGCGTATCGACGATTCGACACCGCCATCACGTCGGGCAGGTCCGCCAGTGTGACCTCGCCTCGGATGTGAGCCAGCGCTTCGGCGTAGCCGATCCCGGTCAGCACGGCGGCATTTGCCGGCACGCCCGCATCGAGCGCCGCCTGGGTCTCGGCGACGAGTCCGCGCTCGACCTGCGACCGGCTGCGCTCAACGAGTCGCTGATCGATGACCTCGAGCCGCGCCAGTAGCCCGAACCGCACAACGGGCCATGGCGGCGCCTTGCGCTGACGGAGTTGGCGCAGCGGCGGACCTACCGCTTCGAGCAGCTCGATGGCGCGGATCATGCGCACTGGGTTCTGGAGGTCGACCCCAGGATCGGGATCAAGGGCGAGCAGGCGCTCGCGCATGGCACCCGCGTCAAGCAGCTCGAGCTGCTGTCGCAGCTGCCGATTCGGCGGCACGCCCGCGAGGCTGAACCCCTCGGTCAGCGCGTCGACGTAAAGCATCGTGCCGCCTTCGACGATCGGCGTCCTGCCGCGGCCAATGATGTCGTCGATGGCGGCACGCGCGCCTTCCACATACTGCGCGGCGTTGAACGTGAGCCTCGGATCGACGAAGTCGATCATGTGGTAGCGGACTCGGTGCCGCTGCTCGGGCGATGGCTTGTTGGTCGCAATGTCGAGCAACTCGTAGACCTGTCGCGAGTCGGCGACCACGACCTCGCCGTCCAAGCGCTGCGCCAGCGCGAACGCGACCGATGTCTTGCCGATGCCCGTCGGGCCGACGACGACGATGACGGCTTGCGCGGTCAGTAGTTCCTACGGAAGTGTCGCGTGAGCTCCTGCCACTCCACCAGCAGGCGCGTCGGCCGGCCGTGCGGGCAGGTGATCGACTCCTCTGCCTGCTCGAGGTCGGTCAGGAGGCGGCGCTGCTCAGCCACGTCCAGGACGTCGCCGAATCGCACCGCGGAGTGGCACGCGAGCTCGGCAGCGGCCTTCTCGATGGCACCGTCAGACCGATTCTCGGCGAGCGCCGCCAGCGTCTCTTGCACGGCCTTGGTGGCGCGGCTCACGGGCATTTCAGTCGGAATCGACGTGATGCGCAGGCTGCGCGGTCCAAACTCTTCGAGCTCCAGGCCAAGAGCGGCCAGCTCGGTGGCGTGGTCCGCCGCCGCCGCCATCAAGGCGGGCTCGACGTCGATCGCGGCGGGCATTAGAAGCGGCTGGGTCATGCCCCTTCCATCCCGCAGTCGCGCCAGCAGGCGGTTGTAGAGGATGCGCTCGTGAGCCGCGTGCTGATCGACGAGCACCAGGCCCTGCGCGCCCTCGGCCACGATGTAGCCCTGCCCGATCTGGCCGAGCGGTCGGAGCGCCGTCTCAGCCGGGGCCTCGCGCGTCACCAGGTCCTGCAGAGCCAAGCCGGTATGACCAGGTCCTTCTGCGCCGCCGGCGATGAACGTGCTTGTCGCGGCGGCCGCCAGAGGAGCGCGATAGAAGAACGGTTCGCTGCCACCCAGCGCCGCGCGCACCGCGCGCTGGACCGCAGCGAACACCGCGTTCTCGTCACGGAAGCGAACCTCGCGCTTGGCCGGGTGCACGTTGACATCCACCAGCTCGGGGTCGATGCCGATGTCGAGCACCGCCACCGGATGGCGTCCGCGCTCCAGGCGCCCCTGGTAGCACTCCTCCAGCGCGTACAGCAGGGTGCGCGACGCAATCGGGCGTGCGTTCACCGCCAGCACTACCCAATCGCGACTGCCTCGACTGAGCCGCGGCTGCGACACGATGCCTTTGATCAGCGGCAGGCCGACGATCTCGAGCATCTCTGCAGCCACCGCGGCACCGTGCACAGCGGAAGACGCGCGACGCCGGTCGCCATCTCCCGACGTGCTGAGCGCGGACCGTCCGTCGATGCTGAGCTGGAACTTCACGTGAGGGTGAAGCAATGCATATGACGCGACGGTGTCCCTGATCGCGGCGACCTCGGTCGCGTCGGACTTCAAGAACTTCAGCCGGGCTGGAACGTTGGCGAAAAGGTCTCTCACCTCGATGTTCACGCCGGGCAGCAGCGGTCCAGCGCCCTCTTCGAGCACGTGACCTCCTTGCAGGTGGATTCGCGCGCCATCGCTGGAGCACTCGACGTCGGCAACTGCCGCGATGCTCGCCAGCGCTTCGCCGCGGAATCCGAGTGTGGTGATCGCATTTAAGTCCGCCAGCGCGGCGACCTTGCTGGTCGCGTGACGAATGAATGCAAGGTGCAGCTCGCCTGCCTCGATCCCAGAGCCGTCGTCGTTGACCCGAATCAAGGTCCGTCCTGCTCCGCGCACGTCGACAGTGATGCGGCGCGCACCAGCGTCCAGCGCATTCTCGATCAGCTCCTTCACGACCGAGGCAGGCCTCTCGATCACCTCGCCGGCGGCGATGGCGTCGGCGACGTCCTGCGGCAGCTGACGGATTGCGGCTGAGGTCACGAGTGCAGCCGCGAGCGCAGCTCGTACAGCTTCTGCAGCGCCTCCAGCGGGCTCAGCGCATCCGGCTCCAGCTCCTCGAGCTCCTTGCGCAGCGGATCGGGAGCCGTCTCCATCGGCAAGCCCAGCTGCAGCTCCGCCGGCTCGAGCGGCCGCTGGCGCTCGAGCTCGGTCAGGACGTCCCGCGCCCGGGCGATGACCGCAGACGGAAGACCTGCCAGCGCCGCGACATGAATGCCGTATGAGCGGTCCGCGCCGCCCGGCACCACGCGGTGCAGGAAGCGGACGGTTTCGCCCTGTTCCAGCACCTCGACGCGCTCGTTGCGTACGCGCGGCAGGCGTCCGGCCAGCGCGGTCAGCTCGTGATAGTGCGTTGCGAAAAGCGTGCGGCAGCCGAGCCTCGACGATTCGTGCAGGTACTCCACGACCGCTTGCGCGATGGACAGGCCGTCGTAGGTCGACGTCCCCCTCCCCACCTCGTCGAGGATCACGAGCGACGACTTCGTCGCGTGGTTGAGGATGTATGCCGTCTCGGTCATCTCGACCATGAACGTCGACATCCCTGAGGTGATGTCGTCGTGCGCGCCGACCCTGGTGAAGATGCGGTCAGCCAGCCCGACGACCGCCTGCTCCGCGGGCACGAAGCTGCCGCACTGAGCCAGCAGCACGATCAGCGCCGACTGGCGCAGGTAGGTCGACTTGCCGGCCATGTTCGGCCCGGTGAGGATGACGATCTGTGCGGAGTCCGGGTCGAGCTCGAGGTCGTTGGCGACGAATACGCCTGCGGGCAGCGACTGCTCAACCAGTGGATGACGACCGGCTTTGATGACCAGCCTCGTTCCTGCGTTGACCTCTGGGCGGTGCCAGCCGAGGCTTGCGGCGGCGGCGGCAAGGCTCGTTACGGCGTCGATCGCGCCGATGGCCCGCGCTGTCGCGCGGAGCTGAGGGCCGGACGCCGCGATGCGCTCGCCAAGCTCGCGCAGGATCTCGAGCTCGCGCGCATTCATCTTCTCCTGTGCGCTGAGCACTACCGCTTCTTTCTCCCTGAGCTCTGTCGTCACGTAGCGCTCGGCGGTGGACAGCGTCTGCTTGCGCGTGTAGTCGTCGGGAATCGCGGCCGTGTTGGCGTGGCTGACCTCGATGTAGTAGCCGAACACCCTGTTGAAGCCGACCTTCAGCGTGCGGATGCCGGTCCGCGCACGCTCGTTCGTCTCCAGCGACGCGATCCATTCACGCGCTGCCTTTGACGCGTCGCGTATGGCGTCGAGCTCTGTGTCAAACCCGGGCTTGATTGCCCCGCTCTCTCGCGACACCGGCGCCTCTTCAACCAGGGCCGCTCGCAGGACCACCGTCAGGTCCGGGGCCGCGGCGATCTCGCCCGCGTGCGCACGGAGCACCAGCGACTCGCAGCTCGCAACCGCGTTCTGCACTCCCGGCAGCGCATCGAGTGAGCGCCGCAGCGCGATGAGCTCGCGCGCGCCGGCGCGACCGTGCGCGGCGCGCGTGCTCAGGCGTTCCAGGTCGCCGGCACCCTTCATCGAGTCATGGACGGCTTCTCGCAGCGCTGGGTTTGCCGTCAGCTCGGATACCGCGGCGAGGCGGAGCTCGATCGATTCGGCGTCCCGCAGGGGTGCGCCCATCCATTCACGGAGCTGTCTTGCTCCGATGGCGGTCGCGGTGTGGTCGATGAGGCTGACAAGCGAGCGGCATCGTCGCGTCCGGCGAATACGTGCGAACCGTCAGGAACTCTGGTCCGACACGGGCCTGGTTGGTCTTGAGGTACTCGAGCACGACGCCCGCGGCCCCGATCGCCAGAGGTGCCTCTGCCGCGCCGATGGAGGCCGGGTACGCGATTCCGAGAAGGTCCTTCAGGCGCTGCCGGCCGCGCTCCGGATCGAAGCGATACGCCTCCACGTCAGGGGGAGTCAGCAGCTCCGCCGGCGCCAGCCGCTGCAGCTCGCCCGTGAGTCGCTCGCCCGGCATCTGGCACAGCAGCAGCTCGCCGGTCGACACGTCGCATGCGGCCAGGCCGGCCTCACCCCCACGCGTCCACGCCGCGACCAGGTAGTTGGCTCGCGTGGGCTCCAGGTAGGCGTCTTCGACCACGGTGCCCGGTGTCAGCACGCGGGTGATGTCGCGTTTGACGACGGCTTTGCCCGACGGTGCTTCGACCTGGTCGCAGATCACGACTTTGTGTCCAGCCCGAAGCAGCTTGCCGACGTAGCTCTGCCACGCGTGATGCGGCACGCCGCACATGGGCGCCCGCCCTGACTTGCCGAGCGGACGGGACGTCAGCGTCACGCCCATGATCGGCGCCGCCGTGACAGCGTCCTCGAAGAAGGTCTCGTAGAAATCCCCCAGCCGGAACAGGAGGATCCCTTCAGGGTGCTGCCGCTTCGCGTCCCGGTACTGCTTCATGACCGGGGTGAGCGGGGCGCTCCCCTCCCCACCCTGGGGGGAGGGTTGGGTGGGGGCTGTCACGCGGCTCGAGTGCCTATCAGCTGACCTGCGGTGGCCTGGACCACCTGAATGTCAACGAGCGTTCCCGCTTCGGCATGGCCGAGCACCACGGCGCGCTTGCCCTGCCGGATACGTCCAAATGGGCGACCGAGCTCATCACGACCTTCGACGAGCACTTCGACCTCGCGGCCGATCCACCGAGCGGTCTTGCGCGCAGCAATCTCCCGCTGCATGGCCAGGAGCTCGTTGAGCCTGCGCAGCTTCTCAGCCTCGGGGACGTCGTCGGGCATCTTCGATGCAGCGTAGGTGCCCGGCCTCGGCGAATACATGGCCAGGTGCACGACGTCGAACTCGATGTCCTCGAGCAGGCGGCGGGTGTTCTGAAACGCCTCGTCAGTCTCGCCGGGAAACCCGACGATCACGTCCGTCGCGAGACCGATGTCGGGCATCAAGGCTCGTGCTCGCTCGATGATCGCCCTGTAATGCCGAGTCTGGTAGCCCCGCGCCATTCGTCGCAGGATCAGGTCGTCGCCTGACTGAACCGGCAGCTGCAGCTCACGGCAGACGACATCGCTCGCCGCCATGACCTCCAGGAGCTCGGGCTCGAGGTCCTGTGGATGCGAGGTCATGAAACGCAGCCGCTTCAAGCCGGGCAGCCTCTCGACCTCGCGCACGAGCGAGGCCATTCCTCCACGCCCGCCGGGGTCGGTGTAGTCGTCGACGTTCTGTCCCAGCAGGACGATCTCTCGCGCGCCATCGGCGACGGCCTGGCTGCACTCGGCCAGCACCTCATGCATCGGAACGTGGCGCTCGCGCCCGCGAACACGCGGGACTATGCAGAACGTGCAGTTGTGGTCGCAGCCCTGGATGATCCTCACGAAATGGCTCACCCCGGTTCGGCCCGCGTGCGGCAGAGCCTCACCCTGTGACCAGTCATACCGCGCCTGCAGGCCGGCGATGAAGCTGTCGTACTCGCCGATTGGGACGACCGCGTCGATCAGCGGGAATCTGCCCTGCAAGTGCTCGCCTTCCTTGCCCACGATGCACCCGGTTACCGCGACCGTGCGCTCGGGCGTCTTCCACTGCCTCAGCTCGTGGAGCTTGGAGTAGACCCGTTCTTCCGACGCCTGCCGTACCACGCAGGTGTTGAGGATCGCGATGTCGGCGCGCTCTAGAGACTCCTCGACGTAGCCGGCCGCGAGCAGCTTGCGCGCGATGCTCTCTGAGTCCGCGGTGTTCATCTGGCACCCGATGGTCCAGATGTGGAACGACCTCGCTCGGATTATCGGCTCTCCACCAGTAGACGGATTCCGGTCCGCTCCTCGCCGTCGATCGAGATGTCGATGAAGGCGGGGATGCACACGAGGTCGAGGCCGCCTGGAGCGACGTAGCCGCGCGAGATGGCGATCGCCTTCACTGCCTGGTTGATGGCGCCCGCTCCGATGGCCTGCACTTCGACCCTGCCTTTGCTGCGGATCACTCCAGCGATGGCGCCGGCCACTGCAACCGGCTTGGAGGTTGCTGACACCTTCAGCACCTCGACCGGTGCGCGTTCCCCTGACATTGCTGGATCTCCTGTTTAAGAGTGTTCTCGGTCGACTCGCTGGATCGATGTTGCCCGGCCGCTGGAGGCACTAATGGTAACCAGTACCGAGTTGAAAGTCACCGGCCCAGAGGCCACGACGAACCGGTTCGGCACGCCGGTCAGAAAGCGCTTGAGGACCACGTCTTTGTCCATGCCGATGCACCCGTCGCGAGGCCCCACCATGCCGACGTCCGTCACGTAGGCGGTACCTCCCGGCAGGACCCTGGCGTCGGCGGTCGGGATGTGCGTGTGCGTGCCGACGACCGCACTTACCCGCCCGTCCAGGTACCAGCCCATCGCCGTTTTCTCAGAGGTCGCCTCGGCGTGCATGTCGCAGAGGACGATGCGGTGGTCGGGGTGCTCGGCGAGGATGGCGTCGGCGGCGCGAAACGGGTCGTCGATGGTCTCGACGAAGATCCGTCCCATCACGTTCATGACGAGGACCTGGTGGCCTTCCGCCTCGAGCGTGCACCAGCCCTTCCCGGGGGCGCCCGGCGGGTAGTTCGCCGGCCGCGTGACCCGCTCCAGGTCGGGCAGCTCGGTGAGGAACTCCTTCTGCGCGAATACATGATTGCCGGTCGTGATCACGTCGGCGCCGGCGGCCTTTAGCTCCTGGACGAGCTTGGCCGTCAATCCGAAGCCGGCGGCGGCGTTCTCTCCGTTGACCACCGCCAGGTGGGCTTTCAGCTCGCGTTTCAGCCCCGGCAGGAGCGCCTTGACCGCGTCGCGGCCTGGATGCCCCACGACGTCGGCGACGAAAAGTATCCGGAACTCGTCCGAGCTCACCGGTCAATTGTCGGGAAAACAAGAAAGGGAGCCCGGCGGCCGGGCTCCCTTGTATCGCTATTTCGCGTATTCGACGGCCCTGGTCTCGCGGACCACGGTGACCCGGATCTGACCAGGAAAGCTGAGCTCCGACTCGATGCGTTTGGCGATGTCCCGAGCCATGAGCTGGGCCGCCGCATCATCGATCTGCTCCGGTTTGACCAGGATCCGGACCTCGCGGCCGGCCTGGATCGCGTACGACTGCTGGACTCCCTGGAACGAGTTGGCGATCTCCTCCAGCTTCTCCAGCCGCTTGACGTAAGCCTCCAACGATTCGCGGCGAGCGCCCGGGCGGGCCGCAGAGATGGCGTCTGCGGCGATGAGCAGCAGCGCCTCCATTGTTTGTGGCTCCTCGTCGTAGTGATGAGCTCGCACTGCATGCACGACCGGGGCGGGCACCCCGTGCCGCTGCAGCAGGTCTGCGCCGATCACCGCATGCGAGCCCTCGACCTCGTGGTCGATGGCCTTGCCGATGTCGTGCAGCAGCCCTGAGAGCTTGGCGATGCGAACGTCGGCGCCTATCTCCGCGGCCATGATGGCTGCGAGGTAGGCGACCTCTTTGGAGTGGTTGAGCACCTGCTGCCCGTAGCTGGTGCGGAATCGCAGGATTCCGAGATGCCGGACGACCTCCGGGTGAAGACCCTGGAGGCCAACTTCGAGCACCGCGGCCTCGCCCTCCTCCTTGACCCTTTGCAGGACCTCTTGTCGGGACTTGGCCACGATCTCTTCGATGCGCGCTGGATGGATGCGGCCGTCGACGATGAGCTTGTTCAGCGCCACCCTTGCCACCTCGCGGCGCACAGGGTCGAATCCGCTGATGATCACCGCCTCGGGCGTGTCATCCACGATGAGGTCGATTCCAGTCGCCTGTTGCAGGGCTCGGATGTTGCGGCCTTCCTTGCCGATGATCCGTCCTTTGAGCTCATCGGTCGGCAGCGGCAGCACCGAAACCGAGACCTCGGCGGTCTGGTCGGCGGCGATCCGCTGGATCGACTCGGTGACGATCTCTCTTGCGCGGCGCTCGCTTTCGTCGCGAGCGGCCAGCTCTGACTCGCGGACCTTGCGCGCAACCTCGTTGCGCAGGTCCTGCTCGACCTGGGCCATCAGCACGCCCTGGGCCTCCTGGCGGGTCATATTGGCGACCCGTTCGAGCTCGAGCTGCTGCTGGCGCTTGTGGTCTTCGAGCTGAGCTCTCAGCTCCTCCAGCCCCTTTTCCTTGTCGCCGAACTCACGCTCGCGACGGTTGAGATCCTCGCCCTTGCGGTCGAGGTTCTCCTCTTTCTGGAGCAGGCGCTTTTCGATCTGCTGCGACTGTGCCCGGTACTCGCGGGCTTCCTGTTCGGCGGCGGTGCGGATCTTGACCGCCTCCTCCTTGGCTTCGAGCAGCTTCTCCTTGACCTGAGTCTCGGACTCGGCAAGGACCTGCTGCGCTTTGGCTTCGACGGCGTTCGCGCCATCGCCGGCCCGCCTCTGGAAGTACAGATAGGCGGCGCCGATGCCAACCAGGAGGGCCGCCACCAGTGCTGGTACGAAGTAGTAAGCAGGCATGTGACATGCACCTCATGTATTCGCTTGTCAAAGTGCGGAACCGTCCTCGAAGGAGCCGGTCAGCGACCGGTCCCGAGATGGGTTGGCTCTATGACTGGAGGCGCCCCAGCGCCTCGCGTGGAGTCAAATTTTAGGCGTCCTGGCGACTCTGCCGCTCCGCTAGCACTGCCCGACACGCGGCGCGCGCGATGTCGGTGGGAAAACCCCGCCTCTGCAGCTTGACGCCCACCCGATCGAGCATCTCCGGATACCCGATCTCGGCCCCTCGCGGGCACATCCGTTCGGCCAGCAGCGTGGCCGAGGCGAGCTGACTCTCGGCGTCGAGCTCGGCCAGCGCCTCGGCCTTGCCCTGGCGATCGATCCCCTTGGCGGTGAGTTCGGCGGCAACCGCCAGCGAGCCCCGGGTGGCGCTCCTGCGCCGGACCAGGCCCTGAGCGAACGCGGCGTCGTCCAGGTAGCCCATCTCGGTGAGGCGCGCCATAGCGGAAGCGACCTCCTCCTCCTCGTAGCCTCGGCGCGCCAGCTTCTGGCGCATTTCGGCCCGCGAATGGGCTCGCCGCGCCAGCAGCCTCAAGCCGGTGTCTAATACCGTCCCTGCGGGAGGCCGAGCTGTGCCTGCCGGCCGGACCTGCCGCCTGCGGCTAGAACTCCTCCCCGCCACCGGATGCGACCTTCATGGGCACCACCTTGGCCGGCGCCGCCCCGCCCGCTGCGGTGGCCCGGACCTTGGCCTCGATCTCTGCCGCCAGGGTCGGGTTCTCGCGCAGGTAGTTGCGCACGTTCTCGCGTCCCTGCCCGAGGCGCTGATCGCCATACGACATCCACGTGCCGCTCTTGTCGAAGATCGCGTACTCCAGGGCTGCGTCGATGAGCGAGCCCTCGCGTGAGATGCCTTCGTTGAACAGGATGTCGAACTCCGCAGCTCGGAACGGCGGAGCAACTTTGTTCTTGACCACCTTCACCTTGACGCGCGCGCCAACTGAGTCCAGCCCGTTCTTGATCACCTCGACCTTGCGGATGTCGAGCCGGACAGATGAGTAGAACTTCAGCGCTCGACCACCAGGTTGGGTCTCGGGGTTGCCGAACATGATCCCGATCTTCTCGCGCAGCTGGTTGAGGAAGATCACCGAGCAGTTGGACTTGGAGATTGCCGCGGTCAGCTTCCGCAGCGCCTGCGACATGAGTCGCGCCTGAAGCCCGACGTGTGAGTCGCCCATCTCGCCTTCGATCTCGGCCTTCGGCACAAGAGCCGCCACCGAGTCGATGACGATCACGTCGACGGCGTTCGAACGCACCAGCACCTCGACGATCTCGAGCGCCTGCTCGCCAGTGTCGGGCTGGCTGATGAGCAGGTCGTCGATCTTGACGCCGATTCGGGATGCGTAGATCGGGTCGAGCGCGTGCTCTGCGTCGATGAACGCCGCCACGCCGCCCTGCTTCTGAGCCTCGGCGATGACGTGCAGCGCGAGCGTCGTCTTACCTGCCGACTCCGGTCCGTACAGCTCCGTGACCCGACCGCGCGGGATGCCCCCCACTCCGAGCGCCAGGTCGAGCAGCAGCGCGCCAGTCGGGATGACTGTGATCTCACGCATGGCCGCCTGCTCGCCGAGCTTCATGATCGAGCCCTTGCCGTAGCTCTTCGTGATCTGAGCGATCGCGGTGTCGAGTGCCTTTTCCTTTTCCAATCCAGATGCCTCCTAGGTCGTTGCGGCGAGTGTTCTATGTCGAAGGGCGGAACGCAATCTCTTCTTTACAAGACCTGGCCGTCCGCACATGGTATCGAACAGGTGTTCGGAGTGTCAAGCACTCTTTACCGAGCTCTGGGTTGCGGCGACTGAACGAGCCGCCTCGGTCAGCATCTTGAGCGCCTCCACCGCCGCCTGGCGGCGATTGGCCCAGCGATCTCCCTCGAACGTGAACTCGCGGCTCGATGTCCGCGCAGACGTGGCCACCGCGATGTAGGTCAGGCCCACCGGCTTCTCGGTCCCGTCCGCGTCCGGCCCCGCTATGCCCGTCACGCCGGCCCCAAGCGCCGTCCCGAATCGGGCCCGAGCGCCGCCGGCCATCGCCTCGGCGACCTCCGCACTGACAGCGCCATGTTCGGCGAGAAGCTTGCCCGCCACGCCCAGCAGCTTCTCCTTCGCCGAGTTCGAATATGCAACCACGCCTCCGATGAAGCCAGCAGCCCGCCGGTGCACGACTCACCAAGCGCGAGCGTGAGCCCTGTCTCATTAAGGACGCCACCGAGCTCGCGCGCCGCCGGCTCGACCGATGACTCTTCGCGTAGATCCGCGCCGGACACGAGCACATGGCGCCATCGCCAGACGTAGTCGAGTCCGCTCGAGATGGTGAACAACACCGCGAAAGCGACGGCGAGCGTCGCCGGCAATCCGAGCACCGGATACGGCCGCTGCAAGATCAGCAAGGTCACGGCGACGACCTGCGCCACGGTCTTCGTCTTGCCTAATGGCGCGGCCGCGATGTCTGTGCCTCGACCGGCGGCAGCCGTGCGCAGCAAGGTGATCAGCAGCTCGCGCGAGAAGATCACGACCACCACCCACGCGGCGATCGATCCTTCCTGGACGAGCACGATCAGGACGGACAGGACGAACAGCTTGTCCGCCAGCGGGTCGAGGAACTTGCCGAGGTCGCTGACTTTCCCCTGACGACGCGCGATCTGCCCGTCCATGGTGTCGGTGAGCGAGAACACCACGAAGACCGCCGCCGCGATCTGGTCGTGATAGTCGAACCGCGCCAGCAGCAGATACATCAGCGGCGGGATCGCGACGAGGCGGCTGATGGTGAGCGCGTTCGGCAGGTTCACCAAATTCAGCCTAAGCGCTTTAATCGCCCGGGTTATTCGAGGCCGAGCCGCTCCAGCAGCTCATCGACATCGGGCAGGTTCATCAACACCTCGCGCGATTTCGAACCCTGATATCCGCCGATCACGCGATGCTCGGCGAGCTGGTCGACGATGCGGCCCGCGCGCGAGTAGCCGACGTTGAACTTGCGCTGCACCAGCGAGACCGACGCGGCGCCTTCGGCGGCGACCGCGCGACCCGCGCGCGCAAACAGTGGGTCGAGCTTGCGCTCGGAGCGCTCACCTCCTCCCTCCCACGTCGAGCCGGCACCCTCCTCGAGGATCTCCTCCATGTATCGCGGCGGGCCCTGTGATTTCCAGAAGCTCACGACCGACTCGACCTCGGAGTCGCTGACGAACGCGCCCTGGATGCGCGTCGGCTTGCCCGCATCGACGGGCTGATAGAGCATGTCGCCGCGGCCGAGCAGCTTCTCCGCGCCGCCCGTGTCGAGGATGACGCGGCTGTCGACCTGTGACCCGACCGCGAACGCGATACGCGATGGGATGTTGGCCTTGATGAGGCCGGTGATGATGTCCGTCGACGGGCGCTGCGTGGCGATGATGAGGTGGATGCCGACCGCACGCGCCAGCTGCGCGATGCGGCAGATGAGCTCTTCGATCTCGCCGGCCGCGACCATCATCAGATCCGCGAGCTCGTCGATGACGATGACGATGTACGGCAGCTGTCGCGCGGCCTTCAGCGTCGCCTTCTCGTTGTATGCGGCGATGTTGCGCACGCCCTCGGCCGAGAAAAGCTTGTAGCGACGGTCCATCTCGGCCACGGCCCAGCGCAAAGCGGCCGCGGCCTGATGGGATTCCACGAGCACCGGCAGTGCCAGGTGAGGCAGGCCGTTGAAGCTCGTCATCTCTACGCGCTTGGGGTCGATGAGCAGCAGGCGCAAGTGATCGGGCGTGGTCTGGAACAGCAGGCTCGTGATGAGGGCGTTGATGCACACGCTCTTGCCCTGCCCGGTCGCGCCGGCGATGAGCAGGTGCGGCATGCGCGTGAGGTCGCCAACGATCGAGGCACCAGAGACGTCGTTGCCCATCGCGAGCGCGAGCATGTGCGTGCCCTCGCGAAATGCGGCTGTTTCCAGGACCTCACGAATGGTCACAAGGCTTGCCGACTTGTTCGGCACCTCGATGCCGACCGCCGACTTGCCGGGAATCGGGGCTTCGATGCGCAGCGGCGCCGCGGCCAGAGCCAGCGACAGGTCGTTTTGCAGAGACGTGATCTTCTTCACCTGGACGCCCGCGCCTGGCTGCACCTCGTACTGCGTGACCGCCGGCCCGGGGTTCACGCCGACGACCTTCGCCGGCACGCCGAACGTCGCGAGCGTCTGCTCGATGATCACCGCGTTGCGCTTGATCTCGTCTTTCATGCGCTCGCGGCGCACCGTGACGGTGTCGAGCATGGCGATCGGTGGCAGCTTCCACTCGATCTCCGGCAGGTCGTCCTCGGGCTCCGCCACGACTCGCAGCGCCGGCTTCAGCTCGGACTCCTCGGGCTCTTTCTTTGCCTCGCGCTCCTCGCGCACAGGCTCGCGTTTGGGCTGCGGCTCGGGATCGTTGTCGATCTCCCACGGGTGCGGTGCCGTCGGAACGGGCGGATAGGCAGGGCCGACCGCGGCGGCTGCGCCGTTGACCGCCTTGAGGGGGGTGGCCTTCGACTGTTCCTGCGGAAGCTGCACCAGGCGATCGATGCGGCCGCGCTCGGCGAGGAAAGCTTTAGCTGCGTCGAGGAACGACTGGATGACCGCGCCTGGGCTGAAGTGGATCGTGACGATGAGCCCGATCACCAGCCCCGCGACGAGCAGCGCCCATGCGCCCCACGTGCCTACGACCTCAGTGAGCGCCTGGTCGATGCCCGCACCGATGCTACCGCCCTGCCCTCTAGCCAGCCCGAACAATCCGATAAGCGAGAACACCGCGACCAGTCCGCTGACGACATCCAGCGGCCGCGGTCGCGGAGCCTTCGGCCACAGCAGGTACGCGCCGGTGCCTAGCGATGCAGCGACTGGCACAAACCACGCACGCCCGAAGTTGCCGAGCAGCCAGTCGCGGATGCCGGCGAGGATCGAGCCCTGGTTGCTCGCGGCGGCCAGCACCCCCAGGAGTCCGGCCAGGAGCAGAAGCACTCCGCCGATCTCACGCACCTGACGCTGCGTGAGCCGAGGTTGCACGCGGCGGCGCGAAGGCGTCGAGCGTCTCCGCGCGGAGGATGTGCGCCGCGCGCCGTGAGTGGAAGAACGTGAGCTGCGTGCGGTGGTGCGAGGCATGCTGCGTTACCGGGGCCCGGTTCCGATGGATTCTACACCCCACCTCTTTGCGCCACGGAATCTGACGATTCCGCTGGGACCCCAGGACCGCGCCGCGTTCGGCATCCTGTCGCGGGCGATACTGTCCCGGTGGCGGTCGACCCATTCGCCCAGGCCGAGGCGAGATATCGAACGCTGGTCGCGGAGAGACGCGCCGGCAGTCTGCAACCTCGTGCGTTCAGGCTCGCGGTTCGCGATCTCGCAGTGCTCGATGGCGAGGGCCATCGCTGGATGCTGGGACCGGAGGACGGAATCTGGTACCGCCGCGAGCATGAACGGTGGCTGCAGGCCGATCCCCCGCGCCGGCTCGTATGCACGTACTGCGGGCATCACAATCTGGGCCGCCACAGCTACTGCGTGGAATGCGGAAAACGGCTCAACCGATGAGTTTTGCAGTCTCATCCAGTCATCTATGGTGTTGGCCAACGTCCGTTTGTGGAATTGGAGGTAATTGCTCGTGAGCAAAGTGCGACTGCTAGTCGGCACCCGCAAGGGTGCGTTCATCCTCAACTCGGACGGAACACGGAAGAGCTGGGACGTTCAAGGGCCGCTTTTCCCGGGCTGGGAGATCTACCACCTGAAAGGCTCGCCGGTCGACCCTGACCGCCTCTACGCCTCGCAGTCCAGCGGCTGGTTCGGGCAGGTGATGCAGCGCTCGAGCGATGCGGGGAAGACCTGGGAGACCGTGGGCAACCAGTTTCTATACGAGGGCGAGGTTGGACCCCACAAGTGGTACGACGACTCGCCGCACCCATACGAGTTCAAGCGGGTGTGGCACCTCGAGCCTTCGCTCGACGACGCCGATGCGGTTTACGCAGGTGCCGAGGACGCTTCGCTCTTCCAGTCGAAGGACGCCGGCATGAGCTGGGCCGAGCTGCCTGGTATCCGGACTCACAAGACGGCAGCCGGATGGAACCCAGGTGCCGGCGGGCTCTGCCTGCACACGATCATCGTCGACCCGACCGACCACGACCGCATCTACATCGCCATCTCGGCGGCTGGAGCTTTCCGCACCGACGACGCGGGCAAGACCTGGCGCGCCATCAACCACGGCCTGCGCTCCAACCACATCCCGGACCCGGACGCCGAGGTCGGGCACTGCGTGCACCGCCTCGCCATGCACCCATCGAAGCCGAAGACCCTTTACATGCAGAAGCACTGGGACGTCATGCGCACCGACGACGGTGGCGAGAACTGGCGCGAGGTAAGCGGCAACCTGCCTACCGACTTCGGTTTCGTCGTTGATGTCAACGCGAATGACCCCGAGACCGTCTACGTGCTGCCCATCACGAGCGACTCGCACCACTTCGTGCCCGACGGCAAGCTGCGCGTGTATCGCAGCAAGACAGGCGGCGACGATTGGGAGGCGCTCACCAAGGGCCTGCCGCAGAAGGACTGCTACGTCAACGTCCTTCGCGACGCGATGGCGGTGGACGGCCTGGATCCCTGCGGTATCTACTTCGGAACCAGCGGAGGCCAGGTCTACGCGTCGGCTGACGACGGCGACAGCTGGAAAGCGGTCGTGCGGGACCTGCCGGCCGTCCTGTCAGTCGAGGTGCAGACACTGTCGTGATCCAGGTCGTTTTGCCCCGCAACCTGCAGTCGCTTGCGGGCACGGGCCGGACCGTCGAGCTGGACGTGTCCGGCCAGGTGACGCAGCGCTCGGTCCTGGACGCGCTCGAGGCGCGTTACCCGGCGCTGCTCGGAACGATCAGGGATCCGGGAACCAAGCGCCGGCGGCCGATGCTGAGGTTCTTTGCGTGCGAGGAGGACCACACCGACGACCCCATCGACGCGCCCCTGCCGGGAGAGGTCGCGGCTGGAAGGGAGCCCTACCTGATCCTGGGAGCAATCGCGGGGGGTTAGGAGGAGTTTCCCCTCCCCACCGGAGTGGGGAGGTCGGGAGGGGGCGCCGAATCCCCTATTTGATCGGGTGAGACGTGGCCCAGACCACGCCGTACACCAGCCCGACGATCAGGGGTATCAGGCCCGCGAGCATCCACAGCCGCCAGTACGGAGCTCGCTCCTCGCCGCGCACCAGCTCGTGGCCGCAGAAGCCGCAGTAGCGGTCGAACGGCCCCGCCACGCCGTGGCAGCTGCCGCACCGGTGCAGCTGCAGGCCGCAGTGCGCGCAGCGCTGGTCCTCCAGCCGGTCCAGGACCATCGCGGGCTGGTCGCAGCGCGGGCACAGGCTCGGGGCGACCAGCGCCAGCGGCGGCAGCTTCATCGCTCTATATCTCGGTCACAACCGGGATGACCATGGGGCGGCGTCGCGTCTGCCTCCACACAGTCTTGGAAACGGCGTCGTGGATCGCCTCTTGCAGGATGTTCGCATCGCGGGAATCGGCCAGGCGCTTGATGACATCCACCGCCGCTTTGCGGGCGTCGGCCATCAGTTTGCTCGACAGCTCGGGCTCGATGACGCCGCGGGACAGTAGATCGGGACCGGCGCGCAGCGCTCCGGTATCGCGATCGAGCGCCAGCGTCACCACGAGGATCCCGTCCTCGGCCAGGTGCCGGCGGTCGCGCAGCACCACCTGCTCGACGTCCCCCACCCCCAGGCCGTCGACGAACACCAGACCGGTGCTGATCTTCTCGCCTCGCTGGATCGAATTCGCGTCGAGCTCGACAGCCTCGCCATCCTCGACCACCACGACGCGGTCGTCGGACACGCCTGCCTCCCTCGCGAGCTCTGCATGCTGCAGCAGCTGCCGGTACTCGCCGTGGACGGGAATGAAGTAGCGCGGCCGAGTCGCATCCAGCATCTCGCGCAGCTCCTCACGTTGCGCGTGCCCGGTGACATGCACGTTGCCGACCTCCGAGTAGAAAACTCGCGCACCGTGGCGGTACAGGTTGTTCACGGTCTGGTGGACCATCCGCTCGTTGCCCGGGATTGGCCGGGCGGAGATCACTACCCAGTCGCCCTTGCGAACGTTCACGAGCGGGTGGCGCTGCGCGGCAAAACGCGTCAAGGCCGACATCGGCTCGCCCTGGCTGCCGGCAGTGAGCAGCAGCAGCTTCGACGACGGAATTTGATCGGCCTCCTCCAGCGGCACCGTCAATCCTTCGGGGACTTTGAGGAACCCGAGCTCGCGCGACGTCTTGAAGTTCTGCTGCAGGCTGCGCCCGACCACGGCGACGCGGCGCTCGAACTGGATAGCCATGCGCACCAGGTGCTGGATGCGGTGGATGTTGGAGGCGAAGTTGGCCACCACGATTCGGCCCGGCGCCGTGCCGAAGATGCGCTCGAACGGCGCGTGCAGGTCGCGCTCGGAGCCGGAGTGTCCCTCGCGCTCGGCGTTGGTGGAGTCGCTCAACAGGAGCAGGACGCCTTCGTCGCCGAGGCGCCTGAACCGGGCCATGTCCGTGGGAAGACCGTCCGGTGGCGCCGGGTCGAGCTTGAAGTCACTGGTGTAGACCACGCGACCGACTGGCGTCTCGATCGAGAGTCCGACCGCGTCGGGGATCGAATGGCAGACAGCCACCGCCTCCACACGAAACGGTCCGAGCTGCACGGCGTCGCCGATGCGCACCTCTCGGAGGTCGGACTCGCGCAGGATGCGGTGCTCGCGCAGCTTGGGCTTGAGCAGGCCGAGCGTCAGGCGTGTCCCGTAAACGGGCACGTTGAGCAGCTTCAACGCATACGGCAGGCCGCCGATGTGGTCCTCATGGCCGTGCGTGAGGAAGATCCCGACAACGTCCCGACCTTTCTCCAGCAGGTACGAGATGTCGGGCAGGACGAGGTCGATGCCGAGCATGTCGTCCTGCGGGAACATGAGGCCCGAGTCGACGACGAGGACCTTGTCCTCCCACTCCAGGGCCCACATGTTGATGCCGACCTCGCCGAGGCCGCCCAGCGGCAGGTAGCGGAGTCGACCTTGCGTCACAACAAGCGCAGCTGCTCGGCTTCCTGCCTCTCAGGCTCGGGTTCAGGCGGCGGAGGCGGGGCGAGGAATCGGTCGAGGTACTTGCGCACGCTGTCGAAGTCGCGCTCGAGGTCGGACACGAGCGATCCGTTGTGCAGTGCCGCGGCCGGGTGGTACAGCGGCACGTACGCGATGTCGCCGCGCATGACGAGGCTGCCGTGGATGCGCGATATCGATCCCTGCCCGGGCAGGAGGCGCTCGAGCGCGTGGCGGCCGAGTATTAGCACCACCTTCGGCTTGAGGAGCTTGAGCTGTCGCTGCAGGTAGGGCTCGCAGGCCTCGGCCTCGTTGGGCATGGGGTCCCGATTCTGCGGCGGGCGGCATTTCAGGACGTTGGTGATGTAGACGTCGGCGCGGCTGAGCGCGATGCGGCCCAGCAGTGTGTCGAGCAGCTTGCCTGCGGGGCCGACGAACGGCTCGCCCTGCCGGTCCTCGTTGAATCCAGGCGCTTCGCCGACGATCATCACGTCGGCAGGACAGGGACCTACGCCCGGAACCGCCTGCGTGCGGGTCGCGTGCAGGCTGCATTTGGTGCAGCCCCGCACCTCGGCATGAAGATCCGCCAGCTCGAGGGAGGCGGCGGGCATCATCGGCGCAAGATTCGGCGATCCAGGTGGCCGAGATTCGGGCGAAGCGACGAGCAGCGGAGCGAGCGCATTGGACAAACTGCGTGAGCGAGCAGCGCAGGAGCTGAGCCCGAAGATCGGCCGCATGGGCGCCGAAGATGCGTCGATGACTGCCCGGCCGGCTCCCTCATGACCGCGTTAAGCGACTTTGACCCCTGCCTTGAACGTGATCAGGTCGCCCGCCTCGCGGATGACCTTCATGACCGACTGCAGTTGCTCGTCCGTGAGCGGCACGAGCGGCAGGCGGAAGGGTCCGGCGGGGAATCCCATCGCGTGCAGCGCCGACTTCACCGGCACCGGGTTCGCGGCGGTGGTCATCAGCGCCCTGATGACCGGTAGCAGGCCCAGATGGATGCGCCGCGCGGCGTCGTTGTCCCCTGCGATGTGCGCTTCGATCAAGCGCTTCATCGATTTGCCGGCGAGGTGTGAGGTGACACAGATCACGCCATAGCCGCCGACCGCCATCAAGGGCAGGGTGAAGCTGTCATCACCACTCCATACGTGAAAGCCCTTCGGCTTGCCCGCGCACACCAGACCCATCTGGTCGAGGTCGCCGCTCGCTTCTTTGACGCCGAGGATGCCCGGCAGAGCTGCGCACCGGAGCGTAGTCGCCGCGGTCATGTTGACCGCGGTCCGAGCCTGGATGTTGTACATGATCGTCGGCCCCACCTCGGCGATGGCCTTGAAGTGGTGGTACATGCCGTCCTGCGGCGGCTTGTTGTAGTACGGCACGACCGCGAGCAGCGCGTCGGCGCCCGCCTTCATCGCACGCTCCGAGAGCTTGATCGAATGATGCGTGTCGTTGCTTCCCGTGCCTGCGACCACGTCGTGGTCAGGAATTGCTTTCTTGACCACGCCAACCAGCTCCACCTTCTCGTCGTCCGACAGCGTCGGCGATTCGCCAGTGGTGCCGGAGACGACCACGCCATCCGATCCGTCGGCGACCAGCAGGTTGGCGAGCCTCTCCGCGGCGCCGAAGTCGATCGTGCCATCGGCCTTGAATGGCGTGATCATCGCGGTCAGCAGGCGACCTATCTCTTTGGCCATGGTCCTAAGCCTCCTTCCTCACTTCGCAGCGCGACCCGCCGGCCGCAGAACTCCCATCTCGAGCGCATGCTCGGCCACCTGCACGGCGTTGAGCGCCGAACCTTTGCGGATGTTGTCGGACACGAGCCACATCGCGAGCCCGCGCGCGACGGTCGGATCCTTGCGGATGCGGCCGACGTAGACATCGTCCGTGCCGGCCACGTGGCGTGGGGTCGGGTAGAGCTTCGCGTTCGGGTCGTCCTCGACGATCACGCCGGGCGTCGCACCCATCAAGGTGCGGAACTCGTCTGGGGTGATCGGATCACGGGTCTCGACGAAAACGGACTCGCCGTGGCCGACGGGCACTGGCACGCGGACGCAGGTGGCGGCGATGCGCAGGTCGGGGAGGTGCAGGATCTTGCGAGTCTCGTTGACGATCTTCACCTCTTCCTCGTTGTAGCCGTCCGCGTCAGGCCGCCAGCCACCAGGCACCACGTTGTACGCGAGCTGATGTGGGTAGACGTTGACGGGCGGCTCGGTGCCTGCGGCGATCGCCTTCGTCTGCTCCTCGAGCTCGTCGACGAGCGCCCTGCCTGCCCCCGACGCCGATTGATACGTCGATACGAGCACGCGCTCGATGCCGGCCTTCTCGTGCAACGGTTTGAGCACCACGGTCAGGGGGACCGCGCAGCAGTTCGGGTTGGCGACGATACCTTCATGGTGGCGCAGATCCTGCGGGTTGACCTCGGGAACCACGAGCGGCACGTTCTCACGCATGCGCCACGCGGAGCTGAGGTCGATCACCAAGGCGCCTTTCTCCGCCGCGATCGGCGCGTACATCAAGGCGATGTCGGCGCTGGCGGCGAAGAGGGCGACGTCGATGCCATTGAACGCATCCTCAGATATCGGCTGCACCTGGAGACGCGCCCCGTTGTAAGGCACGGTCAGGCCGGCCGATCGCTCGGACGCGAGCGCGATCACCTTCTCGACGGGGAACTTGCGCTCGGCCAGGACTTTGAAAATCTCGAGGCCGACCATCCCCGTCGCCCCGACGACGGCCACGTTTAATCGCTTGGGAGTGGGCACGGCCTCAGTTTAGTTCGACGTGGCTCGTTTCGCCAGGGGCCGCCGAGTTCCATTCGTTTGTGTACAAACGAGGGAAATTGTGGGGTCGGACTCACGCGTTTGTATACAGACGCGTGAATCACAGGCCAAGCAGCTCGTCCAGGCCTCGATAGAAACGAGGTGATTCGACCACGCGCCGGATTGCCAACAGCACCCCTGGCGCGTAAGCCTCGCGGCTCGTGGTGCGGTGGGCGATCGTCAGAGTCTGACCAGGGAGGCCGAAGATGACCTCCTGGTCGGCGACGAAGCCGGGCAGCCGCACCGAGTGCACAGCGATGTTGCCCTCCTCCCCGCCTCGCGTTCCGGCGAGAGTCTCCTTTTCCGCCTTGCGATGCGCGAAAGGCTTCTCCCCGCGCTTCGACGCCAGACGGCGCGCAGTGGAAAGTGCGGTGCCAGATGGTGCGTCGAGCTTCCCGGCGTGGTGCATCTCAATCACCTCGACGGCCTCGAAATGAGGAGCCGCGATCTCCGCGAGGTGGATCATCAACACAGCGCCGACCGCGAAGTTCGGCGCGACGATCCCGCCGAGGCCTTTGTCCTTGCATGCAGTCTCGAGCTTGTCGATGCCGTCTGCGGATATGCCAGTGGTGCCGACGACCGGCGATGCCCCTGCCGCCACGGCGGCAAGCGCGACGTGCAGCGCCTCGGCCGGTTTCGTGAAGTCGACCAGCACGCGCGGCCGCTTCTCTTTCAGGAAGTCGGCCAGGTTGTCGCCGCGATCGATGCCGCCGACGTACTCGATGCCCGGCTCGTTCTGCAGCACAGGCACGAGCACCGAGCCGACCCGGCCGCGGTGTCCTGCCACCGCGACCCGGATCTGCCCGTTCATGTCCCGATTAGTCTCACCTACCTCGGTTCCGGCCGCCACCGTTGCGGCCGCCGCGATCGCGCCCGCCGAAGCTGCTGCTCTCCCTCGGAGCGGGCGGCACCGCCAGGGCGGCCGCCATCACCTCGGGATTGATCTTCTCCTCGATCGGAAGGCCCTGCGCCGTCAGCTCTTCGATCGCCGCCTGCCGGCTGAGGTTCAGCCGTCCCTGGCTGTCGACCTCGACGGCCTTGACGACGATCTCGTCGCCGACGTTGCACACCTCCTCCACGCGCTCCACGCGGTGGTCGGTGAGCTTCGAGATGTGCACGAGGCCGTCCGTGCCCGGCAGCACCTCGACGAAAGCCCCGAACGCCATGATGCGCACGACCTTGCCCTTGTAGATCTTGCCGACCTCGACCTCGTCGGTGAGGCCTTTGATCCAATCGATGGCGCGCTGTCCGGCCGCCTGATCGACCGCGGCGATGAACACGCGTCCATCGTCCTCGACGTCGATCTGCGCACCTGTCTCTTCGGTGATCTTGCGGATCGTCTTGCCTCCGGGGCCGATGACGTCGCGGATCTTGTCGGGGTTGATCATGATTGTCGTGATCCGTGGCGCGTAAGCGCTCATCTCGGAGCGAGGCCGCGGGAGCACCGCCAGCATCTTGTCGAGCACGAAGAGCCTTGCCTCACGAGCCTGCTCCAGGGCCTGCGCGAAGATCTCGTGGGTCAGGCCCTTGATCTTGATGTCCATCTGCAGGGCGGTGATGCCGTCCCTGGTGCCGGCGACCTTGAAGTCCATGTCGCCGAGGTTGTCCTCGACGCCCTGGATGTCGGTGAGGACCGCGAAACGACCTTCCCGGGTGACGAGACCCATCGCGATGCCGGCAACCGGCGACTTGATGGGTACACCCGCGTCCATCAGCGCGAGCGTCGAACCGCAAACCGATGCCATGGACGTCGAGCCGTTGGAGCTGAGGATCTCGGACACGAGCCTCATGGTGTAGGGCCACTCCTCAACTGGAGGAATGACCGCCAGCAAGGCGCGCTCCGCAAGAGCTCCGTGGCCGATCTCACGGCGGCCCGGACCGCGCAGCGGCCGCGTCTCGCCGACTGAGAACGGGGGGAAGTTGTAGTGG
>WNFL01428483.1_pt1 | contig 24993 bp, 31 predicted proteins | sample 5400361 | NCBI WGS metagenome assembly WNFL01 (sample SAMN13153351, study PRJNA577476) | soil metagenome | isolation source: 40 cm soil on Douglas fir-dominated hillslope | place: USA:California | collected 2013-09-17
ATGTGAATAGTTGGGGGCTGATTCGCGAATGGAGGCAATTAATGCGTCGTAGAACGGGCGGGGAGGATAAGGAGTGCAAACAGCGAAGGCTTTCGAAAGGACCTTGTATCGCTGCGCACGGCCCTTGCTCCCTTCCATTCCACTCCAGCTGGGTGATATATAGACTTCTCTAGTCGAATTTGCCCGTCCACTGCGAGGCCACAAAGCCGCAGTCCAAAGAGGAGTGGTACTTGACACCGCACCATCATCAAACCCGTTAGTAACGAGAGCTCGTATTGTTGGAGTACCTATTGTATGTTTTGTTGTGTTTGCCGCGTCACCCCTTTGCGGCCATGTTTGGCCCTTCCCCACACCCCACATGTTCTCCTTGCGATCCCCAACCCGATCCCCATACATAACCCCACTTGTATTGTGGCACATGTTATTGTCCCGTCCACTGCGAGGCCACAAAGCCGCAGTCCAAAGAGCTAGGAGTGGTACTTGACACCGCACCATCATCAAACCCGTTAGTAACGAGAGCTCGTATTATCCCCACAAAGCAGAGAGTATCTGTCCCTTGTATGACTGACGAGATTTCCTTCGGCTGAGCCTGCCTGAGGGGGGCTGAAGTCTTCCTTTTCCGTAGAGGCACCTGATTCGTTACTCATATGAACACAAACACAAAAGAGATGAAAATTTACGCTGAAATCAATAAAAAGGATTCTGCATAGGATGAATGTTAGGAGGTTCCGGTGCGGGATGGAGGGGTAAGGTGCTAAATGAGCCCAGAATCTCATCTTTACTCCCATCCTCCCAGCTGAAAAGTAGATGCGTCAAGGTTTGCCCTTCCTGTTCTCTGGCGAACGCCATCTCGATTCCAAACTCTATCGTACGGGCCCTCGACAAGGCCTGACCGGTTCCGTATGGTCTCTGTTTTATCCCCACTACCAATATCCTCAGCTTGGTGCAGTATTGCTTGGCTTTCTTTCTACCGCCCGCACCTCGAGGCGTTAACGCAGTCCAAAATTTGGAGCCCAACGGGTGCAGGGGCATAATCCTGAGCTCTTCGATTCGAGGGAGTAGGAGGAGCGCAGAAAGGAGTTGGGATTCGCTAATTGGGAGCTCCAGGTGCAGTGATATGGGCCTGGGCATGAACTGCGATCCATCGAAGGTTTCTGTAAATGTGTGCTGCCAGGCCTTTGATCGTGGTCTGCGATCTACGTAATCTAGGCACACAATGTGGAGGTGATAGAGATTAGGTGCAAAAAACCGCCGAAGAACGCGAACGTCCGTGCAGTTGGTGGAAATGACGGATGTAACAGAGAGAACTGGGATAGAGTCATCAATATACACGAAAATTGAGCCGTCTAAAAATATTGTCTCCAATGCAGGGAGTCGAAACCCGTCCAGAGCATCAGGGAGTGACGAGAGTAGCCGCAAGGTGCGTAGAGAGGGTAAGTGTACTGGTTCGCTCCGAGGGACGGTTTGCCAAGAGAAGAGAGATAAGTCTGTCAAGCGGGATGCATGAGAGAGAAAGCTCCAGTCATCGCATCCTGCGAGACCATGGTAGGTCTCGATTTTTCTCCAAAACCTTAGGTCTTTCCAGCCTTGTACTCGCTGAAGGATGAACAAGTCCTTCGTGTTGATTGAGGAAAGACGAGGGGCTTCTTGGACTACGGCAGCGACCAAAGGTTCGTATGCCATTGTGGGCATATTGCTAAGTGGTTGGATGTAGAGTGACCTGAGATTGTCAAACGGCCCGTTGATGACTGTGAATGGGGCCGAGTCGACGCCATACCATGATGTAATATGGAGAGAGCGCCATCGTCGACTACGTCCGTCTGCTCCTAGCATCCTCAATGCTTTATCACGCCAATCGCAATCTGCCTCCGAGGTACCCGTCATCAGATCTCCACCTATCATGAGATTTTGGTTGATCATGAGCCTCGGAGGGTAGAGACGCGGAAGGGCGAAGCCTCGAAACGGCTCTGAGCAAGCAAGCTCAATATCCAACAGGACATTCTTCGCGAGGGAGAGTACGAATGATAAGTGTTCCAGTGATTTGCAAATATGTCCTTCTTTGAGGTGAAGGGGTTGATGGGAATGTCGACCATTTACAACAATTTTCGACCAGAGCGGTGGACTCCCCTTTGCAATGGCGTTCCATCTCTTGGAGACCAGTAAAAGTACCAACACGGGATGATCCACATTGAAGTACGTCATTATTTCGGAAATACACTCGGTAGGCAGCCGGAGGATAGGCGCGGAGATAGTGGCAAGCTGATGCTTCGCATTGGCAAGCAGAAAAATCGTAGGCTCTGTGACCGTGGACGCGATCGAGAGAATATCCGTCTTTCGTGCCTCCCGATCTGCTTCGATTTGAGCGATCAGAGCCTCTTGACGACGAATGGTTTCTCGTGCAGCATCAATCTCTGGTTGAGTAGAAGACCAGATGTCCTCTATTTGCTTTGTAGCTGCGTCCTCGTGGTCTGTGATGATGACCTCGTATTTCTCGATCTGCCAATGTAGATCGAGAGTATTCATGCTTGCAAAGATGAACTCAAATGGATTCTATCGATGGAGTCGTTTTTAGTCTATCAGATGGTACAAGCCTCCACTGGGTCTATATGAATTGTGGCGACTGACCAGGTGGCAAAATCCGGTATTTCTTATGACGTTTAGAAAATCCAGTAATACAGCTGTGGAAATTCTCTAATGGGGTGGAGAGCAAGATGTTCAAGAGGCTGGCATGCCTTCACAGAACCAAACTCAAAAAGTACAAAGCATTGTCTGTTGTGACTCGGGTGATTTGGGGTACAAAATTGGGGTTGCCGCTTGAAGGCGTCGCTTAAAACATACGTGAATATTGGTCTAATGGAATCAATATTTGAGCATAAGCTTCCAAATTTCCCTTCGATTCCTTTCTCATATCTAAGCGAAAACCTCGTGTTTGTGTCCGATCCCCGCAACAAATACACAAAGGGTACACAATCATACATGCAAAGTAGTCCTTCTATGCCAGTGGATTGCGGGTGCCTCATGGCCACTGCGCCGCGTGAAAGAATTCACCTCGCAGCGCACAACCATGCAACTCTCAGCGCTTCCAAGGTCGGGCGTGTCGGAATTTGGGATGCGAAAGTAGGATGAAACGAAGTGCTGGAGGCTGATCACGGTGGACAAGTTAGAAATCGAGAAGGCATTTCAGGGTCATTGGCAATATTGTATTCCGCAATACTCAGGATCGCTATCCTGGGTATTTTACATAGGTGAGAATAATACAAAACTATGTAAGCCGCGTTTGACCGAGGTGAGCTTCCAGCCAGTCTCTTCTCCTAGCCGCTGGAATTCTCCAACAGTCCGCTCCTGGGAGTTGAACATAACGAGCATCTGGTAGTCCATTTGATAAGCACCAAGACCACCTCGTCCCAAGTTTGGTAGTAGGGGCTGTGGAACAGGAGGAAGAATAGCGCCGGGTATGTTTGCGAACTCTGTCTCTCCTTCCTTAATGGTGCAAACATAAGATAATACATGGTCTGATACGAGCAGTTTGGTGTCGGGCCCGGCAGCCGCACGCAGGTGCCGCATTATGGTGACACAGAAGTCGTGCGGCCAATCGTGGAGGATGAAACGCATAAAGAACAACGCCGCTCCTCTCGTTTCCTCCGGTTGCGGTTCGAAGAAGTCTTGCACTTCAAGAGAAAAGAATCAGGCTTCTCGATTACACAAGAACAAGTCGATTATTTCACCCATACCTTGGAATTGTACTTGTCCATTTTGAATATACTCTGGGTGCTCCTTCTGCCATATCTATGTGGAGCCTCTGGTCATTATGTTGTTCAAGCTGCCTCAGGCAACCGGACGAACCTTGGTTCCATCCTCGATCACAGCTTGCCGGTCTTGAATAACAAATTTCAAGTATGGAAGAGCTTTTACCAGGACGGCGATGACCGTTCCCACGCCACCACCAACGTCCACTACCAACGCGCCCTGCGGGAGGGATCCCCAGTCAAAACCTGATCGACGAGGAGAGTGAGATGCATCAAAGAAAACAGGAGGAAATATACCATGCAAAGAAGCCTCTGGCGGGGCGACTTGCGCTGCTCCCATCGCGGGTCCGAATCGCCGCAGCCTCGCTTCGTTCCAAGGGCGTTCGAGCCAGTCGAAAAATCCGTCTGTCGTGTTAAGTCCACGAGAGAAAGGCGCTTTTTTTGGGTCATAGCTGAGTGTAGTAGCAGGATCCTTCAACGTTTCTGCCAAATATGACGATGCCTTGGCTACTTCATCCGTACTGCAAGTCGTCGATTAGGGAGTATAGATGGCTAAAGAAGGGGTTACCTCACTAACCTGTGCCCAATCATCGCTGCCATCCCGTTTGTGTTCATGTACTTCTCAAGCGGGCTGAGGCACCATCAGCAAGGCAATAAATCGAGGCAGGTGGACAAACCTTACTTGCACTCGAGTTCCGCGAACGATTTTCCCGTGTCCATCTGAATGGAAATTCGGTTATGGGCGAATACATCAGGAGCCACTTCGCGGAAAATGTAATTGGTAGCAAGGAGTCTGAGCAAGCGAGCTATAATGTTCCTTTAGATGGTGCTTATAATGAGACCATATGAGGGTCGCACCGATTTTGGCAGGGTCTTGGCAGGTTCTCTCCCCGATCTGGTGGACATGGGCGCCTTGCGCACCAGCCTCACGAAGGATTTCAGGGACATGCAAAGCCTCCACAGCCCTGAGGGAGCCAACGACATTGTACTGTGAAAAGGTCAACGCTAGCAGTGGATCAAGACGGAGTCTGGGCTCACCGACATTGCGTTCTGGAGGAGGGTCGATTTCCCGGGGGTAATGGTTGCGATGAGTTGAGCAGCGGCCGATACAACCAGTGAAGTCAACTGATTGATGTCCTCTTGAGGAGGTGGGGGAGATTGAGTGGCATCGTCCAACGAAGGCACAGGGAAGCCTGCGTCATTATATGCAGCGGTGAGCCTCACTACGTTGGTCTGGATGAGGTCGACGAGTTGGAGGAGTGTCTCTGCCATGGTGGGGATAAGACACACTGATACCCACGTATTGTGGAGTTTAAATACGCGTCCTGCCCAAGGAATCGACAAACACCGGCGTGTTCTATTCACATGCCTCAAGACCTTCTTTCGGCCCCTGTGCATGTTGATCTTTGGACCCCGATCGAAGAGGCGAAGAGGCGAAGACCGACTACCCGCGCCACGAAGACAAGATCGAACTGTATTCGATAGGTAGATGGATAATGCGCACTATTCAGCGCAGGTAGTTGCTTCTGGCAATTTCTGCAGTCCAGGATGGACATTCACAGCCCGAAAGTCTTGGACATACGCCGACGCCCTCTGCGCTGGGACCTCTCGTCACACACAACAGGCCTAACGTCAGAGAGCAGCCGAACCCCGAACAGCGCAGTTCTGATGGGGAAGGAAAATATAATGCAGCCACGCGCTTTCGCACAGCCGTAGGTCGACGCAATGTGAGAATTCCTTCGGGCTTCCGTAGTTGAATCATATGGTGTTTCAGGTCGGTCATCGACGACTCTCTCTGACTCACTCCGATTGCTTTTGCCGGACACGGCCGGGTCCAACTCGCCAGACATTTTCGCTTCCACGCCGTTATACTCTGTTTATTATTCTCAATCCGTATGCTCACGGCGTCTGGAGGTTTGGGTGGCAGTCCGATTCCTCTTATATTACGTTATTCGTATGGCTGCTCTTTCTCGTCTCGAATTGTAATACCTTTCATAAGCAAAAATGCTTCTAAATACAGGGAACCCCAATGTCTATATGATCCGGTGGACATTCTTCCAGGATCTCAGGAGTTGGTAACACCACTATAATACTTCACACAAAACACCAACTCCCTATTCGCACCAACTCCCCAGTAGACGCAGAACGGGTAGCCGGGAAGTGGAGTTCCTCGGCCTGACCACTTCGACAAGCAACAACGCGCTTAACCGCCAACTCAATTAACGCCGAAGGTCGCTTGGCCTGGCCGTGACAGGTTGGAGATACGGTCTGATGTCAAGTGGGATCGCCGGATTACAACATGAATATTCACGGGAGAAAGGATTGGATCATTAATGACAATGGAGTTATGAGCTGTGACGACAGTGATCACAGGGCAAGTCATATAGACTACACATGTGAGCTGTGACGAGAGTGATCACAGGGCATGTCATACAGACATCACATGTGAGCTGTGACGACAGGGCAAGACAACGACCAGCCTCGAAAGTCCCCCCAAAAAATAACGTTCAATAAATCATGTAGCTGCAACTTTGCTTATGCTTTCTGCTTTAATAGACTGCCACTATTCCTAATGGCTTATGCTTTTTGCTTTAATAGGCTGCCCCCAATCCTAATGGAGTGGCCATTGAAGCGGCTGGCCCCTATAAAAGGTAAACTCAGATGTGAAGGAGAATAAACGTCTGAGGCATGTGAAATCGTGAGGCGGCTTGATATACACAAAACAAACAATGCAAGGTAAAGAAAAAAACAAGAAAAAACACAAATCTAACAGCCCCTGACCCCCTAAAAAGGATAGTGCAAAGAAAAGTGGTTACGTAGTTAGCTGCTGACTCCCTAAAAAGGTAACTGCAAAGGAAAGGGCTTAAGCAGACGTCTCGATTAGGGACCGCAGCAGAAGAATTGGCATATTTTTTAATACACGAGTGATGGTTGGTCAACGCTCAAAACGCTCAAAAGCCATGCATTATCCAAATTTCAAATGAATTGAAATGTATTGTCGGCTTAACCCGGTCGCGGCCAAAAGCCATGCATTATGCATTATATGGTATGCATTATAGAATTTTCAACTGTTACAGTACCCGCCTCCGTTACTTGCGAATCTTGGGCAAGGAGGTGGATCGCCGGATTACAACATGAATGTGATGCACAATGGCGGTGAGGGGATATATGAGCTGAGCCTCGTTGGCTGGAATCGAGTCGAAATCGCGAATTTTTTCGTTAAGACTATACGTATCGCTATCCTCCACCCATCAATACAGTGTACATTCGATGTCTATGTACGGTATTGTCCGCATTCTAGTCCTCGTCCGTCCCTCCAACGATATCCGCTCCAGGCAGGAACCACCGAAGGGTAATGCTCGTCCTTAAACCACGATCGACCCATTCACCCTCATCGGCAGATCCTACTTTGGATATCCAATCCTTCCGAACATGCTCGATGCCGTGCGTCCATCGATACCGCGCGTCACCTTCCAGGATAATAACGGACAGGGGTGGCAACCAGATTGACCAACGTGCGTCACCCTCTGCTTCCTTGAAGTCCATGGCGCATCCAGAGCCGAGACTCACTCCGATAATGCCATCTCCGAATCTTTTGAGGAGATCAACGTGCGGGGTAATCCCCTCTCCAGGTTCGTACCTGTTGAGGATAGCTTGCCTAGACTGGTCTGACCCACTAGGGAACAGGAGATCATAAGTAGATGGCGGAACATGAGGTCGAAGAATTCCTGCCAGCTCTTCCAGGAGTTTATTAACAAAAGATGGCAGCCCTCCAGAACGCGAACTAGCACGCTCAAAAAGCATGACTTGGTTGGATCCATTTCTGAAGTACCCTTGTTCCTTAATAGTGTCAAGTAAAGCTACTCCAAGCTCGAATGGTATCCGAAGGTGGTCTAAGTCATAATGGAGGCCTGGAACCGGAGGTGTGGTTCTCCATGCAGGCCTTATTCCAACGAGTGGCCTGTCTAAGCTCGATCGCCCGCCCGTCCATTCCAGCACGCTCGGCAGCCGTGTGGTGTTGATGCTCGTGGCTGGTCATGGCACCATCTCCAATGATGGTAGGTGGACTGGATGATACGTGTGGCACTAATAAATCGAATATTTTCCCCGGGTCCGAAAAGTTATCTCCATCTAGTGATTCCATGGATCAGAGAACGACTTTTCTTCCCATGTATCTGACGCACCAACGAGCACATCTTCAAGATCTGAGTCAGAGACAGAAAAGAGCGACGAGCGAGACATCCCCAGAAGGAAATGTGGTTGCGATGTGGTCCGCTAAATATTTCCCAAACCTTGGACCAAATCATATCAATGGTCACACCTCCGGTCGACACTTTAGTCCTCGATGCTGGACCACTGCTCTCTTTAGCTCCTCTGAGGGGCCTTGCAGGCCGCTATGTGACTGTTCCGCAAGTGCTGGGAGAATTAAAAGACCAGAAAGCGCGCGAGCATTTCGAGAAATTACGCTCGACTGTGGGCGTCTATGTAGAAGTCCGAGATCCGAATAGTGCTGCATTGGCGAAAGGTGGGTGGATATTCCACTCTCACTTGAAATACTTTGATTTGACAAGAATCGCGAAACGACAGTCACCCTTGCCGCGAAGAAAACCGGCGATTATTCTGCTTTATCAGCCGCAGATCTCAGTATACTTGCTATCACAAGTGCTCTACATGAGGAAGCCGCTGCCAAGGCTGAAAAGAGTGAGAACGGAAAGAATGAAGCCACGGTATGCCCTCCCGCGGTCACTCGGCACTTGAGTGGCACAGTTGTACTGATTAAACTCAGACCTCCTCTTTAGAGGCCACCGATCTTCCGACTGAAGGAGCTACCTCCGCTATTGATATTCTACCAGCAACGCAGGTCGATCCCGTCAACTCTTCAGGTTGTACTGAGGAAGGTACTGAACTGGAAGCACTCGCTGTCAAGTTCGAGCGGACAACATTAGACGAGGCTATCGCGCGCAATATCACTCGCTCATCAGCATCTGACGGAGAGCACTCCTTAGAACCTCCATCATCACCGCCACCAATCTACGACGATCCCATCTCCTCCGATGATGGTGAAGGTGAATGGATTACACCTTCTAATGTTGGGCTACACAAATCGCGAGCACTCGATCTATTGCCTCAGGATGCCAAGAAGACCGGCAAGCTCGCTAATGAAAAGGTACAAGTGGGGTGTATGACTGCAGACTTTGCGATGCAGAACGTGCTGTTGCATATGGGCCTCAATTTGGTTGGCGTTGAAGGAAAACGGATCACGAGGATCAAGAGCTGGGTTCTTCGCTGCCATGCCTGTTTCAAGTGAGTAGTGGTAAGGGGGGTTTATGGGGGAAACACCAGCCTGATATCCTGACATCTCGCTAGGCTTTGCAAGGATCCGTCGAAAAAATTCTGCCCTTCGTGTGGCAACCCATCTCTCTTACGAACGTCGATCACGACCACCGCTCCGGACCCCACCGACCCTTCTTCATGTCCCAAAGTACAAATACACCTCAAGAAAAACTTCCAATACAAACTCCGCGGAACGAAGTACCCGCTACCGATGCCGAAGACTGGCTCGTCGAAGACGGGAACTGGGACGGGTATTATATTAAGAGAAGACCAGTCGGAGTACATGAAAGCTGTGAATCGCGAGAGGAAGAGAGAAGAGAGGGAAGAGGAACGATTGCTGAAAGCGGCGGCGGACCCGAAAGGTGGTTGTGGGACGGTAAAGGTTGGCCAATGGGATGATCCAGATTGGATTCCGGACATGCTGGTTGGCGTTGGAAAGCGGCAGGCTGCACATGGCTTACCTACCATTGGCATGGGACGCAAAAATCCCAACGAAAAGAGGAGACGGAAGTGATTGGGTATCCTCTATAATTCTGTCTTGTCCAATTGCTCATCTATTCATTTTTCTGAACCCTGGAGAGAGAAGGTTTACTGCAGCCAAATTTAATTACTGTGAAAAAGGTGAAACGGAGCGAGATATATTCGGGGTGTTGGGGGTTGTGCCTCGCCTCGATTTCTAACAAATCTGAGGGATGAGCTGTGCATGCTGATGCTAGGTGTGACTCTTCGCGCTGCGATGGATCAAACAAGGAGGTCACTGTTGACTGGTTAGGGGAGAGTTGAATGGCTTTGCAGTTACTTCGAGGTGATCATAGAACCTCGGAAACCGGAAAACATTTGCGTCCGTTTTTGTGAGGAACCTGCAGGAGAAGCGGTAATTATCGAAAACACCCCGCCATTCGTTGCACTCAGTCACCCACGGACCACTTCTTCTGCGTATTGATATTGACACCATGGAATTCCAAACCTGAGACCTATATCTTCCATAAAGGCTCTGGACGAAGGGTAATCTCAGTGGAACCTAGATGGAACCTTTGGCACTACAAGTAGCCGCATTGACGGTGTGCTGGGTAGTGAGTCTTACCGAATGAGGTTACGAACTGCAGACCTCGAGGTATTTTCCACTCGTAACTAAACTGTCTTCGAAAAAGCCTAGTGTAACATTTGCAGGACATCATTAGCAATAGAAAAAGCGGAACTAGGACAAGCACGACGGGCAGCGAAGTCTATGAGGGCTTCCGCAATGGTGGTAATGTTGAAAGCTCAGTCTCCCATCGTTTTGTTATATTCTGGGATAAAGATCCCGTATCTTCACCTTCAAATATCCGCAAACGCGCTAGACGTCGGTCCCGCAACTTGTTCTTTGGCAACATTCCAGCAACGGCTTTTCGTATGATCTACGTAAGAGCATGAGATACACTTTGGACATTCACTGGAATGGCCGAAAGGTGGCAAACCCTCACCTCTTCTGGGCGATACGCCATCAGGTCGCGGTAACTCTTCTCCTTGAGACCACCAGGGTACATAGAATGATGCCGATATACTATTTGCTTCTCCTTTTTACCCGTGACGCGTATCTTGCGTGCGTTTGTTACAACGACGTAGTCCCCGCAATCCACTAAATCATAACGGGATGAAGATGAGCGGCTGCGATGTAGCCATATACACTAGACCTACCTCCGGGATCATAGACGGGCTTATTTTTTCCCATAAGCACGTTTGCGATACGCGCTGAGAATTTTCCTAGGATGCGGCCTGAGGCGTCTGCATGGTGCCAGGTTCGTACATAGGCGAGAACAGTCTGGAGAGCACCATTTCAGCAATTAAGTCTGTGTTTGTCGGAAAAGCACGAACGTTCCCGACGCCTTGGGACATTTCGACCAAGGTCGCGGTGGAGTCTAAACTATGTGCTCTGCCAAACTATGTGCCCTTGCGGGGTGGGAAAGCAACGTAGCCTATTATAGCAGGAAGAGCGCTGTTGAATCAGATGAAGAACTAAAGTGTTATATCTGAAGCACTTGCGTAGAGGGGACTTTTAATAACATGGCCAACGGCAGTAATCACCACAACGATAAGTACTACGAAATGTCCTCAATACATCCGATATACACAATGCGTCTGCGTCTGCGTCTGCCGGAAGAGCGGTAGCATTATTAGAATTCTCTCAGCGATGCTCGGGGGAAGCATAGGATCGAGGGCAAGTTTCCAGTGTGGACGGCTTCGAGGGGCTAAATACATGAGATTCGGAGCCCAGTACTATGCCTCCGTAGCATATATTGCGATTATAATATATTGTTTGTTCGGTTGGGCCATTTATTCTTGATCCAATCCAGAGCTGAAGTACTAGAGTGACTGCTGTAGGAGGACATGCGGACATTTTGAAGCCGCTGATGTCCATGGCAGGCACCAGTGCCCGCAACAAAGGACGGGGAAGTTGGCGCCACACTATCCGCGAACCATGGCAAAATCGACGCGACAGGAGCTCAGCGAGGAAGCTATCAACCTCAGGCGGGAACCTCTGCGGACGTCTAACAAGCCCGACGGTCGACGACGCGTAGCCCGACGCCGGGACGACACACCTACCAAAGAGATCCAAATGCAAGCGTCAGATGACGAGCAAGAGGAACGAGGGGAGCTTCCTCCTGTGACTGCCGATGAGGGTGATGACGACAACGATACGTCTAGAACGCTCTCTGACGACAACGACGACGACGACGACGAACCCAGAATGCCCACAAAACGTGCCAAATTTCGGGATGGCCAACCAAGGCGTGTCAAGCCGGAGAAGCCGCCTGTATCACTACCCGCCACAAAGGTCTTTGAACGAGATACAGACGGGTCAGTCCCAACCTCGAATTACCAGATCCCGCTCACTTGTGTAACGCCCATCCGCTATTTTAAAACTATTGAGGTTCCGTCCCTTTACCTACTGACTGCTACCTTGAACCGTCATTGATAACGGCTTTCGTTGAACATGGAATGCAGTCTGCCAGTGCTTGGATTTTTCGCACCTCATTGTCTCAAGGACGCGTGATCAGAATCTGTGCACCAAGTACAATCTTTCAACGCAATTGGCAATGCGTCTTACCTCATCCAATCCTCCTTGCCACCCGTAACCTGCTATAACCCACACTGCATCGATTACCACCCAAATCCCTTCACGTTCTTGATATACTCACCCCATAATATAGATTTGTTCCTGGATCAATCCTCCGCATTCAACTGGAAAACTTCCTGACCTACGATTTTGTCTGTATTCGCCCTGGAGCGAGGATGAATATGATCCTAGGACCCAATGGTACAGGGAAGAGCAGTATCGCTTGTGCGTTGTGCGTTGGCCTCGGATTTCCTGTTTCGGTGCGCACTCCCCTTTCATCAATCAATCGCTCTCCGCCAGTGCGTGTCCTATCGTGAAATGAGACCCTGATGAGCTCGAATAGATACTAGGACGTGCTCAAGACATCAATCTCTTCGTCCGTCTCGGATGCAACGAAGGCTACGTAGAGGTCGAAGTCAAAGGGAAAATTGGCGGGCGTAACCTCGTCATCCGACGCTGCATAACCAGCAAGAACAAGACGAGCACTTGGTACGTGGATGGGCGCAGCTCGGGCCAGAAAAAAGTCGAAGAGGCGGTCGCGGCTCTCAATGTTCAAATCAATAATCTATGGTACGCCTACCGAAGTTGACCGCGAGAGGGAGTTTAGCACGGTTAATTGGCGGGTGTGTAGCTCGTTTTTGCCGCAAGACCGTGTCAATGAATTCGCCAAGCTCAAACCAGACGAGTTGCTGAGGGAAACTCAGCGCGTGGCTGGGCATCCCATGCTCAATGAGTGGCATGACCTCCTCAAGAATATGAGTGCTGAGCTGAAGACTCTCAATGGCGTACGTCTCATCCGATCTTCTCCATGTTCAAGTCCTCACACATATTGGGCAGAAACTCGCAGAGGAAGACAAGGAGTGCCAGGAAGAACAAGAAAAGAACGCACGTCTGGAGAAGGACGTGTCACTATTCCAGAAGAGGAAGAAGATAGAGGATGATGTACATCTGCCAGTTTCCTATCCGCTTGGGGACCTGACTGACCTCCGGACATAGCTCAAACTATATCGGGTGCTCCTACCTGAATATCAGTACAATAATGACTTTGCTGCCCTCGGACCCGCTCGCGCGCTCGCAAAAGCAAAAGGGCAAGCGATGGCAGCCGCTGACGAGGGGGATCGTCCCATCATCGAATTGAAGCAGTATGGATCTTTCCTCTGGCTTCCATGGCTGATACTGTGTTCTGATTGAACTCAGGGAGTTCGAGACCATGATCAAAAAGCAGAACCGTGAACTCACCGGGCTGCACGAGAAGCACGATGAGAAGAAGAACGAGATGCAAAAACTGGGGAAGGATTGTCAGAGAATTGTGTGTCCTACATCCATATTTGTCCGAGCGTCGCTGATGTCTGACTAGGCAAGAGAAACGGAGAAAGTTTTGGAGAAACGAGCGTCGTTGCAAACTGACGGGAGGAAGCGCACTCAGGTGATCAGGGCGCTCGAAAGAGATATCGAGAAATTGGAAGAAAGACTCAAGGAACCGATCGAAGAAGTGGATCCAGCACCTCACCAGCGTGAAGTGGTGCGTTTATCATTCAGTCTCATTTGTACGAACTTAACATTGGTGGAACCAGACTGGGCTCAGGAAGCAATATGGGGAATTAAAAGCACAGCACGACAAACTGGAACTGGAAGCGGAGCGCCAGACCACTGAACTTGCACAAAAAGAGTCGGATGTTCGGGATATCGACCACGAGTAAGTACAGGATGGATTGCGGTTCTTCACCTGTTTTTATTTGCACACTCTCCAGATTGCGCAAACTCGATACCGTCACGGAACAGCGATTTGAGGTACTCAGTAGGTTACCTGGTGGTGAACGGGATACGTGCGATGCTATCAGGTGGATACGAGAGAATCAAGATAAGTTCCAGCTACCGATTCTGGAGCCCGCGTGCATTAGTGTTACGGTACAGCGCGGTTATGGACCCGGTGTGGAGGAGTGTTTCAATCTTGGGCAGTTGAAGGTTTGCTGGCGGTCCCTCTAGAGTAGTCGTTTGTGCTGATGGATGTGTTTCGTAGACCTTCGTCTGCCAGACAGCAGAGGACTACAACACAATCAACCGTTTCTTGTGCGACACCACTGAAGGCACAGGTCGCAAGCTCCGCATCCAGACGTGGTTCCGTCCTATGCAGAATATGCCGGAACCGTCGTACACACGCGAACAATGCCAGGCCATTGGGTTCCATGGGTTCGCTTTGGATTATGTGAACGCGCCTGAACCAATGAAGTGGTTCCTGACGCGGGAGTTGGGCCTCCACCGAATTGTGCGTTTCACATTTATGTTCGATTTGGGATGTGCGACTGATGGATTGTGACGACAGCCGATCGTTACGAACAATGATGCCGGCCGAGTCGATCTCGAGCGTGCGAAGGAGTTCTTGGCCCCTGCCCATAAACAACCCCCAACGCGCTATATACTTGGCTCTATTTCTGGCGCGCTGAAACGCTCGGAGTACGGTCGAAGGGAACTCGCGAACCATACCAAGGAGTATAGGCCTGGCAAGTTCTTCTCCGGCCAATCGGGTGAGTGACTCTGGGGCTGGACTGACACCGACTTCTGACGTAGTATGGGTTACACAGTCGATCAGGGTCGTAAGATTCAGCTACTCGAGAACAAGGACATGGCTATGATGGAGCTGAAGGCTCTGCAACATGAATTGCTGGACACCCAGACCAAGAGTAATGCTCTTGCGGGGCAGATGAAAGAGGTAGAAAATGGCATGGTACGTTTCCCCTCTCTCTTTGACTTTATGCTCGCCTTACATTGGGACGTAGCAAGAGCTCCGCGTGAAGCTGCAAAAGATCGGTAAACAGAAGAGTGATCGTCAGAAGAACGAGGCAGAATTGAGTACGTCTCGCCCTTTGCTTGCAATGCAATTAGCTCATTGACTTTCCTACAGAGTCGAAGATTTGCAAATTGGGCGAGTACAAGAACGAACCTTCGACTGAGGAGCAAGAGACGGAGTTGTGCAGAGAGTTGTCCGGACATTCCGTCCGGCGACTGAAACTCAGCAAGCAGTATATTGTGTGGTATTATTCGTTTGCAAAGTTGTACCAATACTAACCCGAAACGATTGTAGGAGGTTATGCAGGAGGTCGAGCCCATCTTGCAAGCAATGACCAAGCGTCGTATTAATATCGAACAATACCAAGCGAATCTCTGGCACCTTGAGGAGTTACACACACGATACAGTGCAAGGCATAGGAGGTTACAAGATGAATATCGCGAAGGTGAGAGTTTCGGTTGGTTGATGGCACAATGCCATATTAATATGTGATGATCAGCGAATGATCGATTTCAAGCCCTCCGAGCTGAACTCAAAGACCGACAGCATGTGCTCGCGAGGATGCATAGCGGGATGGACGATGAGCTGCGTGAACGCCATGACGCATGGATCCATGACCGTGAGCATGTGCGTGGTCTGCTTCTGTCATGACACATGAGTTAATGAGTATTTCCACAGAAGGCCGATGGAGTGGATACCGAAGAGCTCGAAAGAGAAATCACGACTCTTCAGACAAAGCTGAACAGCGCCCACAATGTCAATCCCGCAATTATCCAACAATATGAAAAACGTCGAGAGAAGGTCAGCACATGGTGGTGGTTCGCTACTCAATGGTGACTAACTGCGCTTGTAGATCGTCATCCTGAGTAAGCGCATTCAAGAACAGGGACGCAAGAACGAGAAGCTGACGAAGAAGATGACCAACATCAGGGTGCGTGGTGGGCGTGAAAGGAGTACTTCTCTTGTGTTTACTTCTCCTCTCACAGGAACAATGGTACCCCGAACTGAAGGCGCTGGTCGATCGGGTCAACGAACGGTTCTCCGCCGCCTTCGAGCGAATCCACTGCGCCGGAGAGGTCCACATTGAGGAACACGAAGACTATGCGCAGTGGTCGATTCAGATTTTAGTCAAGTTCCGCAGTAGTGAAGAGCTGCAGCGCTTAACAGGTCAGCGGCAATCTGGTGGAGTAAGTGGTATATCTCGTTATGCCGGTTGCATTCAGTGACATTCGCTTCAAGGAGCGTTCATTGACGACTATTCTGTTCCTTATGAGTCTCTCTGGTCTGGCGAAGACGCCTTTCGCTTTAGTCGACGAAATCAACCAGGTTCGCAGCGTTCATTGGCCGCACTCCATGCCACGCTCCAAGGCTATACACCAAGCCACGCGCTGATCTGCTTCACAGGGTATGGATATCAAGTACGAGCGGGCGGTACACAATGAGCTCATCCAAGTGACTTGTGCCGAAGACAGCGGGCAGTACTTCCTCATCACGCCCAAGCTTCTCCCCAACCTTACCTACCATGAGAACGTCACAGTGCTTGTCATCAATAACGGTGATGGGCTGCCCGAAGGTCGCAACGTTAAAGGCAAAGTTCAGAATTACGGCAATTTGCATGCAAACCTTAACGCCTTCAAGAGCTGGGTTGCTAGTCGTGGCGGTTGAAAAAGGCGTATTGGTGTTGTAGCGGGGATCTTGGTATGATAAGATCACTTATAACTTTCTTGCTAGATGTTTGCGTAATGCACGATGCTCGCATCGTAACCTTCACGCCGAGTTCGCTTCTTTCTTGTGGATATGTCTCCCCTTTACAGTCCGATATACAATCATTGGTGGCACGGCCCTTATTTCCGAATGAGATGAAATGCGTGGAAGTTACACATGAGCCCTAATGGAACTTTAACAGCCACGAGAGATCAACTTAGAGACTTAGAATATCTACTTGCTTCCGTCGTTGAGGCAACCAACAAGGCGCCGCAGTGAATCAATATTGATTAATCTCAAACTTTTGCAAAAATTTAAGGTGATGATAACAACAGGTAAGCGTCTCTGAAACAGAAGATGCAGAGGCAGGTATAACGGATTTCTTAACCTTGTTTGATAGCCGGAAAGAATACAAGAATTCGGATGTACGATGAACCAAAAGATTTGACGGCCGCGCTGCACTGCACTGCACTGCACTGCACGAGCCCAGTAGGGTTTCAGGACACCATATATCGAGATGGCTCTGAAGTTAAATTAATGCGAGAGGTGGACACTGAACACACTGCACCGCGCTTTGTCCATTGCATTGTCCAACTCTCAAAACCCAACCATGATGGCAGCGACAGATGCAAAAGGTCCAATAGACCGCGCAACAGTCCGTATTTTATTTTGCTAATTCTTGTGTCTTGTGTCTGTGTCATTACTAACTTTACCTTTACAGCAAGCCCCATTTCTCGTTCGAACTTTCATCAAACCGCACGCACACCACAGAATTCTCGACTTTGAGGGACAACTACCCGTGGCAGACGAGTTGCAAGTTTACACATGGTATGCCACTCCCTTTTTCACACCACCCCCCCCCCGTCGGCGGCGACCAACAACCCACCATGTGCTATGCGCCATATTGACACGGCCTCATAGGATGGACGCGACCCTTCGCGAAATACTCTTGACTTTACGTTCTATCTCCTCTCCCACCCACACCGACCTTCAACACCCACTCGCGAAGTATGTCTTCCGCGCAGTTTACCCGGACACAAGCGTGGGAGGCGGTGGCCGGTTCCAAACCAAGGAGCTTGGGACTCTATTCGCGAGAGACATGTCCAATGTGGCTGTCCTTTCGGGATCCTTTGACCCTGACTTGCAGCCGAGCAACAGTGACGTGATGGACACCGACAAGGATAAGGAGGAGCGCACCAGACGTGAAAGAGAAGACCGCACGCTTGAACAAATGCGGTTCTTGCCCGGTGATTACCTCGATATTGCCGTCATTCTTCCCAAAGGTGCCTCTGCACCCGGTGGGCATGAACGCGTGCATGGCATTGGTCCTGGATTGCAAATTAAAGGCGCTGTAGTAGCGGCGGCGACAGCAAACTCTCTCAACGGTGGAATTAGGGGTCCTCCCGTGCCTGATCGTTGGGGTCCTGCTGCTGGGAGGGGCGGACCGGCTGCTGGTGGACATTGGAGGGGCGGCGGTCCAGCCACTGCTGGGTCATCTGGGCGAGGTGGTGCACCTGGAGGCTTTGGGGTTGGCCGTGGGGGCGGAGGCGGAGGCTTTGGACGGGACCGTGAGAGAGACCGCGATATTCCACCCCCAAGAGAGCCCAGGGTCGTCAGAGAGCGCAACCTTCGCGAAGAAAAGAGGGAGAGAGACGAAAGAGATGACCGTCCCTCCAGGTTTGAGAAAGAAAGACGTGCTCGAGAATTGAGGGATGACAGGCCTCGGGAGCGCGATCGACCCCGCGACTATGAACGTACACCCAGGAATACCCGTAGGCCTACCCCTCCTCGTCGTGGAGGTGGTGGACAGGTTGCGAGACGGAGATCCTATACGCGTTCCATTTCTGCTTCACATTCTCGATCAGGGTCTCCCTCGCCCCCTCGTAAACGCTCCCGTTCTCGAGACTAACTGTCAAACAAGTATTGGTATGGTACAATATACGTTGATTCTTGAGTGTAATTTCTTGAATGCAGTATTACGTTTACCTACTTCAGCCCACCTCACTTGCTCCCAGCTTCTTCGGCGATGGCTAACCAAGAACTCGAACCACTCAAAGTGGGCATACTTGGGGCCACAGGGATGGTCGGACAGCGTTTTGTTATGCTCCTCGCATCTCATCCTTTCTTCCAAATCCACGCTCTTGGTGCATCGTTCCGATCTGTGGGCCGAACATACGCCCAAGCGGTTAAGTGGAAGCAGACCGCACCCATCCCCGACTTCATAAGGAAGAAGGTTGTGCAACTATGTGAACCGCAAAACTTTCTTGATTGCGCATTCGTTTTCTCCGGGCTCGACTCGGACGTTGCGGGTGACATTGGTGAGTCGTTCGCGTTGAATAAAAAAAACTATCATGTGGACTTCTCTACGCATGTTAGTGTCTGTAAATGACACAGTCCAGTTCTCGATCTTAGGTTCTACGCCATCGGACTGCTCTCCGAAACCTCCGCTTAATTTGTCCAAATTCTAACCCTTTGTTTGCATAGAACGCGAATTTAGATTATCAGAAATACCTGTGTTCTCCAATGCCAAAAACTATCGCCAAACTGCGACGGTTCCACTGGTCGTTCCGCTGGTCAACCCCGACCATCTGAATATCATCCCGACCCAGCGAGCCTTACAAAACCTAGTACGAGGTTTCATCGTCACCAATGCCAACTGTTCTACGACAGGTCTCGTCGTTCCTCTCCACGCGTTAGAACAAGCTTTCGGTCCGATCGACAAGTGCATGGTCACCACCATGCAAGCGATTTCGGGAGCCGGGTACCCCGGTGTCCCCTCTCTCGACATATTCGATAACGTCGTGCCGTACATTGCCGACGAAGAAGCCAAAATGGAGACTGAGGCGTCGAAGATTCTCGGCAAGATCGTCGACAACAACAAAGCGTTCGATTGCCGCTACCACAACCCCATTGTCATCTCGGCAGCGTGCAACAGAGTGCCCGTGCTCGAAGGCCACACCGAGTGCGTATCGGTGCATTTCACCCGACGACCGCCGCCCACGCCTGCACGCGTCGCCGAAGTGCTTGGGGCATACACTTGCGATGTACAAGCCGAGGGGTGCCCCTCGGCTCCTGCACAGTGCATCACAGTGCATGACGACCATGACCGACCGCAGCCTCGCTTGGACAGAGACTTCCAGTACGGCGCAGGTGTGCATGTCGGTAGGATACGCATATGTCCTGTCCTAGACATCAAGTTTGTCATAATGTCGAATAACGTGGCCATCGGTGCCGCCACGAGCAGCATCATTAATGCGGAGTATGCGGTGCTGAAGGGTTTCCTGGATACCCCGATGCCCGAGGAGCTTATGGAGGAGATCAATGCTTGATGCAATCGATTGATTACGTTGTTGTCTGAAGGGGGAACTGAGGGGAGGATATTGTGATGAAGAACATGAATCGTCATTAGATTATAACGAGTACTCATTTGGGAAGCCATATGGGAGATAATAAAATGATGCTAGCCGTTTCTTTTGCTTATTCCTCCCGTTTGTGAAGCTTTCAAGATCCCCTTTCGCGATCGCCTCTTGACCGATGTTCAAGCCAGGGAAGAAGCACACATCTAGGCAAATTGGTCACTACTCTGTAGAATCTACGCACACGTAAGTGCATTAATGGATGGTAACACCACGCGAGGCGACGCGGGATAATGGCGGCGCAGTGACGAAAATGAAAGCTGCTCGCTCTATTACACTCTACGATGGGGTATTTATATGCTAAAGTATATACGAGACATATATGAAATTGCCAAACGGATAACAATAGCGCAGAGGCTCGGCCTGCAAACCTGCATATGACCTAAGCTCGGTTACTACGCCACAAGCGAAAGTCCAGAAATATAGGTACCGAAAACTACAGGGACGATCAAACCACAGTAATTAGGGACGAGAACACTAATACTTCAACACACAGGATGCGGAAGCTTGGATACAGTACAGGGGCTTTGTCAGAGAACAGAGAACTCACCTAGTTTAATTTCGGATTTCCTTTGGAACCCTGCGTAGATGGGACCAAAACTTCGAAATGAAACGGGCATCTGCAGCGTGGTTTAACGGACAATTGAAATTCAATCTTATGGGCAAAGGGCGTTGAGTGGTATATGACTCATAACACTTTATGTATGAAACAAGTAAGGTTAGGGAGGGTTCTAATGGTATATGACTCATCACCAGCGCGAGAGGCTCCGCTCCCTCAACGATTCTCTCTCACCTCGCCGTACGTGCGTTAGATCCGTCTACAAAGGGTTCATGCCAAGTCGTTGAGTTGTCGTTGACGCATCGAGGACTAATCACTTTGGCGACCTCCTTTACACACAGCGCAGTTGCGCAGCAGCGCAGCTGTGCAAGTCCAGGAGAAGCGACAAGACGAAACCGCGGGCGCAACAGGGAACAGCGAATGAATAGAAAGAAAACCCTGGATTAATTTTAACTAAGATCCAAGTGGAGTTCGTGACTGAAGTGCTGATACGAAGACATCTACTTTCATTTCGATCGTGAAATCGCGTTAGAATCAAAACCTGGTGTTAAATGGCTGCACTAGTATTCTGTCTTGATCAAAGCTGATTCGTGGACCCAGCCTTACATTATTGTTTAGAATATCAGCGCACGGATGTCGGTTTTTAACAAGCCCAGATGAAGAATGCATCCGTTGGAGTGTGGGTGAGTCAGCGGAGACTCACGAAATGTGTTCCGCCACAAAATCTTCCTCTTCGTCTTGGTACCCGAATTTGGAAGATAAACGCGATAAGTCGACGATAAGTCAAGAGCAAGTGTCTGAGTTACTCGCATTAATCAGTATTTCCTTGCCTGGCTTCATAATGTTAGCCTCGTGGGCAGACTGGTCAATTCAATCGATGTAGATCATCAGACTGACCGATCCGTGACCATAGGCAGGCACGCGTTTTGCGGGCCTTCAACCTTAAGCATCACGTGTATGCCTATGCCTAGATAAGCCGTATGGTTTGGCGCCATATCTCCTTCCCCAACTTGGCCTCTGCCAAGGTTCACCTCGGAGTGGCGGGAGAAGTGAATGGGAAACGGACGACATACTTACTCTACATAACACCTCAGGAGACGCGTGTCGAACTTCTCTCCTCGACGGGGGGGAGGAGGGCGATCGGGTGGGCTTGCCAAGGGCATTATGGGAGATGGGGAGGGGTCGACAAGCAAGAAACACGATATTTGCAGTGGCGTGGTTAGCAGAAATGCATTGGAGCCCTAAGACGGCATGCATGGCAACGGGTGGGGAGAAAAGGGATGGGGCATCAAGCGGCGGACGCTCTTCGACCTCAGCTTCCGTTATTGGCAGAACGGATGCCGGGCAGGGCTGAAATTTTTCAGCCCAGCAGTTGCCTCCGCGTGGCGCCCGGCGGGAACTTCGGTGTGGGCGCCCACCCGCACCGATGCTAAAACTGCAAATTTCAGTTATTTCATTCAATATACTCTTACGTAGTCTAAAATAAAGCTTCTCATACTTCCTATTGTGGTTCGCAACTACGTCTTTGCGATTCGATGAATGAATGAGGATCCCGGGATCTCCGTGAATCCGGTTTTTGAACGCGCCTCGGGATAGTAAGAGAACGTACCTATGAGACATGCCAGATAAGACGTTGGGGCGCGCTGTCTGCAGCAAGCCAGCTGTGAAACGAGTACGTTCCGAAGGAGGCCAGTGGAGTTGGGCCCGTTGTCCTTGTCCGAGGGTAGCTGGACACAGTACCACAGACTATATGATAATATGGTAGACAACTTTCGTTATCGGCCCTTTCTTGTCCCGTCGGAGGACTACCTTCGAAGCTTCAAAGAGCGAGTCGACCCCATCTCTTCAATGTGGAGAATCAAATTACTTTCCCGGAAGATCTGATTTCAGTAGCATGATCAGATAGACGATCCTAAGCATGGCACGACAAGGGTTTGACGACTCCACAGCATCAAGCATATAAACAACCAGGGAATGGTTGAATGAATACTCAATTGCAGGTACCACGGGAAAGATCCCCGTGCGCACATAAAGTGGGGTTATCTCCGACTCGGTGTTCGGCCCATCAGGGCATCGAGCGCTCATCGGCGAGTAGCTTGGGATCCCGAGGGTGGCACCCGATCCGCAACGGGCATAGATGAATAGTATATCCTGCAGTATCATTGTATCCCAAGAATCCATGCAGTGTCCGGAGGCCCGCTGGCTGGCGATGATGGCTGCACAGCCTCGTACAGCTGCCTTGGAACCACTGTTGTGTGGAGTACAGGGTTTATAGCGTCTTGTATCTAGAATATCGTGGAATTGGACGCTCTTGCGAGAGTCCAAGACGAACTCTGGGTACCATGACGAGCTAGCAAGATCGATCTCACGCTGTAAAGTGCCGTACGAAGGGATAACAAGTCATATTCTATTGCTCTTGGTCCTTGTCGCTAGCCCGAAACCTATGATCCGTTTCGTGTTGATGATGACGGGGCTGATAAAGTGACATGAAGCACTGCCGATACCGCGGTACCTCGACAATTATTAGTAAGAAATCGCTCGTTAAATGTATGAAGGGTCACCAGCACACATTTGCTAGTGTAAAGATCATGTAAACACATTGATTAAGCAGCCGCCGATATATCTCGAGAGGCGAATATATCAAGCAATGCGGCAGTATTAATATTCAGGATCGGTCCAAGAGGAACCCCAAACCTATAATTAAACATGAAGCTTAATTAAAACTAGAAGGTAAGTGGTTGGTCATAAAGCCATGAACTGAGTGGAAGAAGCAGAAGGACCGGAAAAGGTGCATGGAAGGGTATGCAGATGAGAAGCGTAATGACTTTTGTAGAGTGTCCTCCTCACTCACGTACGCGGCTACGCGCCTCTCATTCGCACCCGGTGCCCATATGACTGGACGCCGCGAATGACTAACTGCCAACTCCGCGCGCTGCCCGTCCAGCCTTCCTGTTAAGCGAAATCAGCGCATAGACGTGCCCCTTCACTGTGTGTCTTGCATCTGCGAAGTCAGCATTATGACTGCCAACCTCGTATAAACTGTTGGAGGCCAATAGTTTGACATCTCGTTGCACTATCACCGCAATGTTGAAAGAATGGAAATATCTGTACACCCATCAGCAGCTCACAGGCCGCGCTGTCATGGAAGATCGAGGGTGAATGTGTATTTTCACAGTCCAACGCCATCCTCTCCTCCGCCTCTCTTTTCGATGTATTTTAGTGAATTCGGCCCAAATTGCTGGTGAATCCGATCATTGTAATGAAGCGTACCACTCCTCTTGGCATGCGCCAGCTCGATTTGAGAATAGAGGTGCATTGGTTTAACTAAATTTGCCCTTTCCTCTTGAAAAGTTGTCCTAAATCCTTTGACTGACCCTTTGTTTTCTCTACTCTATTTTACCGGAGAGAGTCTCCAGTGAAGATCATGCAATGCGTTGTATGGCTTTGAGTTTCCCTGCTGAGCGATGTGATCCATATCATAATCATGATCCACATGAGTCAGCGCAACCGTATGGCTTTATACGGTGCCATTCTCTCTCTACGGATACTGTCATGTTGTGGACTCGTCCTGAAGCACGACAACCTCGCGTATTCCAAACCATTTCACATGAACCATAAAGAATCTCGTTCTCACTCCTGGGGAATCCCGCCGGCTCCGGCTGATATAGGCGCAAGCTTTGCTCTGAGAGACTCATGGAAAACCGTGACTCGTGTGCCCTCAATGTGGAGAAAACCAATGATCCCTATGATCCTGCCATTCAGTCTCCAAGGGACGCCAGCGCCTCGAGGGAGGCGAATCGGAGAGCACACGGAATTTGGCGCACCAGCCTCCACAATTAATGCAGGGTCTAAAACTCCGTTAGCACTGGGTGGGATTCAATGGTATTGATCAGCCCCGTTGAGACCAAAAAGGAATGCGCAACGCCAGGTGAAAGTTGTCTGCCCATATGTAAGCAGCCTGTACGCCTGAGAGTGACATGGTATTAATCTAAGCTGTTTCCAGTGGCCGTGGTATGAAAAGAAGCTATCCGGGTTTTGCTATGCAGGTGGTGACAAGGACAATGCCTTTGAACCCAACCATCCGCTTGTTGGCAGAGCAATATCCGCTTTTCGCTACCCACTGGCTATTTTCCAGCAAATAAGCAGGTGGTGTTGGCCCAAGGATATGTCCGGATTTCCGCTGTATCTTGGAGGGAGCGGTTGCGCTGATAAGGCTCCGTCGGCCAACGTGGATCAATACTACATAGCACCGATGAGTGGGCCCCCATAGGGCGGTAGACAAGCTGCATGGCCTACACAGCGGTTCTAACCCTCGGGCCATGAAGGGACGTCCTGTTCCGAGAGTGGTC
>WNFL01016156.1_pt1 | contig 24988 bp, 27 predicted proteins | sample 5400361 | NCBI WGS metagenome assembly WNFL01 (sample SAMN13153351, study PRJNA577476) | soil metagenome | isolation source: 40 cm soil on Douglas fir-dominated hillslope | place: USA:California | collected 2013-09-17
GGCGTCCATCCGATGATCGAAAAGTATCCGCTTAATCAGGTAGCAGAGGCTTACGAACAAATGCACAGTGGCAGAGTGCGGTTCCGTGTCGTTCTAACTATTGACTGATGAAATCCTACTGGAATGAGCAAACTATCTAATCTCGAGTTTTTCACAAAAGTGGCTGAGACCGGAGAGGCTCCCGCCGACGGGTCACGCTTCATCTACCCTCCGACAATCGCGAAGACGCTGGGTTTCCGACTGATAGAGGTTGGCCCCGGCACGGCAACGATGGAACTCATGGCCGATACTGAATTACATGCAAATCCGATGGGGACGATCCACGGCGGAGTGTTGTGCGACATTGCTGATGCCGCCATCGGAACGGCCCATGCCGCCAGCTTGGCAGAAGGTGAGAGCTTCACCAGTATTGATCTGCAGATCAATTTCTTTCGTCCGGTATGGAATGGCCGAATTCGCGCGGTCGCAAAACCTGTGAATGTCGGTCGACAGATTAGTCGTTATGTCTGCGACATTCTTAGAGATGATGACAAGCTGGTTGCGCAAGTTACCAGTACAGTGATGACGCTCCGAGGAGATCAGGCGTCAGGAAGATAACGCTGCGTAATCATGCATGATCTAATCATCATCGGCGCCGGCCCAGGTGGCATCGCCTTGGCAGCTGAGGCTTTTGCCTCTGGCATAGACCAGTCGCAAACGCTGATTCTCGAAAAAGGTCCGACTCACAACTCCGCAATCCGACAGCTTTACCCCGAACAGAAGCTAACCACGGCGAACTACAAAGGGTTCGCGGCGCGTTGCGAAGGGCTCTTGTGCGTAGGAGATATGACTAAGCCAGAGACGCTTCAGTTCTTCGATAAGATCATCAGTGACTATCATGTAAATATCGAATTCAACGCCGAGGTTTACGGGATGCGGAGACCTGAAGAGGGAAGTGCGCGATTTCGAGTCGAATCATCGCAAGGTGTTTACGAAAGCAAGGTGCTCGCGTGTGCGATCGGAATATTCGGCCGCCCGAATAAGCCGAAAGAATTTCGGCTGCCACCAACGCTGAAGGAGCGACTCCTCTTTGATATGACGTCACAACGGATTGAAAACGAGGTGGTGTTGGTTGTCGGCGGCGGGGATACGGCAGCCGAATACGTGCAGTATCTCCGCCAACAGGACAATCGGATCACGCTTTCATATCGAAAGGCAGATTTCACGCGACTCAATCAGCAGAACCACGACGCACTCATAGCCATGGAACAGCGTGGTGAGGTTGAAATACTGCGAAACTCAAACATCAAAGAGATCGAGGATGAGACAGGACGACCGCGCATTAGTTTTGCTGAAGCGGAACATACGGCCCGTATCTTAGACCGTGTGATATTCGCGCTGGGAGGCACAACTCCTACCAACTTCCTGCACACGCTGGGGATTACCTTCAACGGCGACGGCCCGGTATTCGATGAGTCGGGCGCAACCAACGTTGACGGCCTTTATCTGATCGGCGATCTGGTCGTCGGCAAAAAAGGTGGATCGATCATCACCGCATTTAACTCCGCAGTGCGGGCCATGAAGAGCATCTGCACCCAAGACTTGTCTTGCCAGCCGCTTAATTCCGCGCTTCAATAAAGTAACGGTCTGGCAGCTTTTTGGGGCTCACTTATATGCGCGCTGGGTTCAAATCGCTGAGATAGAAAACCGAATGGGATTTTCCGGCCGATGGGTTTTGTCGGTTTCGTTGAATCCCTCGAATCACTTTTGCAAGAGGAGAAATAATCATGGCTCAAAAATCAGATGGCGCCACCAAGAATATCGTTCTCGTTCATGGCGGGGCTGGGAAGGCGTGTACCAAATACTTAAGCGTGACGGCTACAACGTAAGCGTTGTTCAGAATCCAACGATATCGCTGACCGGTGATGTCGCTGCGACGCGAGCGGTGCTCGACGCCCAGGATGGTCCCGCCGTTCTCGTGGGTCATTCATACGGCGGAGTTGTAATTACCGAAGCCGGACATCATCCAAACGTTGACACTCTCGTTTACATTACGGCTTTCGCCCCTGACGCGGGGGAATCGGTTGGGACACTGATCGCAAATCCGGCGCCCGGTGCGCCCGTGCCGCCTATCCTACCGCCCGTTGACGGCTTTCTCATGCTCGATAAAGCGAAATTTGCGGAGTCATTCGCCGGGGATGTACCGCCCGCAAAAGCTGAGTTCATGGCGAACTCCCAGGTGCCTTGGGGATTAGATGCTCTCAATGGAGCCGTTAGCACCCCAGCGTGGAAACCCAAGCCGAGTTGGTACCTGGTCGTTACCGAAGACCAGATGATACCGCCGCCGGCACAACAATTTATGTCGCGACGTGCCGGTTCAACGGTTAGAGAGGTCGGAGGCAGCCACGCCATCTACGTATCTAAACCTCAGGCCGTTGCGGACATTATCGAGGAGGCTGCAACCAACAGCTCAAAGGCCAAAGCGCAAACACCCTGACTGTGGGGGTGGTGCGTTTAAACGGGCGATACAACGAGGGCTTCGTCCGGTATCAATCTGACGAGGCCCTGTTTGTGATGTTGGGGACGAAGAAGTCTTCGGACTCGAAAATCCCCGATGATCTCCAGAACAACAATGGAGGGAGGAACATAGAATGAATGGCAAAGAAATAGTCACCAGATTTCTGGAAGCGGAAGCAAAGCAGGATGTTCAAGGAATGGCCGATGTCTTGGCGGAAGACATCGTTTTTGAAATGCCATTTGCCTTGCCGGGCTTACCTGACCGCGTTGAAGGAAAAGGTACCGTGGTTGAATTTCTGGAAAAGTTTCTCGGCAAAGAGCGCGGCATGTTTACCGACTGGGATCTTCACAATATTCGGATCTATCCCGGCGGCGACCCGGATCTTGTCTTCGCTGAACTGGATGGCGAAGGTGTAGTGGCCCAAAGTGGATATCAGTACCGGCAAAAATACATCATCTTGTTTCGGGTCTCCGACGGACGTATCAGCCACTGGCGTGAATACTTAAATCCCATTCCGCTGCAAGAGGCGATTGCATCTATGCAAACTGGGCAAGTCCAGTCCGCGCACTCTCGCGGCTAGCACTTGGTCGGTGACGGCCCACACGCGCAGCCTTGAGCGCAGCACCGGCATGCCGGTCGAAACCGCATACCGAGATTTCGCAATGAGAAGGAAGTTTCGCCGAATGTTGACTATTGCAGTTCTTCTTGCGGCCAGCGTTACGGGTGGCACGTGGATCTATACTCAGCATCCCAAATTCGGAAAGCTTCCAGACGGCGCTCGTCTCGACATAATCAAGCGTTCGCCCAACTATTCCGGCGATGGTTTTCAGAATCTGATTCCCACACCGGTGCTTGCCGACGACCGAAGTTTCGTATCCGTGGGCATCGGCTATCTGTTCACAAAGAAGGATCGTCCGGTACCGACATTGCCCATACCATCCGTGAAAACGGATCTTCAGTCGCTGGATCGAAACATGGACGTGGTTGTGTGGCTAGGGCATTCGTCATACTTCATTCAACTTGGAGGCAAGCGCATTCTGATTGATCCGGTGTTCAGCGCTTTCTGCCGGACCAATTCCATATTTGAACAAGGCCTTTGACAGAACCAACCCCTACACAGCAGAGGATGTACCGGAAATAGACTATCTGCTGATCACTCATGACCACTGGGATCATCTCGACTATTCAACAGTGGCTGTGCTGCGAGTCAGGACGAAGACCGTTGTCTGTGGTCTTGGCGTTGGAGCACACCTTAAACGTTGGGGTTACGACAAGGAGAAAATAGAGAGGCAGACTGGTACTCGCTCATGGAGTCGGGAGACGGGTTTGCGATTCATGTGCTACCGCGCGTCATTATTCAGGGCGTCTGCTTACCAGAAACCAGACACTCTGGGTTGGCTATGCAATAACGACTGCTAGGCGACGGATCTTAGTGAGTGGCGACTCTGGTTACAGCCCGCACTTCGCTGATATCGGTCGTCGATTCGGAGGGTAACCTCGTAGCCCTCGATACCGGCCAGTATGACGAGCAGTGGCCGCACATTCATATGACCCCCGAGCAAGCTGCACAAGACCTGCAGGCAGAGGCCTTGCTTCCTGGCCATGTGGGCAAATTCTCTCTTGCCAGGCGCCCCTGGAACGCCCCCTTCAGGCGCATCACCGCTGCAATTGAAGGACGGAGCCACCGGCTTCTCACGCCGATGATTGGCTCGCCCATCCTGCTTGATGATCGGCAACAACGCTTCTCCCGCTGGTGGGAAGACTTGGCCCAGTCGCCTGCAGTCGGGGCGTCAAGCGGCAAGGAAGGCACGCGTTGATTGCCCGGCACCCAAGTGGCCTCGGAACGCGAAGGGTGGGCCGCCGTCACGAACGGCCGTGTAACGCACCGGATAACCAAAGGAGTAAACGCCATGAGCACACCCGCGAACTTCAACGGCGCCAAGCCGAATAAAGACAAAGTCGTCGTAATCACTGTGCAAGCAGTGGAATATCATTCTTGCTTGTTTATCTTCTGCGTTTACTTGCCACCAATATGAAGTCTAAAGCCAACGCGAACCAAGAGGGGCGGACCAATCGTAGTCACCGGCGTCTTGCCAGTTTCGTAACGCTCGTTGAAGAGGTTCTCAGCTGCCACGAACAGATCAACGCGCGATGACACGCGCCGCGACGCCGTAGCGTCCAATACAAAGTAACTGCCCAGACGGAACAAATTCTGATCATCGTCAAACTGTGAACTCGATGCGCGGCCCTGGACACCGATAGTCACAATCGACGGATTTGCGTACTGCGCCTGAAAAGTAAACTGCTGCCGCGGCACCTGCGGAATGCTCAAGCCTTCCAGGGCAGCATTTGCCGGGAATCGAACCACGGTGGCGTCGGCAAAGAGACAGCCGGCCGGGTGGCGCATCGTGGCCTCGAGACAACGCCGAAGTGTAGCGGTCATATAGCTGCTCGGCGACATTCGGATTTACATGAAACGTGTTGCTGAGAGTGCTGTCCGCCCGGCTCATATTCGGATTCATAGAAGCACCAACTCGTCTGCCGTCCAGAGGCCATTATTGCCAACCGCCACCAAGGGCTTTGTACAGTTGGACCAGGGACAAAAGTTCATTACGCTTCGTTTGGGCGAGGCTCAGCTCAGCACTGAAGAGGGAAGTGTCGGCAAAAAGAGCATTGAGGAGCGTGTCTACTCCACCCTCATATCTCAGATGGGCCAGGCGCGATGCATCTTGCAAGGAACTAACAAGCAAATCCTGCTGAGTGCGAATTTCTCGAACCCGGCGATACTGGACCAGCGCGTTCGATACCTCCCCAAATGCAGTCTGAATAGTTTGTTGATACTGAGCGAGCGCGTACTCGCGTTGTGCCTTTTGAAAGTTGACGTTCGACTTCAGTCGACCGGCGGTAAAGATCGGTTGCGTAATCTGCGGAATGAAGGTCCACGCTCTACTCGGACCACTAAACAAATTTGACAGTGAATTGCTTTGAAATCCAAGGGCTCCCGTCAGGCTAATTGTAGGGAAGTAAGCTCTCTTTGCAGCGGCGACGAGAGCGTACTCGGAGATCAAAAGCTGTTCCGCCGACCTGACATCCGGTCGACGCTCGAGGAGCGAAGAGGGCAAACCAGCAGGGACAGCAGGCAGGTCCTTCTGTTGAGAAAGTGAAGCACCCCGCGGAATCGGCGCGGGATTGTTTCCCAACAACAAACTAATCTGGTTCTCCGTCTGTTCGATCAAGCGTTCCGTGTCAGGGATAGTCTGCGACGCCTGATAGACCAACTCTTCGGCTTGGCGCACGTCTAACATGGTAGCGAGTCCGCCCTGCTGCCGCGCCGTGATGAGTCGCAGCGACTCCTGCCGAGCAGTGAGTGTTCGCTTTGCGATTTCGAGCTCCATATCCAACTCGAGCAGGTTGAAATAGTTGGCAGCGACGTCACTTACCACAATCGTCGCTACCGTCTTGCGATCCTCTTCGGTGGACCTTAGTTGGGCGCGCGCAGCTTTTGTTCGCTGTCGGAGCCGGCCCCACAAATCAACCTCAAAAGTTAGGAGACTTAAAAATACTTCATCGATCGAGCGGCTTCGCCCCCCTTGTCCGGGCGCGTTCACTCCAATGTTGGCGGATGTGCGCGTGGTAGTCAGGTCCGCACCAGCTTCAAACTGTGGAAACTGATCGGATCGGGCAAGTCCTACGTTGGCACGCGCCGCGTTGATGCGTGCCACAGCCAGACGCAGATCGTAATTCTGCGCCATCGCTGTTCTGACGAGTTTCTGTAACTCTTCGTCCTGGAAAACCTCAAACCATTTGAGGTCGCCGATAGAAGTCGGATCCGTTGGGCTAGTTCCGTCGACACCTCGAAATGCGTCAGGCGTCTTGACTGCAGGCCGTTGATATTTCTTTTGCCCAACAACGCCTGACACCAAGCTAAAGACCAGGGCTACGGTCATAAACTTCTTTTTCATAACTTTCCCCTAATCAATTGCCGTCTGCAGCGATGGTCCTTGACGCCTAGTGTCGACATGAGTTCGGCCCGGCGTTCATTGCCGGGTTCAGAATGAACAACGCGATGTTTACCTTCGTGCTCCTCTTTACCACTGCTTCCTTGAGAGCATTCGGCATTCCAATCGACCAACTGAATAGATTCTAGTGAATGCAGAGCGAAGTATTCGAAGTGATGCTGAGACGGAGCGCACTTGTTCGGCACTTGCCGGAATACCGGCACGGCGCGCGACCCACAACGGCCGATGAAGGCTTCGGCATTGCAAATGTTCGCGAGCTCCGATGTGGCACGGCGAGTGCTCTCTCGCAGAGATGAAGTCGAAATGACGATTGAAAGTTTTGTGGGCAGACCTAGATGAGGCGCCCGAATACTTCTGACAATTAGAAAAGGAGAACACACACACGTGATGAACAATCCAAACGAACTAACCATCGAGAACTCGGCTGTGGTGCTAATCGATCACCAGCCGGCGGTAGGCTTGGCCGTGAATTCCATCGACAGGACCATGCTGGTCAACAATGTCAGTGGTCTCGCAGCGGCAGCGAAGGCTTTGGGGGTGCCGACAGTGCTGACCACGATCGGCGCGAAGGGTAGCGTTCTCGTCGACCCGATCTTCAAGGAGATCCAAGCGATCTTTCCCGAAATCACGCCAATCGACCGCACGTCGACGCATGCCTGGTCAGACCGGAAGTTCCGGGCTGCTATTGACGCGACCGGCCGCAAGAAATTAATCATGGCCGGCATCGTGACCGGAACCTGTCTCTCCCAGTCGGTAGTCGCAGCCCTCAAAGACGGGTTCGAGGTCTACTTCGTCAGCGACTGCTCTGGCGATGTCACGACAGAAGCACACGAGGATGCCAAGGCTCTCATGGCACAGGCCGGGGCCCATCCGATCACCTGGCTGAACGCCTCCGGGGAGTGGGCTCCGGACTACACCTCGAAGGAACGAGCACTGATGACCCCCATCTACACGAAGTATGGCAGCGGCGGTACTAACTTCCTTGTTGACTATGTGCTCGACCAAATCGCAGCGGGTGTCGTGCCGGCACCAAGCTTCAGTTCTGCTGCCGTTCAGGTCGAGTCCAGGTGACAACCTCGCCAACCACTAAGAGGAAAGCATTGCAAGGAGAAAGAGTCATGAAACGTTTTGAGAATCGGACAGTGATCGTCACGGGTAGCGCCCGTGGTATGGGCGCCAGTCACGCGCGTGGTTTCGTCGCGGAGGGCGCGAACGTTGTAATCGCAGACGTGCTTGAGCAGGAGGGACGGGCGCTCGCCAATGAACTCGGTGATCACGCGATCTTCTCTCACCTCGACGTCACGAACGACGTCGACTGGGCGGCGACCGTCGCAGCCGCTGAGGATGCGTTCGGCCCAGTCTCCGTGTTGGTCAACAACGCGGGCATTGTGCGCTTCGGCCAGATCGAAGAGACCGAGCCGGCAGTTTGGCGCAAGGTGCTCGAAATCAATCTGACAGGCGGTTATCTGGGGATCCGCGCGGTGGTGTCTTCGATGCGCAAGGCAGGCGGCGGCGCGATCGTGAATGTCTCTTCGGGTGCCGGGTTCACCGCCACGTTCGGACTCGCCGCATACGTAGCCAGCAAGTGGGGAGTGCGGGGACTTACCAAGACGGCGGCGCTGGAGCTCGGACACGACAACATCCGCGTCAACTCGATTCACCCCGGTGCTATTCGCACGCCGATACTCGCCGCCAATGCGCCGGACGCCGCTGCGATGGCGGCAACGATGCAGGGAGCAGGTGTGGGGTTATCGGCTATTCCGCGCATCGCCGAGCCTGAAGAGATTACCCGGATGGTTCTGTTTGTCGCCTCTGACGATGCCAGCTTTTCAACCGGATCCGAGTTCATCGCCGACGGCGGCCTTCTGCTCGGCCCAGTGCCGCAGCGAGAGCGCGCCGAGGCGATCGTGGCCTAAACCGTAGAGAAGACGATCACCTGATCGCACACAAGCAGAGAGATGGAGGAGTTGTGGCAAGCAAGCAAATCACCTCGAAGGGAACTGCCGTCAAGGCATACACGCGTTTCACTCTGGACAGATCGACACCGTCGCTTTGGCGGGTCACGTTCGACAACCCACCGATCAACCTTATCGATGCGGTGATGATGAAGGAGCTCTTGAACCTGCTGACCGAGATCGAGCGCGACAAGCGAGTCGCCGTCGTGCTCTTCGACAGCGCCGACCCGGACTTCTTCCTCGCCCACTACGACATCGCGGGCGACCCCGCCGAACTCGAAGGTGTCGAGACCACGGCGGGCAGACACCCATTTTCGGAACTCCACATCCGGTTGAGCAAGTCGCCCGCCGTGACGATCAGCGCGATCAGAGGCCGCGCCCGCGGCGCGGGAAGCGAGTTCGCGCTAGCCACCGACATCCGCTTCGCCAGCCGAGAGCGGGCCGTCCTCGGGCAGTTCGAGATCGGGGTCGGCGCCGCGCCGGGTGGAGGTGCGTTGAACCGGCTGTCGAGCCTCGTCGGTCGCGCTCGGGCATTCGAGATTCTCGTCAGCGGCCGGGACTTCGACGGCGAGCTCGCCGAGCGATACGGCTACGTCAACCGCGCGATCCCAGACGAGCAGTTCGTCGACTTCGTCGATGCCTTCGCGCAGCGGGTGTCCCGGTTCGATCTGCTCGCGCTCGCCGACATCAAGCGGTTCGTCAACGCCGCGACACTTCCGGCCGACGAGCCGTTGGCAGCGGAGATAGACGCCTTCTGGAACCTTCAAGGCGGGCTACAGCAAGCGGGGCCCAGTCGAGCTCAACCTCGGGGAATTCGTTGGGACCATCTTGGCCGACGCTGACTCGTACCCCACGCGCTAACACGTCACTAAATCAAGGAGGCGAGAAAATGAAGGTCATTGAAAATTACAAAAGGGCTATTGAGAATTCAGACGAAAATTCATTGAAAGAGGTTTTTGCTCCCCAAGTCCGCGTCGAGGTCCCAGCTGGACCAAGCGTCGATCATCCGGTGAACACAGCAGCTTATATCTTGAGTCAAGTGGCCAAAACCGCTCCTGGAATAAAGTGCATTTGGACGGCTGATTCAGGAAATGATTGGCACTTACTTGGCTTTGAGGGCCAGCTCGGGGGCGAGAAGCTTCAGGCGATCGATCAGGTGCACCTCAACAAAGATGGCAGGATCGATCAACTCATTATTTACATGCGCCCCATTCCGGTGGCCCAGAGGTTTGCAGAAGTCATCATGCAAAGACTTCAGCCGACAGGTGCGATTTAGCTAAAGGAGTAGACATGAAGATCCTGTACACAAGCGAGGCAGTCGTCGAAGGAGGGCGAGCGGGTCAAGGCCGGACCTCGGATGGCCGGCTCGCGGTCCAGCTGTCCGTTCCAAAAGAATTGGGCGGCGAGGGTGGACCCGGCACTAATCCAGAGGAGCTTTTCGCGGTCGGGTACGCCGCCTGTTTCCAATCCGGGCTGCTGTCGTTGGCCCAGGGTCGGAAGCTCGATGCTTCGGGCTCGACAGTCACTGCCCAGGTGGGGATTGGTCCCACCGGCCACGGCGGTTTTGGCTTGGAGGTCGGGCTCGACTTACATGCGCCGAACCTTTCGCGTGTTGACGCCGAAGACGTCATGAGACGAGCCCACGAGCTCTGCCCTTACTCGAACGCCACGCGTGGCAACATCGACGTTACGCTCCGCGTTGACGGCACACAGTTAGGTGAGAGTGATTCAAAGGAGGAACCGCAATGACCCTGGCCCCGGCTATTTTCCCTTTGCTTCAATCCGGCGCGATTAAACCGATCGTGGCCAAGACCTTCCCGCTGGCCGAAGCGGCTAACGCTCTGCAACAGCTGGTTGAGGGCCTCCCCTTCGGCAGGGTCGTCCTCACAACCTGACAGGCTTTGATGAGAGAGGAATACATGAACAAGCTGGAAGGAAAAATCGCGCTCGTTACTGGTGGCAATAGCGGCATTGGGCTTGCCACCGCGAAGCAGTTTGTGAACGAAGGCGCGTACGTCTTCATCACGGGGCGCCGTGATCCGGAGTTGGCTGCGGCGATAAAGGAGATCGGCAGAAATGTCACCGGCGTACAAGGCGACGTGGCGAACCTTGGCGATCTGGATCGCCTCTTCGGACAAATCAAGCGGGAGAAGGGCAAGCTCGATATCGTGTTCGCGAATGCGGGTGGCGCCTTGCCCCTTGCCCCCCTCGGCGAGATAACCGAAAACCACTATGACTCGCTCTTCAACATCAACGTGAAGGGTCTCCTGTTCACGGTGCAGAAGGCGCTTCCGCTCATGCCGGACGGTGCGTCGATCATCCTGAATGCGTCCATCGTCGCCAGCAAAGGGTTGCCGGCTTGGAGTGTTTATAGCGCTACCAAAGCCGCGGTCCGTTCATTCGCGCGGACATGGACAACGGACTTGAAGGCCCGCCGCATTCGCGTGAACGCGGTGAGCCCGGGCTTTACCGACACGGCTCCATGGCATTCCACAGAAGCGGCAGAGGAAAGCATGAAGACCATTTCCAGCAGTGTTCCGCTGGGCAGGTTCGGCACACCCGATGAAATCGCGAAGGCCGTGGCGTTTCTCGCCTCCGACGACAGCAACTACATCACGGGAACGGAGTTGTTTGTGGATGGTGGCTTTGCACAAGTGTAAACGGCAATAACGGAGAGAGATGAATGTATGTTTGACATCTACCTGTAGCTCAAGTATCTTGACATCAAGAGATATTTCGGGGAGTGAAGATGAACGTACAAAAGCTGGAATCGTTGACAGGCGGCAGTGGCGTTCACGTTTTCCGGGTGTTGTGGAAGGCAGCGCGTGCGGTTGAGGCCTATGCCGGAACGAGCGTTTCAGGCTTGGAGATGTGCGGCAGTGACTTCGCCGTGCTCGAAGCGCTGCTGCATAAGGGGCCGCTTCCCGTTAACGAGATTGGAAAGAAAGTCTTGTTGACGAGCGGCTCGGTCACGGTCGCAGTTGACCGCTTAGAGACTAAGGGGTTGGTAGAGCGGCGCGCGCATGGCACCGATCGCCGGGCGAGGATAGTTCACTTGACGAAAGAAGGCCGGAAAGTGATCACGCGCGCCTACGCCGAACATGCCACCGACATGGAACAGCTCGCGTCTGCATCTCTGACCAAGGAGGAGCGAAGGACGCTCATCCGCCTGTTGAAGAAGATTGGTTATGAAGCGGCAGGTGCGTTGAAACCGGATGAAGAGAAGAGTACCAACTGAGGGTTTGCGGTTACAGAGCGCCCCAATTCGGAAAGAGAGGAAATTTTATGTCGATCGTGAGTGAAGCATTGAGAAATAGAGGGACTCGCTCGGGCGTAAAACGCGCAGTCGCTGGAGTCGTAAACAGCTTCGAGACTTTCGAAGGCGCGGGTCTTTTTGTCCGCCGTCCTTTCGCAAAACGCCGGCGTGATCCACTCGAAGAAGCGCGAAAGAGGATTCACGCGCAAAGGAGGGCGGAAGCACGGATCCAAATTTTGGCTAAACCTCGCGAAGCGCGACAAGATGACGAAACCGCGTTACCAGTAGATAACTCTTGAATAATCGAACGTGGAAGGAGTGGTGAAGTAATGGCACAGGTATTAATAGAGGACAGGCAGTCGGCCTCGGGTTCGACCGCTAAGATCGTGAACATCGTACTTTGGGTTTTGCAGGTAGGCGCCGCCGGAATGTTTCTTGATGGTCGGTTTCTTGAAACTGTCGGGAAATCCGCAATTGGTCGCTCTGTTTGAGGCCATTGGCCTCGGACAGGGGTTCCGTTACCTGACCGGTTCGCTGGAAGTCGCGGGCGCGATTTTGCTTTTGATCCCACGCACGAGCGGATTGGCCGCACTGATGCTCGTCGCAGTGATGGCCTGCGCTGTTGTGACGCACGTCTTCATCGTCGGCGGAAGCCCGTTGGGGGCAACTATTCTTTTGGTCGTCACGGGCCTCGTCGCATGGGGAAGACGTCAACGAACTATGAGTCTCTTAACCGGGTCACGATCAAGATAAGAGGTGCCGGCAACTGGAAACAGCAAAGGGGGAATTTATGCTTAGGATTGCAATCATCATCGGAAGCACGCGACCTGGTCGCAATGGCGAGGCCGTGGCCAAGTGGGTCTACGAAATCGCGCAAAGGCGTGGCGATGCCAAGTTTGAACTGGTGGACATCAAAGACTTCAACCTGCCGCTCCTCGACGAGCCGATGTCGCCGATGATGGGCCAGTACACCCATCAGCACACGAAGGATTGGTCAGCGAAGATCGCGTCCTTCGACGCTTACGTCTTCGTGACTCCCGAATACAACCACGCGACTTCGGGCGCGCTCAAGAATGCCATTGATTTTCTCTATCACGAGTGGGTCAACAAGGCGGCTGGATTCGTAAGCTACGGCGGTGCATACGGGATACGCGCGGTGGAGAATCTGCGATTGGTAATGGGGGAACTGCAGGTCGCCGACGTTAAAGCGCAGGTCGGCCTTTCCCTCTTCACCGACTTCGAGAACTTCAGCGTCTTCAAGCCGGCTCCATCCCAAGAGAAGACAGTCGACGCCATGCTTGACCAGGTCATCGCCTGGGGCGGCGCGTTGAAGTCTCTGCGGGAACTAAGCGCTGTTTACTAATGGGAGTGTACTAATCATGTCTAGATGGACTTTTGAGCCGTGATATCCCAGATGTAAGCCGCATCGACTTTGGGACAGATGACAATTCGATGAATTGATGAGAGGAGAGGAATAATTGAACAACCTTGAAGGAAACATTGCACTCGCGCGAGCGATCGTCCAGCGTACCCGTGGTCGGACGGACGGCCCCGCCACACGTTTGATGAGCCCGTCCGACTTCGGCGAGATCCTGAAGCCATTCGTGTTTCTCGACATTTTTGATCATGCGGGTGAGTCCTTCAGCGCGGGCCTCCATCCCCACTCGGGTATCGCCACCTTGACCTATATCGCGGAAGGCGTGGTGACCTATATCGACCCCGATAATGTCAGGGGCACGGTATCGGCCGGCGGCGTCGAATGGATGCAGGCCGGACGCGGCATGTGGCACGGCGGTGGTCTCGACCATGCAGTCCGCACGCGCGGCTTCCAGCTCTGGATCGCGTTGCCGCCGAAACTCGAATTGGGCCCAACGATAAGTATTTATCAGGCCCCGGAAGATGTGCCGCAAGACGGTCCCGCGCGCGTCCTCCTCGGCAGCTATGGATCCGCCTCAAGCGCCATCGTGTCTCCGTCGCCAATCAACTATCTCGCGGTACGCCTGAAGGCTGGCGAGCGCTGGCGATACGAGCCTCCGACGGACCACACCGTCCTCTGGACCGCCGTCGCATCCGGCGCGGTATCGGTTCCCGACGAACTGCGGCAGGGCGACTTGGCGGCTTTCGAGCAAGCGAGCGAAGCGGTCGAGTTCGAGGCGCGGACCGACGTTGAATTCGTTCTCGGCTCGGCCGTCCCGCACAAGTACGATCTCGTCCTCGGCTCTCACTCGGTCCACACTACGCCCGCCGCGTTGCGCGATGCCCAGGCGCACATTTCGGCAATTCGGGCGCGCCTAGTTGAAGAAGGCCGTCTGTAAGCACACTCGTTCGGCGTGCACACCAGCCCTCAGCGGCGGTCTTCAACAGCTATGGGGAGGATGAGAGCTTTTAGGCTCTCCGTAAGGGCGAGCAGATGGATTCGACATTCCGGTTTCTCGTCGCGCTGGTGCAGATTTACCGAGAACTTGGCGGCGGATGGTAGCCAAGCAGCGTTCTCATTCTCGCCAGCAGCCACTTCGGAAAGGAACGACTTGTCTGAAAGATTATGCCCCCAGGAACAATCAGCTTGATTTCGGTCCCGGAGCCTGACGTCATCATTGTGAGAGTGCCGCCGATGCGAGCCGCCCGTTCCCGCATTCCCTGAAGCCCGAAGTGCCCCGCCTTCCCCTTTTCCGCAATTGCCAGATCGATACCGACGCCGTTGTCAGTGACACACAGGGTGAGCTCCCGCGAATATTGGAGCTCGATCTTCAACTGGGTGGCCGAAGAGTGCAGACTGGCATTGCGTATCGCTTCGTAGCCGACGCGATAAACCTCATCACGGACGACTGGGTGCATGTCTCTGACATCACCGACCACAGAAAACGTGACCATCATAGATGTCGGAATAACGCCATTCTCCGTTGCCCTTTGCAACGCATCAGCGAGATCGTTCTTCTGAGTGGTCGAGGTGCGCAGCGAGTTCAGTGCTGTTCGTCCCTCCTGTATCGCTCGCGCTAGCCAGTCGGATAGTTGCTCCAAGGCTCGATGCATGTGAACGGGGTCGTCGGACTTTTCCAGAGCATCATCTGCAACCAACTTGCTGCCTTGGACAGTCTGAAGGAATGTGTCATGAAGTTCTCGCGCCATGCGAGTGCGTTCGGCCAGTCGTTCGTCGAAACGTGCGCTCATCGACAGTGCCATCTGACGAAGTCGTAACCGGTATAGAGACCACGCGACGAAGAGACCGGAGAGCACGGACAGAAAGCGAAACGATTTTGTTTGATACCACGCAGGCGCAACGCTGAAATTCAACGTGGCACCGACTTCGTTCCAGACGCCGTCGTTATTACACGCGATCACGCGGAAGCGGTAGGGGCCAGGAGAGAGATCATTATAAAAAGCCTGGCGTCTCGTTCCGGGTTCCTGCCAAGTTGCGTCGTGGCCTTCAAGCATGTAGCGAAAGAGCACCTTTTGCGGCACGGCGAAGCTGAGTGCCGTGTAGTCGATCTCAAGATCGCGCGTGAGCGGAGGAAGCGTAAGCCTTTCCTGCGGTGAGTAGCTCTTTCCATCCGCGACGATCGAGTTAATGTGCACCGGAGGCGCCACCGTATTTCCGGCCATATGAGCTGGGTCGACCATTTGCAGCACGCCGCGGGTGGCGAACCATAACCTTCCGTCGGGAGACCGTGCACTCGTGGTGAAGTGACCTTGCCCGGCTTGCACTCCGTCCGACGCGTCGAACACTTTCAACTTTAATCTGCGCTCAGGCTGCTCCCACCACCGTTGCATCTCGTCCTTTGGGATCTGGATCAGACCGCACTGTGCATGAAGCCATAGGTTATTCTGATTGTCAGAAATAAGTGCATGAATCGTGTCGCAAGGCAGGCCGTTGCGGACAGTGAGGATCTGTTGTACTCCGTTCTTCCACCCGCGAACCCCGAACGCAGTCGCGCCTAATATGGATCCGTCGGAGTCCGCGATCATCGCCCTGACTTGAGACTCCGGGTGGCCCTCGAAGGGGAAGGTCTCGAGCTTGCCGGAGCGATAACGAGCCAGATTGCCATTCGCTAAACCTAACCAGATCCCGTTTTGCGGATCGGCCACAAGTCTCTGGGCCAGGGGCATCTGCGGCGCCGGGAACTCCTCTCGAACCATCAGGTCCTGAATACGAATGAGCGTTCCTGGTGGTCCGAAGGTCTCAACCCAGATGTTATGCTCAGAATCTTCGGTCATCTCCATGACTAATCCGATCGGACTACCATCCTGTTTTTTGATCTGACGGAGTTCTCCGCCCTGATAGATCGAGAGGGTGTTGTCCATTCCGACCCACAAACGACCGGCGTGATCTTCGAACAGAGCCGCAACTTGTTTTCCTGGCAAAGCATTTCCGGGTACAAAAGAAGCACCGTTCGGACCGAGGAGCTGCAGGTGGCCGGCAGTTCCGACCCAGACCGTGCCATCCCGCGAAGCAAGAACCGAATTGACGGAGTCTTCGCTCAGTCCTTCACGTGCAGAGAAGCTGCTCACGCGAAGGTCACGTAACATGTCGAGTCCCTGCGAGGTAGCCACCCAGAGGTTACCCTCGCGATCTTCAAAAAATTTCCATACTTGGTCACTGGATAAACCGTCCGTACTTCGAAAATGTTCGACATCCTTACCGCGTATTCTGTAAATACCCTGATTGGTGGTTCCGACCCAGAGACTATTTTGGCGATCGTTCAGGAGAGCGTTGACCTCCAGGGTTTCGCCATTCAACGTGGGCGCAACAAATGATTTCAACGCGTCGTCTACGATGTGCTGCAATCCCCCTTGGTCCGCCAACTGCATTCCAACCCAGAGAGCGCCATCGGCTGCGACCGCCAGGGCCCTCACGCCGCCGCCCGTGCCGGCACCTGATTGCAGCGCCTTGGGGCTGTAGACTTTTGATGGCCCGAGCCAGGCTTTGGATGGGCCGAGCCGCCAACTGAGAAGTTTTGTGTCACCACCAACCCAAAGATTGCCCGAGCGGTCCTGCGCCAGCGGCTGTGCATCAAACGGGGGAACTCCGTCTTTACTCTCGTAACATCGAACCTTCGTTTCGACGACCTGACAGAGTGGATGGGTGGGGTCGCCGGCTCTACTATGCGCGACCCAGATTTCCCCCTGCTCATCTTCCAAAATGTCTGTAACGAAACCTCCTTTCAAGTACGTGATCAAGCGATCGTTTACCCAGTGGGCCAAACCATCATCCGTTCCGATCCACAGGCTTCCGTCTCGTGCTGCCCACAGAGCAATAACGTAGTCGGACGACAACGGTTCAGCAGCTAGCGAACTCCATGGAACAAACCGCACACCATCGAATCTGAAAAGGCCGTTCTCGGTTCCTATCCAAATATAGCCATCGGTGGTCTGTGTGATTTCGCGTACCTTGCCCCCGAAGTATCCGTCCTGGATTCTCCAGGCAGTGTGACCGTATTGTGTAATGTGCCTGTCTGGGTCCAGTGAAAACACCGGTTGGGCCATGCAGAGAAACAACAGAAAGAGAGGGAAAGAAAACCTAAGGATCTGGGTTCTGGCAGTCTTCCTCACGATGTGACTCTAGTCCGTGAATAGCTCGCGCATAACATCAAAACCTCTAGGCAATGCCCTGTAGTTTTGTACAGGTTCAGGCCGTCAGATGTGCAGCAAGCCGCGCCGGACCGCAATGGTTACCGCATGCGTCCGGTCATTGGCTCCCAGCTTGCTCACCAGGTTCTTGATGTGGAAATTGACGGTGGTCTCCGCAATTGCGAGTTGAACGGCGATTTGCTTGTTGCGAAAGCCGTCTCGAATAAGGCGGAGCACCTCTAGTTCCCGAGCCGTAAGATCTTCCTCGCCCATATGCTCGGCGAGTCGGGCTGCCACGTCCGTTGGAACGTAGCGACGGCCCGCGTGGACCGAACGCACCACCTCCAGCAATTCTTTCTTCGGCATGCTCTTGAGAATGTAAGCCGAGGCTCCAGCTCGCAATGCCCGCTGGATATCGCCATCGCTGTCCGAGGTCGTCAGCATAATGATGCGAGCGTCTGGATATTCCCCTCGAATGGTGATGAGAGTGTCCGTCCCATTCGTGCCAGGAAGCCGAAGGTCCATCAAGGTGATGTCGGGACGATGCCGACGGAATTCTGCGATTGCTTCCACTGCGGTCGCCGCCTGTGCAACCAGAAGCAGGTCTGGTTCTGAGCCAATGATCGTGGCCAATCCTTCACGGAAGACCGGGTGATCCTCAACAATCAGGATGCGAATGGGCTTGCCGGGAACCATTAGGCAATTATCTCGCCTCAACAAAGACCCGACAAGGTGTTTCGGTCGTTGGGCAGGTTGAATCGCTCGGCCGTGGTACACAAAACCTGCAGAAAATCATAGGGCCAGCGCCGTGGTTTTAGGGGTGTTCGGAAGTCTCCAGTGGCTCTACTCTTGTCGGCAGGAACATATCATCAAAGATTTGTGAGAACAGGAGTCTGAACTTGTAGGCTCTTGATGAGGAGCCGGACAGGCGCCGGCGGGAGGTTTAAGTCATGCATGAGGAGAACCCCTTTGCCTTTGTCGTTGACGACGACAATTCAATCCGCGAGAGTCTGCAAAATCTTATTCAATCCGTGGGGCGCGAAATCGGATTCTCAGAGATAGTAGGCCAGAGTTCGGCGTTGCGCCGTGTACTGGAAGACGTCGAGACGGTAGCATCGACCGATTCAACCGTGCTCATCCATGGCGAGACGGGGACGGGAAAAGAATTGATCGCACGCGCGCTCCATAATCTCAGCCTTCGAAACTCGAAACCCTTCGTGAAGCTCAACTGCGCCGCAATCCCTTCGGGGCTGCTTGAAAGCGAGATGTTCGGTCACGAGCGCGGCGCTTTCACTGGAGCGATTTCGCAGCGCGTGGGTCGCTTCGAACTGGCCAACCGCGGCACCATGTTCCTGGACGAGATCGGCGAAGTGCCACTTGAGTTGCAGCCGAAGCTGTTGCGCGTCTTGCAGGAGCGCGAATTCGAGCGTCTGGGTTCGACGAAGACTTTGCATACCGATGCAAGGCTTGTCGCAGCTACCAATCGCGATCTCGAAGGACTGGTTGGGGAGCAGAAGTTCCGCGCCGATCTATACTATCGTCTCAATGTGTTTCCAGTGCGAGTTCCGACCCTCCGTGAGAGAGCCGAAGACATTCCGCTGCTTGTGCGGCACTTCGTCCAGAAGTTTAGCCGGCAGATGAGTAAGGCAATCGATACCATCCCGCCCGAGACCATGACGACGCTGGTCGAATATCCGTGGCCCGGCAACGTCCGCGAACTACAGAACGTGATCGAGCGCGCCGTTATCGTCACCAAGGGTTCGGTTTTGAATATTCCAGCTGATGATCTGCGTTTACCAAACGGGACTTCCATTCCGCTGGCATTCGACTCGAGCGTGAACCATCCCGCGAGTCCAAACGGGGGCTCTGGCAACATGCGCACTCTATTGGACGACACCGAACGCAAACAGATTTTATCGGCGCTCGACCAGACCAACTGGACCGTTGCTGGACCAAACGGCGCTGCGATGCTGCTGGGGATGAAGCGCTCCACTCTGCAATCGCGAATGCAAAAGCTTGGCATTCGCATTTCTCGCACTGCGAGCTTGGCTCATTACGGTTAGGTACTGGGCTGGACTTCGCAACTGCTTATTGGTTCGACTCCATATCATGTGGTTGTGCGGTTACTCCGGTAGCGCGTAGGCGATGACGTAGTCTCCGCGTTTCGTTTGGAAAATAGAACTTCCGCCGGCGGTGATGACAACAAATTGACGGCCTGCGGGCGATCTGTAGGTCATCGGCGTCGCATTGCCACCGGCCGGCAGTCGGACCTGCCAGAGCTGCTTGCCGGTACTCGATTCGAACGCGCGCAAATAATTGTCCTGAGCGGCAGCGATGAAGGTGAGACCACCGCGCGTCGTGAGTGGACCACCCATGCTCGGTGTTCCAATCTCGATCGGGAGCATGGTTCGAATCCCAAATGGACCAGAGTCGCGGGCTGTCCCCAGGGGGCGCGTCCACACGAGTCGACGCGTAGTCAGATCCACCGCCGACAGGTAGCCCCAAGGCGGCCTTTGACACGGGGTGCCCAGTGGCGACATGAATGCCTCGTATATGCTGGCAACCGGCGTATTTGCCTGGGCAGCCGGGTTCTCGAAACCATCACCGAAATAGCTTGGGTCACCATAACCAATCCACGGCTTGACTCCGCGACGGTCTGCTTCGTCCCGAGCGATGAGACGGATCTGGAAGGCAAACCGGCTGTGGTTAGCGATGAGGAGGTTACGATCGAGATCGACGGAGATGCTGCCCCAATCAACGCCACCCGCTGGACCAGGGTACTGAATGCTGCGCGTGAAGCCGGGCGGCGTGTAGGGTCCGTCGTAACGGGCCTCTTTGAATCTGATGCGGCACCAGAGCTGGTCCAGCGGTGTGACGCCCCACATGTCCTGTTCCCTGAGATCGGGTCCCCGCAACGACGGCATCCCTACTGAAAACGGTTGCGTAGGCGAGAGGCGTTCGCCAGGTACCAGAGCTCCCTGAGGAGCGGGGAGTTCCCGAACGTCAGCCAGCGGGACACCGGTCTCGCGATCCAGCAAAAATATTTCCCCCTGCTTCGTGGGCTGGATGAGCGCATGCTGCACGCCGCTCGCCGTAGGGATATCGAAGAGCGTCGGCTGCGCGGGCGTGTCGTAGTCCCACAGATCGTGATGGACCGCCTGAAACTTCCAGCGCACCTCGCCTGTCAGTGCGTCGATCGCGACGACCGCGCTGGCGTAGGCTTCGTCGAACGGGCGGCGTTGCCCGCCGTAAAAGTCCGGCGTCGCATTACCGGTGGGCACGTAGACCAGACTTAGCTTTTCGTCGGCGCTCATTGGTGCCCAAGCATTAGGCGTCGAGTGTGTGTAGCTTTCCCCCGCAGGTGGTTCGCCGTGGCGCTCCGGCCGGCCCATGTCCCACGCCCACGACAGTTTCCCAGTGACGGCGTCGAAAGCGCGGACGACGCCCGAAGGCTCACCCCAATACTGGTTGTCCGCGATCCATCCGCCGAGCACGATTCTGCCACGCACGATCGTCGGAGCCGACGTCACGTAGTAGTAGCCGGGCGTAACTTCGCCCATCCCGGTTAGCAGTGAGACCTGGCCATTCGAGCCGAAGCCTTGGCAAGGAGTGCCGGTGAGCGCGTCCAGTGCAATCAGGCGCGCGTCCTGCGTATTCATGAGAATGCGCTCGGCGCACGCACCGCTCGTCTCTGGTTGCTTGTAGTACCCGAGGCCGCGCATGGCGAGAAATGCAGCGCCTTTCTGAAGATTGACATCGAAGCGCCAGATCTCCTTGCCGCTGTCCGCATCAAGCGCGATCACGTCGTTGTCTTCGGCCGCCACATACAAGAACCGACCGACTTTGAGCGGGGTGTCTTCGAAGCCGCCCATTTGACCTTTAGAAGGAACTCCGGTGCGGTACGTCCAGGCGACCTGCAACTTCTCGACATTGGTTCTGTTGATCTGGTCCAGCGGACTGAATCTCGTACCGCCCTGGTCATTGCCGTAATGGAGCCAGTCGCCGCGCGCAGCGGCTTCGGCGACGGCGAGAGGCGCGCCGGACGCAATCGTGCTCGTCGTCCCTGCCTGAAAGATCGGATCGACGGGTGCCGTTGTCGTGGCGTGAAGCAACGCGCCGGCGCCGACGGCGATAATGACCGCCAACACTCCAGTGGCCGCAGGATGACGGGCGAAGAACATATCCGGCGACGGACTTCGCTTTTCCAAGCCACGGTTCAGCCAAGGTGTCAGGAACCAGAGGCCGATCACCAGGGGTGCCGCAAGTCTGGGCATCGACGCCCAGAAATCGAAACCCACTTCCCACAGCGACCAGATGATAGTGATGAGCAGCATCGCCCCATACACAAGTGAGCCCAGCCTGCGCCGGCGCCACAGCAAGACACTACTCAGCACCAACGCGAGCCCAGCAATCAAGTAGTACAGTGAGCCGCCGAGCGTGAGTAGTCTACCGCCTCCCACGATCAAGACGAGACCGATGACAGCGAGTAGGACGGCGAAGATGCGTGGCGGACGATGACGGCGTAAAGGTTTACCTATCTGATCTGTCTCGCGTGCTTCGTCGTTCGGACCGGCGAGCCGCTCGCCTGGCTCTATCGTCAACCAATGGTCGACGTCTTCCGCTCGTTCGGCCATATGATCTTCAGTTGCCTCTCTCTTGAACTCCATAATCTCCCCTTTCTACAGTGCGGCTTCTGTGAAAGGGCAAGGGGTATTCCAATCGATCGAATAGTGAACGTTAGTGAATGCGGAACTCTTACTCCAGGGAGCTGCTGAAACGCCGCGCAGGTGTTCGGCATTTGCCGGAACGTCGGCAGACTTGGCGACTGTGACAAAGCCAGAGCACGAACATAACCGAAGGCTCTGATCAAGTGGTTGAAGAGTTTGGATTAAGCCCGCGAAGCGCGGCGATAGCATAAAGCCTGGGGTGGAGCGGAGCGGAACCCCAGGATCGATGAAGGAAAGAGAAAGAGCCCGCGAAGTGGGCGACAGTGATTCCATCATCAGTAAATCGTGGGCTTTTCGCTATCGCACGCTTCGCGCGCTCGGGTCTCTAACCTTCATCAACCTGGGGTTCCGCTTCGCATCACCCCAGGCTTTATGCTTCCACCCGCTGCGCGGGTTTGGGAAAGGTAATCAACGGCGACTCGTTCAGAACTTTCTAGAGTCCCTGAATGCTAGGCCCTCGTCGGTGTGGCAGGGCAATTGCGATAACGCTGTCCTGATAGTCGCAATCAGAAACTTTACGAGGTTAGTGAACTTGAATTGATATCAACTGAGTTTTCAAGTCGCGGGCTCAATAAAAGGCGAGCCTGTGGTCGAGAGTGGGCGGGCTTGAACATGAATGGGATCGTGGCGCAAGCCCGCTCACTCGTCCGAACCTCCAGTAGCAATTCGAAGAAACATAGAGGCCGCCGAGAAGAGGAATCAACGTCGTGAACCGCATCTTCATTTCAATACGGGACAGATTGCGAAGCCACAAGGTTCTATTGTCCGCCGCTCTCGGTTGCGTTCTCCTGGTCGTGATCGTCGCAGCGATTGTTGGCCGAACAAGGAAACCGCCGCCGTCACCGCCTGCACCTCCCCAGGTCGAAGTGGTCCAAGTTCAGCAACAGGATGTTCCCATTTACAGCGAATGGATCGGTACCACAGATGGAATGGTGAACGCGGACATTCGAGCTCAAGTTTCAGGTTACTTACTCAGGAAGGCTTATACCGAAGGCGCGTTCGTAAGACAGGGACAGTTGTTGTTTGAGATAGATCCCCGGCCGCTTCAAGCTGTACTTAATCAGGCTAGCGGCGATCTGGCAAAAGCTGAGGGCCAGGTGCAGCAAGCCGTCACGCAACTTGATCAAGCGCTGGCCCAACTTGCTCAAGCAAACAGCCAACTAATGCAGGCCGAAGCCAACCAGCGCAAGACCCAACTCGATGTCAACAAATACGGACCCCTACTTGAGAAGAAAGCAGTAACACAGCAGGACTTTGATAATGCGGATCAGGCTAACGAGGCGGCGAAAGCTCAAGTAGATGTCGCCAGGTCACAAATAAAAGCAGCGACGGCAGCCGTCGGAACAGCGAAGGCGGCGATCATTGCAGCCAACGCGCAGGTGAAATCGTTTCAAGCGGCCGTTCGAACCGCGGAATTGAACCTCGGCTTCACAAAGATCATTTCTCCAATCAATGGGATCGTCGGTCTTGCCGTTGCTCAGGTAGGTGACTTGGTAAGTCCAAACAGCGGAATTCTAACCACAGTCTCGACGGTCGATCCGATCAAGGTCTATTTCACACTCAATGAGCGAGAGTATCTCGACTTCAGCAAACGCAACCTAATCGACGCCAAAGCGGGAGCGAGCGTGGCACAACTCCAATTGGAGTTGATCCTGACTGACGGAAGCAGCTATCCACAAACGGGAAGTTTCTTCGTCGCGGACCGTCAAGTCGATCCCAAGACGGGCGCAATCAGGTTGGCAGGAATCTTCCTCAATCCCGAAAACGTTCTGCGGCCCGGGCAGTATGGCCGCGTTCGCGCTGTAACCAGCACGAAAGAAGGAGCCTTGGTCGTCCCGCAACGCACAGTCACTGAGTTGCAGGGTAGTTACCAGGTGGCCGTGGTGGGCGGCGATAACAAGATCGAAATCCGCAATGTCAAAGTTGGCGCGCGGGTGGACACGAGGTGGATTATTGAAGACGGATTGAAGCCGGGTGAAACCGTGGTTGCTGAGGGTACCCAAAAAGTCCGGCCGGGCACGTTGGTAAACGCAAAGCCATATCAGAGTGGTTCAGCAGAGAAGAAGAAGAGTAGCTGAGCGCGTCCGAGACACTGAAGTTTGTCGGATAACGCGAAGGACTAACCGATGATTTCGAAGCTGTTCATTAACCGTCCGATTGTAGCGATGGTAATCGCCATTGTAACTGTCATCGGCGGGGTCGTTGCGATGGCGGGACTGCCGGTGGCCCAGTTTCCGGAAATCGTACCGCCGCAGATTATCGTCAACACCACCTACACGGGCGCCGATGCTGTGACGATCGAGCAGTCAGTAGCAACGCCCCTCGAACAGCAGATGAGTGGTGTCGACAACATGCTCTATATGCAATCGACGAATGCGAACGATGGAACGATGACGCTTACCGTTACCTTCGACATCGACACGAATCCCAACATTGATCAGGTCAACGTACAAAACCGTGTGGCGCAGGCACAGCCAAACCTTCCTGCCGACGTAACCACGTATGGTCTGAACATGCGCAAGTCAACGGGAATACCTACGCCTACGCTGGCATTCGCAATCTATTCGCCGCAGCAAACTCACGACTCACTTTTTCTGGCGAACTACGCGAACATAAACATCAACGATGCACTCTATCGTGTTCCTGGCGTAGGTGAGGTTCGCCTTTTCGGCGCCAGCGATTACGCGATGCGCATCTGGGTCAAACCTGATCTGCTCGCCAAACTTGGGTTGACCGTTCCCGATCTTGCGCGCGCGGTGCAACAACAAAGCACAGTTAATCCCGCCGGCCAGGTTGGCGCTGAGCCCGCGCCAAAAGGGAAGGAGATGACTTACACGTTGCGCGCTCAGGGACGGCTTCAGACTCCGGAGGAGTTTGGTCAGGTAGTGGTGCGTTCAAATCCGGATGGCTCAGTCGTGAGGCTCAAGGACGTAGCGCGGATTGAACTCGGCGCACAGAACTACCAGCAA